>VSSQ01000002.1_pt2 | contig 376787 bp, 323 predicted proteins | sample 4763081 | NCBI WGS metagenome assembly VSSQ01 (sample SAMN12137344, study PRJNA551015) | bioreactor metagenome | isolation source: SDC9 anaerobic chlorinated ethene degrading culture | place: USA: Knoxville, Tennesee | collected 2015-01-01 | reverse complement strand
CCTAATTCTACGCCACTTTATGTCCCAAACTAGCTTCTAAAAGCGTAAACCAATCTTCTACAGTTAAATCTATTTCCAAAGATTTTTTGAGAGATTTTAGACTTTCAGTTTTTGAAGTTCCAATAATTGGTAAAATTTTAGCAGGATGTTTTAGAAGAAAAGCAAGTAAAAGTTGTGCTTCGTCTGCATTATATTTTTTTGACAAATCGCCCAAAACCGACTTTATTCTCGCGGTTCTTTCAGAATCTTCTGCGAAATAACTTCCCATCACACTCCAAGCCATAGGTTGCAACTTTTTCATCATCATTTGGTCAATCGTTCCATCATAAAAAGCTTTGGTTTCCGTCAAAGAAATTTCTACTTGATTGGTTACCAATTGCGGAAAATATTTAGAAATTAAATCAAACTGAGTCACAGAAAAATTGCTCACACCGAAATCTCTCACCTTTCCAGAACTTCTTAAAATCCCAAATGCAGCAGCTATTTCTTCAGGATTCATAAGTGGAGAAGGTCTGTGTAACAATAACAAATCTATATAATCTGTTTTTAGATTTTTCAGACTTTCATCTACCTGATTTAGAATATATTCTTTAGAATAATTATAGTATTTCAACGGAAAATTTTTCTTTTCAGAAGGCATACAAATTCCACATTTTGTAATTAATTGAATTTTTTCACGCTCAATTTTCATTTCAGAAAAAGCATTTCCAAACAACTCTTCTGTAGTATAACCACCATAAATATCTGCATGGTCAAAAGTATACAAACCTTCTTCTAAAGACGTTTCTATTAAATTTTGAACGCCACTTTTAGAATGATTGGCTCCCCAAATTCCCCATCGCATTACCCCAATGATAATTTTTGAAAAATCCATAATTTTAATTTTTATCAAAGTTAAAATTATCTCTTCAATTGTGAAGCAATTATTTGTAAAAACAGAAAATTCACATTAAAACAATTATAGTTTCTTTCAATAAAATCAATGAAAAGAAAGTATTTTAAACTAACGCTCAGTTCATATTTATATCATAATTTTGTAGCTTGAAAAAATAATGTAGATGAATTATCACACAAGAAAATGGATTAAACCAGAAGATTTAAACGCTAACCATACTCTTTTTGGTGGAAAATTATTACAATGGATAGACGAAGAAGCCGCTTTGTACGCCATTATTCAATTAGAAAATCCTAGAACAGTTACCAAATATATTTCCGAAATTAATTTCGTAAACTCTGCAAAACAAGGAGATATTATAGAAATCGGGATTGAAGTAATCAATTTCGGGAGAACTTCTATTACGCTTAGCTGCGAGGTAAGAAACAAAATGACGCACCAAACTATTATTACTATTGACAAAATTGTTTTTGTATCTTTGGATGAAAATGGAAATCCACAACCCCACGGAAAAACCGAAGTGGAATATGTAGAAGACCGATTAGGCAAAAGATAAATGCAAATTTTTATTAAAAATATGGTTTGTAACCGCTGTATCACTGCAGTGGAAGACGTCTTTCGAAATTCTGAAATTGATTTCGTTTCGGTTAATTTGGGCTGGGTGGATATTTCTACAGAAATTTCAAAAAATCAACTTGAAAAACTCAACGAAAATCTAAAAAAAATTGGTTTTGAAATTCTAGAAGATGCTTCACAAAAACAAATTGAAAACATCAAAAAACTGATTTTAGAAAAAGTTCAAAATCTTGATATTGATGAAGATTTCTTGCTTTCTAAATACCTTTCCGAGCAATTCAACAAAGAATACAGCAGTATTTCTAAGGTTTTTTCACAAACAGAAAACAGCACTTTAGAACAATATTTCATTCTTCAAAAAATTGAAAAAGTAAAGGAGCTTTTGATTTATCGAGAACTCACGCTTTCTCAAATTGCAGACAAACTAGGTTATAAAACGGTTCAACATCTTTCTCAACAGTTCAAAAAAATCACAGGATTTTCGCCATCACAATTTCAGGAACTCAAAGAAAAAAAGAGACTTCCTATTGATTTGATTTAAAATTTTCATTTGCCAAAATCTTAAAAATCTAAATTTCATAACATTCTGCCATGATTTGATAATGGTTTTTATTTGATTAATTTTGAAATTTGTATCAAAATTAAGAAAGATGAATACCAAAAAATATAACATTCTGGGAATGTCTTGCGAAGGCTGTCAGAAAAAAATTTCTTCTGCTTTAAATAATATTGAAGGAATAAAAGCCGATGTAAATCTCGCAGGAAATTTCGTTGAAATCACTTCTGAACAAGAAATCGACTTAGAAAAACTCAATTCAGAGCTTAAAAATGCAGGAAACTACGTTTTAGAAGATCCCGAAAATCCAAAATCTACAGAATTTATTCCACCTCAAGACAGAGTTTCGCCAAGTTCGGTTTATTATTGCCCGATGGAATGTGAAGGCGACAAAGTCTATTTCGTGCAAGGTAAACGCTGCCCTGTTTGCAATATGTACTGCGTTCCGATAGAAGAGAAGTCAGAAGTTAGAAGTCAGAAGTCCGAAGTTAATCATGTAGAAACTTTTTCAGAAAAATTAGGAGAATATTATTGCCCGATGTTTTGTGAAGGAGATAAAACCTATCCCGAAAATGTTGGATGCCCAGTTTGCGGAATGGATTTGGTAAAAATCACTGGCAATGATGATGAATCTGAAGATGATACTTATAAAAATCTGCAAAAGAAATTTTGGATTTCGGTTTCTTTTACACTTCCCGTTTTTATTTTATCGATGGGAGGAATGTTTTTTGAATTTCCTTTTAGTTCAAGAATTTCTGGAATTTTACAATTGATTTTCACGTTTCCTGTAGTATTTTTTACAGGCTGGTTTTTATTCAAAAGAGCTTGGAATTCTTTTAAGTCTTGGAACCTCAATATGTTTTCATTGATTGGTTTGGGAGCCAGTGCAGCTTTTTTTTACAGTATTTTCGCACTCACTTTTCCGAGTTTAATTCCGCATGAATTTATGCAAAATCATCACGAAGTACCGTTGTATTTCGAAGCAGTTGCCGTGATTTTAACTTTGGTGATTTTTGGACAAATGTTGGAAGCAAAAGCCCATCAAAAAACAGGAAATGCGATTAAAGAGTTGATGAATCTTTCGCCAAAAGAAGCACATCTCATTCAAAATAATGTAGAAAAAAATATTCTGATTGCTGATGTGAAAATTGGAGATATTCTAAAAGTAAAACCAGGAGAAAAAATTCCTGTTGATGGCGAAATCATTGAAGGAAACACAACCATTGACGAAAGCATGATTACTGGAGAACCTATTCCTGCAGAGAAAAAATTAGGCGACAAAGTCACTTCTGGAACGATTAACGGAAATCAAGTTTTTCTCATGAAAACTGAAAAAATTGGCAAAGACACGCTTCTTTCTCAAATTATAGAAATGGTCAACTCAGCAAGTCGAAGTAAAGCACCAATCCAAAAACTAACGGATAAAGTTTCTAAAATTTTTGTTCCTGTAGTGATTGCTATTTCAGTATTAACTTTTATTTTCTGGTACTTTTTCGGGGGAGAAAATCGTGCGATTTTTGCTTTAGTTAATGCTTTAGCGGTTTTAATTGTAGCTTGTCCATGTGCTCTTGGTTTAGCGACACCAATGTCTGTAATGGTAGGAATTGGCAAAGGTGCCAGAAACGGAATTTTAATTAAAAATGCCGAAGCTTTGGAAGAAATGGAGAAAGTAAACGTGATAATCACCGATAAAACCGGAACTTTAACCGAAGGAAAGCCTTCTTTGACACAAATTTTCACAGAAAATATTCCGGAAAATGAAGCAATACAATTTGCGGCTTCTCTCAATAAAAACTCTGAACATCCACTTTCACAAGCGATTTTAAATACTGTCATTCTGAATACAGACGATAAGTCTGCGAACGTAGTTCAAAAGCGAAATGAAGAATCTGTTTTGCCTCAAAATAAAACCGTTAAAAACTTTGAAAACATTTCAGGCAGAGGAATTTTAGGAGAAATTGATAGCAAAAAATTGTTCCTTGGAAATATTCATTATCTCAAAGAAAATCAATTTGAAATTTCTGAAAAACTGCTTCAAAAAGCTGAAATTTTAGAAAACGACGCGAATACTGTTTCTTATTTAACGATTGATGGAAAAGCAGTTGGTGTTTTTGGTTTTAAAGATCAAATTAAAGAAAATGCTAAATCTTCCATCCAATTTTTACAAAATAAAGGCATTGAAATCATCATGATGACGGGCGATAACGAAGCCACAGCAAAACACGTTGCTGAAAGTCTTGGAATTGCAACATATTTCGCCAATTGTCTTCCTCAAGATAAAATAAACGAGGTTAAAAACCTCCAAACTCAAGGAAAAATAGTTGCCATGACTGGCGATGGAATAAACGACGCTCCTGCTCTTGCACAAGCTAATGTAGGAATTGCAATGGGAACAGGAACCGATATCGCGATGAATTCTGCAGAAATAACTTTATTGAAAGGAGATATTTCTGGCGTAGCAAAATCTAAAATTTTGAGCGAAAAAATGATGAAAAATGTAAAAGAAAACTTGTTTTTTGCTTTTGCTTACAACACGCTCGGAATTCCGATTGCTGCAGGTTTACTCTACCCTATTTTCGGAGTTTTATTATCACCAATGTTTGCTGCTGCTGCAATGAGTTTTTCATCAGTTTCGGTAATTGCAAATTCTTTGAGATTGAACAATGTAAAATTGAAAATTTAAGTTGATTTTTTAGACGAAAAATGTATCTTTGAGATAAATAATATCTCTAATGAAAAGAAAACTTTTATCAATGCTTTCTATGGCTTCATTTTTCTTAATGAATGCTCAAAATACAGATTACAACAAAGATTTTAAATTCTTAGAATATGATATTGAAAAGCTTCAAAAAGGCTATCAAAATAAAGAATATAAAATTTCAGAAGTTGTAAAATCTTACTTAGAAAGAATAGAAAAAGTCGACAAAAACGGAGCAAAACTCAATTCTGTAATAACGGTAAATCCTGATGCAATGAAGATTGCAGACAGTCTAGACCAAGTTCCAATGCAACTGAGAAAAGGTGCACTTTTTGGCGTTCCTGTTTTGCTGAAAGATAATATTGACACCAAAGACAAAATGCCTAATACAGCAGGTTCTTTGGCTATGAAAGATTCTTTTCCGTTGCACGATGCATTTTTGGTTGAAAAATTAAGAAAATCAGGTGCCATTATTATCGGGAAAACCAATCTTTCAGAATGGGCAAATTTCCGTGGAATGATGTCTGTTTCTGGCTGGAGTGGGAATGGTGGTTTAACTAAAAATCCTTATGATTTAACGAGAAATACATGTGGTTCTAGTGCAGGTTCTGGTGCTGCCATTTCTGCAAATTTGGGAATTTTTGCGATTGGAACCGAAACCAACGGTTCAATTATTTGTCCGAGTAGCGTAAACGGAATTGTGGGTTTAAAACCTACGGTTGGATTAGTGAGCAGAAGCGGAATTATCCCGATTTCTGTTTCGCAAGATACAGCAGGGCCGATGACGAGAACGGTAAAAGACGCTGCTATTGCACTTGGAGTTTTGACAGGTGTTGACGAAAAAGATGCGCATACTTTAGCTTCCAAAAATTTAGCAAAAACAGATTATACTTCTTTCTTAAAACTAGACGGTTTAAAAGGAAAACGAATTGGTTATTCTAAAAAATCAAGTGGAAATGTAAAAGTAGATGCTCTATTTCAAGAAAATTTAAAATTTTTGGAGAAAGAAGGTGCCATTTTAGTTGAAATTTCTGAAGAGCCTGTTTCCAATGAAATTCAGGGAAAATCTTTTGATTTAATGATTTTGGAATACAAAGATGGATTGAATAATTATTTCAAAACTTTAGGACCAAATGCTAAAATAAAATCTGTAGAAGAATTGATTGCATTCAACAAAAACAATCTTGAAGAAATGAAATATTTCAAGCAAGAATTTCTTGAAATGACGCAGGCTACAAAAGGAATGCAAGATGAAAAATATGCCAAATTATTAAAAGAAACTCAGGAAGGAAGTCGAAAAAACGGAATTGACACCACACTGAAAAAATATCAATTAGACGCTCTTATCGCTGCTTCTACAAGTCCTGCTTGGAAAACGGATATGGTAAATGGCGACAATTATATTTTTGAAGGTTCTGGCGCTGCTGCGATTGCTGGTTATCCTAGCATTACCGTTCCTATGGGAAATATTGATGGTTTACCAGTTGGAATTTTATTTTACGCAGAAGCTTGGAGCGAAGGAAAACTCATCAATATGGCGTATACTTTTGAACAAAAAAATCCACAGAGATTAGTTCCACAGTTTAAAAATTAGAAAAATGTCTGATCTTCAGAAATATAATCCCGAAGAATTAATGAACAAACTCATATCTCATGAGTTTCCTGAAGTTTTGGAAAAATATTCCGAAAATGATTTAGAAAATCATCTCGCCGTTTATATTAATGAACTGATAGACAAAGACTTCAATAAATTAGTCAACTTATTATACCGAATTGACATCAGTGAACAAAAACTGAAAATTGCCCTTCAAAATGAAGATAAAACCATCAGTTCTAGTAAAACCATTGCTAAATTAATTATCGAAAGACAAATTCAAAAACTAGAATTTAGAAAGAAATTCAGCAAGAAAAAAATTGAATAATGAAAAAGAAACTCGTCGTTTTATCTGGCGCAGGAATTTCTGCGGAAAGTGGAATTTCTACGTTTAGAGATTCTAACGGACTTTGGGAAAACCACAGAATAGAAGATGTGGCTTCGCCAGAAGGTTTTGCTAGAAATCCGCAGTTGGTTTTAGATTTTTACAATTTGAGACGAAGACAACTGAAAGAAGTAAAACCCAATCTCGCTCACGAAATTCTAGCAGATTTAGAACAACATTTTGACGTACATATTATTACTCAAAATGTAGATGATTTACACGAAAGAGCGGGTTCTAAAAAAGTTATTCATCTTCATGGAGAATTGAAAAAAGTACGTTCTGTGAAAGATGAAACCCAAATTTTCGACTGGGAAGAAGATTGCAATTTAGGAGATTTAGATGAATTTGGAGATCAACTTCGGCCGCATATTGTTTGGTTTGGTGAAATGGTTCCAGAAATGGATAATGCTGCCGAAATTGCTTCTGAAGCGGATATTTTTATTGTGATAGGAACTTCTATGCAAGTTTATCCAGCTGCTGGATTGATACATTACGTTCCTAAGAATTGTGAAATTTTTGTAATTGATCCACATTTAGAAAACCAGTTCACCAAACACGAAAACTTCTTGAAAACCTCTGCAACAGAAGGGATGAAAATTTTGAGAGAACGATTATTAAAATAAAAAGCGAGATTTATTCTCGCTTTATTTATACCATTTTTTCTTTAACCAAAGACTTGCTTTCACCAATAAAATAAGCACTGGAACTTCTATGAGTGGACCAATTACTCCAGCAAAAGCTTCTTTGGAATGAATCCCAAAAACGGCAATGGCAACGGCAATCGCCAGTTCAAAATTATTACCAGTGGCGGTGAAAGAAACCGATGCATTTTTATCATAATCTATTCCTAATTTACGATTGATAAAGAAACTGGTGAAAAACATCAGAACAAAATAAATCACCAATGGAACCGCTATTTTAAGCACATCAAAAGGTAATTCTACAATTTTGTCGCCTTTTAAACTGAACATCACCACTATTGTAAATAGCAATGCATATAAAGTAATGGGCGAAATTTTCGGAACGAAAACTCTATTGTACCACTCTTTTTCTTTTTGAGCAATCAAGAAATATCTCGTCATAAAACCCGCAACAAAAGGAATTCCCAAATAAATGGCAACACTTATTGCTACATCTTTCATGGGAACTGAAATTTCAAAATTTCCAAAACCTAAATATTGTGGTAAAAAATTAATAAATAACCAAGCGTAAAAACTGTACGTAAACACTTGAAAAATACTATTTAGCGCCACCAACATTGCGGCATATTCACGATTTCCAGAAGCCAAATCATTCCAAACAATAACCATTGCGATACATCTTGCCAAACCAATCAAAATCAGCCCGACCATATAATTGGGTTCGTCTTTTAGGAAAATAATCGCCAAAACGAACATCAAAATCGGACCAATAATCCAATTGAGAATTAATGAAACTCCCATTGTTTTACGGTCTTTAAAAGCCATCGGCAAAAGACTATAATCTACTTTAGCTAACGGTGGAAACATCATGAGAATCAAACCAATCGCTAATGGAATATTAGTGGTTCCACTAGAAAATTGATTGATGGTTTCTGGAATTGCTGGAATAAATTTTCCGAGCAAAACTCCAAAAATCATTGCTGAAAAAATCCATAATGTTAAATATCTGTCGAGAAATTTTAGTTTGGGTTTCATGTTAATTTTTATGAGTTTGTTTTATGATTTTCTTAAATTTTCAAAGACAAATTTCATTTCTGTAGCGATTTCTAAACTTCTGTTGAAATACGTTTCATTCATTTCAGGCGTTCCATCAGATTTTTTAGGATCTTCGTATTTTATTGGAATTCTAGCTTCTGCACCGTAAACAATCGGGCAATTTTCGTCTGCAGAATCACACGTGAGAATGGCGGCAAATGCTGATATCGGGTTAAAATCATCATCATATTTTTTAGAAAAACAAATCACCGCATGTTCATTTTCGGCAAATTTTACCGCATAAACAGGATTTTCAGTTTCTGATAATTTTAAAATTTCAAAACCTTGATTTGTAAGCGTTTCTGCTACTTTCGGAAACATGGCTGTTGCTTCTGTTCCGCCAGAATAACAAAAAACATTTTCAATTTGATAATAATTCGCCATCGTTTGCGCCCAAATCTGTGAAAGATGGCTCCTTCTGGAATTATGAGTACAAATAAAATTTAATCTAACTTTTTCATTTTTAGATATTTTAGAAGAGATAAATTCAATTAAAGGTTGAAGCACTATTTTTCGTTCCTCCGAAATCCTTTCCGTAGAAAGTTGAGCAATTATTTCTCTAATTTTTAAGTTCATGATTTTTAATTTGGATAAAAAACTACTTATTTCTTTCGGAATTCGCAGAAAATAAAGTTTTGAGTAGTTTCAAAAGGTGTTTTATGTGCTTCTTCAAAACTATTTAAAAGCGAAAAATCATTTCCGAAAATTTTCAAGAATTTTTCTTTGCTGTATTGCGTAATTTCTAAACCGCTACATTTTAGAGGTCCTGATTCTGAAAAAGTTCCAATAAAATACAGTCCGTTTGGTTCTAAAATACGGTTCATCAAAGCAGCATATTTTTGAATATCTTCTTCTTTGGTCAAAAAATGAAAACTCGCTCTGTCATGTATCACGTCAAACTTTTCTATTGAAGAAAAATCTAAAATATCAGACACTACAAAACGTACTTTTTCTGCTTTTTCGCCCAATCTTTTCTTGATTCTTTCTATTGCATTTTCTGAAATATCAAGTAAAGTAATACTTTCAAAGCCTTGTTCTAAAAGATTGTCAATCAAATAACTATCACCACCACCAATTTCTAAAATCTTGGCAGTTTTTGGAATGTTATTTCTTTCAAAAAATTGTAGAGAAGTTTCAGGTTTTTCTTGATACCAACTTACTTCAGTTTCTTTTTTTGTGGCGAAAACATTTTCCCAATGCTGTTTTTTATCAAACTCCATGTTTTAAATTTTTTAACAACATCCAGTATTTGGAGTACAACAACCCACTACTTTCTCTGCGTAAACAGTGATGCTGTAAATTCTGGTGGTAGAATCTTTATATTGCTGAATTTCTTCTTCGTTCAGGTAATTTTTTAGAATATCATCAGGAACGATAATCGGTTTTTTCTTCTGTAAAGTAATGTTTTTGAAACCAGAATTTTCGATAATTTTCAAATAATCTTCCATTTGAATGGCAGATGCTACGCAACCAGCATACATTTCTGCGGCATTTTTAATTTTTTCTGGTAAATCTCCCACCAAAACAATATCAGAAATCGAAAAATGACCAGTTGGTTTCAAAATTCTTTGAACTTCTGCAAAAGCTTTTGGTTTGTTAGGAACCAAATTCATCACGCAATTGCTTACCACAACATCGGCAACATTGCTTATTAAAGGAATATTCTCAATGTCTCCCAAACGGAATTCTACATTATTGAAACCTAATTTATCTGCATTATTTCTAGCTTTTTCTATCATTTCAGGAGTGAAATCTATTCCCACCACTTTTCCGGATTCGCCAGTTTCTGCACGCGCTACGAAACAATCGTTTCCTGCTCCACTTCCTAAATCTACTACATAATCGCCTGTTTTAATTTTTGCAAATTCTGTTGGCAAACCACAACCTAATTTAAGGTCTGCATCAGGATTATAACCTTCCAAATGGTCATAATCATCCGTCATAATATTGTACACTTCTGTACTGCAACCACCGCTTCCACAGCAAGATGAAGCGTTAGTATCTTGGTTTTGTAAAGCGATTTCTGCATATTTTTGCTTTACCATTTCTTTGATTTCTTCGTTAGAATTCATAATTAATATTTTTAGTTGTTTAATTAATAATTTATTGACAAATAATACATTACATCAATTATTTTCTTTTTTAGTTTAAATTAATCTTCTTGTGTTATTTTTATAATCAATGTATTTTTGACCAAATTCTTTTAAAAGAAACTCTTCTTCTAATCTGATTTGAATTTGAATTACAATGTATCCTGTAAATGCGATGAAAAAAGTTAGAATATTGGGCAAAACCAGAAAAATTGAAAAAAGTGAAAGCATCATTCCTAGAAAAACAGGATTTCTAGAAATTGAAAAAAGTCCATGGGTTACAAGTTCTGATTTATTTTTTTCATCTATACCTATTCTCCAATTATTCCCCATTTGTTTTTGAGCAATCACAATCCAAAACAAAGCAAAGTGCAACAGAAAAAAACCAATAAAAAACACTGAACTCAATTCTAAATAATGAATTGGAACTAGAAGATAATTATACAATTCAATATTTAAAAAATGAATCACAAAAACCATCAGCAACATGAAAACGAGAAATTTATAAACATTTCCTACATAATTATGTGCATTGCTTTCTTTACCAAAAGTTATTGGGTTAATTCCTGTCTTTTTGTAAGTCAAATAAGTAGGAACTACAAAAACAAAAATGACAGAAAATAAAAATAAAACAAATAAATAAAGTTTCATGTTAACAGCATTTTGGTTGGTTTGCCTTATGAATGATCTGCGAAATAAAATGCTCCATTTTCTTCAAAGTTTCAGGATTAATGCAATAGCAAATCGCTTTTCCATCAATATCACCTTGAATAATTCCCACATTCTTCAATTCTTTTAAATGTTGAGAAACGGTAGGTTGAGCCAATTTTATCTCGTCTACAATATCATTACAAATACATGAATCTACAGAAAGTAAATATTCTACAATCGCAATTCTAGCAGGATGAGAAAGCGCCTTCATTAATTTTGCCACTTCATTTTGTTCTTCTGTAAAATGTTCAGTTTTAGAAATTCCCATATTTTTATATTTTCATATTGCAATATTACGATATATAATTTTCTAAACCAAAATTTTCTTCATAAATTTGAAAAAGAAATTCAAAATCATGTCTATTCAAGAAAATTACCATAAAATAAAAGCCCAAATCCCAGAAAACGTAGAATTAGTTGCTGTTTCTAAATTTCATCCTGTAGAAAAAATAAAAGAAGTTTATGATTGCGGACAAAAAGTTTTCGGAGAAAATAAAGTACAAGAGCTTTTAACCAAAGTAAACGAACTTCCAGCTGATATTCAATGGCATTTAATTGGTCATTTACAATCAAATAAAGTAAAATACATTGCTCCTTTTATAGATACCATACAAAGTGTAGATTCTGAAAAATTATTACTAGAAATCAACAAAGAAGCAGCAAAAAACAATAGAATAATTAAAGTTTTACTTCAAGTAAAAATCGCCGAAGAAGAAACTAAATACGGTCTTGAAATCGCTGAAGTCAAAGAAATTTTCAGCAATTATTTAGAACACAAATACCCAAATATTGAAATTCTTGGCTTGATGGGAATGGCAACTTTCACAGACAATAAAAATCAAGTAAAATCAGAGTTTTTAGTTCTGAAATCTCTATTCGATGAACTTTCTACCTTCAAAAAACTAGAAATACTTTCTATGGGAATGAGTGACGATTTTGCACTTGCAATAGAATGTGGCTCTACTTCTGTAAGAATAGGTTCTGCCATTTTTGGAGTGAGAAATTATTAATCTTGGTATAAAATTTGGAAAACTTTATGTAAAATTCTATAAAATTAAATTCCAATATAATTTGTTAAATTTGCCTTATGCAAAAAGTATTAATCGTAGAAGACGAAAAAGCAATTTCTGGTGTACTGCACAGTATTTTATCAGACGAATTAACCAATTACGAAGTTTTGGTTGCAGAAGATGGTTTAGAAGCCTACAAACTCATCGAAAAAGATGATTTTGCATTGGTGATTTCAGATATAAAAATGCCAAAACTTTCTGGTACTGAACTTTTGAAACAAGCACTTCAATTAAAACCAGACACTACTTTTGTCATGATTTCTGGCCATGCTGATATTGATACTGCTGTAAATTCTTTAAGAGATGGCGCTTACGATTTTATTTCAAAACCTATTGACATCAATAGATTGATTACCAGCGTAAGAAATGCTCTTGACCGTAAAAATTTGGTTCAAACGACTAAAGTTCTTCAAAAAGAGAATACTCAACTCAAGAAAAAAGTCAACAAAAAATACCAAATGATTGGTACTTCTGAAGCGCTTTCTAAAATTCAAAATATGATTGAAAAAGTAGCTGCTACAGATGCCAGAGTTTTGATTACGGGGCCAAATGGTGCTGGTAAAGAATTGGTAGCCCATTCTATTCATGCACAAAGTGAAAGAAGCAGAGGACCAATGATTGAGGTAAATTGTGCAGCAATTCCATCAGAATTAATAGAATCTGAACTTTTCGGTCACGTGAAAGGTTCATTTACAGGCGCTATAAAAGACAAACAAGGTAAATTTGAATTAGCAAACGGAGGAACAATTTTCTTAGACGAAATTGGAGACATGAGTTTGGTAGCACAAGCTAAAGTTCTTCGTGCGCTTCAAGAAAGCAGAGTTTCACCTGTAGGAAGTGACAAAGAAATAAAAGTAGATGTAAGAGTGGTTGCTGCGACCAATAAAAATCTACAAAAAGAGATAGAAGACGGAAAATTTAGAGAAGATTTGTATCACAGACTTTCAGTGATAGAAATTTATGTACCACCATTAGATGCTAGAAAGGAAGATATTCCGCTTTTGGTAGAGCATTTTGCTCAAATCATTGCAGATGAACAAGGAAATGCAGTTAGAAAATTTGATGATAAAGCGATAAACGCACTTCAAAATTTCTCTTGGACAGGAAACATTCGTGAACTGAGAAACGTAGTAGAGCGTTTAATCATTTTGGGCGGAAATCCTGTAACTGCAGAAGATGTAGTAGCTTTCGTAAGAAAATAGTATGTTAGATGCAATATTTTAGATTTTAAATACTACAAAAATTTAATAAATTTAAACACTAAACCACGCGATTTTGCGTGGTTTTTGTTATTTTTAAACTTTAAATTAAAAACTAATAATCTCTAAATTTTATGGCTAAAGTAATCACTTTTTTTACTTCAATAATATTAATTTACATTATATACAATTATCCTGTAAACAAAGGTTACCCATTATTGGGATTTCTCATTTGTCTTATTGTTTTATCTTTTTCTGCCTCCAAAATATATTCTGATTACAAAAAAATGGGAGATGAAACCTTTGAAAATGTTGAAAAAAATACTGACAAAATATTAAAAAACAATGGAATTTTCGAGTTAAAAAATGATGGTTTCTCCATCAAACAAGGAAATACTCTTGATTTCGTGAAATGGATTGATGTTGAAAGTATCAGTCATTTTGAATTAAAAATGCTCAAAAAAGTAAGTCAAAACGGCATCGAAATTGTGACCAATAAAAAAATATATAAAATTCATAATAATGACGAACAAACAATTGGTCTAGAAAAGTTTGAAAATGAAGTAAATAAAAATTTAAGTATAGAAAAACTCTACGATTCTGAAGTTTTATCTGATGGCTCTTCCAAAACACTACTCTATCAAAAAACTTTAAATTAAACAGATTAAAAAAGTGTTTTTGTTCCGTTTTTCTTATTTTTACATCTAAAATATATTTTTATGAAGAAAATAGGCTTTTTCCTTATTTTATTAAGTCAAATCATCTTTGCACAAACTTTTACCAAAAAAGATACTTTAAAAGGTTCTGATACGGCGTTTAGAAATTTTTGGGACGTCAAAAAATACGAGCTCACTGTAGAACCTAATATTCAAGATCAATCAGTCAGCGGGAAAAACACCATCTTCTTTGAAATCACCAAAGATGTAGAAAATCCTACGTTTCAATTAGACCTTCAAAAGCCTATGAATTCTAAAAATTTCATGGGAAATTTTAATTACACCCAAGTAAAAACCGAAGACGATTTCATTTTTATAGAAACTCAACAAAGTTTCAAAAAAGGAGAACGTTTTTACATGATTTTAGAATATTTCGGGAATCCAAGAATTGCCAAAAAAGCACCTTGGGATGGTGGTTGGGTTTTTACCAAAGATGAACAAGGCAATCCCTGGATTTCTGTAGCGCAAGAAGGTGACGGAACCAGCCTTTGGTTACCCTCAAAAGATATTTGGAATGATGAGCCAGATGAAGGCATAGAAATGAAAATTATTACGCCAAAAGATTTAACAGGAGTTGGAAACGGTAAATTAATCTCTCAAACCGTAGAAAAGGGCAAAAATATCTTCACTTGGGAAGTAAAAAATCCTATAAATCTATACAGCATTGTTCCTACCATTGGGAAATTTGAACATTTTTCTGAAATTTATGATGGAGAAAAAGGTAAATTAGATTGCGATTATTATGTACTTTCTTACAATCTAGATAAAGCCAAAAAACAATTTAAGCAAGTAAAACCAATGCTTCAAGCTTTTGAATATTGGTTTGGACCTTATCCTTTCTACGAAGACGGTTACAAATTGGTAGAAACGCCTTATTTAGGAATGGAACATCAGTCTAATGTAGCCTACGGAAATCATTATTTAAATGGTTATCTTGGTAGAGATTTATCTGGAACTGGTGTTGGTTTAGAATGGGATTTCATCATTATTCATGAATCTGGTCACGAATGGTTTGCGAACAACATCACTGCAAAAGATCAAGCTGACATGTGGATTCATGAAGGTTTTACTTGTTACTCAGAAACGCTTTTTACTCAAAATTATTTGAACAAAGAAAAAGCAGAATTGTACATTAAAGGAATCAGACAAAATATTGAAAACGACAAGCCTATTATCGGGAAATATGGTGTAAGAAACGAAGGAAGTGGTGACATGTATTACAAAGGTGCAAACATGCTTCACACGATTAGAACTGCTATAAACGACGATGAAAAATTCAGACAAATTTTAAGAGGAATCGGTAAAGATTTTTATCATCAAACGGTAACTACTCAGCAAATTGAAAATTATATTTCTGAAAAATCGGGAATAGATTTCACCACTGTTTTTGACCAATATTTAAGAACAACTCAAATCCCAACTTTAGAATTTTCTCAAAACGGAAAAACGTTAAAATACAGATGGACGAATACAGTGGAAGGCTTCAACTTGCCTATCAGAATAGAAAACACAACTCTTACTCCAACTAAAGATTGGCAAACCATTAAACTGAAAGACAAAAAAGACGTAAAGTTTAATGATAATTACTATGTAAATTATGAAAGAACAGGAATCTGACATTAGAATCTGGGAAGCTTTTGCTGAAAAAATTGGAGGAGAATATATTCCGAGGAAATATTGGAATTCTGACCGAACCTTATTTCATTATAAAAATTTCAATATTTATATTGATTATTTTACCTATTATACTTCTGGAGAGGCTTCCTTAAGTAAAACATTTACAAGAGTTGTCATTCCTTATAAAAGTTACGATGATTTTCAATTTAATATCTACGAAGATGAATTGATTTTTAAAATCGCCAAAATTTTTGGATTTCAAGATGTAAAAATAGGTAATGAGGAATTTGATAAAAAATACATCATAAAAACCAATAATGAACAAAAGCTAAAGAATATTTTTAACAGCACCACTCTACTCAAAAAATTTGAGAATTTTGAAAATGCAAGTCTTTTAGTTTCTAAAAAATATGGAGTCTGGGAAGAAGAATTACCCGAAAATGAATATGAATTAAGTTTTGTACTCAATTATCATGTTAAAGATTTAGCAACCCTTATTCAATCCAAAGATTTTATAACAGAATTCTTTGATAGATTTAAAGATATAGTTAGAATTGAAGCTCCTACTTATCTTAGAAAACTCTAAATTTAAGATTTCAGCACAATTCTAAACGTAGTTCCCTTGCCAACTTCGGATTCTGCGATTTTAATGTCGCCATTGTGATATTCATTGATGACACGTTTCGCCAAAGACAAACCAAGACCCCAACCTCTTTTTTTGGTAGAATAACCCGGTTTGAAAGCACTTCGCATTTGCGTATTGGTCATTCCTGAGCCAGAATCTTTTACGTCTATTAAAACGTAATTATTTTTTGAATAAAGAGAAATTTCCAGTTTTCCCTCTCCTTTCATAGCATCTACCGCATTTTTCACAAGGTTTTCAATCACCCAACTCATCAAAATTCTATTATGAGGAATTAATATTTCTCTTGCGGGAACTTTGAGTTCAAAATTCACTTTTTTAGAAATTCTGGATTTAAGATAATCAAAGTTTTGCTGAACTGTTTCCTTCAAATTCAAATCATTTAGTTCTGGAACCGAACCAATTTTCGAAAAACGTTCAGAAATGGTTTTTAAACGATTGATATCTTTATTGATTTCCAACAAACCATCGTCATTTCTATTCGCATCAAGTTTCATTACTTCTACCCAACCAATCATAGAAGAAAGCGGAGTTCCGATTTGATGTGCTGTTTCTTTAGCCAAACCAGCCCACAACATAGATTCATCAGACTTTTTAATGGTGCGCAAAAACCAAAAAGAAAACAAAAGATACAAACCGATGAACAAACCCAAAGCATAAGGATAATAACGCAAATAATTGAGCAAATCTGAGTTATCGTAAAACACAAACTGGTTATTAAAATTGGGCAACTGAATTTCAAACGGAGGATATTTATCATCCATTTCGGCGATTTTATGTTTCAGTTTTTCGGGATTGTTTAAGATTTCTTCGTCGATGTTTTTACTTTCAATCAGATTTCTATTTTTATCAGTGATAATGATGGGAATGTCTTTATTTTCGTCGATAACATTGAGTGACAAGTCATTCAATCGAGAATCTACATTATTGTCTTGAAGATATTTTACCGCAGTAGCAAGCGATTTTATCCTATCGGTTTCTTTTTTTCTAAGATGATTGATTAAGAAATTAGAAGAAACAGCCAATCCTGCAACTATTATCGTTAATAGCACAAACACAAACCAGTTGTTTATCTTAGAAATAAAGTTGTTTCTCAAGAATTTATAATTTAAAATCTAATTTTTTTGAATTATTTTAAGTGATTCAAAACTTTATACAGCGCATCACTCAAATCATTGGCCTGATAATTATTCATAATAATCGCAAAAACATATTTTTGACCAGATTTAGAAGTATGATAACCTGCAAAAGCTCTACAATCTTTTATACTTCCGCTTTTCATTTTCATGCCGTTTCCTTGCACCGGGAATCCTTCAAAATATTCGGTAAACCAAGGTTGTTTTTTCGCCCAAATCAAAGCTAAAACTTCAGCTCTGGTCGAAGCATAATTTTGCGGAGACAATCCACTTCCATCTACAAAATTAATCATTCTCTCATCTATTCCACGCTGTTTCCAGAAATTTTTAAGGTATTTCATTCCGCTTTCAAAAGAAGAGTTTCCTGTTTTTTCTTTAGCCATTGTTTTCACGAAAGTTTCACCATAGAAATTGATGCTTTTTTTCAGAAACCAAAAAACCATTTTATCTAAAGTAGGCGATAAATATTCTAAAATCACTTTATTTTTAGGAAACACTAAAGGATTTTGCCCTTCAATTAATCTTTCAGAATTGATGATGATTGTTCCGTTAAAAGCGATATTTTGTTTCTTTAATTCTGCTACAATTTCTAGCGCCAATTGTTTTGGTGGATTAGGTGTCGCTCCAGAAATCGTTATATTTTTTGCAGGAAGCGTTCCCGTTACATGCGCCACATCATTATAAGGAGTCGTAAAAATAATGCTTCTGTCAGAAGTTCCTTCTGTTCTTGCATCATTCACAAAATGCACACCTTCTAAATTGATATTGAAATTTTTAAAATCTTTACCAAAAGTATTGATGTCAAATTGGTTTTCTCTCCAATTTACGCCCCAGACTCCAGCTCCATAATAATTTCCAATGTCATTGTAAGGCCAACCTCCAGGAATTTTTTGAAAATCAAAGTACGTGTCATCTATCACCAAATCTCCAGGAATTTCTTTGATATTTCTAGACTTGAGTGTTTCTATGATTTTTGAAATAAAATGTTCTGGTTTATAACCATCATATCGCCAACTTCCCAAAGTAGGATCTCCATTAGAAAAAATGTAAAGATTTTTATCGAATGCTATTTGAGTTTTGTATTGATAATTCTTTCCTAAAGTCTCTAAAGCAGCAGCAGCTGTAAAGATTTTCATGGTAGAAGCGGTAGATAATCCTTTGTTTCCTTGATATTCATAAACAAAGTTTCCGCTTTCATCTGCTACATAAAAAGAAAGATTCCCAGAATACATAGGAGAAGACGCCAAAAGTGACTGAACTGCTTTATCTAAATTCTGTGTAACCGACTGTGAATAAAATATTTGCAAGCAAAAAACCGTTATAAAAGCAAAAAATTTCTTCATAAAGAATAATTGTTTTTTCAAATATAAAGAAAATAAAATGGATTACTTCTTCCTAAAAAATTAAAAAAACAAAGAAATAGATGATTTATTAGCAATGTCAATTTATTAAACAATTATTTAATTAATAAAATATTTAATGATTTTTATCAATTTTATATTAAATTTTTATTTTTTAACATTTTATTATCATTTATTTAGTATATATTTGCATCATAATTAACCGACTAAAATTTTTAAAATTATGTCATACACAATTGTAGGGCTCTTCGGAAGCCAAGATCAAGCAAAAGCAGTTTCTGAAAGTTTAGAAAAAAAAGGTTTCAAAGATTCTGATTACATTGTTTACATTAACCAAAGTAAACCAGTAGAAAAATCTTTTTGGAGCAAACTTTTCACTAATGACATAGACCAAGAAGCTACTGCTGTAGATTCTTTGATTACTAGTGTGGCTATTAATAATGACACTGAATTACAATTGGCAAAAGACGCTTTCAGAGAAAACAAAGTGGTCAATACTTATGAATTACCCGAAGTAGATTTTGCAGAAGCAGTAGATTTAGATTACATTAAAAAAGTAGTTGCCCTAAAAGCAAAAGCGCTTATTTACGCGATGCCAGAAATTAAAACTTCTCATTCTGAAATGAGCACAGGAATAAATTCTGAAGTAAGTTCAAACACATAATTTTTCATATCAAATTAATTTTTCATACGAAGCCCGAAATTTATTTTCGGGTTTTCTTTTTGCGAATTACGGTAAAGCTTTTATCATAAAGCTTTTTTTTGTATTTTCGTAATATTAAAGAGGCTCAAAGATGGTTTATGATTTAGAAAAAGAAAATAAAGAAATTCAGTATCGCTATAAAGATTTAATCTCTAATACATACAGAACTCTTGATGAAGAACAGAATAAACTCATCAGGAAAGCATTTGATATTGCTTTAGACGCTCACAAAGACCAAAGAAGAAAAACGGGCGAACCTTACATCTATCACCCTATCGAAGTGGCAAAAATTGTTGCCAATGAAATAGGTTTAGGAGCCACTTCTATTGCTTGTGCATTGCTTCATGACGTGATTGAAGATTCTGAATATACTTATGAAGACATCAAGAAAATTTTCGGTCAAAAAATAGCAGATATCGTTAATGGATTGACAAAAATTTCGGTGATGAACCATCAAAACATTTCGGTTCAGTCTGAAAATTACAGAAAATTACTTCTGACGCTTTCTGAAGATTTCCGAGTGATTCTCATCAAAATTGCAGACAGACTGCACAATATGAGAACTCTTGAAAGCATGAGAGATGACAAACAAAAGAAAATCGCCTCAGAAACGGTTTACATTTACGCTCCTCTTGCTCATAGATTAGGACTTTATAACATAAAATCAGAACTTGAAGATTTATCTTTAAAATACAACAATCCAGATGTTTATTACGACATTGCTAATAAATTAGAACTTGCCAAAGATAATCGCGAGAAATATGTAGAAGAGTTCAAAAAAGAAGTTTCGGAACAACTTAAAGAAGAGCATCTCAATTTTACCATCAAAGGAAGAGCAAAAGCCATCAATTCTATTTATAGAAAAATGCTGAAGCAAAACGTACCTTTTGAAGAGGTTTTTGACAATTACGCGATTAGAATTATTTATAAATCAGACGCTAAAAACGAAAAATTCATCGCTTGGAAAATCTATTCCATCGTTACCGATTTATACCACAGCAATCCGCAAAGAATGCGTGACTGGATTACCAATCCTCGTTCTACAGGTTACGAAAGTTTACATTTGACCGTTTTAGGTCCTGACAAAAAATGGATTGAAGTTCAAATTCGTTCCGAAAGAATGGACGAAATCGCTGAAAAAGGTGTTGCAGCCCATTATAAATACAAAGAAGGCTTCAAACAAAACAGCGACGATAGAAACTTCGAACAGTGGGTTTCTCAGATTAGAGAAGTCATTGAACAACAACAAAACCTTTCTACCACTGAACTTTTGGATAATATTAAACTTAATCTTTATTCCAAAGAAGTTTTTGTTTTCACACCAAAAGGAGAAATTAAAATTTTACCAGTGGGTTCTACAGCTCTGGATTTTGCGTTTTCCGTTCACACCGATTTGGGAATGAAATGTTTAGGTGCAAAAATCAACGGAAAACTGGTTCCTATTTCTTACGTTTTGCAAAACGGCGACCAAATAGACATTCTTTCTTCTCAAAATCAAAAACCAAAGCAAGATTGGCTGGATATCGTTATCACTTCTAAAGCAAAATCTAGAATCAAAGCCGCGCTTAACTCCGAAAAAAACGGTCAAGTTGCAGAAGGAAAAGAAATTTTCCAAAGAAAATTAAGACACGCAAAACTTACCTTTTCCGAGGAAGAAGTGAATAATATTCAGAAATTTTTCAACCATAAAACCTCTCAAGATTTATTTTTAAAATTCTATGATGGTACTTATGACACCACAGATTTAAAAAAATACGCAGATTCTAAAAGCGCTCTGAAAAATTTCTTCCAAAGATTTAGAAAATCACCCAACATCAATACTGCTTATGAAGAAAGTCCAACCACAGATTTAGACTTAATCGTTTTTGGTAAAGATGAAGAAAAACTGAATTACAGCTTTGCCAAATGTTGTACCGTAATTCCAGGTGATAAAATTTTTGGATTTATCACGATTTCAGACGGAATTAAAGTTCATAATGACAATTGTCCGAACGCGATAAATCTTAGAGCCAATTACGATTATAGAGTTATGCCTGCAAAATGGGTTAATGAACAACGTTACAGCAGCAGAGTGAGAATAGAAATCGAAGGAATCGACAGAAAAGGATTGGTTAATGACATTACTGAAGTGATAAGTAATGCCATGAATATTGACATGAAAAGTATTTCTATCGAAAGTAATGACGGCATTTTCTTAGGAACCATCACGCTTGAAGTTAAAAACAAAAGCCAACTAGAAGAAACACTAAAACAACTCAGAAATGTACTGAGCGTAACCCAAGTAAAAAGACTATAAATATGCTGATTACCAATTATTTTAGAAAATTTTTCCAAATAGCTCAATCTTCAGGGAATTTATTGATCATTTGCGTCATCGTTTCATTAATGATTGCCAATTCTAGTTTAGGAGATGATTTTCAAAATGTATTAGATTATCCAATTGGGCCTTATTCTACAAGTCTTTGGATTAATGATGGTTTAATGGCCATTTTCTTCTTATTGGTAGGTTTAGAAATTAAACGTGAACTCATAGAAGGAGAACTTTCTAGTCTTAAAAACGCTTCTCTTCCTATTTTTGCAGCGATTGGCGGAATGCTGGTTCCTGCATTAATCTTCGTATTTTTTAATTACGGAACAGAATACCAAAATGGATGGGGAATTCCTATGGCAACAGATATTGCGTTTTCTCTTGCCATTATTTCAATGCTGGGGAAAAGAGTTCCAGCTTCTGTTAAAATTTTCCTTACTGCATTAGCTATTGTAGACGATTTAGGAGCAATTGTTGTGATTGCGATTTTTTATACAGAGAAATTAGAATTCACTTATTTAGCTTTGAGTGGTGCCATTTTAATCCTTTTAATTCTTTTAAATTATTTCAAAGTTAAAAAGCATATTTTCTACATCATTCCAGGATTGTTTTTATGGCATTTTATGCATCACAGTGGTATCCATGCTACCATTGCAGGAGTTTTATTGGCATTTACCATTCCTACAAATGAAAGCACTACAGAAATCTCGCCTTTAGAAAAATTAGAAGAAAAATTACACTTACCCGTTAATTATTTTATCATGCCGATTTTCGCGTTAGCAAATACTAATATTCAGTTTAAAAGCGGAATGATAGAAGGATTATTTAGCAATTTTGGCTACGGAATTATTCTAGGTTTAGTTCTAGGAAAGGTAGTAGGAATCAATCTTTTTTCCTTTATTGCCATCAAATTAAAGCTAAGTGATTTACCTAAAAAAAGCAATTGGTCTCAAATGATTGGTGCAGGTTTATTGGCAGGAATTGGTTTTACCATGTCTATTTTCATCGCATTGCTTTCTTACAAAGGACACACCGAAATACAAGATGAAGCGAAATTTGCCATTCTGGTAGCTTCTGCAATTTCTGGATTTTCTGGTTACTTTTTACTGAAACTTTTAGCTAAAAAGAAAATTTCGGTTTCCGATTATAAAGAAAATATTTAAGCATAAAAAAGGGGTTCTAAAATTTAGAAACCCTTTTTCATTTTAAGGTTTACCTCTTTCGTATTGTGGAGGGAAGAAACTTAATTCATTATTTTCCCAAGAGCTTTTTGCTACAAAATATGGATTTCTAAGAAGTTCTCTTGCTAACAAAATCACATCTGCTTCATCTTTTTGCAAAATTTCTTCCGCTTGAGTTGCATTGGTAATTAAACCAACTGCACCAGTTTTTACTTCTGTTTCTTGCTTAATCTGATGAGAAAAAGGAACTTGATAACCAGAAAAAACATTGATTTTAGCACCAGAAATATTTCCACCGCTAGAAACATCAATTAAATCTACACCTTTTTCTTTCAAAATTTTAGAAAGCACTACAGAATCCTCTACATTCCAACCGTTTTCAGCGTATTCTGTTGCAGAAATTCTTACAAACAAAGGAACATTGTCATTTAAAACTTCATTCACAGCCTCTACAATTTCTAGTAAAATTCTCGCTCGGTTTTCTAAACTTCCGCCGTATTCATCTGTTCTCACATTGCTTAAAGGAGATAAAAACTGAGAAATAAGATAACCATGTGCAGCATGAATTTCAATCACATCAAAACCTGCTTTCACACTTCTTACTGCAGCTTCTTTAAAAGCGTTTACCAATTCTGAAATTTCAGATTTTGTTAAAGCATGAGGTGTTCTTTCACCTTCTAGATAAGGAATTTCTGAAGGCGCAACTGTAATCCATCCGTTTTCTTCCAAAGAAGTTTGTCTGCCATTCCAAGTCGAAGCTTTTCTACCAGCGTGACCTAATTGAATCCCAATTTTGGTTTCTGTATTTTGATGGATGAATTCTACGATTTTTTTCCATGCTTCAGCTTGTTCATCATTCCAAATTCCGGCACATTTATCCGTAATTCTACCTTCTGGAACTACACCAGTAGCTTCTGCAATGATTAATCCTACTCCACCAAAAGCGCGAGTGGCATAATGTACTAAATGAAAATTATTCACTACGCCATTTTCTGCAGAATACATACACATAGGCGCCATGAATACTCTATTTTTTATTTCTAAATTTCTAAACTTAATTGGGGTAAAAAGTTTCATACTTATAAAATTAATTTGAGCCCAAATTTATCATTTTTACGCAGAAAATCACGATTAATTCTTTGGTTTCACAAAATTTTTGTAATTTTACTCTCCGATTTTTTTAAAATGGAAAAAGAATTAAGAATTAAATTTTCTCAAATAGAAAGAAACGAACTTTCAGACATAGAGAAAACCCTTCATGAAGCAGCTATCAATGCTAGAAAAAACGCTTATGCTCCCTATTCTCATTTCAATGTAGGTTGCGCAGTTCTTCTGGAAAACGGAGAAATTGTTACCGGTAACAACCAAGAAAACGCAGCTTATCCTTCTGGTTTATGTGCAGAAAGAGTCACAGTTTTTAATATAGGTGCCAATTATCCGAACGTAAAAATTAAAAAATTGTACGTTATTGGTGGACCTTCTAGAGAAGAGACTTTTACTACCGCTACTCCACCTTGTGGTGCATGTAGACAGAGTTTACTAGAATATGAGACGAAGCAAAATGAGCCGATAGAAATTTATTTTTCTGGAATTGATGGAGCGGTTTATAAATGTGATTCGATTAAAGATTTACTTCCGTTCTCGTTTGATGCTTCTTTTTTATAAAATCTAAATAGAAAACCTTAGGGTTTTCTATTTTTTTTGAAATATATAGACCAAAAATTTTCGCAATTTCTGGTTTAAACGTACATTTGCAATGCTTTTGGTTTCCGATGTTTGTCGGAATTAAAATGGGAATTCGGTGAAAATCCGAAACTGTCCCCGCAACTGTAAATCGTGCTTCGGTGAAAATCGAAGGAATTTTTTGCAAAAAAGCCATTATCTTATTTGAAAAGATGAGAAGGTGCAAAAAATACGAAAGTCAGGAGACCTGCCAAAAACATTCATAATCAATACTTTCGGAGGAAAAGTAGAGAAATCCTGTAAAAAACGCAGTTCTTCTGTGGTTTTTCTTTATTTCTTTTCCAGAAAGTTATTGATAGCAGTCATTAACTTTAAAATTTAACAATGAAGAAAAACTTAATCTTCGCAGGAATGCTCTTTGTGACGGGAATTTCACAATTGTCAGCTCAAGAAAAAGAAGAAAAACTAATTCCAGAAGTTACCATCGCAGCAAAAGCTAAACAACAACTTCACAAAACAGGTAAAAATGTACAACTCCTTACTTCTAAAGATTTAGAAAAATTCAAAGGACAAAACGCTGCAGAAATCCTTAACCAAGTCTCTGGTTATCAAATTACTGGAAATTTCAACAATGGTCCAGAACCGAAATCTCTAAAAATTAGAGGAGGAAAACTAGCCAACGTATTAATTCTAGTAGATGGAATTCCGTTAAAAGACGTTACCGGAAATGATTACAATGCTACAGACCTTAGACTTTTTGCTTCAGAAAATATAGAATCTATAGAAATTCTGAATGGAGCTTCTTCGGTTTTATATGGTTCTAATGCTACTGTTTCTGTGATTAATATTAAAACTAAAAAATCTTCTCAACAAGCTTCAGAAGGAAGAATTGGCGCAAGAATTGGAAGTTTCGGAACTTTCGGACAAAATTTGAGCGCTCAAGGAAAAATCAATCAATGGAATTATCAATTTTCTGGTTCTAATGAAAAATCAGACGGAATTTCGGCAGCTCTTGGAGAAAATTTCGATAAAGATGGCTTTGAAAAGCAAAATGCAAATGCTACTGTAGGTTACAGCACTCAAAATTTCAATGTAAATGTAAACGCTGGTTATCAACATCATTATTATGATTTTGATAATGGTGCTTTTGAAGATGGAAAATACAAAGGCAATGATACGCAAAAATTCAGCGGACTCAATGCTCAATATTCATACGAAAAAGGAAATATCACATTTAATTCTAGAATTTCCGCGAATGAAAGAATCGTGAGAAATCTAAATAATAACAACTATCAAGACCAATACAGCTATCAAGGTCAAAATATTTTTGCAGAATTATACAATCAAACTCAATTTTCGGAGCATATTAATTTAGTAGCGGGAATTCAGTATGAAACTCAGAATTTAGGCTCTAAATCTTTACCTTGGGGCGGAACTTCCATGCAAAATGTATTGACTCTAGGCGAAACCGAAATCAGTAATTTTGATGTTTTTGCCAATGCAAATTTAGCCTATCAAATTTTTCATTTGGATTTAGGAGCACGATTGAACAACCATTCTAAATATAATAATCATTTTGTTTACAGCGTAAATCCATTTATTTTAACAGATTTAGACGATAATTTCCTAAAAATAGGCTATTCTTATGCTACTGCATTTATCGCACCTACTCTTTATCAATCTTATGGTTCATTGCCTTATGTTTTACCGAATTTTGATTTAAAACCAGAAACCAATGCTTCGCATGAATTGGATTTCAGTTTTGGAAAGAAAGACAGAAGTTTTGTGGTGAATGCAAGTGTTTTCAGCAGAAAAGAAAAAGATGTTTTCGTGTATAATATTGTAGATTTCAACACTTATGCTGGGAAATTTTTAAACGTAGACAGCAATAAAGTAAAAGGTGTAGAATTAGGAGTTCAATATCATTTCAATGAAAAAGTAAATGTAGGTGGTAATTTCTCTTTCGCTGAAAAAGACAATCCTGCAACAAGATTGCGTTCGCCAAAACAAAGAGCAAATGCTTTTTTAGAAATTTTACCGATTAAAAACAACAGAATCAATATTTCTTATCAATATACATCAAAAAGAAATGATGCGTACTATGATAGCAGTAGTTTTAGTACAAAAAACGTAGAATTAGAAGCGTTCCATTTGTTTAACCTGAATATCAATCAGAAAATCACCAAATCTCTAGATACTTATTTAAACGTAGGAAACGTATTGAATACCAGTTATACAGATGTCATCGGTTTTACCACAAAACCTAGAAATATAACTTTAGGAGTAGAATATAAATTTTAAGGATTAAATTTTTATTCCACTTGCGTTTCGAGCTTCAGCAATTTATTTGCTGAAGTTTTTTTATGATTTTTTATCAGAATCTAAGTTGATGGTATGTTCAGAACTTGCTTCGGGTAAATTTTCGATTTCTTGGTGATATTCTTCTACTTCGTGTTTCATTTCATCTGCCAAAATTTTCTCAATTCTGAGTTTTCTGATAGCAATATTCAATTCATTTCCTAGAAGAAGTAAAATCACATTTAAATTCACCCAAACCATTAATAAAATAATCGAGCCAATAGAACCGTACAAAACATTATATCTGGCAAATTTACTTACATAAACCGCAAAGAAATACGTAGTAATCACAAATACTATAGTGGTGAAAAACGCTCCAGGAAGTGATTGTCTGAATCTGGTAATTTTGGCTGTTCCTACCCAATAAAACAATGCCAACAACAAGAAATAAAACAATGGAAAGGAAACAAAACCAATGATTTTCGATAAATTATCTACAAACCAAGAAATATCATATTGTGGTGTAAAAAGTTTGAGGACTACCTCAGAATAATACACGCCGAAAAGCGCTAAAAAGATAATCGCAATAAAACCAATCGTGATAAAAAAAGACAAAATATATTCGTAAACATCTGTTCGTTTTTCTTCGGTATGGTCATTAAATCCATCAATGAGAGAAAAAGTTCCGTTGGTTGCAAAAATCAAAGCAAAAATAATCGTGAAATTACTGATGCTCTTCATATTAGGAACGATACTTTTGGTAATGTAATTCGTAACATCTGCATGCATGTGCGCAGGAAAAACATTATGCATCAATACTTCAAAAATATAAAACTGAAGCTTGTCATAATGCGGTAAATAAGGTAAAATGGAAAGCAAAAACAATAAAAACGGGAATAAACTCAAAAAGAAACTCCACGAAATGGCAGAAGCTTTCGCAATTAATCGGTTTTTAAAAACTCCTCTAACATAAATATCAAACATTTCCCAAAGAGAAATGCCTAACATGGGCAAATGTATGCCATCTAAAAAACGATGAATTTTTCTAAGGAAAGTAGGAAGTTTCAAAATCGTTATTTTATATTTGTACAAAGATAAGGAATGAAAATTAATTTACTCTGCATAGGCAAAACTGACGATAAAGAAATTAAAAATCTCATCAATTACTATCTTACAAGGCTTCCAAGACATTGGAATTTCGAAATTACAGAAATTCCTGATGTTAAAAATGCTAGAAATCTCACGCCTGATTTGCTTAAAAAAGAAGAAGCTAAATTATTCCTCAATATTATAGAAAACACAGATTTAGTGGTACTTTTGGACGAAAAAGGAAAACAATTTACCAGCAGAGAATTTGCCCAAAAATTAGATTCTTATCAAAATAATTCTATCAAAAAAATCTGTTTTTTAGTGGGTGGAGCTTATGGTTTTTCAGAAGAAATGTATCAAAGAGCAAATGAAAAAATCTCTATTTCTAAAATGACTTTCACGCATCAAATGATTCGATTATTTTTTGTAGAACAGATTTACCGAGCAGACCAAATTCTACAAGGAAAACCGTATCATAATGATTAAAAGTTATGAGTTATGAGTTATAAGTTATGAGTCTTGAGTAAAAACTTCTGACTTTTTGATGACTTTTTTTGCTAAAGTTCCAAAGAATAAAGCCAAAAGAATTCCCATGATTGCACCTACTATTATATCTCCTGGAAAATGCATTCCGAGATATACTCTACTGTATGCAACGATAGCTGCCCAAACAAATAGAAAGTAAGGCAATTGCTTTATTTTTTTGCCTAAAAGTATGGTAAGATAAGTCGCAACAAAAAAAGAATTAGATGAGTGCGCAGAATAAAACCCGAATTTTCCACCGCATTTTACTTTTCTCAACAGACCTTCTAATGATGGATCATGACAAGGTCTTAATCGCTCAAAACCAAATTTAAAAATATTGGCGATTTGGTCAGAAGCTGTAATTCCTAATGCAACAAAAAGCAATATGTAGAACAATGATTTTTTATTGAAATTTTTATACAGAAAATATAAAAAAATAACATAAAGCGGAATCCAGAACCACTTTTCTGAAACCAAAATCCAGAACGGATCAAAAGTAGAACTTCCTAAATTATTAAGGAAAATCATGGCTTGTTTGTCTTCTAAAATAATTTCTTCCATTATCTTGAAACGGGGCCTTGATATTCGTCGCTTAATTTATTGATTTCTTCTTTAGATTCTTGAATCAATTCATCAGAAGATTTTCCTTCGATTTGTTTTCTTAAATCTAATTCTTGTTTTATTTTTTCGGTAGGATCGTATTCTTGAGCTGCTTTTTTTACTTTTTCTATTTCACGCTTTATTTCCGAGACTGGATTATCTGTTTCCTTCATGATTTCCGATTTCACATCTTCCATCGCATCTTTCATTTTACGCACTCCTTGTCCTAATCCTCTTGCAATTTCAGGGATTTTATTAGGTCCAAATAAAACGACGATTACCAAAGCAATCATCAGCATTTCTCCAAAACTTAGTTCCATTCTGCAAATTTAAATTATTAATTAATAATTATTTACTTTTTTCTGTGAAAAACGTAATAAACAAAATAAGCACTCACTGCCATTAACACAAATCCTAGGAAAAATGGCGCTCCAGAAAACTGAAATGGTGGTTTTAATTCTAAGGTTAAAAGATTAATTTTGGCATCTGGATGAGTGAAAAAATAGAAAATCTGAGTCATCAGAAGCGGTCCAATAATAGACGTAATGCTGATGACACTTGTTAAAGCACCTTGCAAATCACCTTGTTCCTTAGGTGAAACTTTTGATGAAATAACGGATTGTAAAGCTGGCCCTGCAATTCCACCTAAACAATAAATGGCTAGAATAGCGTACATCATCCATTCTTTTTGAGCGAATGCAAAAAGCAACATTCCGGTACAGTAAAACATAATTCCGTATAAAATACTTCTTTCGCTACCCAATTTAGGATGAACTTTTCTAATCAAAAATCCTTGAACAAAAGCGGTAAAAGCCCCCATCACACCGAGAGAAATCCCTACTGTTTTTTCGTCCCAAGCAAATTTATACATCGTAAAATATGCCCAATTGGTTTGTACTGCATGACTCGCCAAATACACCAAAAACCAAGCAATGAAAAGTTTTAAAATTTCAGGATGTGTTCTTACTTTTAATAATGAACCTACAGGATTGGCTCTTTTCCATTCAAAAGGTCTTCTGTGCTCTTTATCTAAACTTTCTGGCAATATAAAATATCCGTAAGCGAAATTCACCAAGCATAAAACAGCGGCCGCATAAAATGGAACTCTAGAACCGAATTGCCCTAATAAACCACCAATTACAGGTCCAATGATAAATCCTAAACCAAAAGCAGCACCTATCATTCCAAAGTTTTTAGAACGATTGCTGTCGTCTGAAATATCTGCAATATAAGCTGAAGCGGTAGTGATACTTGCACCTGTAATTCCAGAAAAAATACGACCTACAAAAAGCCAAAAAATAGTTGGCGCCCAAGCTTGAATAAAAAAGTTAATAGAAAATCCTAAAAGTGAAAATAAAATAACCGGTCTTCTACCATACTTGTCACTTAAATTACCTAAAACTGGCGCAAAAAGGAATTGCATGAAAGCATATAAAAAACTAAGCCAACCTCCATATTTAGAAGCTTCGCTTACGTCTCCATTAATCAATTCTTCTATTAATTTAGGCACAACAGGGATTACAATTCCCCACCCTGTAATATCAATGATTAAGGTGATAAATATAAACCAAATCGCAGCTGTTTTATTCGAATTTTTCATACAGAAAGCGAAGATACATCTTTTTCGATTTTCAAAAAATTTTTTAACTTTTATATATCGACTTATCTCATAAAAAAAGCGCTCTTTCGAGCGCTTCTATTTATTTTTCTGTGGTTGTTCTTTCGTGTGGAGCTTCTTCTTTTCCAGTTTTTAAGAAATCGTATGCAATTGCTGACGCAATGAATACGGAAGAATAAGTTCCGAAGAAAATACCTAAGAATAATGCGAACATAAATCCTTTTAAGTTATCTCCTCCAAAGAAGAAAATAGCCATAATTACTAATAATACAGTAATAGAAGTGTTGAAAGTTCTACCTAGTGTACTAGAAATAGAGTCATCAAACAATCCTGCTAGAGTAAGAGATTTTTTCTCTTTCAAGTATTCTCTAATTCTGTCGAATACAATTACGGTATCATTTATCGAGTAACCGAGTACTGTAAGAATCGCAGCGATAAAGTCTTGGTTAATCTCCATGTTGAATGGCATGATATTTTTAAAGAATGAGAATACCCCAAGAATGATAATTGCATCGTGAGCTAATGCTGCTACCGCACCTAATGAGAATTGCCATTTGTTAAATCTTAATAAGATATAAATGAAGATTCCTAATAAAGATGCTAATACTGCATAAGTACCACCTGTTTTAATATCATCTGCTACTGTAGGTCCAACTTTAGAAGAAGAAACAATTCCTAATTCTGAACCGTGTGCATCTTTGAAATCTGCTAATGTAGTGTTTGGAGATAAGAAAGGTTTTAGACCTTCGTATAATTTTTTCTCAATATCTTGGTCAGCTTCGATTGATTCATCATCAATTTTATAGTCAGTTGTAATTTTCAACTGGTCTGCATTACCAAAAGTTTTAACATCTACTGCTTGAGATTCGCCATTTAAAACGAATACTTTAGCAAGAGATTCATGAGCTTTAGTAGCCTCTACATCTTTATCAAATCTTACCACATAACTTCTACCACCTTTGAAGTCTACACCAGTTTTGAAACCATAGTTGAAAATGGAGAATAAACTCGCAACAGTAAGAATAGCAGAAACGACGTAAGAATATTTTCTTTTACCGATAAAATCAATCCAGATATTTCTGAACCAGTTTTTAGTAATCGGAGTCCATACAGAAAGTCCTTTTCCTTTATTTAATCTATGGAAAATCATTACTCTAGATAACAATACAGAAGTAAAGAAAGTCATGATAAGACCAATACCTGTAGTTACTGCGAAACCTTTAATAGGTCCTGTACCAAAGATAAATAATACTAATGCTGTCAATAACGAAGTAAGGTGACCATCTACAATTGCATTTAATGCATGTTTGAAACCGTCTGTATATGCTTGTTTAATAGATTTACCAGCGAATAATTCTTCCTTAGTTCTTTCGTAGATGATTACGTTCGTATCTACTGCAATTGCCATGGTTAACACAATACCTGCAATACCAGGAAGAGTAAGCGTAGCATTGATAGAGTCCATAATTCCGAAAAGGTAGAATAGGTTAAATATCATTGCTATAATCGCATAAACACCAGCTCCACCATAGTAGAAAATGATATATGCTACAATAATTAAGAATGCTATAAAGAAAGACCAAAGTCCTGCAGAAATAGATTCTTGACCAAGAGAAGGTCCTACTACATCAGCCTGAACAACTTTAGCAGAAGCTGGCAATTTACCTGCGCTTAATACGTCTGTAAGGTCTTTAGCTTCTTCTTGAGTAAAACTTCCAGAAATCTGAGATCTACCAGAAGGAATTGGCTCATTTACATTTGGAGCAGTGTAAACAATATTATCTAAAGTTACTGCAACTGGTTTTCCTACGTTTTTCTCAGTAAGTGTTTTCCAGTCTCTAGTACCTTCAGTATCCATTTGCATGTCTACTACAATTCTACCAAGATTATCATAGTTAATTCTAGCAGTTTCTACAGCACCATCTACTGGAGCTTTTTGATTGATATTTCCTCTAATAGCGTAAAGCACTAAATTATCTGGATCAGCAGCATCTGGTTTATAAGCCCACATGAATTTAGTAAATTTAAGATTTGCAGGTCTTAGTTTTATTGCAATTTCGCTATTAAGAATTTTGTTCATTGCTGAAGTATCAGAAAGCTTGATATTACCTACACCAGCTTGTCTCAATGTATTCAACTGAAGCATGTTGATTAAATTAGTGTTTTTAGCAACACCAAGAGAATCTGCTTTTGCTGGAACAATTTTAGATAGAGTTTCTAGATAAGGAGCAACTTCGTTGATTTGTTGTACTTCCCAGAACTGCAATTTAGCAGAAGTAGAAAGCATTTTTTTCACTTTGTCTTTATCTTTAATACCTGGCATTTCTACCGCAATTCTACCAGTACCAGGAACACGCTGTACGTTTGGTTGTACCGCTCCCATTTTATCAATTCTGGTTCTAATTACTTCGAAAGCTGTTCCTACAGAAGCATCAATTTTATTTCTAATAATAGATTTTACTTGATCATCTGTAGTATTGAATTTAATTTGACCACTTAATTTTTGAGTACCAAAAACTTCTGGGCTAGCCAATTTAAGACCAGCTTTTTTCTCTTGATTAACTAAGTCAAACTGAGTGAAAAAATCTTCAATATAAGGTTTTGTAGACTGTTTCTGAACTTGATCTGTTCTGTCTAGCGCTTCTATAACGATAGGATTAGTAGAATAATTGGTTAAATCATTTACTAAATCTCTTTGGTTAATTTCTAATAGAACGTTAATACCACCTTTTAAGTCCAAACCAAGCTTCATTTCTTTCTGCTTAGCTTCAGGATAGTTCAGCTGAGTGAATCCTAAATGGATGGTATCTTTAGAAAGACGTGCAATTTCTTTATTATATTTTGCTTCGTCTTCACCAGCAATAGCTTTGGCTTCGTTTTCTATTTTACTTGCATACCAAGTTGGCAACAACTCGTTGATACAAATAAGCCCAAGAACAATCGCTACAATCGTAATAAGTCCTTTTCCTTGCATTGTTTATAGTTTACAACATTTAAAATTATAGTCGGCAAATATAATGATTATCAGTTGAAATAAAAATTTTGTTTACATGATTTTTGAAGATATTTCACAGAATTCTGGTAATAAAGCGACAAAGGAATCCCAAATTCAAAAAAATCTTATCAATTTCAAAACAAAAAAGACGCAAATCATTGCGTCTTTTCAATATATTTTAATTGATTTTGCAGATTAAACCGTCATTGAAAACAATCTGGTTTCTGGCATTTTTCTCATCATTCTTAAATCAAAAGCCATGGCAACATTTCTAGTGAAAACTCTACCTTTTTCGGTAATTTTCACGGTATTTCCTGAAATTTCTACCAGACCATCTTCTTGCATTTCTTGTAGCTTTTTCAATGCTTCTGGTAATTCTTCAAAAGAATTTTCTGGTGTAAAAGTGGTTTCTAACTGACACATTAAATTGAGAATATGTCTTCTTAATTTTAAATCTTCTTCATTTAAAATATGTCCTTTCACCACAGGAATAATTCCCTCTTCTACTCTTTTTTGATATTCTTCTACCGATTTTTCGTTTTGAGCAAAAGCATACCAAGAATCCGAAATCGCAGACATGCCTAAACCAACCATCAATTGAGTATTACTTGAAGTATATCCCATGAAATTTCGGTGGAGTTTTTTATGAATTAAAGATTGGTACAAATCATCTTTTTCGAGTGAAAAATGATCCATTCCTACCTCAATATAACCCAATTCTTCTAACAATTTTTTGCCATTTTCGTAAAGTTTACGCTTTTCTTCGCCACTTGGCAAATCATTTTCGTCAAAACCACGTTGACCAACTCCTTTTATCCATGGAACATGAGCGTAAGAATAAAATGCAAGTCTGTCTGGTTTTAATTCCAAAGTCTTTCTAATGGTAAATTCCATCGCGCCCCAAGTTTGGTGCGGCAAACCAAAAACCAAATCGTGAGAAACACTTTTATATCCAATTTCTCTAGCCCATTCTGTAACGTTTTTTACATTTTCGAAAGGCTGAATTCTATTGATGGCTTTTTGAACTTTTTCATCATAATCTTGCACTCCGAAACTACATCTTCTGAAGCCTAAATCATACAAAGTTTGCAAATGTACTTTGGTAGTATTGTTTGGGTGACCTTCGAAAGAAAATTCAGGATTTTCGGCAATTTCTACGGTGCTAAAAATTCCTTCTAGTAAAATTCTCAAATTCTCTGGTGAGAAAAAAGTAGGAGTTCCACCACCGAGATGAAGTTCTTTTAGTTTGGCTTTCTGCTTTCCGCATTCTGCTTTCTGCTCTGCTGATTGCTGATTGCTGATTGCTGATTGCGAAAATAAATCAAGATACAAATTCCATTCTTTCAAAACACTTTCTAAATAAGGTGTTTCTACAGAATGTTGTTTAGTTATGCGTTTATGACAAGCACAAAAAGTACACAATTGCTCACAAAAAGGAAGGTGAATGTAAATAGAAATTCCTTCTTGAGCATTACTGTCGTTGAAAGACTGAATAACAGTTTTTTGCCATTGTTCAGAAGTAAAACCATCATTATCCCAGTAAGGAACGGTAGGATAAGAAGTATATCTAGGTCCCGGAATATTATATTTATCGATTAAAGAATTCATTTTGCAAAATTAGGGATTAGGTTTTAGTTTTTAGGGATTAGTTTTAAAAAAAATGATAAAACGAATCTATTGCAGTAATTAAAACTACTCAGTGAATACCGCTTTTAAAATTCTATTTTTCCCGGCAAATACGAGACTATTTTCATCTATCCATTCGCAAACGTAAAGATTTTTTTCTTGTGAAATCGTCTTCCAAGTTTTTCCATAATCGCTAGAAAATTCTATATTTTGGTCTCCCACCGCAATGATGTCTTTGCCTTTAGATTTCGGACGGATTTTCACACATGTTTTATATCCTCCATTTTTTCCAGAAGCTTGAATTTGCCAGGTTTCGCCACCGTCTGAAGTTGTAGCGATATTGTTAACATTATCTGATTGTTGGGTATAATCACCACCTACTGCAATCCCGAATTTCTCATCATAAAAATCAATAGAATAAATTCCTGTAGACGATTTCCCGTTGACAAAAGGCGTATTGTAAACATTCCAAAAATAAGGTTTATCCCAATTGAATTTAAAAATTCTAGAAACCGTTCCTCCTGTTGCAATCCAAACGGTATTTCCTTTCATTGCAATATTGGTATTACTCGCTGCAAAATGCGCTTCACCTTCTTGATATTTCGGCATAATTCCGCCTTCGTTTTTATAATTTTTGCTTGAAATAATTCTAAAATGAGGCTTTCCTTCTTTTCTTGGGTCACTTATTGCCAATCCTCTTCCCTTTTCATCAAACATGAAAGCATCATAAAATGCGGTTTTTATGGTATCGGTAAAAACTTCTTCTGCCGTAAAAGTACTTTTCGTAATTTTATAAAAAGTCGCAGGACTTTCGATGTTTACGGTGTAAAATAAATCGTCAGTTTGTGCCAAAGTTCTGAATTGAAGATTAGCATCTGATAATTTCATTTGCTTTCTAATCGTTGGTTCTTTCAAATGAATATATCCAAATTTAGAATCTGTAGCAGCGTAATACACTTTGTTTTGCCAAATCTGAATCGCTCTTACACTCATGTTATAATTATCTGCTAAAGCCGAGAATTCTAGACTTTGAGCCATTATAAAAGCATGAGCCAATAAACAAAAAGCTAATATTATTCTTTTCATTTTTACTTTTTTACAAAAATAAAAAATCCCACCAAAAAGTGGGATTTAATTTGTTAATCTTTATTATCAATATCGATTTCTATTTCTTCTAAAGGTTCTTGTTCCGCTTTGAAAGTTTCACCGAAACCACCATTTTGAAGTTTAGAATTTTTTCTACTGTATAAGAAATAAATCACAAACCCAAACAACAACCAAATTGCAGAATACGTTTTTGCTTCTTTACTTAAATTAATAATTAAATAAATATTAATTAAAATTCCTAAAGTAGCAATTACTGGCAATGCTGGAACTCTAAAATTTCTTTGAAGATTAGGTTGTTTTACTCTCAAAACCCAAACCGCAACACAAACCATCGTAAACGCAAAAAGCGTTCCGAAACTTGTCATGTGTGCTAAATCGTTAATTGGGGTTAAAGCAGCAACTATGGAAATAATAGCCCCTAAAATCATTAAATTTTTACTTGGAACACCAGTTTCTGCATTTACTTTAGAAAAAGTTTTAGGAATTAAGCCATCTTTAGACATTCCTAAGAAAATTCTAGATTGTCCCATAATCATTACCATCAATACAGAAATAAGACCTACTGTAGCAGCAACTGTAATAATGTAACCTGCTCCACTAGTTATTGTTTTTGCAATTCCCACTTGAGTTTTACTTGCGATTTCAAAGGCATACGCTACTGGAGCTTTTATTGCATCTGGATATTTACCCAATGGATTAAAATCTGTGTAATGCATCATCCCTGTTAATACCAATGAGACTAAAATATATAAAAAAGTACAAATTAATAAAGAAGCAATAATCGCAAACGGTACATCTTTTTTAGGATTAATCGCTTCACCAGCTTGTGTAGAAACTGCATCAAAACCTACATAAGCAAAAAATATTGCTGCAGCTCCCATTACAATTCCATTTAAACCATAGGCTGGCAAATGCTTTCCATTCTCTAAAATTGTTGTGGGCTCAGGAATAAAAGGAGTCCAATTAGCTGGATTTATATAAAAAGCTCCAACAATAATTACAAAAATAATTGCGGAAACCTTAATCATTACAATTAAGTTATTCGCTTTTGCAGCACCTTTGGTTCCTCTCAATAAGATAGAAATTACTATTAAAACAATTACCAAAGCTGGAAAATTCAAAAATAATTTAAAATTAAATATTTCTGGTGCTGCATTAAAGTTATTAATGGTGTCTTGGAAAGATTGCAATTTTTCTATAGGTAAATTACCGTTTGAAATTTGTTTAGTCGCTTCTCCAAAAGCTTTTTGAGCAGTACCAGGATCTGTAGTCATCCAATAGGGAAGATGCAAGCCAAACATTTTGAGTAATTTCCCAAAATACCCAGACCATGCTACTGCTACTGTCATAGAACCCATTGCATATTCTAATATCAATCCCCATCCAATAATCCATGCGAAAATCTCTCCTACTGTTCCATAAGCATACGCATAAGCAGAACCTTCTACGGGTAGAATTGATGCAAATTCTGCGTAACACAGTGCTGCAAATACACAAGCAATCCCTGCTATTACGAAAGAAAGTGCAAGAGCTGGACCTGCATTATAATAAGCACCAGTTCCTGTCAATACAAAAATACCACCACCAATAATGGCTCCAATTCCTATGGCTGTTAAACTCCATTTTCCGAGAACTCTTTTCAGCTGACTCTTTTTGATGTCTGCCTCATAAGCTTCCATCGGCTTTTTAATCCAAATATTCGACATATTAAATCAATTTTTTACATTTTAGAATTCACGAAAATATAAATTTTTTAGAAGTATTAAGAACTTTTATTCAATTTTTTAACAGAGATGGTAGATTTCCCTAAACAATAGTATTGAAAGATTATCATTTTTTTATTTATTTTTTTGCGAATCTTTAAATTTTTAATTCCGCTCTTATTTTCTAAACGAAATCTTTATCTTTGAAACAATGAATTTGTACGAACTTTTTTTCAAGCCTTACGAAACCTACACCAATTTTCAGATTTTTCTGGAAGCAACCGCAGCTATTTTCGGGTTGTTAAGTGTCTATTTTTCTATCAAAAAAAATATATGGGTTTATCCTACAGGTATTATTTCTACGGCGCTTTATGTATACATTCTCTTTAATTTTGGACTTTTAGGAGACGCTATGATTAATGTGTATTATACGATTATGAGCATTTATGGCTGGATTCTTTGGTCAGCAAGTTCAGAAGATAATATCCACGTAGAAGTTTCATGGGCAAACTTCAAACAATGGCTTTTCGCGTCAGTTTTATTTGTCTTCAGTTTAGTATTGGTTACCCTTGTATATTATTACAAACCTGCAATTGACAATCATTTTTCAACCGAAAATGTAAATTTAGGTTTGCATCATCTGGATTGGGCGAATTGGTTAGATGTATTCACCACTTCTATATTTTTAGTAGGAATGTGGTTTATGGCAAAGAGAAAAATAGAAAACTGGATTTTTTGGATGATTGGCGATTTTATTTGCATCCCAATGATGCTCTACAAAGGATTAGGAATTACTTCGGTACAATATTTGGTTTTTACGGTAATGGCTTATCTCGGATATTTAGAATGGAAAAAATCAATCAAAAAAATGTAAATATTCTAATAATCTAAGATATATTTGCAAACTTATTCATTATTTCAACTTTAAAATTAATGACAACACTAGATTTTTATAAATATCAAGGAACAGGAAACGATTTTGTAATGATAGACAATCGTGACTTGAGTTTCCCAAAAGATACAGAAATCATCGAAAATCTCTGCGACAGACGTTTCGGAATTGGCGGTGATGGCCTCATATTATTAGAAAATGCATCAGAAGGAGATTTCAAAACAGATTTCAAAATGGTGTATTACAATTCAGACGGAAATGAATCTACCATGTGTGGAAATGGTGGAAGATGCATTGTAGCATTTGCCCATTTTTTAGACATTTTCGAAGATAAATGTACTTTTATGGCTATCGATGGCTTACATGAAGCTGAAATGAATTTCGGAACGGTTAAACTGAAAATGATTGATGTAAAAAACATTAAAAACATTGATGAAGATTTTGAACTCAATACTGGTTCTCCTCATTTTGTGAAATATGTAGAAAATTTAGAAAATTTCGACGTTTATAAAAATGGTTATGCCATCAGAAATTCTGAAAGATATGCTCAAGAAGGTATCAATGTAAATTTTGTAGAAAAAACGGATGAAAATAAAATCTTCGTAAGAACTTATGAACGTGGTGTAGAAGACGAAACCTACAGTTGTGGAACTGGTGTAACTGCTTGTTCATTGGTTTATATGCTTCAAAACCATGTTGATAAAGTAGAAGTAAAAGTTCTAGGTGGAAATCTAAAAGTATATGCAGAAAAAGCAGAAAACGGTTTCAAAAACGTTTGGCTAGAAGGTCCTGCAAAACAAGTTTTCAAAGGAAAAATCAATCTGTAATTCTCATCAACTTCAAATCTCAAAATAATTAAAAATTATATGAAAAAAGGATGTTCTATCATCGCTGTTATTGGGCTAATCGTTTTTTTGGTTGGCGGATATTTTGCATTTAATTTTTTAAAAAAATATAAACTCGGGAACGTAGCAAAAGAAGGATATATTCTCGTTCCAACGGGTGCAAATTTCGAACAAGTGCTTGATTCTATTTCTCCTTATCTTAAAAATAAAGAAAGTTTCAAAGAAGTAGCATTAAAGAAAAATCTTGACCAAAAAATTAAGCCTGGTCGTTATAAAATTGAGTCTGGAACGGACAACACAGACTTGGTAAACATGATTAAAGCTGGAAACCAAACAGAAAGCAGTTTCAGAATTGGAGATTTCAATGATGTTTATCAAATGATAGGAAGAGTTTCTAGAAAAACAGAAGCAGATTCTTTAACTTTTGTCAAAGAATTCAATAAAATTGCAGTTTCTAAAGGTTATAATAACGCCGAAGATTTAAAAAAATACTTCTTTGCAGATACTTATCAATTCTTTTGGACGGTAAAACCAGCGGAATTTTTTGAAAAATTCGAAAATCAATATCAAGAATTTTGGAACGAAGAAAGACTTGCCAAAGAGAGAAAACTCAACCTTTCTAGAGAAGAAATTTATGCACTAGCTTCTATCGTCTACAAAGAATCTGGCGGTAAAACAGACGAGCAAAAAACCATCGCAGGATTATACCTTAATCGTGTAAGAAAAGGAATGAAACTACAATCTGACCCTACAGTAATTTATGCGATTAATAAGGAAAACAACTTTACTCAAGATATTAAAAGAGTGCTTTACAAGCATCTTTCTTTCCCTTCTCCTTACAATACTTATGCAGTAAAAGGAATTCCACCGGGACCAATTTGCGTGGTTGACAAAAATTCTGTAGACGCTGTTCTAAACGCAGAAAATAACAATTACATTTTTATGTGTGCCGACCCAAAAAGAATGGGTTATCATAAATTTACAGACAATGATGTAGAACACGCTGCGAATGCAAAAGCTTATCAAGATTGGCTCAATTCAAAAAACATTACTCAATAAATTAACAAAAATTTAACTTTTTTAAGTTTAACATAATTAAGATTTCTGCGTCTAATTCACAGAAATCTTTTTATTTATTAAAAATTTAAAAAAATAATCTGGAGCGAAAATTAGCTTCACAACACAAAAATTAATGAAGATGATTCAAACAGAAATTCTAAATTTAATTACCAAAAAAACACTAGGTCTAACTCTCGTTCTTTCTGCTGCTGCAATAGCTTTTGCACAAGAAAAACAACAAATTTCAGGTAAAATTGTAGATGCACAAAACAATGCTGTTCCTTATGCTTCTATCTCTTTTAGCAATAAAACCGTAAAAGAAAATGCGGCACTTTTTAGCGATGCTACTTTAACCGATGAAAAAGGAAACTTTACGATCAACCTTATTCCTGGAAACTATGAAATTACCATTGACGCAGTAGATTTCAAAAAATTAGTGGTTACAAAAAGTATCGGGCAAAATCCTAATCTAGGAAACATCAGAATAGAATCTGAACAACAAGTTACCAACTCTAAAACTAAGGATATAGAAGGCGTAACTCTTACAGCTTCAAAACCTGTTTACAAGGTAGAACTTGATAAAAAAACATATGATGTTACTCAAGATTTAACTGCAAAAGGTGGGAATTTACAAGATGTACTCGCTAATGTACCTTCTGTAAATGTAGATGCAGACGGAAGTGTTTCTATGAGAGGAAACTCAAACATTAAGTTTTTAATTAACGGAAAACCTTCATCTATTTTAGGCATTACAGATGATAGTAATGCTCTAAAAAATATTCCAGCAGACCAAATAGAAAAGATAGAAGTGATTACAAACCCTTCTTCTAAATACGAAGCTTCAGGTACAGCTGGGATTTTAAACATTGTATTAAAAAAATCAAAAGGATTAGGATTTAATGGTTCTGTAGAAGGAACTGTAGGCTATCTTCCTCAATCAAGACTTAATACCAATCTATCTTGGAATTATGGTAAATTTTCTTGGTTTGTGAATGGTGGTGGTGGTTTTGGAAAATTTGAAAACAAAAGCAAAACCTACTCTAATGATACGGGAAATGCAGAAATTTCTAATATTGAAAGCTTAAATACCAATAACTTTAAGAACTTCAACTTCACTACTGGACTGAATTATAATTTTACAGACTTCACCTCTGCTAATTTCTCTATTACGACCAATGGTAATAATAGTGATAGCGAATCTACATCTACTACTAGTTCTACTAAATTTGGTAATTCTTCCAGAAATGTTAATGGAGAAGGCGAAAATAACAGTGTACAATTAGACGCAGGTTTAGAGCATAAATTTGACAATAAAGGACATGTTTTATCAGCAAGTGGAAGTTTTCAAAAAACCAAGAATAATAATTTTGAAGATATTGAAGACAATTACATCAATAGCGTAAGTCAGAATAATTATAATAATAACAATCAAAAAACTTGGATTGCAAAAGCAGATTATGAACTTCCTATTACAGAAGATTCTAAATTTGAAGCAGGAGCAAGATATGATTTCAGAAACAACATTACTGAAAACCTTTTTTATGATGTAACTGCTGGACAAGATTTAGACGAAAGATTCTCTAATAAAACAGATTATACCGAGAAAATATTAGCCATTTATGCTCAATTCAAAAGTAAATTCGACAATTTTGGTTATCAATTAGGACTAAGAAATGAGAACACCAGTATTGCTACTGTTTTCAATGGTTACGATATCAGAACAAATCCTGTAACACCTATCAATAATCTTAAAAACACTAAATCTTATAACGGATTTTTCCCTTCTGTATTTTTAAGTTATAACATCACAGATAAAAGCCAATTTTCATTAAATTATGCTAGAAGAATTAACAGACCTAGATCTTTCCAACTTATTCCAGCATACAGACTTCAAAATGCTACCAACTATTTTAAAGGAAACGCAGACCTTAATCCTTCATATGTAAATTCATTTGAGTTGGGTTATAACTACTCTAAAGGAAATAAATTAACCATCAATCCTACTCTATACTACCAAAGAACAAATGATGACATTAATTTTACGGTAACCAAAGATACAGACGGAAACTATGTATCTATGCCTGCTAACTTAGGTACAGAAGACAGATATGGTATGGATTTTAACTATAATATTACTGCTACTAAATGGTTAAGAGTATTTGGTAATTTTAACCTATTTGGTTATAAAAATGAATCTGAATTTAATAACATAAAAACAGAAAATTCAGGAACATCTTTCCAAACTAGACTTACCACTGCAATAAAATTAGATAAACAAACCAACTTACAATTACAAGGAAACTATAATGCTCCTCAAAAAACTTTCCAAAACGAAAGATTAGCAATTTATGCAATGAATTTTGGGATCAGTAGAAATATACTTAACAATCAAGGAACCATCAACCTTAATGTACAAGACGTTTTTAACACAAGAAAGAGACGTATGAGAACATATGGAGAAGATTTCTACAGAGAAGCAGAGATGCAATTTATGCCTAGAACAGTTATGCTGTCTTTCTCATACAGATTTAAGAATAAATTTGCTGACGAAAAGAAAATGAAACCAAGAAAACAAGACCAGCAAAGAGATAATGGCGGAATGGATGACGTTCCAATGTAATAAAAACAAAATCCGAGAAAAATTTCTCGGATTTTTTTATTTATCTAACTTCGCTTTTTCGGCTTCATAGATTCTTTTTCTTAAATCTGTGGAAGAAAATCGGTGGTCTCTTTTATTGTAATAAATTTCAATTCCTTTTTCTTCGCAATATTGTCTTCCAGTGAAATCTTTGTCTTTATATTCATCACCAATAATTCTCACATCAATCACAAAAGATCTCAAAATATCTTCTAAATCCTGCTCTGTGTAATATGGAACGATTTCGTCAACTGCATTCACAGCTTTTAGCTGAATATAGCGTTCTACAACCGTTTGAGTAGGTTTATTTTTAGTAGGTCTGTCATAAGCTGGGTCTAATTGCAGCCCAACAATTAAATAATCGCAAACCGTTTTTGCTTCTTCTAACATCTTGATATGACCTGCATGAAGCAAATCAAATGATGAAAAAGTGATTCCTATTTTTTGAGTTTTCATAGTTTTTTAAATATCTCTGGTTTCTAAATATTTTTGCCATTGCCAAACGGTTCTGAGCGCTTCTTCCAATGAAGTTTCAGATTTCCAACCGAGTTCTTTTTCAGCTTTATCAGCATTAGCATAAGCGATGGTAATATCTCCTGCTCTTCTTTCACAAATTTGATAAGGAACAGCTACATCATTGGCTTTTTCAAAAGCATGAACCACTTCAAGAACTGAACTTCCTTTTCCTGTTCCCAAATTATAAATATCTACCAGCGTTTCAGAGTTTTCAGAAATTAATTTCTGCAAAGCTTTTACATGCGCTTTTGCCAAATCTACCACATAAATATAGTCTCTGATTGCAGTTCCATCTTCGGTAGGATAATCATTTCCCCAAACCGAAAGTTTCTCACGAACTCCAGCTGCAGTTTGCATTACATAAGGAACCAAATTATTCGGAATTCCGATAGGCAGTTCTCCTAATTTCGCTGAAGGATGCGCTCCAATTGGATTAAAATACCTCAACAAAGTCACTTTTTTCTGATGAGCAGTTGCAAAATCTTTCAGAATTTCTTCGCCCATTTGTTTGGTTTTTCCGTAGGAAGATTCTGGCAATTTTAGCGGAGTTTCTTCATCTATCGGCATTTTATCGGCTTGTCCGTAAACTGTACAACTAGAACTAAAAATGAAATTAGAAATATTTCTTTCTTTCATTTCTTGCAAAAGATTTATCAGCGAAAACAAATTATTTTCGTAATAATCAATAGGTTTTACCTGAGATTCACCCACCGCTTTATACGCTGCAAAATGAATACAACCTTCGATTTTGTGAGCATCAAAAACTTGTTTCAGTAATTCCTTTCTTTTTAAATCAAAAGGATAGAAAATAGGTTTTTTGCCTGTTATTTCTTCAATATTTTTAAGGATAAATTTTTCAGTATTGGATAAATCATCGATGATGACTACTTCAAAATTATTTTGGAGCAGTTCTACCACAGTATGAGAACCAATATATCCTAATCCGCCTGTTACGAGTATTGCCATTTTTTCAAATTAAATTAGTCATTAAAATATCCAACATTATTTTTTTGGGCATTTTCAATGTCTTTTACTGGTATTTTAGAATTATTTTGAGTATTAAAAGTTGAAATATAAAAAATTAAAATTTTAGAGTAATTCGTTAATAAATCATTAAATACATAATACTTACCTACTTTTTGAACGGAAGAATGTTCTGGTTTTTCTTTCCATTTAAAATCAGCTGTAAAACCATTGAGAGAAACATGAGTATCATAAATTTGCAAAACTTTATTTTCATCAAAAAATAACTCTCTCTTAATTAATAAACTGTGAAAAATTGAAACTTTTTTAGTTTCAATAAATGTAAAAATTTTAGGATGATTTTCTTTTTTTGCTTTAAAATAATTGTCAATCTTATCATCAATCTTTGAATCTAAAGTATAATCATCTAAAGAATTACCTCCTATAGAGCCATATATAATTAAGAATAGTAAAACAAATATTATTGCAATATAAAACCCTTGACTCTGTTTAATTTTTTTGAAAATATAAATAGAAATAAGAATAGAAGCTGCAAATGATAAAATTGCAATAATTAAATTTGATAAAATTATTAAATCTATTCTATTCATCATCCTATTTCATGAATTCCAATACAGAATCAGTAATAAACTTCAATTGCTCCTCTTCTAATTCTGTGTGCATTGGTAAAGAAATCACTTGTTCTAGTAATTTATCTGTATTTACAAAATCTGCATCATTAGACTCTTGGTAATATGCTTTTTGTTTTCTCAACGCCACTGGATAATAAATCATCGCTGGAATTTCTTTTTCGGCTAAGAATGCTTGTAATTCGTTTCTTTTTCCGTTCAAAATTCTGAGTGTATATTGATGGAAAACGTGAGTAGAGTTTTCTGCTCTTTTCGGTGTTAAAATGTTTGGATGATTTGCAAAAGCTTTGTCATAATAATCTGCAGCACTTCTTCTTGCAGCATTATAAGAATCCAAAAGCGGAAGTTTCACTCTTAGAACCGCAGCTTGAACACTGTCTAATCTAGAATTTACACCTACTTCATCGTGGTAATATCTTTTGTACATTCCGTGGTTTACAATTCCACGCATTTTGTACGCTAATTCGTCATCATTGGTAAAAATAGCACCACCATCTCCGTAACAACCTAAATTTTTAGATGGAAAGAAACTTGTGGTACCGATAGTTCCCATAGTTCCAGATTTTTTAACTGTACCATCAGAAAAAGTGTAATCTGCACCAATTCCTTGACAATTGTCTTCTACTACGAATAAATTGTGTTCTTTTGCTACTTCTAAAACGGCTTCCATATTAGCACATTGTCCGAACAAATGCACCGGAATAATCGCTTTCGTTTTTGGAGTAATCGCAGATTTTAATTTTTCAATGTCAATATTGAAAGTATCATAATCTACATCTACTAAAACTGATTTTAATTTTAAAAGATGAACTACTTCTACCGTTGCCGCAAAAGTGAAATCCGCAGTAATAACCTCATCACCAGGTTGCAAATCTAGCGCCATCAAAGCGATTTGTAACGCATCTGTACCATTAGCACAAGGAATCACATGTTTTACACCAAGATATTGCTCTAATTCTTTTTGAAAATTCTGAACTTCTGGACCATTAATGAATTGTGCACTTTGCATCACGTTTAGCACTTTTTCGTCTACTTCATTTTTTATTTTTTGATACTGACTTTGTAAGTCAACCATTTGGATTTTTTTCATTTCTAAAAATTTTAGCAAAAATACGGAATTTGTAAGGAAAAATAAGTGAATTTTTTAAAATACATATTATCAAAATATTATAAATTCGTAATAAATTTGAAAAATGAAAAAAATCATTCAGTTATATTTTCTCTTCTTTTTTAGTTTTGTTTTTTCACAAACAGAATTAGTATTTGTTTATTTCAAAGATAAACCAAATGCATCTGCTTTTTTAGCTAATCCTCTTTCAGAATTATCTCAAAAAGCCATTGATAGAAGAACCAACCTTGGAATAGCTATTACTGCTCAAGATGCACCAATAGAACCGACTTATATTCAGAATATTCAAAATTTGGGTTTTAAGGTTAACGATAAATCAAAATGGCTCAATGGTGTTGCCGTGAATGCTACAGCAGCTCAAATTACTCAATTACAAGCAGAATCTTATGTATTAAAAGTAGAAAGTTTTGTAAAAAACAATCCTTCTGGAAAAATTTCTAAAAAAGAAAAATTTCCCAAAAATTTATCTGCAAAAATTAACTTTAATTACGGAAATTCTTTAGCTCAAATAGAACAAATTAATCTTAGAACACTACACGTTCAAGGTTTTACAGGCTCAGGAATTTCTATTGCAGTAATAGATACGGGATTTCCAACAGTAAATACTGGTTCTGCATTTGCTAGAATGAGAAGTAATAATCAAATTAAACACGTTTATAATTTCATCTCAAAAAATACAGATGTTTATAATACATCTCTCAATAGCCACGGAACAAATTGCTTAGGAATTATTGGTGGTTATCTTGACGGAACTTTTGTGGGAGCCGCTCCAGATGCAGACTTTTATTTATACGCAACAGAAGATGGAACTAAAGAAATTCCAGAAGAAGAATTATATTGGATTCAAGCAGCAGAAGAAGCTGACAGAAAGGGAGTTGATGTTATTTCTACCTCTTTAGGTTATGCAGATTTTTTTGATGATAGCCGTTATGATTATTCTTATTCTCAAATGAATGGAACTACTTCATTTATTGCAAGAGGTGCACAAATTGCTGCAGAAAAAGGAATAATAGTAGTAGTAGCTGCAGGAAATGAAGGGAACCTAACATGGAAATACATTGTAACACCTGCAGATAACGAAAAAGTTTTTACTATTGGAGGTGTAGATAGTACAGGAAATCCTTCAGTTTTTACTTCTTTTGGACCTAATTCTGTAGGAACAATTAAACCAGATGCTTCTGCTAGAGCAACTTCTACCTACTTTGCATACAATAATGGGGCTTATCCTGGAAATGGAACTTCTTATGCTACCCCACTTTCTGCTGGTGGTATTGCTTGTTTATTACAAGCTATTCCAAACTCTACTAACAGAGAATTATTAAAAAATAGTTTGAGACAAACTGCATCTCTATACCCTAATTATAATGATCAAATAGGTTATGGAATTTTAAATTTTGGGCAAGTTCTTTCATCTTTCCTAAAAACAAATGAGTTTAATTCACAAAATAAGGCAATTGTATATCCTAATCCTGCAAAACAAGAAATCAATATTTCTTCTACACAAAAAATTGAAAAAATATCTGTTTATAATAGTTTAGGCCAATTTTTATTCGAATCAAAAACCAATCAAATTAATATTGAGAAATTAGAAAAAGGACTGTATTTTTTAAAAATCAAAACCTCTTCTTCTGAAACTGTAGAAAAGTTCATCAAAGAATAATTAAAACAAACTCTTAAAAAAGCCTTCAGGATTTCTGAAGGCTTACTTTTTACTTAACGCTTTTTACTTGGCTCTTCTATGCCGAATTTCTACTCGCATTAATATTACCGAAAAGTGAACGAGTAACCAATTTTTCGAGCACATCTCTATCTCCTTCGTTTTTCTGTAATTTCATGAGTGCATACTGCTGTATACTTAACAACGGAAGAACTATTTTTTCTCTAATTTTCACGGATTTTCTTCCTACAGGTTCTTCTTCCATTAAACTATGAAAACCTGTAATTTCGAACATCATTTCTTTAGACAATTCATACTCACTGAACAAAACTTGCCAAAACGCGCCGAATTTAGGATGATTTTTCATGTAATACGTGAGTGGAAAATAAGATTTATTCATCGCCATCATAGAATTGAGAACCAATGTTTTAAAGAAATCAGAATTTCTAAATAAATCTTTTACTTCTTCTATTCTGCCTTCGTCTTTTAATTTTTTAATTGCAGTTCCAAAACCAAAAAATCCTGGTACATTTTGCTTCAGTTGGCTCCAACTTCCCACAAACGGGATGGCTCTTAAATCTTCAAACTTCAATTCATTTCCGGCTCCACGTTTGCTCGGTCTACTTCCTATGTTGGTTTTCCCGTAATATTGAAGCGTACTTATTTCTTGTAAATATGGTACAAAAAGTGGATTTTCCTTTAAATCGACATATTTCACATAACTCAATTCTGCCAATTCTTCAATTAAAGTTCTTTCTTTCTCGGTTAAATCTTTTTTGTGATTTTTAAAAACTTCATTCTCGATTCCAGCAGTCAAAAGTTGCTCAAAATTATATTTCGCTTGATCTTTATTTCCAAAAACCGAAGTAATGGTTTGACCTTGAATGGTTAATTCTATTTTGTTATTGGCAATTGTTTTTCCTTGACTTGCGTAGAATTGGTGCGTTTTACCACCACCACGAGCTGGAGGTCCACCTCTACCGTCAAAGAAAATTACTTTTACATCATTCTCTTCAGAAATTTTAGAAAGTCTTTCTTTGGTAGCATAAATTTCCCAATTGGCTTTTAAATAACCACCATCTTTGGTTCCATCAGAAAAACCGAGCATAATTGTTTGTTCTCTTATTCTCTTTGCCAAATGTTTTTGATAAACTGAATCATTGTATAAATCCTTCATCACTTTTTCTGCATTGGCAAGACCTTCCATGGTTTCAAAAAGCGGAACAATATCTATGTTGATGTCTTTATCTTCATAACCGCACACTTTGAACAAAGCGAAAACATTCATCACATCTTCTACCGTATCAGAATTAGAAATAATGTAACGGTGCATTCCTCTTTCGCCATTTTTCACCTGAATTTCCTTAACATTGATGACACTTTTTAGCGTTTCTCGGATGATTTCATCTTCGAAATCATCAGGATGAGCCTTAATATTTTCAGAAATCAAGATATTTACTTTTTCAGAATTGGTAAGTTCTGCAACATTTTGCTTAGAATATTTTGCCACCAATTCATCTATCACTTTTTGGTGAATTCTGCTATCTTGACGAATATCTAAAGTTGCAAAGTGAGTTCCAAAAATCTTAACTCGGTCTCTGTAATCTACCAAAATATTGGTAAAAAGTCCATTATGCTGAGTTTTCAGAATATGTTCCGCTTCTGATAAATATTTTAAAATCGTTTCGCTAGAAATAGAATTTTCATTTTTGAAAATATTATTGTACAATTCATTGCTTAGTTTTTCTAAAACTTCTGAAACGCCTCTAAAACTTAATCTTCTTCTTAAATCTTTTAAATGATTGTAATAATTTTTGAGAATAGAATTTCTGAGTTCATTGGCAACTTTCAGCGTAACATCTGCCGTCACAAAAGGATTCCCATCTCTGTCTCCTCCTGGCCAAAAACCTAATTGAAAAACGTCTTGATGTATATCAAAATCTTCACTTCCGAAAGATTGTTTCAGTTTTTTATACAATTCGCCAATCGTGTCATAATACACATATCTCAAATAGAAAATAATGCTTAATGCTTCATCAAGAGGAGTTGGTCTCTCTTTATTTACAAAAGGAGTTTTCCCTAACTGCTGAAGCAAAAGGTCTATTTCATTGATGTCATCTTTTAAAATAGCAGAACGCAAATCATGCAAAATCCTTTGTACAGCATTCGGATAAAACTGTGTAGGATGCGCTGTAAAAACCACTTTTATGGCAAAATCTTCTAACTTTTCGCGAACTTTTCCTAATTTATGTTCTTGCAAAGCTCTTTCATGCAATTGCATTACTGTTCCTGCATCACTTTCTGAATGCAACTGTTGAAAAGCAGCATCTTCTATACTGTCAAAAAGCACCACTTGCCTTTCAATGTACTGAATAATCTTAAAAAGCAATTCTTGCTTTTGTTCTTCTGTAGTAACTTCTGTATGTTTTTTGAAGAATTCTTCTACAATTTCCTCTGGAGATTTTCCTTCTTCGTAACCATCTCTACTTTCTTCATAAAGAAACGGCAAAAGCATTCCGATATTGGTCATTTTATCATACGGAAGGCTCATAAACAAGCTGTTATAAATCTGAAATTTATTTTCTACAACCTGACGAAATTTTTCTAAGCGGGCTTCATTAATCATGTAACAAAGGTATTAAAAACTCTTTATTTATAGCATATTATTGAAATTTTCAATCTTAAATTTTTATTAATTTTCATCACTTTCGGAATCTTATTTCGTAATTTTGGGAAAAAATTTATTGATATGTTAAATTTTGAATTTAAAAATCCTACAAAAATTATTTTCGGCAAAGGCGAAATCGCTAAAATTTCTAGAGAAATCCCGAAAACAGAAAAAATATTAGTGCTTTACGGAGGCGGAAGCATTAAAACCAATGGCGTTTACGACCAAGTAAAAGCAGCATTAGAAGGTTACAACTGGGAAGAATTCGGAGGAATTCCTGCAAATCCAGAATACGAAGTTTTATTAGAAGCTTTAAAAATCATCAAAGAAAAAAATATCACTTACATGTTAGCAGTAGGTGGTGGTTCTGTAATTGATGGAGTTAAATTCCTTTCTGCAGCAGCCAATTATGAAGGAGAACCTTGGGATATTTTAAAAAATGGAATCAGAACAGAAGAAGGAAAAGGTTTACCATTTGCTTCTGTACTTACGCTTCCTGCAACAGGTTCTGAAATGAATTCTGGCGCAGTAGTTTCTAGAAGAGAAATCGGTCAGAAATTAGGAATGGGAGGTCCTGGTTTATTCCCTCAATTTTCTATTTTAGATCCAGAGGTGATTCGTTCAATTCCTAAAAAACAAATTGCAAACGGAATTACAGATGCTTACACTCACGTTTTAGAGCAATATATGACTGTAAAAACCTCTGCTACACTTCAAGACCGTTTTGCTGAAAGCATTTTACAAACTTTACAAGAAATTGCTGCAAAAATGATGGAAGAAGAGTTCGATTATGATTCTGCGGCTAATTTTATGTGGAGTTGTACCATGGCTTTAAATGGATTGATTCAAAAAGGAGTTATTTCTGACTGGGCAATTCACGGAATTGGTCACGAATTAACTGCTCAATTTGGTATAGACCATGCTAGAACTTTAGCCATTATTGCACCTTCTCATTACCGTTATAATTTTGAGGCTAAAAAAGAAAAATTAGCTCAATATGCAGAAAGAGTTTGGAATGTAACTGAAGGCACTACCGAAGAAAAAGCACTGAAAGGAATAGAAAAAATGGAAGCTTTCTTCCAAAGTTTAGGGATAAAAACCAAATTATCTGAGTACACCGAAAACTACCAAGGAACAGCAGAAAAAATTCAAGAAGCTTTCATAGCTAGAAATTGGTTAGCGATTGGTGAAAAAGGTATCGTAAAACCTGAAGATGCTAAAAAAATCGTAGAAATGGCGTACTAATGAACTCGTTCATTATATGCTCAAAATAACTTTCACAAAATCACAGAGAATTCTGTGATTTTTTTTTATTTTTGAAAAAAAGTAAAAATGAATGCATTAGCAGAGAATAAGACCGTTTTAGCACACAATGATTTCTTCGAAATTCTGAGAAATGTAGAATACAAACGTTTAGATACACACAAGCAAGTTTATCTAGATTTTACGGGAGGAAATCTCTATGCTAAATCACAGATTTTGGAACATCAAGATTTGTTGATCAATAATATTCTCGGCAATCCGCATTCTACCAATCCTACTTCTCAATTGTCTACAAAATTGGTAGAAGAAGCAAGACAAAAGGTAATTGACTACTTCAATGCGGAAGATTATTACTGCATTTTTACTCAAAACGCTTCTAATGCATTGAAAATTGTAGGAGAATCTTATCCATTCAACGAAAAATCACATTTCTTACTTCTTGCAGACAACCATAATTCAGTAAATGGAATTCGTCAATTTTGCCTATCAAAAGGTGGAAAAGTAACGTACGCTCCTATCTATTATCAGGATTTAAGAATGGACGAAAATTTCGTGATGGAAAAACTTCAAGAATCTGAAAATTTTGAAAATAAACTCTTCGCTTTTCCTGCACAGTCAAACGTTTCTGGCGTGAAACACGATTTGTCTTGGATTAAAAAAGCTCAAGATTTAGGTTGGGATGTTTTACTAGATGCTGCAGCATTTGTACCAACTAATCAATTAGACTTAAAGGAAGTAAAACCAGATTTTGTATGTGTTTCTTTCTATAAAATTTTTGGCTATCCTACAGGAATTGGTTGCCTTTTGGTAAATAAAGAAAAGTTTAAAAAACTACAAAAACCATGGTTTGCTGGTGGAACTGTAAGTTTGGTTTCGGTGAATGCTATTCATCATTTTTTGATTAATAACCACGAGAGATTCGAAGATGGAACGCTCAATTATTTAGACATTCCAGCGGTAAAAATTGGTTTAGACTATATCGAAAATATTGGAATTCAGCGTATTAATGAACGTGTCGCTTCGCTCAGAAAATATTTATTCGAAAATTTAGAAAGTTTACAACACGATAATGGCAGAAAATTAATTCAGATTTTCGGGCCAAAAGACCATCAGAATCTTGGAGGAACCATTATTTTAGGTTTTTATAATCAAGAAGGCGTTCGTTATGAATTCGAGCAAATAGAAGAAATGGCGAATCAGCATAACATTTCACTCCGTTCAGGTTGTTTCTGCAATCCCGGTATTGACGAAGTTAATAATTGCTTGACAGACAATGAATTAGCAACCTACTATTCTTCTCACGAACAAGGAGATTACAAAGACATGATTAAATTTTTAGGAAAAATGCGTGGCGCAACTAGAATTTCTGTAGGAATTGCTACAACGAAAAATGATATTGATAAACTGATGAATTTCATGAGAGAATTGCTCAATAAGTAATTTGGGTTTCCCTAAATTTGAAAAGTTTATCCTAATATTTTTATCATGAAGAATTTTCTTAAAATTACATTCCTCTTTTTTGTATTTATTTTCGGTTCTCTTACTGCTCAAAAAGCAGATTTTTACGATGATATTCAACATTTTAAAAAATTAGATGCAGAAAAAACACCGCCAAAAGATGCTATCCTTTTCTTGGGAAGTTCATCTTTTACCATGTGGAAAGACGTAGCAGATTATTTTCCTGATAAAACTATTATCAATAGAGCTTTTGGAGGTTCTAGATTGCTTAATCTAAATTACTATGCCGAAGATTTACTCAATCCTTATCAACCGAAACAAGTGGTGATCTATTGTGGCGAAAATGATATTGCACATGCCGAAAAACCTTCTGCAAATGAAGTTTTCAAAAGATTTAAACAATTTTATAAAACGGTAAGAGCTCATTATCCAAATGCCAACATCGCTTACGTTTCCATCAAATATTCGCCAAGTAGAGAACAATATTGGCCGACCATGAAGCAAGTGAATAAAAAAATTAAAAACTTCATGAATGCTAAGAAAAATGCAGAATTTATAGACATTACAGAAAGTATGAATGATGAAAATGGCAGCATTAGAAAAGATTTATACTTAGAAGACATGCTACACATGAAACCTGAAGGTTATAAAATCTGGACCAAAGTGATGTATCCTTATTTAAAATAAAAACTTTAAAAACCAATAACCATGAAAAAACTAATGATTTTCCTTTTTTCAGTGATTTCCATTTCTATTTTTTCTCAAGAGAAAGTGACTAAAGAAGATGTTAATAAAATCATTGAAAGCATTAAAAAAGAAATTGCCGACAAAACTTGTAAATGCATTGATTCTGTAAAAGATGAAGTCATTAACCGTAAAAGAAAAGAAAATATTGAAGGAATCAACGGCTGCGTAAAAGAATATACTGGAGCTTACATGTTAGGTAAAAAATTAGCAGCAGTAGATAAAACCAAAGACAGCAATATCAACATTAACTTAGACGAAAAATCCCAGGATTACCTAGATTCAAAAAGAGAATTAGAAGACTATTTGATGGCTAATTGCGAATCTCTGAAATTCGTCTTAGCGACTAATGATAGAGAAAATGAAAATTCGCTTTCTCAAAATCCAAAAGCTAGAGATTATTATACAAAAGGTGTAAATCAATCTAACAATAAAAACTATGCAAAAGCATTAGAATATTTTCTTTTAGCAGTAAAAGAAGACAGCAATTTTCCTTTTGCATGGGATAATTTAGGATATTGCTACAGACAATTAGGAGAATATGACAAAGCGATAGAAGCTTATAAAAAATCTATCGAATTAGACCCAAATCATTCATTTCCTATTCAAAATTTGGCTGTTGCATACACCTACAAAAAAGAATATCAAAAAGCTATTGACACCTTTGAACTTCTCAAAAAATTAGACTCCGAAAATCCTGAAATCTATTATGGAATTGGTCAAATTTACTTTCAGTATTTAAAAGAATATGAAAAAAGTCTAGATTATATGTGTAAAGCTTTTAATCTTTATATCAAAAATAACTCTCCATATCGTGTAGATGCAGAAAACATCATCAGATACAATTTTACAGAGATGAAAAAACTTGGTAAGGAAGACAAATTTTATGAAATTTTAAAAGCCAATAATATTAATCCAAAATAAAAAAAACCGCTCCGAAATTCGGAGCGGTTTTTTTATTATTTCTTTTTTCTCTTCGCAATAGATTTTGCCTTTGCTTGAGCTCTGTTTCCCGGTTTGGTTTTGGGTGGTTTTCTTTTGCTTGGTCCACCAAGATTCACTTTTTTATTTTTATCTTTTTTCTCGTGGAAAGCAGAACCTGGTTCAATTTTTTTATACTGAACAGGATTTTTCATCACTACAACTTCTTTTTCTGACGCAATTTTCACCTCAGAAACCTTCACTTCTTCTGGAAATTCTACTCTTTTCACTTCCTTGTTCATAAACATTTCCAGTTCTATGAAACGTTCTTCTTCATTTGGTGTGTAAAAAGAAATCGCAATTCCGTCTTTATCTGCTCTACCTGTTCTACCAATTCTGTGAATATATTGCTCCTGAATTTCTGGAATTTCAAAGTTAAAAACGTGAGAAACATCTGGAATATCAAGACCTCTTGCCATTACGTCAGTGGTGATAATTCCTCTCAATTCATTGTCTGAGAAAGATTTCATGGTTCTCAATCTGAAATTCTGAGATTTATTCGAGTGAATCACCCCAAATTCTCCAGGGAATTCTTCATCTATTTTATTAAAAATTAAATCGGCGTGTCTCTTATTATTGGCAAAAATTAGAATTTTCTCAAATTCATCTTGTGTTCTTAACAAGTGAACCAATAGATTTAATTTGGTATTAAAATTCTTCACCGGAATAGCAGACTGAGCTATTTTTTCGAGTGGAGTTCCGCTTCTTGCTAAAGAAATTTCCTGTGGATTTTTGAAATATTCGTCTAACATGGCATCTACATCATCCGTCATGGTTGCAGAGAAAAGAATGTTCTGTCTGCGCTCACTCATCATCGTGAAAATATCTTCTAACTGTCTTCTGAAACCCAATGAAAGCATCTCATCAAACTCATCGATAATCAGTTTTTTTAGATCTTTCAAGTTCAAAACAGCATCTTTCATCAAATCCATTACTCTTCCCGGAGTTCCCACCAAAATATCTACACCTTCGTAAACCAAAAGTTTCTGAGTATTGATATTTACACCGCCATAAACGCCTAAAACTCTTGTTGACATATCTTCTGTCAATTTTTCTACAACTTCGGCAACTTGCACCACCAATTCACGTGTAGGAACTAGGATAAGTACAGTTGGACTTCCGTTTTTATTGTATTTCCAAGTTTTAAGAACTGGAAGAAGATAAGCTAATGTTTTACCAGTTCCGGTTTGTGCAATTCCCATTACATCTTTTCCAGACATAATTGGCGAAAAAGATTTCAGCTGAATAGGTGTTGGCTCAAAAATTCCTAATTTTTCTAAAGCGCTGTTGAGTTGTTTTGGCAAATCAAAATCTGCAAATGATACTTTCATTTGGCAAAAATACGATTTTTAAATTTGGAAAAAAAAGCCCACCATTTGGTGAGCATTTTATAGATTTACTTTTTATCTTTTTTAACTTCTTCTATTGGCTTAAAACTTCCATTTAAGAAATCCATCCTAAATTCATAAAGTACATTTTCTGTGGTAGGAATAAATGCTACTCCAATTCCTCCAGTTAAAAGTGTAGTCACAACTCCGGTTGCAATACCTATACCTATTTGCTTTCCAGCGGAAACTTTTTTAGGAACATAACCATAAAAATAAAAGTCTTCACCTTTTTTGACTAAACTCACAAATTCATCACCATTATTGATGTAAGGTTTTCCGTTATAAACAGCTGCATAATTTCCTCGAGCACTTCTCTTTTTTTGTTTTTCATTAAGATAATAAATTTTAATAGTGCTTCCATTTTCTTTTACTTCTGAAATTTTATCAGTAGGCTTTTGTTGAGAAAATGATTGAAAATCCTTATAAATTCCATCTGCATAAGTAGTAGCATAGTATAATGGGATATTCTTTTTTTCTAAACTTTCAAAATTAGTAACATCATTGAATGTATAAACCACATCGTTTAATGGTTTTTGTTGTCTAATCGCATTTTGTACAATTCCTGACACTAATAATCCAGCTTCTCTTTCCAACTGAAGGGTAACGTCAATAGAAGAATTATTATAAACTTCATCTACTTTTCTTAATAAAAAATACTGATCATCAGAACCACCAAATATAGTTGCCCTAAATATAAATCTTCCTGTTTCACTCATTCCTGAAGTTAATTCAGAAAAATAGAAATCTCTAATTTGTATAATGAGTTCTTTATTGTTTTCTGGCAATGGAGTAACCCATTCTTTAAATAAATTAGAAATTTGTTGATCTAAAGGAATTACAGGCTGAATTAGAGTATATCTGTTGAATGCACCTTTCTGTACAAAGCCCATATCATTTTTATCTACTCGTAAATCTTGTACCGTGATTTTAGAAAATTCGGCATTTGTTATTTTTTGTTCGGGCTTAGCAATGTTCCAATCTTCTGTTTTTTTGTCCTGAGAAAATAACGGATTAATGCTTAGAAAAATAAACGTGGTTATTAGTAATATTTTTTTCATTTTAAAAATTTTTCTAAAAATAAGGGTTTTCTTAGAAACTAAAAAATGCTTTTTATCACCTAAAATCTTGCCTGAACTTGCACAAACATTGTAGTATGGTCATATTCTGAAGTAAGTTGAACATTTTTTTGATAATCATCAATCATGGCTCCTACTTGCAAACAAGCAAAATATTGGTCAGCAAATTCTAATGTAAGCATCGGCGTAAAAGTAGTTCTTACATTGCCTTCTAACTGGTAATTAGGATTGAGATATTCATATCGGTTAGAGAATTCTATGCTTCTTAATCTTGGTGAATTCAGATTATATCGAATAATAGGATTGATATAAAAACTTCTGAATCTAAAGTCTTTCAAGTCTGGTTTTGGCGAAAGCTTAGAAACTCCAAATTCTGAAAAATTATTTCCTTCTTTGTATTCTGAGATGATTTCTAGATTCCATTTTGGATTGATGGTAAAGGTTTTTTCTACATCTGCCCCGATTACATTTCCTGATTGATTGATGTAACTACCAATTCCGCCATTCACTCCAATTTTTAAATCATCTTTAAAATCCTTTTCTAATCTGGCATAAACGTGTTTGCTTTGGTCATTATCAATTTCAGAACCACGAGAATTTCCATTGGTAGCTCCGATATAATATTTCAAAGGATTTTTAGCATTATTGATATCACCATAAACAGCGATTCCGGTTTGAAAACTTTGCCAACCGTTTTTTCCTAATAAATAATAACCATTTGAGAAATCTACAGACTTGATAAACTCACTCGGAATTTCGTCTTCTATCCCAAAATACGGACGAAACTGCCCTAGTTGAATTTTGAGATGCTTATTATGGGAATATCTTACAAAAGCTTGTTCTAGGACTTTTCCGGTAAGGTTACTGCTGTTAAATTCAGCAAAATTAAGCATCATTCCCAAGTCAAAACGGTCGTTAATTTTAGATTTCAATAAAAATCTTGCTCTTCTTACGTTAAAACTATTGGTTACTAATTTTTGTTGGTCTGCTATATTTACACCGTTTACATCTACATTTTCGGTGAGAGAAACCAAATATCTGGTCTGCAACAAACCGCTAAAACTGGTGTTTCTTAAGATTTTAGAATAGTTAGAAATGGTGTCTTTTTTAGAATCATTTTGTGCAAAAATCGCCAAACTGAACAATACAAAACTGAATAAAAGAATTTTCTTCATCTTCATTAATTTTAAACAATCATTTAAATTTGAAGATGCAAAATTATCATTCAAAAAGGACTAAATTATGCTAAGCAGAGAATAATTTAAGAAAATAAGACAAAAATCATTATTTGAGCTTCACAGATTTGGTTTCTACTTTGATTTTATCATTTTTCCAAACGCTTGAAGTAATTCTTACAAATCCTTTTTTCAGAGGATCTTTTTCAATCGGAAATTTATTTTCTTCCCACTGCAAACAATGCGTAGGAATAGGTTTTACCAAGAATTTCCATTCATTATTTTTAAAAGTGTAGACGTAAAAAGAATGCCAACAACTGGCACACCAATTCGGATAAAATCCTATTTCATCTGCGCCATCATTGTTTAAATCTTTCAGGTTATAGATATCGCCGTTTTTAGCATTTTTGATGGTAATCGGTTTAATTTTTTCATCGGAAAAATGAATGGTAGTAATACAATTTCCTTCGCATTCATCACTACAATCTGAAACCGTAGCGTATGCAAATTCTTTTTTGCCATCTCCGTTATAATCTCCTTCTATCTTCACATCAGAAGATTGTCAAAACAAGAAATTAACCATCAGAAAAAACGAAATAGAAGCTATTTTTTTCATAATCATTTGTGTTTTGTGTATTTCAAAAATAAAAATTTTAACTAAAAGTAACATAAAAATTGTTAAAATTATCATTTTAGAAATAATATATGTGTTAAAATAAAATTAAAAAAACAGAATGATAGAAATACTAACATTGATTTTGGTATTTTCACCGCTCAATAATATTCTATAAACCAATAATCATGAAAAAAATCTTCGTAACATCCGGAATGTTATGCACTATTTTAACTTTATCTCAAACTAAAAAAGACAGTACAACACAGAAAGAAATAAAAGAAGTCGTTTTGGTCGGAAAAAAACCTACTGTAGAAAATAAAGTTGACCGCACCGTTTTTAATGTAGCAAACAGCTCTATTTTGGCAGGTAATACAACTTGGGAAGTTTTAAAAATGACTCCCTTAATTAGTGTTGAAAATGACGAAACGCTAAAATCTGAAGGTGAAAATGTAACGGTTTACATTAATGATAGAAAATCTGTTTTTACTGGAAAAGAACTAAAAGAATATTTAAAAACCATTCCTGCAGATAATCTCATGAAAATAGAAGTGATTACAAATCCTTCTGCAAGATATGAAAGTGCGGGTTCTGTAATTAATATTGTTCTAAAAAAATTAGAAAACGAAGGTGTAAAAGGAAGCGTTTCTTTAAGCAATACTCAGAATAAAAAGAACTCACAATATTCTAATTTTAACCTTAATTACCACAAGAAAAATTTTACCCAAACTCTATCAGGCGGTTATAGTAACGGAGAATATGTGTACAGCAGTAAAAATGAAAACTATATTTATGCTAATAAATCTTTAACAAACGTAATTACAGATAGTAATAATCTCAATAAAGTTCCTACTTTTTCTTCGACATCAGAGCTAGAACTAGATAGCAAAAACAACATAGGTTTAATTTTAGAATACTTTCAGTATAAATATTACAACATTGCTAATGCTGTTGGCAGCAATTATTTAGATACTGTTTTTCAAAACTCTTTTACCCAAAACCAATCCACTAACGGAGACCATAAAAGTATTGGCAGCAATGTTTTTTACAAATATTATGACAAAGTAAAAAATAAAATTTTTGATGTTAATTTAGGGGTCAATTATTACAATGAAGAATCTAATAATGAATTTATTTTAAGTCAAGAAATTGCTCCCATTTCTTCTGGAAGTAAAATTGTAAGTGATAACCAAAACAGAAATTATTATCTAAAATTAGATTACACGCAACCATTTGAAAAATCAGGAATTAATCTAGAAATGGGTGGTAAAATAGATTTTAAAAACAATGTAATTCCTAATGATTATTATCTTTTAAACCAAAACAACTGGAATCTTGATCATTCTAAAAGCAATAGATTTCAATATCTAGAAAATCTAAATTCTGTATATACTAATTTAAGCAAGACTTTTTTCAAAAAATTAGAAACCAGAATTGGACTCAGATATGAATATATTCATTATAAAATAATGCAAAATGTAGGAAGTATTGAGAAAACCAATTCTTACGGAACTTGGCTTCCTGATATTTTATTAAAATATACTTTAACAGAAAATTTTAACATCAGCACTTTTTACAACAGAGGAATTTGGAGACCTTATTACGCAGAATTCAATCCTTTTTTAATGCCCAATAGTAATGGAACGTACAGCCAAGGAAATATGGATTTACAACCTAATCCAAGCAACAGAGTAGAACTTAAATTTGGTCTCTATAAAAAATACTATATTTCTACTTCTTATATGTTTTCTAATCAAGATTACTGGAACACCTTTTATATAAATGATGGAAAAACTATAGATATTCCTATTAATTTTAATGGCGCTGTTAAAAAGTATAATGTTAATTTTAACACCAACCAAACCTTCCTAAAAAACAAATTAAATGTAAATCTGAGTATTAATTACAGTTATACAGATAACAGCGATTTTTATGCAAAAAACAATATCATCAATGCTAAAAATTATTTTAGTAATATCGGCGGTTCTACTAACATTTCTTATACCAATTTGCTGAATAAAAACATAAACATTAATGCTTGGATAGGGATATTTAATCAGCATAGCGGAAATTCTTTTGCCAATAACACGATGCTTTTTCATAATATTTCAGCCACAAAGATTTTTCCAAAATCACAAATTGAAACTAGTTTGAGATTAAGTAACATCTTTATGTCTCCAAAATTTGACAGAACCACTTTTACAGAAATAGGATCTTTCAGAAATTCTAACATTTGGGACGCAAGAGGCATTTCTCTTACATTCGTAAAACGTTTCGGTAACCAGAAAGTAAAAGAAAATTCTAAAACCAATGTAGAAAAAGACAGTGGCGGAAGCAAAAACTAAAAATTAAAATCCTGTTGAAGTTTTTCAACAGGATTTTAATTTATCAATCATTGTAATTTTCTTACATTACAAATTATTCCCACTCAATCGTTGCAGGTGGTTTACTCGAAATATCATAAGCGACTCTATTAATTCCTTTCACTTCATTGATAATTCTGTTCGATACATTTTCTAAAAATTCCCATGGAAAATGGCTGAAAGTTGCCGTCATAAAATCCGTAGTATTCGCAGAGCGAACTACAGCGGTGTATTCATACGTTCTTTCGTCTCCCATTACTCCAACAGATTTCACAGGAAGTAACACCACAAAAGCCTGAGAAACCTTTTCATACAAATCATTTTTATACAATTCTTCTATGAAAATATCATCTGCTTCTTGTAAAATTTTCACTTTTTCTGCATCTACTTCTCCTAAAACTCTGATTCCTAAACCTGGTCCTGGGAAAGGATGTCTGTATACTAAATGATGCGGAATTCCCAATTCTTCACCTACTTTTCTTACTTCGTCTTTAAATAATTCACGAAGCGGTTCTAGAAGTTGAAGTTTCATTTCTTCTGGCAATCCACCTACATTGTGGTGAGATTTTATCACTGCAGAAGGTCCTTTTACCGATTGAGACTCGATAACATCTGGATAAATGGTTCCTTGAGCTAAAAATTTAGCGCCTTCAAATTTGTGAGATTCTTCATCGAAAACTGCTACGAATTCTCTACCAATGATTTTGCGTTTTTCTTCTGGGTCTGAAACTCCAGCTAATTTTGACAAAAATCTTTCTGAAGCATCTACCATATCAATATTCATATGGAAATGTTCTCCGTAATTTTCCATTACTTTTTTGCCTTCATCTTTACGCAAAAGTCCTGTATCTACGAAAATACATTGCAACTGGTCTCCAATAGCTTTGTGAATCAAAACAGCAGCTACCGATGAATCTACTCCACCAGAAAGCCCAAGAATGACCTTGTCATTTCCTACTTTTTCACGGATTTCTGCAACGGTTTTTTCGATATAATTGGTGAGTTTCCAATTTCTTTCTGCTTTACAAATCTGGAAAACGAAGTTTTCGAGCATTTTAGCTCCAAATTCACTGTGCGAAACTTCTGGATGGAACTGAACGCAATAAATATTTTTCTTTTCGTTAAAAATCCCTGCAATTACTCCAGACTTTGCTGAAATTTCAAAATTCTCTGGCAAAGTTTCCACTTCATCAAAATGGCTCATCCAAACGGTAGAAAATCTACTTACTCCTGTAAAAAGCGGATTAGATTTCGTGATTTCTAGAGTTGCTTTTCCGTATTCTCCTTTTTCACCTTTTTTTACGTTTCCGCCCAAAAGATGTGCTGTGAGTTGCATTCCGTAGCAAATTCCCAAAACTGGAATTCCAAATTCGAATAATTCTTTTTCTACCAAATGTGCATCTGGAGAATTTACAGAACTCGGGCCACCAGAAAGGATGATTCCCGCAGGATTTTTGGATTTTATTTCTTCTAAAGAGGTATTAAAAGGTAGAATTTCCGAATACACTTCCATTTCGCGTATTCTCCTACCAATCAATTGGTTATATTGTGAACCGAAGTCCAAAATGATGATTCCTTTATTCATTTATTTTTCTATTTTATTACTTTAATGTTCTTTTGGCTTGAACCAAAAGAGCCAAAAATTCAAGACTTAGAAACTCGACTAAAAAATCAAAATTTACTTATTATTTCTAAGCGTAACTAGCCCTGATTGCAACGGAAATCCTGTTATTGTGAGGAAAAAAACTTGGGATTGCTTCGCTTTGCTCGCAATGACAGATTGCAGTGGAAAGCAGGATTAGCTCCTAAAAAAATTGAGGGAAAATTCCCTCATTTTATTAAAATTTTCCGATGTCTTCTCTGTAAAATGCGTAGTCAAAATGAAGTGTTTTAGCATCTTCATAGACTTTTTCGCGGGCTTCTTCGTAAGTATCGCCAGTTGCAACTACATTTAGCACTCTACCAGAATTGGTGACCACTTTTCCTGCAATTTGTTCGGCTCCAGCAAAGAGAACATTGCTATGTTTCACCTTGTCTAAACCTTGGATTTCGTAACCGATTTCATAATTCCCAGGATAACCGCCAGAACACATCACGAGACAAATCGCTTTCTTGTCTGAAAACTGTAAATCTAAATCTTTTCCTTCGATACAGTCATGGATAACATCCAGCAAATTATTCTCTAAAAGTGCCATGATGACTTGCGTTTCAGGATCGCCAAATCTCATGTTATATTCTAACAAATAACATTGATTATCTTGTACCAAAACACCAAAAAATATAATCCCTACAAAATCAAGTGCTTTGTCTTTAATTCCTTTTACGGTAGGTTCTAAAATATTTTTATTAAAATCTGCTAAATGCTCTGCCGTAAATTCTGGACTTGGAGCTACAGTTCCCATTCCACCAGTATTTGCGCCAGTATTTCCGTTTCCTACTTTCTTATAATCTTTGGCAGAAACACATGGAAAAGCTTTTTCACCATTCCAAAAAGCAATAATAGACGCTTCGAAACCTTGTAAAAATTCTTCTATCACCACTTTTATTCCAGCATCTCCATAAATTCTTTCAATCATGAATTGGTGCAAAGTGTGATGCGCAGTTTCTTTGTCTTCACAAATAACTACTCCTTTTCCGCTTGCTAAACCACTTGCTTTAATCACCAAAGGATAAGAATGATTTTGGATATATTGGTCTGCTTCTACATAAGAATCAAAAATAGCAGCTTTGGCTGTTCTAATACCATAATCTTGCATAAATTTTTTAGAAAAAGCTTTGCTTCCTTCTAAATCTGCGGCACGTTTTGTTGGTCCAAAAATTTTGAGATTATGTTTTTGAAATTCGTCTACAATACCATTAACTAAAGGTAATTCTGGACCTACGAATGTGAAATCTATTTTTTCTCTAAGAGCAAAATCTCTTAATTCTGCTACACTCTCATAAGGCAAGTTTTTACCTAAATTTTCTGTTGTAGCATTGCCTTTTGCAAAAAACATTTGACTGATTCTTTTATCTTCAGATAATTTTTTTGCAATAGCAGATTCTCTACCTCCGTTTCCTATTATTAATACTTTCATATGATACTTGGTTTCTTACAAATTTACGAAATCCTATGAACGATTTGTTATAAAATTTCTATAAAATTTGCGATATACTTATTTTTTAGTTGCTAAAAAATTGATTTGATTAATGTAGGAAATGTCTCATTCCTGTTAACATCATTGGGATTTTATGTTCATTAGCAGCTGCAATAGAATCTTCATCTTTTACAGAACCACCAGGTTGTACAATCGCTGTAATTCCTTCTTTAGCACAGAAATCTACTACATCTCTGAATGGGAAAAATGCATCTGAAGCCAAAACTAAATCGCCACTGAATTTTTCCTTAGCTCTAGAAATCGCTTGTTCTGTTGCCCAAATTCTATTCACTTGACCGCCTCCAATTCCGAATGCTTGAATTCCGTTTGAAACTACGATAGCGTTAGATTTCACATATTTTACCACTCTTTGAGCAAATAAAAGTGCTTTTTCTTGCTGTTCGGTTGGTTGGATTTCTGTAACTACTTTAAAATCTGTAGAAAATTGGTCATCAACATCTTGAACCAAAATTCCGCCATCTATTTTCACCCAAGTTTTTTTGTCTGAAACTGGATTTTTGATTTTTATAATTCTAAGATTTTTCTTCTTTCTCAAAATTTCTAGCGCCTCTTCATCAAAATCAGTTGCCATTACAATTTCAAGGAAAGTTTTATTCAATTCTTCTGCGGTTGCCGCATCTACTTTATAATTCATTCCGATGATTCCCCCGAAAATAGAAATCGGGTCACATTCAAAAGTTTTGGTATAAGTTTCTAAAGCAGTAGTTCCGATGGCAACTCCACAAGGTGTAGAATGTTTTACGGCACAACAAGCCATTTCATCTTTGAATTCATTAACCACTTTCCAACATAAATCCATATCTCTCAAATTATTGAAAGAAAGTTCTTTGCCTCCTAAAATTTCGAAATCTTTCATCGCACCGTTTTCAGTAGTAGAAACGTAATACGCTGCCGATTGATGAGGATTTTCTCCGTATCTTAAATCAGAAACTTTTTGATAAGAAGCTTGTAAATATTCAGGATAATCTTCATTCAACAACATTTGAGAAATTGCAGCATCATAAGCAGAAGTTAAGTTGAAAACTTTACCTGCCAATTTTTTACGAGTTTCAATTGTAGTATCACCGTTTTCAGAGATTTCTTGTTGAACTTTAGCATAATCTTCCACATCGGTAACTACAGTCACAGAAGCGAAATTTTTAGCTGCAGAACGAAGCATTGATGGTCCACCAATATCAATGAATTCCACTTTTTCTTCCAAAGAAATTTCTTTATTTACATTCTCGAAAAACGGATAAAGGTTTACAATCATTATATCAATCAGCTCTATTCCGTGTTCCTGAACGGTTTTCATGTGTTCTTCATTATCACGAACCGCAAGAAGTCCACCATGAACTTTTGGATGAAGGGTTTTTACTCTTCCGTCTAACATTTCAGGAAAATTGGTCACTTCATCTATCTGAATTGGGTTAAGTCCCGCTTCTTTAAGATGTTTGAAGGTTCCACCCGTAGAAATGAGTTCGTAATTTTTAGATTCTAAAAATTTGGCAAAATCAATAAGATTGCTTTTGTTAGAGACACTGATTAATGCTCGTTTTTTCATTTTTATTTATACTTTTTTTATTAAATCGTTGGAATGAATTCCAATTCTGCAAAATCGGTCGTTCCTATGGAACTCTTTTATTTAAAACCAAATCAATCGCTTTCGGGAAAATATCGCACTCGATTTGATGCACTTTCTGTGCTAAAGTTTCTGGAGTTTCATTTTCATCAATGCTAAATTTCCCTTGAAGGATAATTGCACCTTCATCAATTACTGAAGTTACAAAATGAACTGTTGCACCACTTTCTTTTTCTTGGTCCGCAATTACAGCTTCGTGAACGTGATGTCCCCACATTCCTTTTCCACCGAATTTTGGCAATAAGGCAGGATGAATATTGATGATTTTTCCGTTGTATTTTTCACAAAATTCTTTGCTCAGAATCGATAGAAAACCAGCTAATACAATCAAATCTGTATTTTCGGGCAAAAGTTTTTCTAAATTTTCAGAGAAATCTTTTCCTCTTTTGATAAGTTGATTCGGAATATGATGATTTTCAGCTCTTTCCAAAGCATAGCACTCTCTGTCTGCTACCACTAAACTTACTTTAGCATTTGGAATTTCTCCATTATCAATACAATCAATGATTCGCTGTAAATTGCTACCAGAACCAGAAACTAAAACTGTAATATTTTTCATGTTAGATTTCAGATTTCAGATTTCAGATTTCAGATTTTTGTCTGATATCTCTTATCTAAAATCTCGTTTCTATATTAATTGAATTTTCTCTTCGTTTTCTACGATTTCACCTACTAAATAAGCGTCTTCGATTAAAGAAAGTGCTTTTTCGGAAAGGCTTTCATCTACTACTATAACCATTCCTACTCCCATGTTAAAAGTACCAAACATCTCCATTCTTTCGATGTTTCCACGTTTTTCTAATTCTAACATTACGTTTGGAATTTGGATTTTAGAAGTGTCAATTTTCGCACATAATCCATTCGGAATAATTCTCGGAACGTTTTCTATCAAACCGCCACCTGTAATGTGTGCAATTCCTGAAATTTCTACATTTTCTTTCAGTTTAAAAACGTCTTTGTAATAGAGTTTGGTAGGAACTAAAAGTTTCTCATATAAAGGTTTTCCATCGAATTCTTCTTCAAAATTTGGAAAAATTTTTCTTACCAATGAAAAACCATTGCTGTGAAAACCAGAACTTGGTAAAGCGATGATTTTATCACCCGTTTTTATTTTAGAACCATCAATAATTTGGTCTTTTTCTACAATTCCTACGCAGAAACCAGCCACATCATAATCTCCTGGTTGATACATTCCCGGCATTTCTGCAGTTTCGCCACCAATTAATGCGCACTCATTGTCTTTACAAGCATTTACCATTCCCAGAACAATTTCTGCTGCTACATCTGCATCTAGTTTTCCGCAAGCTAGATAATCTAAGAAAAATAAAGGTTTTGCGCCATGACACAAAATATCATTGGCACACATTGCGAAACAATCTACACCGATAGAATCGTATTTTTTGGTATCTAATGCAATTTTTAATTTGGTACCTACTCCATCAGTTCCAGAAACCAAAACAGGATTTTTATAGCCACCAATTTCATAGAAAGCTCCAAAACTTCCCAGATTGTTCAGTACATTTTTATTGTGCGTTTCGGCTACAGCAGATTTTATTTTGTCTACGGTTTTGTAGCCTTCTTCTTTGTCTACGCCAGCTGATTTATACGTATTATTCATTTTTGTTTTTGTTTTTTTTCTGAATGACTTGCAGGACTTTCACCTGCAAGATTCAGGTTTTTACTAGATTTATTTCAAACTGCAAACGCATTGAAAATCAAAAATAAACGATATAAAAAAAGCCGACAATCGTTCTGATTATCGGCCTCAATTATTTTGCTGCGTATTTTAGCTTCCCAATTTCTTGGAATGTACAAGAGCCAAAATGTTGCGATTTAATATTCAATTTGTTTGGAATTTGATTTCGCAAAATTATATTTTTTATTGACAAAAAGCAACAGAAAAAATATTTTTTCTTCATTGCTCTTCAATTTTAACTTAATTTTTAGATTTTAGGCAATTCCATTGGAACTTCAATCAATAAAATTTCAGAATCCTTATCTATTTCTAAATCAAAATGTTCTGTTTCTGTAATTCCTAAAGCATCTCTTTGCCCAAGAGTATTTTCGGCTATTTTCACACTTCCTGAAATAACGAAAACGTAAACTCCATTTCCTTCTTTTTTGACTTGATAAGTTCTAGAAGATTTTTCGGTGAAATTTCCTAAGTGAAACCAAGCGTCTTGGTGAATCCAACTTCCTTCATCATTAGGATTAGGAGAAACAATCTGTTGAAATTCATTATCAATGGCATTGTCAGAAATTTTTAATTGGTCATATCTTGGCTCTACTCCCATTTTATTAGGAATCACCCAAATTTGCAATAAAGTTACGGGTTGTTCTTTACTTCCGTTAAATTCACTGTGTTGAATTCCTGTTCCTGCGCTCATCACTTGAATTTCGCCTTTTTTAATTGCTCCAAAATTCCCCATAGAATCACGGTGATGCAACTCTCCACTTAATGGAATGGTCACGATTTCCATATTTGCGTGTGGATGCATCCCGAAACCCATTCCTTTTTCTACATAATCGTCATTTAGAACCCTTAAATTTCCGAAATGCACTTTGTCTGGATTGTAATAATTTGCAAAAGAAAAACTGTGATTGGCAACTAACCAACCATGATTTTGAAATCCTCTTTCGCTTGCTTTATGTAATATTGTTTTCATATGTAGATAATTATTTATCAATTTTATACTGCAAAGTTAGCCTAATCAAAAGCAGAAGTCATTGATGTAAGATAATAAAAAAATCCACCAAAATTTGGTGGATTATGAAGTGAATATTTTTAGAAGATTATTCTTTAATCACTAAAAGCGCTGCAATTCCTGCAATTGCCATAGAAACACCTGCTAAAGCAACCATGTTAATAGCTGTTCCGCCTAAAGCAGAAAGTAAAACTCCACCTAATAAACCAGCAGCAATTTGTGGAATAGTAATGGTAGCATTAAAAATTCCCATGTAAACTCCTGTTTGTTTTGCTGGAAGTTTAGAAGATAAAATGGCATAAGGCAATGCTAAAATAGCTGCCCAAGCTATACCTACTCCAATCATTGGTAAGAATAATAGGTTTTTGTCTTTGATAAACAAAATAGACAACAAACCAAGACCACCTAAAATTAAAGAAACAACATAAACATTTCTTCTTCCGTATTTATTTGCTAATGGAGTAATCACTAAAGAAAATAAAGCTGCAAAAACACTATAAGCGGCAAAGATTACACCGGTCCAGTTTCCTGCTTCGTTAAAAGCATTAGAGGTAGCATCTGTCGTTCCCCAAATATTTTGAGCAATTCCTTGAGTAGTGTAAACCCACATTAAAAACAATGCAAACCAAGAAAAAAACTGTGTAACAGCCAATTGTTTCATGGCGTTTGGTACATTTTTAATCAAAGTAAAGAAACTTACTTTTTCTGGATTTTCGTTTTCTTTTTCTTCTAAATTATTGTATTTCGCGTATTCTTCTGGCGGATATTCTTTCGTTCTAAAAGAAGTCCATAAAACCGAAGCCAATAAAACTGCTCCACCAATATAGAAAGACCAAATTACAGTAGGTGCAACTTTTTGACCAGCTTCTGGTTCGTTTGCAATTCCCCACCAAGTCAATAAAAATGGTAATAGTGAACCGAAAACAGCTCCTACATTAATTAAAAAACTTTGGATAGAATATCCTTTATTTCTTTGAGATTCGTCTACCATATCACTTACCAAAGCGCGGAATGGTTGCATGGTCACGTTAAAAGAAACGTCCATGAAAAGCAACATCATCGCTCCGAAGAAAACGGCAGGAAATAATTGTGCAAAATGTTCAGAATTTGGCATGAAAAACATTGCCAATGCAGAGACAATTGCTCCACCTAAAATAAATGGAATTCTACGACCTAATCTCGTCCAAGTTTTATCACTAGAAAGACCTACAATAGGTTGTACAAAAAGTCCTGCAAGAGGAGCTGCTAACCAAAAATAGCTTAAATGATGTACATCTGCTCCAATTGCCGAAAGAATTCTACTGGTATTCGCGTTCTGAAGAGAATAACCAATTTGCACTCCCAAAAAACCAAAACTTATGTTCCAGATTTGCCAGAAAGACAAGAGTGGTTTTTTCTGTGTATTATTCATATACTATAGTTTTTATTTGTTTTTAACGAATTTACTTATTTATTTCTAAAATCAATGAAGATTTTGCAGGAATAGTTAACAAATCTTTAATTTGAACTTCGGCATCTTTCATTACGTCTTTTGCTGTAAAACTAGAAGGAACCATTTCTTGGAATCTATTCATTTCGATGGTTTGTTCTTTATCACTGCTGTTGATAACTACCATTACTTTTTCCTCATCATTATAACGGAAATAAACGTAAACATTTTTCTCTGGCGAAAAGTTTTTGGTTTTTCCATTGTGGATAACGTCTTTAGACTTTCTCCAGTTTAATAATTTTTGGGTATAATCAAAAAACTCATTTTGCTCTGGTGTTCTAGAAACAAAAGCATCTTGAACATCACCTTTCCAACCACCTGGGAAATCTCTTCTGATGTCTGCATCTCCTTTATTTTTATCACCACGCATTCCTATTTCTGAACCATAATATAACTGTGGAATTCCTCTAATGGTAGAAACAATCGTTAATGCCAATTTATAATAAGCAGGATTTCCGTTGAATATTTCATTGATTCTAGGAGTATCATGATTTTCGAAGAAAACCATCATGTTTTTAGGATTTGGAAATAAGAAATCACTCGCAAAAGAATTATAAAGTCTAATCATTCCTTTGTCCCAATTTTCTTCTTCCTGTAAAGCTTTTGGAAGGTTTTCGTACAACATAAAATCCATTACCGAAGGTAAATTAGAATTATAATTTTCTATTTCGCCAACTTTAGAATCTTTTTGCCAAAAAGCAATTTGAGCTGGGTCATACATCCATGTTTCGCCTACAATATTGAAGTTAGGATATTCATCTGTAATCGCTTTACACCATTTTGCCATTCCATCTTTGTCGTTATAAGGATAAGTGTCTACTCTATAACCGTCTAACTGCGCATATTCTATCCACCAAATTGCATTTTGAATTAAATATTTTAAAACCAATGGATTGCTTTGGTTAAGATCAGGCATTGTGGTATCAAACCAACCATCTAAAGCTACTTTTTTATCGACATCAGCAGCATAAGGATTCATTTGAGAATTGGTTCTGTAGTTAGAACGTTTGAAACCATTCTTCCCATCTTCAAACCAGTGAATCCAATCTTTAGTAGGCAAATCCTGAATCAACCAATGCGAAACTCCCCAATGATTGGTTACGTAATCTTTCACCAATTTCATGTCTCTTTTTTTGAGTTCCGTAGAAAGTTCACGGTAATCTTCATTGGTTCCGTATCGCGCATCTATTTTGTACAAATCAGTCTGTGCATAACCATGATACGTATACGCTTTTTCATTGTCTTCGCAAACTGGAGTAAGCCAAAGTGTAGTCACTCCAAGATTTTTAAGATAATCTAGATTATTGATAATTCCTCTTAAATCACCACCATGTCTTCCTCCTTCACTTTTTCTATTTGCTTTTTCGATGAGAGATTTATTGGAATCATTTTTTTCATCGCCATTGGCAAAACGATCTGGCATAATCAGGTAGAAAACATCTTTAGAAGTATAAGATCCACGTGCAGATGAATTAGGCGTTCTCTCCTTCAATTCATAGTGATATGTACTGATGGTTTTCTTGGCATTTTTAAGGAAAATTTTAAATTTAGGAGTGTTAATTTCATTAGTATTAATGGTGATAAACACATAATTAGGATTTTCTACCTTCGTTAAATCCTTAATCTGAATTCCATCTGAAAGTTCTATTTTTTGTTGGGCAATATTTTTACCATATAACAAAATCTGAAGCTCAGGATTTTTCATTCCTTTCCACCAAAAAGCAGGTTCTACTCTTTGGAATTGCGCCATAGAAAAACTGAATAATGCAATGGCAAAAATTGAAAATAATTTTTTCATATCATTCTATTTAATTGGCTTTAAAGAAATAGCATACCCACCGCTTCTTGCAAGGTGAACCTTAATTTTAGAACCATTGGTTACTACTTTTTTGTAAATATGATAAGCCTGAGGATTTTTTTCGTAATCAGCATTTTTACCATCTTCGTAAATAGTAGCTTCATATTTTTTTCCTTTTTCTAAGAAAGAAAAATCTACAGTGAAATCTCTAGCATTTTCGTCTGTAACACCTCCTACAAACCAATTTTCTGAACCTTTCGCTTTTCTAGCCGTATGAATATAATCCCCAGGTTCAGCTGATAAAATTTTGGTATCATCCCAATCTACCGCTACATCTTTGATGAACTGGAAAGCATCTAAATGTCTCTCGTAGTTTTCTGGTAAATCACAAGCCATCTGAAGTGGAGAATACATCACCACATATAACCCTAATTGCTTAGCTAAAGTAGTATTGGCAAAGCTTTTATTGTTAGCATCGTAATAATTGTATTGTGTTTGGAAAATTCCTGGAGTGTAATCCATTGGTCCACCCATAAATCTTGTAAATGGCAAAATGGTAGTGTGGTCTGGATTGTTTCCTCCCATCGCTTCGAACTCTGTTCCACGAGCTGCTTCTGCAGCAATCCAGTTCGGATAAGTTCTGCTTAAACCACTAGGACGAACACTTTCGTGCGAATTAACCATGATTTTATATTCTGAAGCTTTGTCTACTACTCTTTGATAATGGTTAATCATCCACTGAGAATAGTGATGTTCGCCTCTTGGAATAATATTTCCTACGTAACCGGTTTTCACCGCATCATAACCATGTTCTTTCATCAATTTAAAAGCTGGGTCAAGCCATCTTTCGTAATTGGTAGCTGAAGCAGAAGTTTCATGGTGCATGATGAGTTTTACATTTTTAGAATGCGCATATTCATTCAGCATTTTAATATCAAAATCTGGATATGGTGTAATAAAATCAAAAACAAATTCTTTCGATTTTCCGAACCAATCTTCCCAACCTTCATTCCAACCTTCTACCAAAACAGCATCAAAGCCATGTTTAGAAGCGAAATCGATGTATTTTTTTACATTGTCATTATTCGCAGCGTGTGTTCCGTTTGGTTTCGTTTTAGAATAATCTGTAACGCCAAGATGTACATTATCGATATTGGTATAATTCCAAGTTCCACGGTTTGGAACGAACATTTGCCACCAAACTCCAATATATTTCACTGGATGAATCCATGAAGTATCCGTGTATTTCGTTGGTTCATTTAAGTTAAAAATCATTTTAGAATCTAGCACTTCTTCTGCTTTTTCTGAAACGATTACGGTTCTCCAAGGTGTTACTGCAGGAGTTTGCATATAACCTTTAGCACCTTGAGCATCTGGAGTAAGATGGGTTTTGAAGTCAAAATTTTCTGAATCTACTTCAAGATGAGAAGCGGGATAATTGATTACAGCAGCTTCTGCAAGGTTTATATACAGTGGTTTTTCTTTACCAGAAACCTCTTTTTTCAACATAAGAGGCGATTGAACTGCATTTTTAACCAAAGTTTGAGAGGCGTTACTATCAAAACTGCTTTCCCATTTTGTAGAAATCTGAGAAACCAAACTTGTTGTAGGTTTATATTCCTGGGTGTCATAATCTGCAGGAACCCACCAAGATTTTAAATCATAAGGAAAATTAAATTCAGTATCTTCTTCTTTTACAACGAAATAATTAAGATTTTTCTGTTGAGGAAACTCATATCTGAAACCTAAACCATCATTAAAAAGTCTGAACTTAACGATGATTTTTCGGTCTTCATTGGGTTGATTCAATGTAACCGAAAGTTCGTTGTAATGATTGGTATAATATTTTTTTTCTCCAAGTACGGGAGCCCAATTTTGGTTTTTAGAATCTCTGCTTTCTGCAATTTTTTCGAAGTCAGAATTGAGATTTTTACCATCTGGAAGTTTATTGACATTGTCAAAAGCGATGGTATTATCTTTAAGCAATCTAAGACCTAATTTAGAATCTTCTATGACTGTTTTTCCTTTGTAATTTAGATGATAATAAGGAACTCCATTTTTCAATTGAAAATTCATTTCGAAATTTCCGTCTGGAGATTTTAGAGATTGTGCTAAAAATAATGCAGGGGAAAGCATCAGGAAAAGCACGCTGTTTTTCACAATTTTCATAAAGCAAGTTGTTTGATTTACAGTAATTTAGGTATTTCTTATTCTAATTAAATAGAAAGACTAAAGTAAACAAAGTATTGAACTATTCCAATAAAATTAACATAAAAAAATATGTTTTATTTCATAAAAAAGCCGCACAAAATGCGGCTTTAATATGGTTTAGTTGTTTATAATCAATTATTTTTTAACGAAAACATATCTTCCGTCGATGTCATTGAAATAAACATCATAAGTACCTGCGTTTAAAGGAATATTTGCACCTCCTTGAGTACCTTGACCAGAGAATTCTGAAGCTGCTCCCCAGTTAACATCCCAAGTACCATTAGCTCTAAATTTAGCACCACCATTTGTAGAAACTACTACATTTTTTACGTACCATTGGTGAGGATCAAAACTAGATTGAGTAAGTACAGTGCTTCCACTCCATCCATTTAGGTCTCCTGCAAGATCTATAGAAGTGTAAGTAGTCATTGCTCCTGTATATGGAGTGATTGAGTAAGTTTTAGCAAGAATATCTACTTCAAATGAATAATATCCTCCAGAAGAAACTGTAAATGGATCTGGATCACCACCATCACTATTTGCAACTGCACCACCTTTTATTCCCCATTGAGGTTGCCAATTACCTAAAACTTCTAGCAATTTAAACATACTTGTTCCAAATTTACCAGTAAAATAAAATTTATTAGTATTAGATGGATCTCTAAATAACGCTTGGTTATTATTATCAGGATTCCAACCAGCAGCAGTAGCATCACCTACCAAGAATAGATTTTTGAAAGCAACAAATGGCGTAACGTCTACTTTAACCACTTGAGAAACTTTATTGATAGTTCCACCTACAGATTTTGTAGTAGCAGTAACTCTCATATCTACTGAAGCAGAAACATTAGCTGTTAAACCTAATTTAAGAACAGCATCATTAAATGTTTTGTTTGTAATTTCTAGAACTCTTAGATTTTGTACTGTTCCTAGTGTTGCAAATTCTGTAGAACCAGTTTTAGCAACTTCTACCGTATAAGTAACATTTACTCCATAAGTGTTGTAATCTGACCAAAGCATCGTAAGTGCAGCATCATCTGGATAATCTTTATCTAAAACAAAAGACATACCTGCAGTAGGATTGGTAATAACTGGTACTGTAACAGGATATGGAGTTACATCAAATGAAACAGGATTTGAAACATTAGTTCCGGCTTCTACTCTAAAGTATACTTTTTTAAGTCCATAAGGTGAATAACCCGCTTGTAATAATGCAGTATTAAGAGCACCAATAGTAGTACTGTAAGAATTGGTATTAGATGTTCCAAAAGCAATTTTGGTAGCAAAATCACTTGTGGTAGAAAATACTACATTGTAGGTAGTTCCTCCTAATGAATTATCCCAAGTTAATCTAAATGGATTATTTTCCATAGTAGGATATAATACGTTACTTGTAAGAGTAGTATTATACAATGTGAATGATGGATCTGCTGATGTCCAGTTATCATCATATTGCTCATCTCTACAAGAGCTGAAAACTAAAGGGATTAATAATAATATTGAAATTATTTTAAATATATTTTTCATAGTAAAATTTATTAAAAATTATAAATTACTGCTTATTTAGCAATTGTATAAGTTCCTGCTTTTAAATTAACAGTAATCTTATAATTACTACCATCACCTGCGAATTTAATATTACCATTATCACCTTTAGGTCCTAAGAAACCAGAATTTCCGGTGTTATCTTTCATAATATTACCCCATTCTATATCTCCCCAAGCATTTTGCCCTAAGAATTTAAATTCAGAAGCGCTTTCTAATTTCACAGTATATTCATACACTCCTGGAGAAACTTTAGTCATAGCTGGAGCTGTAGCAGCATCCCATCCATTAATAGAACCTACGATATAAATTTGAGGGAAATCAAATGTAGGAATTGGTGATGCTGAAACATCTAGAGATTGAACACCTGTAGCAGCATTAATCGTAATTTTATAAATACCTGTAGTCCCTGTAAATTTCATGTTTTCATCTCCATCTTGGATAAGATTAGAAGAAACTTGTTTGAAGTATCTATAATTTTCTCTAGTTCCAGATAAGTCAATACTATAATTGGTAGGATCCCAATTTTTTTGACCTAAAAATCTAAAAGGCTGACCTCCTTCAAGATATGTATAAATAATAGACTTGCTAGAAGATTTATATAAAACCTGAGCATCAACAGCAGTCCAACCTACATAAGAAGCAGCTCCTACCAAATAAAAAGTTGGATATTCTAATTCATACGGTGTTATTTTAATCATAGAAACATTAGAAGTAGAGGTTAAACTCTCTCCGTTTCCTAGATATGAAGAAACTCTCATATACATAGTTCCAGCTACGTCTTTTACTAAACCAATGGTTTGCGCTGCTGTATTCATTTGAGCATTGGTAAAAGTAGCTGTTCTCGCAGAATTACCTACAGTTCCTAATACAAAAGGTTTTGTAAATTTATTATCCGCAGAAACCTCTATTCTATATGTAATTTGTACTGGTACAGTATATTTTGCAACATCCCAAGTTACATTAAATGCTGGATTATCTGGGAAGTTTTTATCTAAGAAAACTGATTCTTTAGATACATCCATTAAAATTGGAGCAGACTGATTGTCAATCGTTACAATCTCTCTATCACTACACGAAATAATTCCCAAAAGTGATATTAATAAGAGAAAAACTCCTTTAAATATGTTATTTTTCATTTTAATTACAATTTTGAATTTTAATATCCAGGGTTTTGAACCAAATTAGGGTTAGCAACAATATCTTTTGCAGGAATTGGGTAAAGATTTCTGTAATCACCTACAGCTTGACCTTCTTTTACACCACCTTTCCAAGGCCATAAATAAGCTGCAGTAGTGAATTTACCATATCTAATTAAGTCAGTTCTTCTAGTCATTTCCCAACCTAATTCTCTAGCTCTTTCGTCTAAGATAAAATCTCTATTAATTGAAGTAACAGGTGTTGCTCCAGCTCTCACTCTTAAGTCATTAACATAAGCTAGCGCAGTTGTTGCACTACCACCACCGCCTCTTAAAACAGCTTCTGCATACATAAGATATACATCCGCTAGTCTATATAAAGGAATATCTGCATCTACAAAGTTTCCAGAACCTTTTGCTGGTCCATCTGAACCTTCAGCACCTGTACTTGTAACATTTTTAAATTTAACAAATGCATAACCATCTGCGAAATTACTTAGATCATTAATTTCTAAAGTTTGTCCATTAGTGTAGAAGTTACCTCTCTTATCATTAGTTCCTGCTCCACCGAAAAGGTTAACATAAGCTTTAGTAGTTCTAAGACCACCCCAACCTCCGTTGATTCCAAATTCGCTTGCTGGCATTTTTCCACCTACTGCTGCGTGAACTAAATAAGTAGTTCCTCCATAAGTTTTGATGTGAACGCCATCAAATGCTACTGGCATAATCACTTCTGGGTTATTTAAATGGTTGTCTGCTAAGAATAAATCTCCATACTTAGATTTTAATCCATAACCTGCATTAATTACTTTTTGAGTATATGTAATTACATCTGCATATTTAGGAGTTCCTGCATATACTTCAGCATTAAGATATAATCTTGCTAATAAAGTCCAAGCAGCAGCTTTATCTGCTCTACCGTACTCATTAGTTTTAGGATCTTTTAATTCGTTAGCAACAGCTAATAATTCAGATTCTACAAATTTGTATAATTCTGCTCTTACGATTCTTTTTGGAGGTGTAGGTGAACCTGGTAAATAAGTCTCATCTACAAATGGAACGTTTCCAAATAAATCTAAAGCATGATAATAAGACTGAGCTCTCAAGAATCTAGCTTCAGCTCTCATGTATTTAGCTTCAGTTAAATTTGTTCCTGTAATATTATTGGCTGTTAATTTAGCATCTGTAGTATTTCTTAAAAATTCATTACAAAAAGCGATTTCTGTGTAAATTCTATAATACATTGCTGCCACAAACTCGTTAGAAGAATCCCAAGTCATTTTATGAATAGTCTGTAATGTACCATCATTCCATGCAATTACAGCTTCATCTGTAGGAAGAACTTGTAGAGTAAAAAGCTGTCTGGTGTATTGAGAGAAGTTTCCGTCAATTCCACTGATATCAGCACCGCCTCCTCCAGCTTCTTGACCACCGTGAGCTAAACCTCCATATAATTTAGCTAGTGCGTTTGGATAATTATTAAAATCCGAAAAAATAGCATCTCCAGTAGTTTCAATTATCGGTGTTCTTTCTAAATCTTTAGTACAAGATGATAAAGAAAAGAATAAGGCAAGAGATAACGTCCCTACGATTGCTTTTATATTAATTTTATTTGTTTTCATTTAAATTACCTTTTAAAATTGAAAATTAAATCCTAATGAATATACTCTTGGCATTTGATAATATCCATTATCAATTCCACCAAATACCTCTGGATCTATGCCTGAATAATCAGAAATTACAAATACATTCTGTACCATTCCGTATACTTTTAGACTGTTTCCACTAGAGATAAAATCTTTAAATACATATCCTAGGTTTACATTATCTAATCTAAAGAAAGAAGCGTCTTCTACGAAAATATCTGAGAACAACTCATTTCCTTTGAATGCATAAGTTTTAGCAGTAGAATATACGTTTTGTAAATATTCGTTTGTTAATGCAGAGTTAATTGAGCTATTAGAAGCAGCGTTATTATAAACATAGTTTCCTAAAACTGCTCTTCCACTCATACTGAAATCCCAATTTTTGTGAGTTAATTTAGTAGAGAATCCTAAGATAGCATCTGGTGTAGTAGATTTGTAGTAATACTTATCTTGTGCACTGATTAATCCATCTCCGTTTCTATCTACATATACTCCATCTAGTGGTTTTCCATTCACATCATAAACTTGTTGATATACTAAAAATGAATTAGGGTTATAACCTACAGCATGAGCTTGAATAGTATTACCTACCCCACCAGAAATACCACCTGTTGCAATGAAATAATCATTAGTAGCGTTTTCAATCAATTTAGTAACAATTGGTTTATAGTGAGTTGCATTAAATCCTAATTCCCAAGTTGTATTTTCATTCTTAACAGGCACTAAATTAATAACTCCTTCTATACCTTCGTTTTTAATATTCCCTACGTTTAACCAGTTGAAGTTACTTAAATCTCCTGCTGCAATTGGACTGTATACTAATAGGTCTTCAGTATCTTTTCTAAATACATCTACTGAACCAGAAATTCTATTATTAGCAAAGCCAAAATCTAAACCTAAGTTTTTAGTAGTTGTTGTTTCCCAAGTTAAATATGGGTTATAAACATCTGGTCTGAACATGGTAAAGTAATTACCTCCAAATTGATATTCTGCACCAATCTGGCTCTCACTATACTTAGCGAATGCACCATAAGTTATTGGTAATTCTTGTTGACCTGTTTTACCCCAACCTCCTCTTAATTTTAAAGTATTAACACCTGTTCCTTTTAAAAAAGATTCTTGGTCTAATCTCCAAGCAAGAGAAACTCCTGGGAAATTACCCCAAACATAATCAGTAGTTCCATTAAAGAATCTAGAAGAACCGTCTCTTCTCACAGAAGCATTAATAATATATTTATTTGCAATAGTAAAAATTGCTCTTCCATAGAATGAAAGTAAGGTATTTTGATTTGCTCTAGGAATAGAAGCTGTAGGGGCAATAGTTGTTTTTCCGTAATAAGTTATGCTTGAAGGCTCATCATTATAAAAATCTTGGTAAGAATAACCCGCAGTTAAATCCATATTTACTACAGAAACTTTTTTCGCATAATTGAAATATGCTTCCAGTAGTTTGTTTTTCTTCTCTTGTGAGTATTCATTATATTGACCACCATTAGCAAAACCTCCTTTATATTGAGCATATGAAGTGTTTATTCCCTCACCTTTTGCATAATCATAACCAGCATTCACATTAAAATGTAAATCTGGCAAGAAATGGAATTTATAATCTAATTGAATATTACCTAAAGCTCTATATACTGATGAAAGGTTTCTATTACCAGCTAACATTGCTAATGGGTTAGCATTAGCATTTACGTTTAGACCATTATTCAATAACCACTCATAATAACCTCCATAATTAGAGTTACCAGAATAAACTGGTTGAGTAGGGTCAAAATAAGTTGCACTAGAAATTACACCTCCTGGTAAAAATCTATTGTCTGTATAAGTACCTTTTAAATTAACATTCACGGTTAAGTGATTGTCAAAAAATTTAGGGTTTAAATTAAGTCCTAATGAAGTTCTTTTAAATTCATTGGTTTTAACAATACCATTCTGATGATTGTAGCCTAATGATAATCTATAAGGTAAACCTTTTACACCTCCAGAAAAAACTAAGTTATTATCTGTACCCCAAGCTACTTGATAAATTAGATTTTGCCAATTAGTATTTGCATTTCCTAATTTAGATTTGTAGTTATCGTTAGCATAAGCATTTACAAATTCTCTATATTCGTTTGCATCTAAAACGTCTACATTTCCCATTTTAGTTGAAACAGAAGTCATAGTAGAGAAGTTCACTTTGAATTTACCTGCGCTTCCTTTTTTAGTAGTAATTAAAATTACACCATTCGTTGCACGGTTACCATAAATTGCAGTAGAAGCAGCATCTTTTAAAATATCAAATGATTCAATATCATTGGGGTTAATTAAAGATAATGGATCTGCAGCACCACTAATTCCAGAAAAATCTTGAGGCACTCCATCAATTACAATCAAAGGAGCGTTATTCCCATTTAATGATGCAGTACCACGAACTCTAATTGAAGCTCCTGCTCCTGGAGCACCACTATTAGTAGTAACTTGCACCCCTGGAGTTTTCCCTTGAATTAATTGAGCTGGCGAAGTAGCACCACCATTAAAGTCTTTGGCTGTAACGGAAGCAATAGAACCGGTTAAGTCTGTTTTCTTTTGTTTACCGTAACCAATAAGCACAACTTGTTCAATGTCTTTTTGTTTGATTGAATCTCTTTGTTGAGCTTCTAGCATAATTGTTCCTGCCAATAAAAAAGCTGGAGCAATTTTTAAAACTTTACTATAGTTTCTCACAAAAATAAAATTTAAGGATTAATATTCATTTTTCACATCGCATAATTGCTATCACAATTAGGCACTGCCAATTTATGAAATTTTTAAATATTTATTAAATTTATATAAAAATTGTTAATTATTCATGATAAGAATCAGTCACTTTTGTATTAATTAAAACTTAAAATATTGATTAACAATAGTATAAAATCTATTATCTCAGCAATGAGACAATAAAGAATTTCGCAATATTTCAAACGAATGTTTAGCAATTTCGCATGTTAAGCAAATGTTAACAAAGAAAATTTTTACCAAAATCTTAACCAAGAAGTCAAAATTTTCCAAAAAGGCAAACAAAACCTTATCTTTGCAAAAAAATTTTCCATGCAGAAGAGAAAAATGATTACCGCTGCATTACCCTATGCAAACGGTCCTGTTCATATCGGTCATTTAGCAGGAGTATATATTCCTGCTGATGTTTACGCACGTTTCCAAAGAAGATTAGGAAGCGATGTTGCTTTTATCTGTGGTTCAGATGAACACGGAATTCCTATTACCATTAGAGCAAAAAAAGAAGGCGTAACTCCTCAAGATATTGTAGATAAATATCACGCAATCATAAAAAAATCTTTTGAAGACTTAGGCATTTCATTTGATGAATATTCTAGAACTTCATCAGAAAATCACAAAAAAACTTCTCAAGATTTCTTCCTAAAAATGTACGAAAACGGAAAATTTACAGAAGAAATCTCAGAACAATATTATGATGAACAAGCTGGCGAATTTTTGGCAGACAGATACATTGTAGGAACTTGCCCAAAATGTGGAAATGATGGAGCTTATGGTGACCAATGCGAAAAATGCGGTTCTACCCTTTCTCCTTCAGAATTAATTAACCCAAAATCTGCATTGAGTGGAAACATTCCTGTACTTAAAGAAACCAAAAACTGGTATCTTCCTTTAAATGAATATGAAGATTTCTTAAACGAATGGATTTTAGAAGGTCATAAAGACGACTGGAAACCTAATGTTTACGGACAAGTAAAATCTTGGTTGAATGATGGTTTGAAACCTAGAGCCATGACCAGAGATTTAAATTGGGGCGTACAAGTTCCACTTCCTGATGCAGAAGGAAAAGTACTTTACGTTTGGTTTGATGCACCAATTGGTTATATTTCTTTTACCAAAGAATGGGCAGCAAAAAACGGCAAAAATTGGGAAGATTATTGGCAATCTGAATATTCTGACTTAATTCACTTTATTGGGAAAGATAATATTGTGTTCCACTGTATTATTTTCCCTGCAATGATGAAGGCTCACGGAAAATACATCATGCCAACTAATGTTCCTGCTTTTGAATTTTTAAATCTTGAAAATGATAAAATTTCTACCTCTAGAAACTGGGCAGTTTGGGCGCATGAATATGTAGAAGAATTCCCAGGTCAACAAGATGTTTTGCGTTACGCATTACTTTCTTCAGCACCAGAAACTAAGGATAATAACTTTACATGGAAGGATTTCCAAACCAAAAATAATTCTGAACTAGTAGGAATTTTCGGAAATTTCATCAATAGAGTTGCTGTGCTCATTCACAAATATTATGATGGAGTGATTCCTGCAGGAAATGAAAACGCAGAAGAACTTTCTGAAATTTCTAAAGCTGCAAAAGAAATTAATGAATATTTAAGCAAATATGAATTTAGAAATGCATTATCAGCTTTAATGAATTTAGCACGTTTTGGAAATCAATATTTACAAACCGAAGAACCTTGGAAAACCATCAAAGACAATCCTGAAAAAGCAGCAAACTCATTGTTTGTAGGAGCACAAATTGCCGTTGGTTTAGCACAATTATGTGAACCATTTATGCCTTTTTCTTCAGAAAAGCTATTGAATATGTTCAATACCGAGAAAATTTCTTGGCAAGAAGTGGAAAACACTCAAGTTCTCGTAAAAACAGGACACTCAATCAATGAAAGTTCTCTCCTTTTCTCAAAAATTGAAGATGAAACCATTGATTTTCAAATCCAAAAATTAGAAAACACCAAAATATCAAACGCAAAAACCAATCCTAAAGCAAATCCTATGAAAGAAGAAATCACTTTTGACGATTTTACCAAAGTAGATTTAAGAACTGCCACTATTTTAGAAGCTGAAAAAGTAGAAAAAGCAGACAAATTATTAAAACTAAAAGTAGACACTGGAGTTGATGTAAGAACCGTAGTTTCTGGGATTGCAGAGAGTTTTACGCCAGAAGAAGTGGTAGGAAAACAAGTGATGATTTTGTTGAACTTGGCTCCAAGAAAAATCCGTGGAATTGAATCTCAAGGAATGTTGCTTTTAACAACCAAACCTGATGGAAAATTGAGTTTTGTAACACCTGATGAAACCGTTGAAAACGGAATTGAGATTGGATAATAAAAAATTAATCAATTAAATAATTAAAGATTTCGGAGATATTTCCGAAATCTTTTTTATTTTTAGACAAAGAAAATTTTCATGAAATTTTTTAAATCACTTCTACTCTGCTTTTTATTTTTTGGATTGGGGAATTTTAAAGCGCAAAAAATTGAAAAAATTAGCAATGAAGAACAATTAAGATTTGTTTTTGTTCAAAATTTTCAAAATTTATTAATGAAAAATTACGCAGGAAAAAGAAATGAAATTAATTTTAAAAATGCAAAATTAACGGATTTAAAAATTCAATATTTAAAAAACTCAACTTTATTAGCACCAAAAGATAATATAAATTTAAAATTGTTGGCAGATTATACATTCTTTTCTTTTTACCCTAACATTAATGCAATTATATTAAAAAATCATTCTTCATTTAAAGAAAAAATCTCAGACGAAGAAAAACAAAAATACAATGCTCTTTTTCTAGAAATTGCCAAACAAATTCCAAACGAAACCTATATAGAACTTTCTAAAATCACAGATGAAATTAATCGTGATAAATTTGCATTGACGGTTCCTTATCGTTTTGAAATTTTTCAAGATTTATTTGATGAAAACCAAAGAAAAAGAATAGACATCATCAATTTTCTACTTTGGAATGTAGAATAACTTTAATTTAACGTAAGTTGAGCCAAATAAGAATCTTCTAGTTGTTCAATTTTTTGAATTTTAAAACCATTAGCAATCGCTGCATTTTCTAAGGTATCAAAATCTAAATACAACCATTTCATTGGCAGTTCAGATTCTCCTTTGTAATGCAAATAATAATCTAATTCTCCGTAATAACCAGTAGCAGGAACCAGAACTCCACCATCTTCATCTTGGTCATACATATACAAAATATCTGTACTATCTATGAGAATTTGTCCGTTTTCAGCAACTAAACTTTTCAGTTTTTGCAAATATTGGTCAATGTCTTCTAAACTTTGAAAAATCCCAGTTCCATTCATCAAAAGCAAAACGGTATCGAAATTCTTTTCAGAAAATTGAAGCAAATCTTCGCAAATGGCATTTTTTATACCTCTTGCTTTACAAACTTCTATAGATTTCGGAGAAATATCTAGTGCAGTTACTTCTAATTTTCTTTCATTTTGTAGATAAAGGCTATGTGAACCCGCTCCAGAACCTACATCTAGAACCTTACCAAAAGACAAATCCAATGCTTTTTTTTCTAAAGCATTCATTTCTTGATAATCTCTGAAAAGATAAGAAACTGGTAAATCATCCAGTTCAGAAATAGAAGTTTCGGTTTGTAAATCTTCAGGATTTTCTTGGTAATAATAATCCCAAATCGCGCGTCCCATTAAGTCTTTCATTTTGCAAAAATATTAATTAGGAATCACATATTTTAAAATTTCAAAAAATATTCTGACTTTAGAAAGGATTTATTACTTTTAGAAAAATTTAAAAAAATATGAGAAAAATAGACCAACTTTTCGCAGAATACGCAGAAAGTCACCAAAACCAAACCAACAAATTTATTCATTGGATTTGCGTTCCTTTAATTTTCTTTACCATAGTAGGATTTATCAGCCTTATTCCTGCGCCTCATTTTTGCGCACCTTATTTTGGTTGCATCAGCGTTGCGAGTATTGTTGCGCTTGTTTTGGTAAGTATTTTTTACTTTACTCTTTCATGGAGAATTTCTTTAATCATGCTTTTAATAATGCTTTTAATGGAACATTTTGCCTATGCTATCAATGTACATTTTAAAGAAAATTCTTGGATTATTTATCTCTCAATTTTCATTATCACATGGATTTTTCAGTTCATCGGTCATAAAATTGAAGGTAAAAAACCGAGTTTCTTAAAGGATTTACAGTTTTTATTGGTTGGACCAATTTGGCTTTTGCATTTTATATTAAAGAAAATCGGAATTCCATATTAATTTAATGAAATTTATCATAAATCCTTGAAAAAAATTCAAGGATTTTTATTTTTTGAAAAATTTAGCACAATAGTTGCAATAGGAAAATTAACTTAAATTTCTTTCCTATGAAAACAATCTTATATTTTTTTACAATTCTTTCTCTTTTGAATTGTAGTAAAGACAAATCAGTTAGTGCAGATTTGGCAATGATTGCTGAACCTATGATTGCAGCAAAATCTGCAAATTATAACGCTCCTCCACCTCTCGCAGAAATTAAATTAGTAGATTCTGCAGCGGTAAGTGTAAATGAAAGTTCTCCCAACTCATCAAAACCAACAAATAAAAATTCTATTTCCAAAAAAATCATCAAAAATGGAAATATGATGATTGATGTAGGTGACATAAAATCTGCACAAGAAAAAATACAAAACGTTGTTAAAAATTTCAAAGGCTATATTCAGAATGAAAACTATTCTAATGACGAAACAGAAACGACTATTTCTATGGAAATTAGAGTACCTAATCAGAATTTTGATGGTTTAATTAATTCTTTTTCAGAAGGAATAGGCTCTGTAACACAAAAAAATATTCGAGCAGAAGACGTAACCGAAGAATATACAGATGTAGCCATAAGATTAGAAAATAAACTCACCTATCTAGAAAAATACAGAGAGTTATTAAAACGAAGCGCTTCTACCAAAGATTTACTAGAAATTCAAGAAAAAATTCGTGGTTTAGAAGAAGAAATAGAATCTTCTAAAGGCAGACTTCGCTACATAGATGACCAAGTAAATTACAGCACATTAGATTTAACTTTAACCAAAGAAAAACCCAGAAACACCATTACATCTAAAATTGGTTTCGGAAGCAGATTAGTAGATTCATTAGCAAATGGTTGGAATCTTTTCATCAATTTTTTATTAAAAATTGTCGCACTTTGGCCATTTTTATTGACGCTTCCAATAATCATTTATTCAATTAAAAAATGGAGAAAAAGAAAATCAAAAAAAGAATAGATTTATTATTACAAAAATCAGTAATGATAAATTTCATTGAATAATTTATAAAAAATAAACGTAAATTTGTTTCATAAAATAAAAAATATGAAAAATTTAATCTTTGCAATATTCGCATTTTTGGCTGTTTTTTCTTGTAGAAGTGAAGACGATACAGATGTGAGTCCAGTAGTTGGAGAATGGGAATGGGTTTCTTCTATAGGAGGAGTTGGAAACACTACAGAAACACCTGCTTCAAGTGGAAAAACCATTATCATGAAATTAGATTCTGATAAAAAATACACCATTACTACTAATGGCACAGTAACCAATGAAGGTACATTTTCTCTTTATAAAAATGTCTCTAACTTAGAACATTACGAAAGAGTTTATATTGATTTTTCTAATGCTCCAGACAAAATGATTGTAAACAATGAAGAAAAAACATTGATTCTAAGTGATGACGTAAATGACGGATATACTTACACTTACAAGAAAAAATAAGTTTATCTCCCCAAAACAAATACCGCCGGAATTTTATGAAGTTCCGGTTTTTTATTTTTCCAATCAGAGATTTTTAAGGTTTTGATAAATTCTTCGGTTGGATGATTGATATTTGCAGCGATGCAAAGTTTCGTATTAGGATTGAGAAATTTAATTAAATCTTCTAAAAGCTGATTATTTCTGTACGGTGTTTCCATAAAAATCTGAGAATATCCTGACTTTTGAACTTGATTTTCTAGAAACAAAATCTGCTTTTTCTTTTGCTCCTTATCTATTGGCAAATATCCGTGAAAGGTAAATTCCTGTCCATTAAAACCACTCGAAATTAGAGCTAAAATGATGGAACTCGGTCCATTAATTGGGATAACTTTTATGTTGTTCTCATGACACCATTTTACCATCACATTTCCAGGATCTGCAATACAAGGCAATCCTGCTTCAGAAAGCAAACCAAAATCCTGACCAGATTTCATGAGTTTTTGTGCTTCTTTTAAATCATTAGATTCAGAATATTTATCCAAAAGAAAAAGTTTTAAATCACTTTGTTTTTTCTCTGGGGCAAAAAATTTGATGACTTTTCTGGCTGTTTTTTCGTTTTCTACGAAAAAATAATCGGTTTTAAGAATATATTCTTTAATCGATGGTGCAAAATAGTCTATCGGAGATTCTTCGGATAAATAAGCTGGGATTAGAAACAACATGTTTAAAAAAAATTTAATTAGAGATAAAAGTAATCAATTTTTAGAAAATTTATTTCAAGTTGTACTTTTCAGCAATAACTTCACAAGCTTGATCTAACATTTGATATACCTTTTCGAAATCACTCATATCGCCATAATACGGATCTGGAACTTCTATTTTTTCATCAGATAAAACGCCAGCTTCTTCCATAATCAAAGAAACTTTACTTCTCTGTTCCTCAGAATTAGCTTTTGACAATACATCTTCTAAATTCTTTAAATCCATGCAAAAAATCTTATCAAAGTCTTCTAAATGCTTTTCGGTAAAGTAATTAGCTCTTTGATGAGAAATATCTACGCCATGTTCTTGGGCTGTTTTGGTAGAACGTTTATCAGGATGTTCTCCTTCATGAAAAGAAATCGTTCCTGCACTTGCAACCGTATGTTTTTCTGAAATTTTAGAACGCAAAATTCCTTCTGCTAATGGACTTCTGCATATATTTCCGAGGCAAACCATTAAAATTTTCATAAGTAATTCGTCATTTAATTAAAAAAAGGAATTTTTCAAATCTAAATTTAAAAAATTCCTCAATATTTTTATTATCAATAGGTCAAAGACCTAAATTTTATTCAAAGATTTTATCTTTAATTTCTTTAAGATATTTCTTAAGCTCTTTGTCAATTTTAGAAACATCTCTGATGGTTTCACAAGCATACATTACCGTAGAATGGTCTTTTCCGCCCATTTCTTCGCCAATTTTGGTAAAAGTGGCATTGGTATATTCTTTCGCGAAATACATCGCTAATTGTCTAGGCAATGCAATTTCTCTTTTTCTGGTTTTAGAAAGCAATTGCTCTCTCTGAATCCCGAAATATTCGCAAACCACTTCTTGAATGTATGGAATATTGATGGTTTTCTTTTGATTTGCTGCAATCTTATTGATGGTTTCTTTTAATAAATCTAGACTTAAATCTGATTTAGAAATCATGGAATGCGCAATCACAGAATTAATCACACCAATCAGTTCTCTCACGTTAGATTTCACTTCTCCAGCCAAGAAATCTACCATATCTTCTTTTAAAACGATACCATCTCTGTGAAGTTTATCTACGATAATTTTCTTTCTCGTATCAAAATCTGGAGATTTTACTTCTGCACTTAATCCCCACTTAAAACGAGAAACAATTCTTTCTTGAATATCCTGAATATCCGCAGGAGCTTTATCAGAAGTTAAGATAATCTGCTTTCCGTTTTGATGTAAATGATCAAAAATGTGGAAGAACATATCCTGAGTTGCAGCTTTACCAGAAAGGAACTGTATATCATCGATAATCAACACATCTACCATTTGGTAAAAATTACCAAAATCTGTTTTATTCTGAGCCTTAGCCGCAGAAACAAATTGCTGGATAAATTTTTCTGATGATAAATATAAAACAACTTTATCTGGAAGATTCTGTTTAATATCTAAACCAATTGCATGAGCTAAGTGCGTTTTTCCTACACCTACTCCACCATGAATAAATAATGGGTTAAAAGAAGTTGCACCTGGTCTTTTAGCAATGGTTTTAGCTACAGTACATGCAAATTTATTGCTCTCGCCTTCTACAAAATTATCAAATGATAAATTTGGGTTAAGGTTAGCGTCTATATTTACCTTTTTAATTCCTGGAACTACAAAAGGATTCACTAAACTTTTAGAAACTGTGGTAGGAAGCACCTCTTGAACTTTCGGAGCTTGTACAGAAATCCCTTTATAATTTTGAGTAGCAGGTTTTTCTAGTCCTTGTGGTTTATTTTCCATTACAGAATACCACAATTTAACTCCTTTTCCGATATTTTTTTTAAGAGCAGCAGAGAGTAGAGAAAGGTAATTTTCTTCTATATATTCTTTATAGAAGTCAGAAGGAACCAACAATGTAAGATTGTGGTTTATCAATGACATAGGTTGTACTCTGTCAAACAATAAGTCGAATGAGTGTTCTAGTTTTTTTACATCTTCATGTTCGGAAGCGCTCAAATTGTCTCGCATAAATTTAAGACAACGTTCCCAAATCAAGCCTAAGTTTTGATCCATTTTTTTCTCTGCTAAATAGTTTTCTCTGATTATTTTTTTATCGGGAAGACAAATATGAAAAATAATTTTTTCTTAAAAAAATTTTTGGGGTATTGCTTTTTTAAAAATATATTTGTATGTATTAAAGAAAAGTTAAAATGATACACACAACTCACACATTAAGAGTACGTTACGGAGAAACAGACCCTATGAAATATGTCTACTATGGCAACTATGCAGAATACCTAGAAGTTGCTAGAGTTGAGCTGTTTAGAAGCATTGGAATTTCATACGATGAAATCGAAAAACGCGGGATTTGGCTGCCTGTTTCTGAGTATAAAATCAAGTATTTAAAACCTGCTTTTTATGACGAAATTTTAGAAATTCATACGTATGTAAAAAAAGTTCCGGGAGTGAAAATAGAATTCGAATATGAAATTTATAATGATTCTAAACAAAAAATCACAGAAGCATATACTACTCTATTTTTCTTAGACGCTACAACCAACAAAGTGTCTAGATGTCCTGATTTCTTAATGGAACTCATCCAAAAAAATTGGAAGGAATAAGCAAAAAGAACAAGAATAAAAAAGTGAGATGACAAAAATCATCCAAAAAAAATCAAAAATAAAATTCACCAAAATGATGACTAAAATTTGATTTAGATGAATTAATTTTTTTGTTTAAATTAATCTCATAACATTGCGTTCCTACGGAACGCTTTTTTATTAATTAGCAAATTCTACACACATTACATTCCTACGGAATAAATAATTTTTAAAATCTATAAACTCTATCCATTAAAAAAACACTCGCTTTCTCTCCCATTCTACAACTCTCCCACTCTACAATTCTCCAATTCTACAACTCGCTCCCACTCTCCAATTCATACGGTTCTTTTCCTTTTTCAAAAATTCTAGTCAGTTGCGTTCCTTCTGTTGTAATTTTATCACCAAGAACTCTAATCCAGTTCCCTTCTCTTAAACCAACTACTTTTACCTCATTTTGAGTAAGGAATTCTTTAATTCTGGTTTCTCTAGTTTCTCCATTATGCTTCAAATTTGGATTTGGATCTAAATAATGTGGATTGATATTAAACGGAACCAATCCCATACAGTCAAAACTTGGCGGATATACAATTGGCATATCGTTCGTAGTTTTCATATTTATTCCTGCGATATTGCTTCCTGCAGAAGTTCCTAAATACGGTTTACCAGATTTTACATTTTCTGCTAAAACGGTCATTAAATTTTCTTCGTGTAAGGTTTTCACGAGGAGAAAAGTATTTCCGCCACCTGTAAAAAAGCCTTTTGCTTCATTTACCGCTGCCATTTTATCCTCGAATTCATGCAATCCTTTTACCTTAATATTAATTTTTTCAAAAAAATCTCTTGCAATTTGCGTGTATTCTTCATGTGAAATTCCGCTTGGTCTTGCAAAAGGAATAAAGATGATTTCGTCTATTCCGCTGAATAATTCGGCTATTTCTTCTTTGATATATTCTAAATATTTCCCACCAAAAAGTGAAGAGGTAGAAGCTAATAAAACGTTCATTTTTTGTGAAGTTGTAAAGTCGTTAATTTGTAAAGTAGTTATAAAAATGCAAAAATATAATATTTTACTGAAAATATCCTTTCAAAAAAGGTAAATTGCTCTCCACGCTGAGTCAAGTTAATAATCTTAATTTTACACCAATTCACAATTAAACGATTTCACGATTTTACAGATTAACGACTTCACGACTTTACAATTTCACTCCGTTTCGCTTTTTACTTGGCTCTTAAATCCTTATCTTTGCAAAAAATAATTTTAACATGAAATTTTTTATTGATACAGCTAATCTAGACCAAATTAGAGAGGCACAAGATTTAGGAATTCTAGACGGTGTAACGACCAATCCAAGTTTAATGGCGAAAGAAGGCATTTCTGGAGCTGAAGCAATTAAAAATCACTACAAAACGATTTGCGAAATCGTAGATGGTGATATTTCTGCGGAAGTTCTAAGTACTACTTACGAAGAAATGATTAAAGAAGGAGAAGAATTGGCAGCAATTCACCCAAATATCGTGGTAAAAATTCCTATGATTAAAGACGGAATTAAAGCATTAAAATATTTTACAGATAAAGGAATTAAAACCAACTGTACTTTAATTTTTTCTGCTGGACAAGCGCTTCTTGCTGCAAAAGCTGGTGCTACTTACGTTTCTCCTTTCTTAGGAAGATTAGATGATGTTTCTACAGACGGATTAGCATTAATAGAAGAAATTAGAATTATTTTTGATAACTACGATTACAAAACTGAAATTCTAGCAGCTTCTATCCGTCATTCTATGCACATTATCAACTGTGCAAAAATTGGTGCAGATGTAGTAACTACACCTCTTGCTCCGATTTTATCTTTACTAAAACACCCTTTAACAGACAACGGTTTAGCTCAGTTTATTGCAGATTCTAAAAAGATGATGTAATTTTTGATAAAAATTAAACATAAAAAAATCCTGAAAATTTAGATTTTCAGGATTTTATATTTTTTATTGAAGCAAGTCTAACTCTAAAAGATTGTTGTCTCGCTTGTTATTTTCTTTGACTTGTTGTTCCCTTCTTTTAATCATTTCCGATGCAGAAATTTCGTTTCCGTTTTGGTCTCTGAACTGAAGAACGGCTCCATTTGCCATCGCCATTTTCATGGATTTTGCTGGATCATTTCGGTCTTCTAGAAATATTTTTTTGTATTGCTCTTGATTGACTTCTATGTATTTATCATTACCTACAAATTCTGAAACTTTTTGAATTTCTTCTTTATATTTCCCTACTGCTTTTAACTCAAAAACGTGAGATTGAGTAGCATCTTCCAATTTCACAATCAATCCTGGTAATCCTCTAAATTTATAAGGACCATCTTGAAAAGGCAATTCCTCGGTGAACCAAGCCGTCCATTTTCTTCCTGCAAATTCCGTAACCGCTTTTTGTGCCTCGAATTCTCCTATTTTTTGTTTTTCTGGAAGAATTTTCCATTGAATTTTTCTTTTGTCCCAAACTTTATAAGCATCCATTCCGCTTCTGGTTAATGAATACGTTTCGAAAGAAGGATAATTTTTATGAATTTTATAGCGTACACTTCCTTTTCTCATAGACATGGCTTTCATATCTACATTCATGCTTCCTGTCGCTTTTATTTGCTTCTCAAAAGCAGCCGTCATAATAGAATCCGAAACGTACACTTCTCTGCTGTAAAACTTAGAGCCTTTCTCCGAAATATCCAGATACATGAGTTCTGATTTCACGTCTGCTTTATTGGTAGAATCCGTCACAAATTTATAATCATAGATAAATCTATTCTGCGCCGAAAAAACTGTTGAAATCAATAAAAAAATAAAAAGTAATTTTTTCATAGGTGTATTAATTTAAAAAATCCTTCAAGGATTTAGAATCTTTGAAGGATTGATTAGGAAAATTTATTTGGTTTGGATTCTTATTTCGCCTTCTTCTTTGCCATTATTCACGTTTTTATTTACGTTTACAGTAGCAATATCATTAGGGTTTAATTTATCCATTTCTTCTTTGGTAGAAAGCTTACCATTGATATAATATTTAATCGATTTATCCGAGAAAACTTTCATTGATTTTAATCCTTCAACTTCACTATTTCTAGTGGCTAAATTATACTTTATTTTATCTGCGGAAACACTTACTCCTCCATCTTTTGGGACATTAGCATCTACAGTAATTATCCAAGGATTATTTTGAGCATATTTTCTAGAAATTTCCGCCTGTTGTTTGGCAATTTCAGCTTGTTTTCTAGCCAGTTCTGCTTGTTTTTTTGAAAGTTCGGCTCTTTCTTTTGAAAGTTTATCTAATTTTTTGATTTCTTCTTTCGTAAGATTAGAATTTGGGCTGTTTCTTAATTTTTCTATACTTATAGGTGGAGTTATTGGAGCTGGAACTTCTACATCCATCATTTGAGGAGTTCTCACTTTCTGAATTCTAATGATTTTATCTTTAAATTCTTTAGAATTAAATTTCTTTTCGAGCTCCTTCATTTTTTCCTCATTCATTTTGAACTGATTTTTAAATTCATCTGAATTAAAAACTTTATCCATTTCAGTAAAATTTAACTCAAATTCTTTCCAATTATTCTGATACGCTTCAGAATTAGCAATTCTATCAATTTCGTTTCCAAGATTTTCTAATTCTTTGGCTTTCAATTCATAATCATAACTATCAGCACCTTTTTCTTTGGCAATTTTCTGTAACTCTTCAGATTTTTTACGAGTTTGTTCGCTAAGTGTAGCTATTTTTTCGTTCTCTTTTTTAATTTTTTCAGAAGCTTTATTAATTTTCGCTTGTTGAGCTTCTAACAGTTTTTGCACATCTTTTTCTTTAACAGTATCTTTTTTAAGTTCCTGAACCGCAATTTCTATGGCTTTATTTTGCTTTTTGATTTCTATATTTTTAGCATTAACCAATAGCGCAAAGGAAACCCCGAAAAGAATTGGCAAAGCCAAAATTCTACGCGCATAACTGTATTTTGTATTTTTTTGTGTAAGCATTTTTAGTCGTTTTTTAAGGTTTGATGATAAAAACGGACTGGTTGCAGGCAATACATTTCCGGAGAAATTACTCGCCAAAAGCATCTGCGCAAATGCTCTAGTGTCCGCGTTTTTCACAGCTTTCTTGTCTGCCAAATATTCATGAATAAGGGTGATTTCTTTTTTGATGAAGTAAAAAATTGGATTAAACCAAAACAGCGATTGAATAATTTGGACAAACAGTTTATCAAAACTGTGTTTTTGTTCTATGTGTACCATTTCGTGTTTCAGGATTTGTTTTCCTAAATCTGAGTTGATCAGAATCGATTTTTTCCAAAACAAATTTCTAAAAAACGAAAACGGAGCATCATGCAAATTGGTGTTATAAAAGGTAATTCCTTCTATGCTTTCCTTTGGGAACTCTTTTTTGAGTTGATGAATTTTCACCAATCCTAAAGTTAATTTAGCCAAAAGAAAAAAGGAAACGATTCCCAAAATCAAAGCTCCAAAATCCCAAAAATTGAAAGAATTTTCAACTTCTTGAACAGAATTTTGGTTGAATTGATTCAGCAATAATAAAATTCTACTATCAGTTTCTATAGTAAAATATTCTACTTTTAAAAGCGGCAACAAAAGGCTTAAAACCATCGTTCCCAGAAGGTAAAATCTGTTATAATGGTGAAAGGTTTTGTCGCGAAGAAACAAAAGATAATATGCCGACATCACTGCCGAAATTAAAATCATCTTTCCGAAATACAGGAATATTGTTTCCATAGTTTTTGTTTTAAGTGTTGATTAATAAGTAATTGCGAATGACGAAGCTGTTACACTTCTTACTCATTATTTTTTCAGTTCTTTTAGAAGCATCTCTAAATCTTCTACACTCATCTCATTTTTTTCTACCAAAAATGAAACAGCGTTTCTGTAAGAACCTTCAAAATAGTTCTTCACCAAACTTTTTATGGATTTTCCGCTGTAGGTTTCTTTAGAAATAAGCGGGAAATATTCGTGTTGTCTTCCGTGAACATTATGCCCTACAAACTCTTTTTCCATCAAAATTTTTAAAATGGTAGAAACAGTGTTGGTATGAGGTTTCGGTTCTGGAAAAAGCTCTAATATATCTTTTAAGAAACCTTTTTCTAGCTCCCAAAGATATTGCATTACTTGTTCTTCTGCTTTTGTAAGTGTTTTTGCTGTCATAATCATTACATCATTATTGATAAGAAAAAATTAACTATTTCTAAAATCAAATTTAACAAAAAAGAAATCATAACTAATAATTTAGTGATACAAATTTAGAAAAGATTTTCTTTTATCACTAAAAAATTAGTTAAAATATTGTTAAATTTTTACAACAGACTGAAATACAATAGAATAAATTAATTTTGGGGAATACTTGCAGCCTTTCTCACGAAATAATTATCGGTAGAACTATTGCCTCTTAATCTGTAGAAACCACAATTTCCCCAAGATGCAGGAACATCTGTAATGGTCATATCTTCGCCAGTATCATTAGAAACGTGCGCTGCAATCATATTTTGCCACTTCTGAATTCTTTGTTGACTGTAATCGAGATAAAATAAATCGTACTTTTTATCAATCAAATCATTTAAATATTTGATATATAGAGTTTTATATTCAGGAATAGATAACACTTTTGAAACCAAAGGATTTTGGTCGCTTTTTCCCCAAGTTAAAGGATTTTGAATGCCAGAATCTGTCATCAGAAGAGATGTTCCCAAAGTATTGTCATAATCATAAGGAATAAAGTAAAATTTTCCTGCCGCATCAAAATAGAAATAAAAATTATTAGAATTATTCCAATAATCATCCCACATTCCTACCATTACATTTACGGCGTAAGTTTTCAAAAACAGATTGACATCCATTTTTTGTGAAATATAAGTTTTAAAATCATCACCATTTTTGGAATTAACATTCGTGATGAAATCGGCTAATTGTGTTTTGGCTGTCTCCAAATTAGATTTACTTCCTTTGTAATCGTAAGTTGGAGTATTTGTATAAGTTAAAGTCACATCTTCTATTCCCATATTCGAAGTGGAAGCATCTTTAAAACTCGCTCCCCAATTTGCTTTCCATAGATTTCCAGTCGTAGAAAAAAACGTACTTCTATTGGCTAAATAAACATCGTCAACAGGTTCTTGCAACTGGTAAACTCCAAAATAAGCGGCTTTGTTATCTCCAGTCACTTTAATGGTAAGTTTACAATAACTGGATTGTGGTGCAGTCCAAACTCCAAATTTCTCAAATAAATCATAAGAATAGACTTCTCTGGCATACATTGCATCGTCTTTAAACCATTTGAGAACCACTTTTTCTGAATTATGAAAGAGTTGGGATTTATTATATTTCTTGAAACTCACGGTAAAACTTGCGTGATGCCAATCTGGATTGGTCGCATTATGCGTTTCTCCAGGATTTCCTTCTGGTCTTCTTCTGCTGGTATTTCCTTTCAATCTTAATCCTATATTATCTAAAATTTCTGTGGTTCCGTTTTTCACCCAAGTGAATTTTCCGGCTACATATTCTTCATTATTGGGATTTTGGTCGTAAAAATTCAAAAATTTATTCCATTCTGCAAGAGAAACTTCTACCGTAATTTCTGGCAATGCATCAATATCATAAATGAATTTTTGAGAATCTGTTTGAAAATAAGGCGGTTGATAAGCCTGTTGAAATAACGGAGGATCTGGAGTTATTGGATTGTTTTCTTCTTGATTTCTACAAGTTACTAAAAGTAAAAGAATACTGAACAGAAAAAACTTTTTCATGATTAGAAATTTGAAACAAAACTACATCAATTATCTTATAAAAAATCACCAAAATTCTATGATTTATAATAGCTTATTTCAAAAAAAAAGAGAATTACTTTCGTAATTCTCTTTTAACTTAGTAGCGAGAACAGGACTCGAACCTGTGACCTTCGGGTTATGAGCCCGACGAGCTACCTACTGCTCCATCTCGCGTTATTGTGGTGCAAATATATAACAATTTTTTAAATCTCCAAAATTTCTGAAAAATATTTTTATTAATTCATTTTTTGTATCTTTGAGTATGGCAAAAATCCTGAAAATATATCCAGATAATCCTCAAGAAAATTACATGAATGAGGTGATTAAAACGCTGCAAGATGGTGGATTGATTATTTATCCATCAGACACAGTTTATGCGTTGGGTTGCGATATTTACAATGTAAAAGCCATGGAAAAACTCGCTCGTCTTAAAAATACTACACTAGACAAAGCGCAATTTTCTATTATTTGTAACAATCTCAGCCATCTTTCAGAATTTACCCGTCCTATCGAAACGTCTACTTTCAGACTTTTAAAATCTAAAATTCCTGGACCTTTTACCTTTATTTTAGAGGCCAATAAAAATTTACCACTGGCTTATAAAGGCAAAAAAACTGTAGGAATTAGAGTTCCAGAACATTCTATTCCGCAGTTAATTGTGGAGAAATTAGGCCATCCTATTGCTTCTACTTCCATAAAAGATGATGACGAAGTCATTGAATATTCTACCGACCCAGAACTCATTGCCGAGAAATACGACCATTTGGTAGATATCGTTATCGATTCTGGCTATGGAGATAACGTAGCTTCTACCATTGTAGATTTAACCAGCGGCGAACCAGAAATCCTGAGAGAAGGAAAAGGAATTCTGTAAAGTCCCATTCTAACAATAATCAAAGACTTTGGGTGCCAATTTGACTCCTAAAGTCGTCGAACCACTTCGTTAGGTTTCCGCCTTCCGCTCCCACTTTTTTAAAATTTTCAGTTCGTTCAATATAAAAAGTTCGGAAAATCAAAAAATTTTAAAAAGAGTTCCGCTTCAGTCGGGGCGCAGTTTTCGTCTATGATAGTAATAGTCGGCAAAAATCAAAATTTGTCTTATTTTTGAACATTCAAAATCTAAAATTTAAAATTTTAATTTAAAATTTTCATGAAAATCATTACTTCTCCAGCAAAACTGATGAATGTAGAAAATTCTACAGAATTTTTGAAATCTACCACTCCAAAATTCATAGAAGAAGCGACTTTAATACATTCTTATCTCAAAGAAAAAAGTCCACAATATTTATCAGAATTAATGGAAATTTCCGCGAAATTAGCAGACGAAAACTGGCACAGAAACCAAGTTTGGAAACCCAAACCAACTGCCAAAGAATCTGCTCCTGCTCTTTTTGCTTTTACGGGAGAAGTTTACAGAGGTCTTGATGCGAAAACGTTAAGCAAAGACGCTGTGGATTATCTTCAAAAAAATCATAGAATACTCTCTGGTTTATATGGATTATTAAAACCTTCAGATAAAGTAATGCTTTACCGTTTAGAAATGGGAAGAAATTTCGAATTCGAAAATTATAAAAATCTGTACGAATTTTGGAGTGACAAAATCACAGAACAAATCAATTCAGAACTTAAAAAAAATGAATTATTGCTCAATCTAGCAAGCAATGAATACGGAAAAGTCATCAACAGAAAAAAACTCAACAATCCTGTTGTAGATTTTGAATTTTACCAAACTCAACCGAACGGAAAACTGAAAACCATCGTAGTTTATACCAAACATGCGAGAGGTTTGGTTGCAAGATTTTGCGCTGAAACCAATGCAAAAACATTGAATGACGTAAAAGCATTCAACTACGAAAATTACTTGATTAACGAAGAATTATCAACAGACCAAAAATTGGTTTTTGTAAGGTAATTTTATAATGATTTTCAAATAAAATATAAGAGAAAGTCCTTTGGAAAGATAGAAATTTGCCATATCACAATCACAAATTATTAATTTAAAAAAAGATAAGTATGGCAACTCTTACAAAAACAAAAAAGACGACAACTAAAACTTCAACTCCTAAAACTACTGCAGTAAAAACTGTAAAAGCAGAAAAAGTTCCTGCTAAAAAAGACGCTGCAAAAGATTTAGCAGATTTATTTGAAGATGGACTAAAAGACTTGTATTGGGCAGAGAAAAATCTCCTGAAAAACATGCCGAAAATGCATAAAAATGCTAGTTCTGCAGAACTCAAAAAGTCTTTAGAAGACCACATGAAAGAAACAGAAAATCAAATTAAAAGAATTGAAGACTGTTTCAAAGAATTAGGAAAAAAACCTCAAGCTGCTGTTTGTGATGCTATGAAAGGCTTATTAGAAGAAGGAAAAGGCATTATGGAAGAAACAGAAATGGGTGCAGTACGAGATGCAGGAATCATTGCTGCAGCTCAAAAAATGGAACATTACGAAATTGCTTCTTATGGTACACTCGCAGCTTTTGCAAAAGTATTAGGATACAAACAAAGTTTAAAATTATTATTAGCCACTTTAGAAGAAGAGAAAAAATGTGACGAACATTTAACTCAAATTGCAGATACCAATCTGAATACTAAAGCAAAATAATTTATATTTTTACTTTACATAAAAAACCGATTTAACATCGGTTTTTTTTAACTTTAAAAATCGTGAAACTGATAGAATTTCGCAGAGAAGGCATTTATTGTACGAAAGGAGATTTCTACATAGACCCTTGGTTTCCTGTAAAGAAAGCCGTCATTACGCATGCTCACGCAGATCATGCAAGATGGGGAATGCAAGAATATCTTTGTACTCACGAGACAAAACCCATTCTAAAATCTAGAATTTCAGAAGATATTTCGGTTCAAAGTTTAGCTTACGGTGAAACACTAGAAATCAACGGTGTAAAATTAAGTTTTCATCCTGCTGGTCATATTGTTGGTTCTGCACAAGTCCGTTTAGAATATAAAGGTTTTGTGACGGTAATCTCTGGAGATTATAAAATTCAAAATGATGGAATTTCTACACCTTTTGAAATTTTAAAATGCAATGAATTCGTTACTGAATCTACTTTTGGTTTGCCAATCTATCAGTGGAAATCGGTAGAAAAAATCAACCAAGAAATTCAAAATTGGGTGATAGAAAACCAAAAGATGAACAAAACATCTGTCTTTTTTGGTTATTCTCTAGGCAAAGCACAACGTTTAATGAAAGCTTTAGAAGGAATCGCAAACATTCATGTACATTCCTCAATTCATCGATTGAATGAGGCTATTACTTCTACTGGATTGATTTTACCAGATACTCAACTTTTAGAAATTGATGATAAAAAAACACTAGAAAATCAAATCGTCATCCTTCCGCCAGCTTTATTGGGCACGAATATGATTAAAAAAATTCCAAATGCTGCTACCGCAATTTGTTCTGGTTGGATGCAAGTGAGAGGAAGAAGACGCTGGAAATCTGCAGATGCAGGTTTTGCGATTTCGGATCACGCCGATTGGAACGGATTATTAGAAACGGTAAAATCAACAGAAGCCGAAAAAGTATATGTAACTCATGGTTCTACCGAAATTTTCTCAAAATATTTAAATGAAATCGGAATTACTGCCGAAGTGGTGAAAACTAAATTTGGCGAAGAAGAACAAGGAGACGATAATATAGAACCCGGAAATCAAGAAGAAAATTCTAATTCAGAATTGTAACCCATGAAGCAATTTTCGCAATTATTTTCTACGTTAGAAACGTCTAATAAGACCAACGACAAAATTTCGGCGTTGGTACATTACTTTTCTACAGCAACAGAAGAAGACAAATTGTGGCTGATTGCACTTTTCACAGGAAAACGACCAAAAAGACCTGTAAAAATCAATTTTCTAAAACTTTGGGCAATGGAAATTTCTGGAATTCCAGAATGGCTATTTTTAGAAAGTTACGCTTCTGTCGGCGATTTAGGCGAAACCATCGCACTTTTACTGCCGCCTTCTGAAAATTCTATTGACCAAACACTTTCCGTTTGGATGAAAGAAATTATCGCGTTACATGATAAAACTGATGAAGAAAAAAAAGAATTCGTCACAAATGCCTGGAAAAACCTTGATACGCAAGAACGATTAATTTTCAACAAATTAATTGGCGGAAGTTTCAGAATTGGCGTTTCTCATAAATTATTGGTGAACGCACTTTCAAAATATTCAGGAATTGATGAAAACGCTTTAATGCATGCCATTATCGGAAAATGGAAAGTAGAAGAAACTCAATTTTCCGAATTGATTAATGGTGAAAACATCAATACAGACGCATCAAAACTCTACCCTTTTTGCTTGGCATATCCATTAGAAAACGAACTAGAAAAGTTAGGAGAAGCAAAAGATTGGCAAATAGAATATAAATGGGACGGAATTCGTGGACAAATTATTAAAAGAAATGAAGAAATTTTCATCTGGAGTCGTGGTGAAGAATTGGTAACAGAACAATTTCCTGAACTCGTAGAAAACATCAAAAAAATTTCAGGAAACTTCGTTTTAGATGGAGAAATTTTAGCCATTAAAGAAGGGCAAGTTCTCAATTTTAATGACTTGCAAAAACGTCTGAATCGAAAAAATGTTTCTAAAAAAATGATGGAAGAAATTCCCGTTGGTTTGTACGTTTATGATTTATTAGAACTTGATTTTGAAGATTTACGAAATGAGAAATTAGAAATTAGAAGACAGAAATTAGAAAATCTCATTCAAAATGCTGAAAATTTCAAATCTCAAATTTCAAATCTAAGATTGTCAGAAATTATCGATTTTAATAATTGGGAAGAACTTCATGAAATTCGTGAAAAATCTAGAGAAATCAACTCAGAAGGATTAATGCTGAAAAGTAAAAATTCTATTTATCATGCGGGAAGAAAAAAAGGAGATTGGTGGAAATGGAAAGTTGCTCCACTCACGATTGATGCGGTTCTAATTTACGCGCAAAAAGGCTCTGGAAGAAGGAGCGCTTATTATACAGACTATACTTTTGCGATAAAAGACGGCGAAAAACTCGTCACCATTGCCAAAGCATACTCTGGTTTAACAGATAAAGAAATTATGGAAATCAATAAATTTATCCGCAATAATTCTTTAGAAAAATTCGGACCTGTGAGAACCGTGAAACCCGAATTGGTTTTCGAAATTGCTTTTGAAGGAATTAGCTACAGCAATCGACATAAATCTGGTGTTGCAGTGCGTTTTCCAAGAATTTTAAGATGGCGAAAAGACAAAACCGTAGAAGAAATAGACACCATAGAAACCGTAAAAAGTTTAATAATGTAGGGACAAGTCGAGACTTGTACAAAGCAATTCAATGAAAATTAATAAAACCCAAGGTTACCAAATCATCCAAAATTGGATGAACGAAAAAGATCAAAAACCGTTTTCTTTTCAAGAGGAAACTTGGGATTTGTATGCTCAAAATTTCTCAGGATTGGTAGTGGCTCCAACTGGTTTTGGAAAAACATTCTCGGTATTTTTAGCTGTTATCCATAATTTCCTCAATCATCCAGAAAAAGTAAGGACAAGTAGAGACTTGTCCAAATTACAATTGCTTTGGGTAACTCCACTTCGTTCACTTTCCAAAGATATTGCGAAAGCCATGCAAACTGCTATAAATGAAATTGGATTGGATTGGACAGTTGGCGTGAGAAACGGCGACATTTCTGCATCAGAAAAACAAAAACAAACCAAAAACATGCCCGAAATTTTGGTGGTAACTCCAGAAAGTTTGCATTTACTTCTCGCTCAAAAATCTAAAACCAAATTTTTTGAAAATCTACAATGTGTCGCAGTAGATGAATGGCACGAATTGCTCTCATCAAAAAGAGGTGTGATGGTAGAATTGGCGCTTTCGCATTTACGAAGCATTTCTAAAAATTTGAAAATTTGGGGATTAACTGCTACCATCGGAAATTTAGAAGAAGCATTAGACGTTTTAGTTCCTTATGAAACTCCAAAAAAAATAGTTCTCGCCAAAGAAAAAAAGAAAATAGAAATCCTTTCCGTTTTGCCAGATGAATTAGAACTTTTGCCTTGGGCTGGACATATGGGAAGCAAAATGACAGAAAAAATTCTTCCGATTATCGACCAAAGCAAGACTACTCTCATTTTTACCAACACCAGAAATCAAGCGGAAAACTGGTATCAAAATTTATTGGCAGCCAATCCAGATTTGGCAGGTCAAATCGCGATTCATCACAGTTCGATAGATTTTGAACTCAGAAATTGGATTGAAGATAATTTAGCTTCGGGTTATTTGAAAGCGGTAGTTTCTACCTCTTCTTTGGATTTGGGCGTAGATTTCAAACCTGTGGATACCGTTATTCAAATCGGTTCCAGTAAAGGTGTTGCAAGATTTTTACAAAGAGCTGGAAGAAGCGGACATTCTCCTTTTGAAACTTCTAAAATTTATTTCGTTCCTACCCATTCTTTGGAATTGATAGAAGTGGCAGCGTTGAAAGAAGCTCATAAGCAAAATCAAATCGAGAAAAGAGAACCAATTGTTTTAGCTTTTGATGTTTTGGTGCAATTTCTCGTGACTTTGGCAGTTGGTGAAGGTTTTAGAGAAGAAGACATCAAAAAACAAGTCAAAGAAACTTTCTGTTTTCGAGAAATGACCGATGATGAATGGAAATGGATTTTGCAGTTCATCACAGTTGGTGGAAAATCCCTAAAAAGTTATGAAGAATTCCAAAAAGTAGTCATAGAAGACAGAATTTACAAAGTTAAAAGCAGAAGAATTGCGATGCTTCATCGGATGAATTTGGGCGCGATTGTAAGCGATGTGATGATGAAAGTGAAATTTTTCGGCGGTGGTTACATTGGGATGATTGAAGAGTTTTTTATTTCCCGTTTGAACAAAGGAGATGCTTTTATTTTAGCAGGAAGAGTTTTAGAAATTGTGAATATCAAAGAACAGGAAGTTCAGGTAAAATTAAGCTCAAAAAAACGCGGAATTGCAGCAAGTTATGCAGGTGGAAGATTGCCCATGACTTCCTATTTGTCTCATTTTTTACGAGAAAAATTAGATGATTCTCTTTCCCCAAATCCTAAAGAAAAAGAACTAAAATTTCTACAACCGTTGCTTCTAGACCAAGAAGGCGTTTCTCACATTCCGAAATCTGATGAATTTTTGGTGGAACTCATCGAAAACAAATACGGAAATCACCTTTTTATGTATCCTTTTGAAGGAAGATTGGTTCACGAAGTGATGTCTGCTTTGGTAGCGTACAGAATTTCTAAAATTTTCCCGATTTCATTTACCATGGCGATGAATGATTATGGTTTTGAACTGAGTAGCGACCAACCGATTCCTTTAGAAGAAAAGCATTTGCAACAAATATTGAGCAAAGAAAATCTCATTCAAGATGTGATGGCAAGTATCAATGCTGCGGAAATGGCCAAAAGAAAATTTCGAGATATTTCGGTGATTTCTGGCTTGGTTCTACAAAATTATTACGGCAACAAAAAGAAATTTAAAAGCATTCAATCTTCGTCAAACCTTATTTTTAAAGTGTTGGAAGATTACGAACCAGACAATTTACTTTTGAGACAAGCTTACACCGAAGTTTTTAACAATCAGTTAGAAGAAGTACGACTAAGAGAAGCTTTTGAAAGAATTTCAGCTTCAAAAATTGTATTCGAAAAAACCACACAATTTACACCACTGAGCTTCCCTATAAAAGTAGACAGCCTTCGTCAATCGCTTTCTAGTGAAGATTTATTGACCAGAATCGAAAGAATGAAAACCGCTGGAATTCCTAAAAAAAGAAATCGTTTTTCACGATAATTTTTCTCGTATTTTTGCAACATGATTTCTGAAATTTCTATCAATTTTGCTGGTGAACAATTGGCGCTTAATCAATACCGAAGTATTTTTTGGGACAAAGAAAAATCCTTGATTTTGTCTGATTTACATTTAGGAAAAACAGCACATTTCAGAAAAAACGGCATTGCTTTACCGAATGGCGTGATTGAAAAAGATTTAGAAAATCTCCAAAAATTAATAGAACATTATGAGCCTGAAAAGATAATCATTGTGGGCGATTTGTTTCACGCAGAACTAAATTCTGAAATAGAAATTTTCAGAAAATGGTTTGAGGATTTTAACACGATAAGATGGTTGCTTGTCAAAGGAAATCACGACAGATTTTCAGAAGAATTCGGAATGGAAGAAACTGACATCTATGAAAACGAAAATCTTATTTTTTCTCACGAATCTTTAGACTCTATTCAAAAACCACAAATTGGGGGACACATTCATCCTGGAGTTTCATTGATGGCTCAAAACCGACAAAAATTAAAATTTCCTTGCTTTTTAGTCTCGGAAAATCAAATTATTTTGCCAGCATTTTCTCAATTTACAGGACTTGACACCAATTTTGAGAAAAAGCAAAGTTCTACTTTTAAAAAATACATTATTACCGCTGAAAAGTTAATTGAATGGTAAAAAAAATGCCCGCAATAAATTGCGGACTTCGATATATATAGAGTGTTCCTAGATTGAAATTTGTCCTTCTACTCCATCACTGTTATCGGTTTTGTTACCAGTAACAATCGCAGTAGCAAATGACAATAAAGAAACGAGTTTACCAGCTTTGGTATCCCAATAATAAACATCTTCTGGTGCAATTCTCAGAATAGAAACATTCGGGTCATCTTTTCCATCAAACCAAGCATTGGCAAATACACTCCATTTTTCTTCTATTGTAGATTTATCATCATAGATAAACGCTTTGCCATATACAGAAAGATATTCGCTGTCGCTATTATTCATAAAATAAAGTTGTACTCTAGGATCTCTTTCGATTTCCATATTTTTATTGCTTTCTTTGTTCGAAATAAACCAAAGATTTCCTTCATCATCGCATTCTTGCAAACTCATCGGTCTAGAATTAGAGGGCAATTGGTCTAATTCAGTCACAAACATACACGTTCTCGCTTTTTCTGAAAGCTCTTTAAGCTTTTCTATGGCTTCTTTTTGAAATAAATTTTGGGTTGACATAAATTTTGTGATTTGGTGATTGATATAATGTATTTGTGTTGTTTAATACGTTTTAATATTTAGAATTCCATTAAACCCTAAGAAAAGATTTCTGATTTTGTGATAAAAATTCACCGTTTCTAGATTAATCATTTCGTTGGTTTCTTCTATTTCTGTAATAATTTTATTTCTCAATCTTCTAATTGAAAAAGAATTTATTGCCAAGCGTTTTTTGCTTCTATTCTTTTTTTCAATGAGCAATTGAGAACTCATCATCGGATTGAGATGAAAACTAATGATTTGTTCGTCTGGAAAATTGGTTTCTTCTAAATCTCTTATTTGAAACCAATCATAGCAAGTCGTTTTCTGATTTTCATCGGTAACGCAGATTCTAATCAGGTCACCGTTTTCTATTTTTCCCGTTTTTTCTTCTCCATACTTGTTGCAGAGTTGAAAATGACAATGTTCCTTGTCTTTAACCAAGTTCCAATGCTCTACGTTGTAGAGATTTTGTTTTAAATTTTTAAAAATTTCTTTAGCATTGTTGTCGTTTTCAAGTAGAATTTCCGAAACAGAACTGCTTTTGGTTAAGGTAATTTGAGGATTTTTATTTTCGTTCATAGCAAGAGTTTTTGATGTTAAAAATTAAAGGTCAATTTGTTCCGAAGTCCATTTTACGGCTGTATCGTAATCTTTTTTATCAAATCCTTTAAACTCGCCAATCATAATTTTGCTAAAAATTTCTGTAAAATCTTGTACTGTTTCAGAATCATAAACGATGGCTGCTCTGTTCCATTTGGTTAATGTCTTTACGCCCAACATTGCATCTTGGAACCACGCTCCTGCTGTAAATTTGGATAAATCTGTTTCTATGACCAACATGTAATTCAACTTATCTTTATCCTCGATAAATTTTTCTACTTCTGGCATTACTACGTCTATAAAATCTTTTGCTGAAACTTCGTCTGTGGCTAAAAATCCCGCCATGTTATCTGGTAATTCTTTTATTCTAGTAATCATTACTTTTATTTTTTGACAAATTTCAGAGATTAAGCTCCGAAACATATTACAGAATATTTAGGATAATTTATATAATTTTGTAAAATGCAATTTCAAGATTATTTCCCATCGTTTTCTGAAGCTTTAGCGACTATTTATTCCAAAGAAGAAAGCAGAATTCTTTACCGATATTTCTTAGAAGATTTTCAAGAAAGAAAAGTAGAAAATCTGGCTTCGGAATTTGAAAAAGCTACTGAAGAACTCAAAAAAGGAAAACCATATCAACAGATTTTGGGATATACAGAATTTTATGGAAATAGATTTTTTTTAGATGAAAACGTCTTAATTCCTCGTCCTGAAACAGAAGAATTGCTAGAATTAGCCATTTCAAAAATTAAAAATCTAAAATCTAAAATCCAAAATCTAAAATTATTAGATGTTGGAACAGGAAGCGGAATTATCCCAATTACTTTAAAAAAGTATTTCCCGGATGCGGAAATTTCAGCGATGGATATTTCTGAAAAAGCACTTGAAATTGCCAAAAAAAACTCAACATTCCATAAAACAAGAATTAACTTTATTCAATCAGATTACTTAAATACAGATTTTACCGAAAAATATGATGTAATCATCTCTAATCCTCCTTACATTGGCATTGATGAAAATACGGAAATCGAAGATTCTGTAAAAGGTTTTGAACCCAATATTGCACTATTCTCACCAACTTCTGACGCACTTATTTTCTACCGAAAAATTGCAAAAGACTGTGAAAATCATCTCAATGCAAACGGTTTATTTTTCCTTGAAATCAATCAAAAATTAGGAAATGAAACGCTCGAATTATTCAAAAATCTCTCAGAAAGCGAATTGGTAAAAGATTTATCTGGAAACGATAGATTTGTGATGGGAAGAAAATAGATTAATTTCTCACCAATCACACAGATTTTCACTGATTAATCTATAAATAAATTACACAATTGGATAAAAATCATTTATATTTTACAATTAGTGATTTATTGAAATTAATTCATTTCAGTTCAGAATTGAAAACAAGTTTCTTTAATTTATCTAGGACTATATTTGGTTTTTCTTGAAAAAAATCTACACTCATTATTAATGGTGTTTTTTCAGTATAATTTACTATGTGGAAATTTAATTTTTTCAAGAAATTTGTTTCTTCTTTAATGAATTTTTTTGAATCTTTAAGGTGAATTCTTATGTAGATATTTCTATTGATTTTTTTTACATCAAAATTTTTTATGTCTGAAATTTTAACGATTTTCACATCATCACAGATTAAAAAACCATTCCTATTTTCATAAAAAACATTTCCTTTAATAATTTTTCTTATCAACGAAACAAAAAAGTACAAAAATAAAAGAACAATAAAACCACAAAAAAACCTTAATAAATTAGGACTTTTATAGAAAAAATGTCCTACATAACTGTATTTGCTGTATGATTCTGGTCGTTTTGAAGTTAAATCTTCAGCGTTTATAAAATCATAAGAAAAAAGTAAAATGATTAAAATTGAAAATAACATCCACAAAAACATTTTCTTCCGATTATATTCAAAACTAATCATCTTAAATTTTATAAAATCAATAAAAATTCTACCCAATTTTCTTCTTCACAAAAACTTGGTAGCTCATGTAAATCAAAGGAAGGGACATCACAAGCAAATAAACTGCATTATTCATGGCAATCTCTGGCTCTAGCGCAACTGCGTAAACCAATCCAAAAGCAGCACCACCTAAATGTGCAGCGTGACCAATATTATCATGCGGTCTTGGATTAAGCATCATGTAAACCGAATACCCAAAATATAAGGCTCCAAAAATATAACCAGGCAAGAAATTTACTTCAATTTCGTTGGGCGCATAAGCTACTGCTGCAAATAAAATCCCAGAAACGCCACCACTCGCTCCAATTGCCGAATACCAACTTTGTCTTTTATACAAATACAAAGAAAATAAATTCCCAATAACAATTGAGCCTAAATAAACCAACAAAAATCCGGAAACACCATATACATATAAAACGATTGGTGCAAAGAAATATAGCGTCAACATATTGAAAAACAAATGTCCCCAATCTGCATGAAGAAATCCTGCAGAAAGCAGTCTGATGTATTCATTTCGATTTTGTATCGCAGAAACATTGAACTTATATTTTTCAAAAAGTTGAATATTTTGGAATCCCATAATACTGATGATTACAGTAATGGCAATGATTATTAATAATATTGGATGCATACTTTTTTAATTATTCGTTATTTTCATCAATGGAGAACAAATCTCCGATTTGACCTTCTTCTGGAATTTCATTAACGTCAGAATCGGTATCAACCTCTTCATTGGCAGATTCTTCTGCTTCAATAATTTCTTCTTCCAAAGGTTCTGGAATAGTGATGTTAATAGATTTTACTTTTTCTTTGATAAACTGATTTCCGATGGCTTTAATACCTTTCACGGTGATAAATTCATCAATATTGATGATTTCTGGCTCTTTTTCTTTGCCTGATTTATCTTTCGGGAAGATAATTTCCGCAGTACAACCATCAGAAGTTCCCACAAATTCTACGAAAGATTTTGGATGTTCACTTGGCATAAAATGCTGAACATTCGTGGTATTTTCCAGCAAGAAACGTTTGATGAAATAAATTCCTTTTTCGCCATCAAAATAAATACATGTAATCGGTTGTTCTGGTTTCCATTTTTCGAGAATTAAATATTCATCATCAAAACGATTGAGCAAGTCAAAAGTCACCAATTTGGCTTCACCATTTTGATTTATGGTTAATATCTTATCATCTCCTTTGAAACTGCCTAATAAGGTACCTCTTCCGTCAGCATTCAGTCTACGAACCGTATCATCAAACCAAATTTTTCTAGGAGCCAAAGTAGAAACGCCTTCTTCTTTTAAATCGACTTTCTTCACTGCATATTTGGTTACGAGATTTCCTCTGGAATCTCTTCCTTTAATCGCTAATTCTGAGAAATCAATCTCAATTTTATTTTTTCTAACTCTAGAATTTGGTTTCAATAAAACGGTTACGGTTTCTGCTTCACCATTTGGATTGGCAGAGAAATACAACATTTCTGAACCTTTTTTGTCTGAAGCCAATTTATAGTCTGTATTTCTGGTAACACCCGTTACAGAAAAACGTTTCATGTAGTAAGGACCTTCTTTACCTTCTCGATAAATCATATTGTAAACAGTACGTTTGTCTCCTTTTTTGAAAACGCCAACGTGTACAATATTTTTTCCGATGAACGTTTTGGCTTCTACTTTTACCACTTTCATGGTTCCATCTTTTTGGAAGGTGATGATGTCATCAATATCAGAACAATCAAAAACGTATTCGTCTTTTTTAAGCGAAGTTCCTATGAAACCTTCTTCTCTATTCACATAGAATTTTTCGTTGGCCAAAACGACTTTTGTTGCATCGATGTTATCAAAAACTCTAAGTTCTGTTTTACGTTCTTTGTCTTTTCCGTATTTTTTCTGAATATTGGTAAAATAATCGATAGCATAAGCAATGAGATTCGCCAAGTGATGTTTCACCTGTTCCATTTTACCTTCTAGAGCAAGGATATTTTCTTCGGCTTTATCTCTATCATAACGAGAAATTCTCATGAAAGGAAGTTCTGTCAACTTGATGATATCTTCCACCGTAATAGCTCTCATTAGTTTTTTAATGAAAGGTTTCAGCGCTTTATCAATTGCAGTATAAACTTCTTCTTTAGAATTTTTACCTTTAATTTCTTGGTAAATTTCATTCTCAATGAAGATTCTCTCTAAACTCGCAAAATGCCACTTTTCTTCGAGTTCGTGGAGTTCTATTTCTAATTCTTTTTTGAGTAAAGAAACGGTGTGATCTGTATTTCTTCTTAGAATTTCAGAAACCGAAAGAAACTCTGGTTTGTCGCCAACAATTACACACGCATTTGGTGAAATAGAAACTTCGCAGTCGGTAAAAGCGTATAACGCATCGATGGTTTTATCAGGAGAAACGTCATTGGCTAAATGAATATTAATTTCTACCTTATCAGAAGTATTGTCTTCAATTTTTTTGATTTTGATTTTCCCTTTTTCGTTAGCTTTGATTACAGAATCAATTAAATCGCCTGTATTTTTAGAAAAAGGAAGCTCGGTAATGCAAAGGGTGTTTTTATCTTTTTGAATAATTCTGGCTCTAGTACGAAGTTTTCCGCCACGTTGACCATCATTATAATTGCTTACATCTAATAAACCTCCCGTTTGAAAATCTGGATAAAGTTCAAATTTTTTACCTTTCAAATAAGCAACAGAAGCACTCAACAATTCATTAAAATTATGAGGCATAATTTTGGTAGAAAGTCCTACCCCAATTCCTTCTACACCTTGAGCTAATAGCAAAGGAAATTTTACAGGCAAGTCAATCGGTTCATTATTTCTACCATCATAAGACTTGCTCCATTCTGTAGTTTTCGGGTTGAAAACTACTTCCAAAGCAAAAGGAGTCAATCTAGCTTCAATATATCTGGCTGCCGCTGCAGAATCTCCTGTATAGACATTTCCCCAGTTTCCTTGGGTATCAATGAGCAATTCTTTTTGGCCAATTTGCACCATTGCATCCGTAATAGAAGCATCACCATGAGGATGATATTTCATGGTATTTCCTACAATATTGGCAACTTTATTATATCTACCGTCTTCTAATTCGCGCATAGAATGCATAATTCTACGCTGTACTGGCTTAAAACCATCAAAAATAGACGGAATTGCTCTGTCTAAAATTACGTAAGAAGCGTAATCTAGAAACCAATCTTTGTATAAACCTGATACTTTTTTTAAGGATTCTTCCTTGTGCTCGTGTCCTTCCATTATTAACCTTGCGTTTTACCTTCTCTGTTTGCTTCTTTATTGGCCTTTATAATTTTTTTTAAAGAAAATTTTAAATCTTTGATTTCTTTATCCGTAAGATATGAGATGTCATACTTCAAAATAATTGCTTGATGATGCTCTTTTCGGCTTTTTATTTTAACAAAAAGTTTTTTAAAAAAAATAGCATTTACCACTTCATAAGAGAGAATTTTATACTTGGGAAACTCATCTCTAATCTCTTTGCTGAGAAAAGGAATAATGTTTCTATTTTTAAAATTTACCGCCTCTCCATCACTGTCATACTCGAAAATCTGTCGGCCTCTCACCAAAAAAAGAATGAGCAATACAACAGGAAGCAGGACAAATAAAATACTTTCGTTACCGAACATTGCCAATCTGGTTTTTTCTAAAATAAAACCAGCTAAACCTATCACAATCAATACATTAATCAATGTAAGGACAAAATTATAAATAGGTATTCTACTTCTATTGCTTAATCTCATTGGTTGGTTTTTAGTTTATTGTTTTTATGATGCGTCGTTCAGAACCTCTTTTTTATCAATATCTGGGTCTTCCACCACTAAGTTTTCTAAAATGAAAGTTTGTCTGTCTGGAGTGTTTTTACCCATATAAAACTCTAACAAATCATTAATGGTACTGTCTTTACCAATGACTACTGGTTCTAGACGAATATCTTTCCCTATGAAATGTTTAAATTCATCAGGTGAAATTTCTCCCAAACCTTTGAATCGGGTAATTTCTGGATTTTTGCCTAATTCATTCAGTGCTTTCAAACGTTCTTCTTCAGAGTAGCAATATCTAGTTTCTTTCTTATTTCTCACCCTGAAAAGTGGCGTTTGCAAAATATACAAATGTCCATTTTTAATTAAATCAGGGAAAAATTGTAAGAAAAACGTAATCATCAACAATCGAATGTGCATTCCGTCTACATCGGCATCGGTAGCTATGATAACATGATTGTATCGCAAATCCTCTAAACTATTTTCAATATTCAGTGCAGCTTGAAGAAGGTTAAACTCTTCGTTTTCATACACAATTTTCTTGGTCAAACCATAGCAGTTGAGAGGTTTTCCTTTCAATGAAAACACTGCTTGAGTTTCTACGTCTCTTGATTTGGTGATAGAACCAGAAGCAGAATCTCCCTCAGTAATGAAAATCATGGTTTCAGATTTTCTAGAAGCTTTTTGGTCATTGTAGTGTTGTCTACAATCTCTCAATTTTTTATTGTGAAGCGAAACTTTTTTCGCTCTTTCTCTCGCCAGTTTCTGAATTCCCGAAAGTTCTTTTCTTTCTCTTTCAGAAATGATGATTTTTCTTAAAATTGCTTCGGCAACTTCTGGATTTTTGTGTAAAAAATTATCGAGTTTATTTTTTAAGAAATCAATAATAAAAGTTCTTACAGAAGGCCCATTTGGACCAATATCGTTAGAACCGAGTTTGGTTTTGGTTTGAGATTCAAAAACAGGTTCCTCTACATTAATCGAAATAGCGGCAATAATAGATTTTCTAATATCTGCTGCTTCAAAGTTTTTATTAAAAAATTCTCTTATCGTTTTTACATACGCTTCTCGGAAAGCATTAAGATGCGTTCCACCTTGTGTAGTGTTTTGTCCGTTTACGAAAGAGAAATAAGTTTCAGTTTGTGATTTATCAGAATGGGTAATCGCGAGTTCTATGTCTTCATCGTTCAAGTGAACAATTGGATACAGAATTTCGCCTTCTAACTCTTCTTCCAACAAGTCTTTTAATCCGTTTTCAGAGTAATACGTTTCTCCGTTAAAGATAATTTTAAGACCCGGATTCAGATACGCGTAATTGCGAAGCATTCTTTCGATGTACTCCTTTCTGAATTTAAAATGCGTGAAAATACTGTAATCAGGAATGAAAGAAATTTCGGTTCCGTTTCTGTCTGAAGTATCGGTTTCAGGATGATTTTCGGTGATGTTTCCTTTCGAAAACTCTGCCACTTTCATTTTTCCATCACGGAATGAACGCACTCTAAAATAATCTGAAAGTGCATTTACCGCTTTAGTACCTACACCATTAAGACCTACAGATTTTTTGAAAGCTTTAGAATCATATTTACCACCCGTATTCATTTTAGAAACCGCATCTACCACTTTTCCTAAAGGAATACCACGACCATAATCTCTGATGGTTACTTTGCCTTCATCTAATTTAATTTCGATTCTTTTTCCAGATTTCATACGGAATTCATCGATAGAGTTATCAATGATTTCCTTTAACAAAATATAAATCCCATCATCTGCAGAAGAACCGTCACCTAGTTTCCCAATATACATACCAGGACGAAGACGAATGTGTTCCTGCCAATCGAGCGTTCGTATGTTTTCTTCTGAATAATTTACCTGTAGATTCTCACTCATATATTTCCTGCTTTACCGCGTGAAAGTTAATTAAAACCAATAACTCACAAATTTAACGAAACTAAATTTATGAAAGAAATTTTGTGGAAAAGTTTTTTTAAGCGAGAATTTATCATACATCAATGCAATAGCGTCTAAACTAAACTATATTTGTAGCTCAAATTAGGAAAATTATGAAAATAAATATTTGGAGCGACGTTCGTTGTCCGTTTTGCTTTGTAGGAAAAAAGAAATTTGAAAAAGCATTAGAAAAATTTCCTCACGCCGAAAAATTAGAAATCACTTGGCACAGTTTTCAATTAGACCCACAATTGATAACTCAGCCAGATGTAAATCCTTATGAATATTTTGCTAAAGCCAAAGGAATTACCGTAGAAAGAGCAAAAGCCATGCATGAAGGTGCAGCAATGGCTGGAAAAGAAGCGGGAATCGACTTTAATTTTGATGATTCTAAAGTGGCTAATTCTTACAAAGCACATTTGCTGATTCAGTTGTCAAAAACTAAAAATTTAGCCAATGAAATGGAAGAAGCGCTTTTTGAAGCACAGTTTTTAGACGGAAAAAACATCGATGATGAGGAAACATTGATTCAGTTGGCAAAATCTATAGGAATCACTGAAGATGAGGCTAAAAACGCCTTACAATCTGATGAATTAGGTTATCTCGTGAAACAAGATATGCAATTGGCTGCACAATTAGGAATTAATGCAGTTCCTTTCTTTGTGATTAATGACAAATACGGAATTTCTGGTGCACAACAACCTGAATTGTTCTTGGAAGCATTAGAAAAAACTTGGGAAGAGTTTTCGAATGGTGACAAAGGTTTACAACTCATCAATTCTGGAGATTCTTGTGACATAGATGGAAATTGCGATTAAAATAAAAAAAGCGAACCTTAAAAAGTTCGCTTTTATTTTTGAAATCAATAGTTAAATATTAAAATCCGTCTCCATCGAGCATATTTCCTAATTTTCCTAACACACTTCCTTCTTCTCTTCTTCCAGAAGGACCTGCATATTGTAAAATTCTGCTTGCCAATCTGCTGATAGGAAGCGTCTGAATCCAAACTTTCCCTGGACCTTGTAATTGTGCAAAGAATAAACCTTCTCCACCGAAAATGGTATTTTTAATTCCGCCAACAAACTGAATATCGTAAGAAACAGTTTGAGTGAACGCTACAATACAACCTGTATCTATTTTTAAAATTTCGCCAGGTTGCAATACTTTTTCTACCACATAACCACCACTGTGCACGAAAGCCATTCCGTCTCCTTCTAGTTTTTGCATAATGAAACCTTCTCCTCCAAAAAGTCCAGTTCCTAATTTTCTTTGAAATTCTATCCCTACAGAAACGCCTTTTGCAGCACAAAGAAAACTGTCTTTTTGACAAATCACTTTTCCACCTAAATCAGACAAATCTAGAGGAATAATTTTCCCAGAATAAGGCGCAGCAAAGGTCACTTGTCTTTTCTGATAAGAAGTATTGGTATAAACCGTCATGAAAAGATTTTCTCCTGTCAACAATCTTTTCCCTGCAGAAAATAGTTTTCCTAATAATCCGCCAGTTTCTGTTCCGTCGCCAAAAAGAGTTTCCATTTGGATACCATCTGTCATCATCATAAAACTTCCGGGTTCAGAAATCACTGCTTCGTGTGGATCTAATTCTATTTCAACACATTGCAATTCTTCACCGTGAATTTTGTAGTCTATTTCGTGATTGTTCATTTTTTTATTTTTTTACAATTAGTTTTGAAACCATTGAAATCGTTACAAAAAAGCAAACAATAGCGTTCGCTTTCTTTCAAATATTATAAATTTTTATCTTTATTTATGAACTAAACTGCTAAATATCCACCATCTACAGGATAGTAAGAACCCGTGATGAAAGAAGCATCATCTGAAGCCAAAAAGAGAATTAAATTAGCCACTTCTTCTGATTCTCCTAATCTTCCAAAAGCATGTTTGGTTTCTAAATATTGAAGCGCTTCTTTTCCCATAGATTCTTCATTCACCAAACCCGTATAAATAAAACCTGGACCTACTGCATTCACACGAACTTTTTCTTTAGCATATTCCCAAGCGGTAGTTTTGGTAAGTCCTACAACTCCATGTTTTGCTGCAACATAAGCTGCTGATTTTTCAAAACCAACTTGACCTAAAATAGAAGCGATGTTCACAATACTTCCACTGCCGTTTTTTAACATTTCTGGAGCTTGATATTTCACACCATAGAAAACACCTGTCAAGTTAATATCAATTACTTTTTGCCAACCTTCAAGAGACATATCACCTGCTTTATTAATTTCTCCTCCAATTCCTGCATTATTTACCGCAATATCTAATTTTCCAAAAGCTTTGATGGTTTCTTCTACCAATTTTTGATGATCTTCTGCTTTAGAAGTATCTGCTTTTACGAAAATAGCAGTGCCCCCACTATTTAGAATTTCGTCAGTCACCTGTTTTCCGTGTTCTTCATTAATATCACTCACTACTACTTTTGCGCCTTCTTTTGAAAACAAAAGAGCAGTAGCTTTGCCAATACCGGAACCAGCTCCAGTAACAATTGCTACTTTATTTTCTAATTTTTTCATAATGTTTACTTTTTGGATTTCTATAAATTTACAACTATATATCCAAAACTTGCGTTAAGACTTTGTTATAATTTTTAAATAGAAAGTTAAAATATAAAATAGCTAAAAGACCTATCCAAAAAACAAAAAAGCGAACTTAAAAGTTCGCTTATATTTATTATTTGTCAAGAATGAAGTTTACACGTTAAAACGGAAATGCATTACATCACCATCTTTTACAATGTATTCTTTTCCTTCTACTCTCATTTTTCCAGCTTCTTTCACTTTCGCTTCAGAACCATAGCTCACGAAATCATCATAACCGATAACTTCTGCTCTAATGAATCCTTTTTCAAAATCAGTGTGAATTACACCAGCAGCTTGTGGAGCAGTCCAACCTTTACCAATCGTCCAAGCTCTTACTTCTTTAACTCCCGCTGTAAAATATGTTTGAAGGTGCAATAAGTCGTATGCTTTTCTGATGAGTCTGTTCACTCCTGGTTCTTCAAGACCTAATTCCTCTAAGAACATTTGTCTTTCTTCGAAAGTTTCCAATTCATTGATATCTGCTTCGATTTGTGCGGCCAAAACTACTACTTCAGCATTTTCTTTAGCTGCCATTTCTTCGATTTTAGCAATCCATTCGTTTCCGTTTTTAATCGAATTTTCATCTACATTACAAACGTAAAGCACCGGCTTTTTGGTTAACAAGTGAACCTCATCAATAATCGATTGAGTAAAATCGTCTGTTGGAAATTCTCTTACGTTTTTACCGTCTTCTACAAATTTTTGCAAATTCTGAAGTGTTTCGTAAGTTAAAATATCTTCTTTCTTACCAGATTTAATGAATTTTTTAGCTTTTTCAACTGCTTTACCAAGTGTTTCAAGGTCTTTTAACTGAAGTTCTATATCGATGATTTCTTTATCTCTCATGGGATCTACAGAACCTTCTACGTGAACGATATTTCCATTATCAAAACATCTTAAAACATGAATAATCGCTTCACATTCTCTGATATTTGCCAAAAACTGGTTTCCTAAACCTTCCCCTTTAGAAGCACCTTTTACCAAACCTGCAATGTCTACAATTTCTACCACAGCTGGTAAAACACGCTCTGGATTTACCAATTTTTCTAACTCAAAAAGACGAGGATCTGGTACAGAAACTGTTCCTAAGTTAGGTTCGATTGTACAAAACGGATAGTTCGCAGATTGTGCTTTGGCGTTGCTAAGACAGTTAAATAAGGTTGATTTACCTACGTTTGGTAAACCTACAATTCCACATTTCATTGTAATTTATTATTTGAAATTTGAAGTTCTAATTTTATTTCGCGTTTCTTTCCGCACGTTTTCTATCTTCTTCAGAAAGGATTTTTTTACGCATTCTGATGAAGTTTGGTGTAACTTCTATACATTCATCTGCTTGAATATATTCCATACACTCTTCTAGTGAGAATAAGATTTTTGGAGCAATGTTTCCGTCTTTATCTTTACCAGCAGCACGCATGTTATTCAATTGTTTTGCTTCTACAATATTTACGACTAAGTCTCCAGGTTTGTTTTGTTCACCAATAATCATTCCTGCATAAATTTCTTCGCCCGGATCTACAAAAAACTTACCTCTATCTTGTAATTTCGCGATAGAATATTCTGTACATGGACCTTGAGTTTTAGAAATCAAAACCCCATTGTTTCTTCCCGGAATCGCTCCTTTGAAAGGTTTATAATCTGTAAAACGGTGCGCCATAATCGCTTCACCTGCAGTTGCCGTCAACATTTGAGAACGCAATCCGATTAAACCTCTTGAAGGAATTTCGAATTCCATATGTTGCATTTCGCCTTTGGTTTCCATGATGTGAAGGTCACCTTTTCTTTGTGTAGCTAAATCGATTACTCTAGAAGCATACTCTTCTGGAACATCTACTACTAAACTTTCGTATGGTTCGTGGCTTTCTCCATCAACATCATGAAGAATTACTTGTGGCTGACCAATCGTCATCTCGTAACCTTCCCTTCTCATGGTTTCAATTAAAACAGATAAGTGAAGAATACCTCTACCAAAAACTAGGAATGTATTTGCATCTTCGGTTTGTTCTACTCTTAATGCTAAGTTTTTCTCTAATTCTTTTTCTAATCTTTCTTTCAAGTGATTAGAAGTTACATATTTACCGTCTTTACCAAAGAAAGGAGAATTATTGATTGAGAATGTCATGTTCAACGTAGGCTCGTCAATAGACAATCTAGTCAATGGTTCTGGATTTTCTAAATCTACGAAAGTATCTCCAATTTGGAACGCATCAAAACCTACTACTGCACAAATATCACCTGCTTGAACTTCTGTAACTTTTTTCTTGCCTAAACCTTCAAAAATATATAATTCTTTAACTTTACCTTTAAGGACATTGCCATTTTCTTGTGCAAGACCAATCCACTGAGATTCTTTGATAGAACCTCTGGTTACTTTACCTACTGCAATTCTTCCTAAAAATGAAGAATAATCTAAAGAAGTTACTTGCATTTGTAAGTTACCTTCTTCTACTTTTGGAGCTGGAACATATTGTAAAATCCCATCTAAAATTGGTAAAATGTTATCTGTAGGCTCTAAAGAAGTATTGAACCAACCTTGCTTAGAAGAACCATAGAAAGTAGGGAAATCTAACTGTTCTTCGGTAGCATCTAGGTTAAAGAATAAATCAAAAACTTTATCATGAACTTCGTCTGGACGACAGTTTTCTTTATCAACTTTATTAATAACTACAATAGGTTTAAGCCCTAATTCTAAAGCTTTATGCAAAACGAAACGAGTTTGTGGCATAGGTCCTTCGAAAGCATCTACCAATAAAATAACCCCATCTGCCATTTTAAGAACACGCTCTACTTCACCACCAAAATCGGCGTGACCAGGAGTGTCGATTACATTAATTTTAGTATCTTTATACGTAACCGAAATATTTTTAGAAAGAATGGTAATTCCTCTTTCTCTTTCTAAATCGTTATTATCCATAATTAAATCTCCAGATTCTTGATTATCTCTGAAAACATTAGTGGCATGGATAATTTTGTCTACCAATGTGGTTTTCCCGTGGTCTACGTGGGCAATAATTGCGATGTTTCTGATATTTTGCATATATATTTTTTGAAGGTGCAAAAGTAGTGAAAAAAATTGGAAGATGGAAGTATGAAGATACAAGATTAACAATTCGTTAAAACATTGATAATGAAATCATTTTGAGACTTGAGATTTTAGAAAACTTATTGAAAGAAATTTAAAAATATAAATCTTATTCATCAACAATCTTTAAAAATAAAAACATTTTCCGGCTTTTTAATAACACTAGTTTGACACGGGATTGACACGGGATTGACATGAAGCTACACAAAATATTAAAAAACAAAAAAGAGACTGAATAAGTCTCTTTTCTATTATCAATTATTGAAGTTTTTTAAGTTCTTCTAAAACAGCTTCGCCTACTGCAACGTGAGTTTGCCATAAACTTAATTTTTCATCATAAAAAAAGCCGAAAGAAAATTTCTTTCGACTTTTTATTTTATTATAATTTTATGATTATTCTACAATAATTTTGGTAGACTTGCTTTCGGTTTTTACAATGTAAGCTCCTTTTGGTAAATTCGTAAGTTTTAGTTTTTCTTTGTTACTCACATTATTAATGGTTTGCACCAATTTTCCATTCAAGTCATAGATTTGCACCTTTTCTTTCTTAGTGATTCCATTAATGTAAAACTCGTTATTTTTTACTGGATTAGGATAAACAGATAATTTGGTGTTGTTTAAATCTACATCATCTGTTGCCATTGCAGCATAACAAGTCCAAGTTAAATTATCAAAAGAAACTCTATTGGTTGTGGTGTCAATTAACTCTATAATCACATTTCCAGAAACATTAATATCATTAATAACTTGAGTAGTCGCGGTTTTAGAATAAGGAATTTGACCTTTTACTACTCCATTTACTTTAAGAGTATAGCTTCCAGCAGCATCAGAAAAAGGTAAATATGTTTTTACCGTCAATGAACCAATTCCTCCAGATATAGTAGATGATTTTAAACTACCATTTTTGATACAGATAGCTTTGTTATTGCTTCCATCAATGTAAATTTGAGTGTCTACTCTAGCATTGGTTGCCGTCCAAACAATATTTTTATTGGTCCATGTTCTACCTGCATAAGAAGAGTCTGGAGAAGAACCACCTGTAGGAATGGTTTCAAAATCTTCAGTTCCACAACTTGTTCCTGAGCCTGTTCCACCTGTATCTCCTGTTCCGCCAGTTGCTTCCGTAGTCCCTGCTACAGCATTACTATTTGTAGATTTATTCCCAGCATAGTCTTTTGCTACGATATAAAAATTATAAGTTGTAGATGGTGATAAACCAGAAATTGTAGTTCCTGGTGTATAAACCGTAGAATGATAAACTTGATCTACATACACATCATAACTGCTTACTCCTACATTATCCGTAGAAGCAGACCAAGCCAAAACAATGCTGGTAGAAGTTTTACCTGTAACTGCTAGATTGGCAGGAGCTGTAGGCGCTTCTGTATCATTATTAGAACCAGAACCTCCTGTAAAAGTATCTGGCCAAGTATTTTGAGCATTCGGACCGCCCCAAATTACTGTTGCCAAATAAGGATTATCAATAAAAGGATTTCTATTGTGTTGAATATTGTATACCACATTATTTCTATTTCTTTCAAAATTAGAAACAGGATCTTCTACATTCCATTTCAAAAGAATATCTGGAAAATCAGAAGAATAGGTTGCTGGATTCATGGTGATATTCAGTGGCAAACATTGGTTTTTGTATCTTACATACATATACATGATTATTCTAGCAACATCTCCTTTCCATTCGTCTCCAGGAAACCAACCACCACGACTGGTAGTATAAGCCATCGCTCCAGAACCGTCATCAAAAAGTAAACTTCCTCTGGTACTGTTTAGCGTATTATCTGCAGGACGAAGATGATGACCATCAGCTCCAGGTCCAGAAGTCCCCAAATTAGGCGTTCCTTTTGACTTAGCATAAACATGCTCTCTGTTCCATGTTCCAGTATAAGCACGGCTTCTCTGATGATTTCCCGATGCTTGCGAACCATAAATTAATAACAAATTAGAAGGATTATCAGGATCTGCATCACTGGTTTTAAAAAGGTCTGCTAATCCTGCAGAATAAGAAATGGTCTGTGTGTGCGTGTCTGTAATAAGAGTAGCAAGCTCATTTTTCAACTCGTTTTTAGTCTTTGTAAAATTAATACCAGAATAATACGAAGGCGCAGATTGTGCAAACGAAAAGACTGCTAAAATGATTGCTAAAAAGGAAAGTTTTAATTTCATTATGTTTATTTTATGTTGAATATCATTGTATTTTTATAAAAAACAGAAATATTATGGTTCATTATGTCAATTCTTATAGGGCGTTCCAACTTCAAGAACAGATAATCCTCTGAAGGCAATAATTGAGCAGGAATAGTATTTTCTTCAAATTCGGGTTGCACTTCTAGCAAAGTATTAGATGCTAAGGATAAAATCTGCTCATTACCTTCTATTTCCGTTTTATCAATTGCCAACACTTTGATAAAAAGTCCAGGATGATCTGCTCCTTCTCCTACAAAAAGTCTATTTTCTTGAGTATCTATCCCAATCACATACATTGGTTTTTTTTTGCCTCCAAGGTTAATTCCTTTTCTCTGCCCCAACTTAAAATCCCCTAAACCTTGATGTTCCCCTACCAAAACTCCATCAAAAAGAGAATACTGCTTTTTTTGAGATTCAGATAATAAATCTGCTTCATTAGGCAAATTCAGAATTTTATCCTTCCTGTACACAGATGAACTTGATAAAATCTCTACAATTTGTCCTTTTTGCTTCATTTATTTATAACCTATTTATAGCAAATCCTTTAGCTAAAAGAGGGCCGCTAATCTAGGGGTTTTATTTGAATATAAATTCATTTTTCATTATTATTTACAAATTCTTAACAAATATCATTTTTCAACACAATTAATGAAATTTCTAATCATAAATATTCAAGCTAAAAAAAGACAATCAAGAAGGCCATTACAAAAAATCCATCTCAAAAGATGGATTAAAAAAACAAAAAAAGAGACTGAATAAGTCTCTTTTCTATTATCAATTATTGAAGTTTTTTAAGTTCTTCTAAAACAGCTTCGCCAACTGCATGAGCAGATTGAGGATTTTGACCTGTTACCACTCTTTCGTCTACGGTAACGTGAGTTTGCCATAAGCCAGATTTCTCAAACTTAGCTCCGCGTTCTATTAATTTAGATTCTAATCTAAATGGAACCACATCATCTAATTTCACAGCAGCTTCTTCTTCGTTGGTAAAAGCATTGATTTTTTTACCATCTACCAAATACTTTCCATTGCTGAGTTTAATGTTCACCAATCCAGCAGGACCGTGACAAACCGCACTTACGATTCCATTTTTTTCGTAGATTTTTTGTGCGATTACTGCCAGTTCTTCATTATCTGCAAAATCCCACATCGTACCGTGACCTCCTGCATAAAGAATCGCCACATATTCATCAGGATTTACTTCTGAAGGCGTCATGGTGTTCTGAATTTTATTTTGATAATATTCATCTGCCAAAAATCTTTCATTAACCTTATCATCTGGAGTATTTCCATAATACGGCGGATTTCCACCTTTTGGACTCACGAAATCTATTTCGTAACCAGCATCTACTAATACAGCCCAAGGATGCGTCACTTCACCTAAATAATAACCGGTAGATTCACCAGTGTTTCCTAATTCGCTGTGGCTCGTAACTACGAATAATACTTTTTTGCTCATTTTGTTAGATTTTATTGTTTGTGCATTTATCATATTAATCCCCAAAAAAAGAATACAACTCGTTAAGAAAATAATCTTGGATAAAAACTTGTTTTTACTCATTTTCATATTCATTTTTTTAATGATTTGATAGTGCAAAGGTAAATCCAACTTCCCACAAACAACAGGACGTACATCACAACTTTTAAGTGACCTACATCACATTACACCGAAAGCCGACTCAAGGTTTCTCTGGAAACACCTAAATACGAAGCGATTAACGTTTTGGGCAATCGTTGTAAAAGTGTGGGATATTGAAAAATAAATTGTTCGTAGCGTTCTTTGGCATTGCTATTCAGCAGAGACAAAATCCTTCTTTGGAGCGCTATATAGCCATTGTTAGACTTTTTCCTGAAAAAATGTTCTATTTTATGCATATCTGCACAGAGTTTCTCCCGGTTATAGAGAGACAAAGTAAGCACTTCGGTAGATTCTAATGCATCAATGGTAAAAGTAGCTTCCGTTTGATTAAAATATGCCTGATAATCGGTAATCCACCAATCTTCCATTGCAAATTGCATGATGTGTTCTTTGCCTTCTTTATTCAGGTAAGAAGCTTTTAACAAACCATTCATCACAAAATAATCATTGTGTACGGTATCTCCTTCTTGAATTAAAATCTGATGCTTTTTTAATTTTTTCAAGGTAAAATGAGACAAGATGTACTCGAACTCCTGGTCAGTTAATGGCGTAATTTTCTCAATTTGACGTCTTAAAATCTCACTCATATTTTTATCATTCTAAATTGCAAAGAAAAAAATTGTTGACTCCAAATGTAGAATATTGAAAGCAAAAAATCCATCAAAAGCGATGGATTTTTTAAATATTGTAGATGCAATTCTTATGGATTGGTAGAGAAAATAGAAGCATTAGCAATCATGGCTCTTCTGTTCATTTTCAAAATATCTCTCACCCATTCTGCGAAATCTTCTGGTTGAAGCACTTTTTCTGGGTTACCATCAGTAAGTTTACCTTCTATACTCATATCAGTAGCAATGGTACTTGGTGTTAAGGTTATTACACGAATATTGAATTTTCTAAGTTCAGCCATCAAAGATTGAGAAAGAGAAATTACCGCTGCTTTAGAAGCACCGTACGCTGACATATTCGGACCGCCTTTAAGACCAGCAGTTGACGCTACATTTACGATGTCTCCTTCTTTATTTTGTTTCAAATAAGGCAAAGTTGCTTTTGTTACGTAATACACTCCAAAAAGATTCACCTTCATTACTTTTTCCCAAGTTTCTACTGGCATATCTTCGAAACTACCAAAATCACCTACTCCAGCGTTATTGATTAAAATGTCTATTCCACCCAATTGAGAAGCGATAGATGCTACTCCTTGCTCCACCTGAGCCATTTCTTCCACATCAAAAACAGAATACGCTGCTTTAACGCCTAATTTCTCCAATTCTGCAACGGTAGATTTTAGATGTTCTTCGTTTCTACCTGTAATTCCTACATTTACGCCTTCATTTGCCAAAGCTACAGCAACCGCTTTCCCAAGACCTCTTCCGCCACCTGTGATGAGTGCATTTTTACCTTTTAAATTCATAATTTTATATTTATAATACCTGCAAAATTAAGAAAATAAAACCGCCGAAATGATTTATGATGATGAATAAAATCTAAAGAAAAAGTTGAATAAATCGATATAAGAGAAAATTATAGATTATAGATCAGAAATCTTCAAAATCGTTCAACCTTTCAAAAAGTAAAGCCAACTTCAAGAAAATGAAGCTGGCTTTTATTTCAGTTAATAAAGTAAAATCTTAATTAATCCCCAAAGCTAATTCCTACACCTTTTGCGGTTTTTACCATATCGCAATTAGGATCTACAAAATTTGGACGATCTATCGCTTCTTTAAATGGCACAGAAATAATATTTGGGTGGCGATAAGCAACCATTTTTCCGTATTCTTCGTTGAGCACCATTTCGAATGCTTTTACCCCAAATTGTGTTGCCAAAATTCTATCATAAGCAGTTGGCGTTCCTCCTCTTTGTAAGTGTCCTAAAACCGTTTCGCGCATATCTGCCTCAAAACCAATAGATTTCAAATCGTGAACCAATTTATGAGCCACCCCTCCTAATCTTACATTTTCGTATCCTACCTCATCACTTACTTCAGAAAGCAGACTTCCACCTTTCGGAATTGCACCTTCTGCTATTACTACAATGGCATTTCCTTTTCCTTTATTGAATCTGCTGTTGAGTTTTTTTACTACTTTTTCGATGTCATAAGGAATTTCTGGAATCAAGCAAACTTCTGCACCACCAGCAATGGCAGCGTGAAGAGCAATCCAACCGGCATATCTTCCCATTACTTCCAGCACCAAAACTCTGTTGTGACTTGCAGCAGTAGTGACCAATCTGTCTACCGCTTCTGTTGCGATTTGTACAGCAGTTTGGAAACCAAAAGTAAAATCGGTAGCAGACAAATCATTATCAATGGTTTTTGGAACACCAATAATGTTAAGTCCTTTTTCGTATAATTGTTGAGAGATTCTTTGCGAACCATCACCACCAATGCTAATTACGGCATCTACGCCTAAATATTGCAGTTTGCGAATCATTTCATCTGATCTATCTACCGCTTCCCAAACTCCATCTTTATTTTTGTAAGGCCAAGCAAAAGGCCCACCTTTATTGGTAGTTCCTATAATTGTTCCGCCATCTTTATGAATTCCTGCTACGGTTTTATCATCTAAAACCATAATTTCTGTGGGTTCTTTTAAAATTCCGTCATACGCATTGATGCTTCCTACCACTTCCCAATCTTTTTCTTGGGATGCTCTTTTTACCACCCCTCTCATTACCGCATTTAATCCTGGGCAATCTCCACCTCCTGTTGCTACTAATACTCTTTTCATTTTAATATCATTTCTTATCTATTTCATCAACATTTCTGTTGAAATCATTGTTTTTAAATATTTTTCAAATTTACCATTATATTTTTGTTTATAATTTGTTTTTATGAAGATATTCTAATGATTTTTGACAGTATTATTTTAAAATTAAAGGGTATAATGTATTTGGTCTATTTCTCTATTTACAAAAATTCATTTGTTACTTTTTATCATTGCTGAAAGTTGCAAACTTTGTGTAGCGGGTTGGTGTGCAATGCTTCTGAACATTTGGCTCATACTGAGAAGTCGTTCTTAATAAAACAAAAAATACCAATTCTCAATACATTTTTTTTAAAATTGGCTATAATTCATTTATCTTCTTTTTAATATATATAGTATCTACCTTGAATGGTATTTCCTTCAAAGTCCAACCATTTATACAAGATTGATTTAATGAATCAGTAATATTAATTTCTAACAATTGAGTTGATTTAGGAGAAGTAGAATCATATGCCACTAAATAATAATTTCTTTTAATAAAATTCCCTTTTGATTCGGTTCTATTGTATAATTTTCCGTTAAGAATAAAACTATAGTCATATCCAGATCCTCCCCTCGTATTTCTATAATGATAATCCGAAATCACTTTAGCAATAGTATATTTTGTGTGTTTTTGAAAAGATCGATTCCCTAATATACCAAATATTAATAATGAGATTATTAGCAAAAGGAAAATTAAGATAAGGAGTTTTTGTTTTTTTATAATTTGCATTAAGATTTTTTTTAAATTTTATTTATCGAATTCATCATCTGTCATTTTATCATTTATATTATCCCGCTGCGCAAAGTCTCCTGACTTTTAGACAGCTTACTCAGATTTACAATCCACAGCAAAAATTGTACTATTCGTTAAAAATAAGTTGATAATTATTAGACCTTATTAGTTTTGAGTAAAATTAATAAAAAAACAACCACCAAAAGTTAAGTGCTCAATGATTTTTATGGCAAAAAGTTAATTCTCCTAAAAAATTCTCTTACTCTTCTTCGAGTCTTGTTCGAGTCACCTTCGGAAAGCTACCCCCTTTTTCCGAAGAAAACCAACACTTCTATCGAAGAAGTCTCGAAGAAAACCAAAAGAAGCACAGACAAAACTGGTCAAAAGTGGACAAAACAGGACACCCAAAAATTGATTTTTCCATAAATCCCTCGTATTTTAGCAGTCAGAAAATTGAGAGAATGACCGTAGAGAAATATATTCAGGAACGTTTATTCATTCCTAGCAAAAACATAGAAAACACGCTACAGTTGCTTGCTGAAGACTGTACAATTCCTTTTATCGCCCGTTACCGAAAAGACAAAACGAGCAATCTGGATGAAGTAGCCATCGAACAAATTTTTAAACTCAATAAAAGTTTTGATGAAATTATAAAGCGTAAAGAAAGCATCTTAAAATCTATAGAAGAACAAAATGCTCTCACGCCTGAACTTCAACAGAAAATTACTCAAAGTTTTGATTTACAAGAATTAGAAGACCTTTATCTTCCTTATAAAAAACGCAGGAAAACCAAAGCAGATACTGCGCGTGAAAAAGGTTTAGAACCTTTGGCAAAAATCATTATGTCTCAAAAATCGGATGATGTAGAATATCTCGCTTCCAAATATTTGAACAAAGATGTTGCTAATGAAGACGAAGCCTTGCAAGGTGCAAGAGATATTATCGCAGAATGGCTCAATGAAAATCTCTACATCCGTAAAAATCTGAGAAGATTATTCCAAAGAAAAGCGGTGATTACTACAAAAGTGGTAAAAACCAAAAAAGACGAAGAAGAAGCACAGAAATTCTCCCAATATTTTGATTGGCAAGAACCATTGAACAGAACACCTTCTCACAGACTTCTCGCCATGTTAAGAGCTGAAAACGAAGGTTTTGTAAAGGTTTCGGTTTCAGTAGAAAAAGAAGAAGCCTTAGAAATCATGGAAAATGCCGTGATTAAAAGTCAAAACGATTGCGCCCAACAAATAGCATTGGCGATTTCAGATGCTTACAAAAGATTGTTGGAGCCTGCCATTTCCAATGAAACTTTGCAAGAAGCCAAAGAAAAAGCCGACATAAAAGCGATTGACGTTTTTGCAGAAAATCTTCAACAATTATTATTGGCTGCTCCACTTGGTGAAAAAAGAATTTTGGCGATTGACCCAGGTTATAGAACCGGTTGTAAAGTAGTTTGCCTCGATGAAAAAGGCGATATTTTGCACAACGAAACTATTTTTCCGCACGCTCCACAAAACGAAACAGGAATGGCGATGAAAAAGATAAAATCTCTCGTTAATTCTTGTAACATAGAAGCCATTTCAATAGGAAACGGAACAGCAAGCAGAGAAACGGAACAGTTCATCAAGAAAATTGGTTTTGACAGAGATTTGCAGGTTTTCGTGGTTTCTGAAGCAGGCGCTTCTGTGTATTCTGCGAGTAAAATTGCCAGAGAAGAATTCCCGAATTATGATGTGACGGTTCGTGGTGCGGTTTCTATTGGCAGAAGACTTTCTGATCCATTGGCTGAACTCGTAAAAATAGACCCAAAATCCATTGGAGTTGGGCAATATCAGCACGATGTTGACCAGACTAAACTCAAAGAAAAACTAGACAATACCGTGATTTCTTGTGTAAACTCTGTGGGAATCAACCTGAATACCGCAAGTAAATCTCTCCTATCCTACGTTTCTGGAATTGGCGAAAAAATGGCAGAAAACATTGTGAATTACAGAGCAGAAAATGGTGCTTTCACGTCCAGAAAAGATTTGAAAAAAGTACCAAGGTTAGGCGAAAAAGCATATCAACAAGCGGCAGCTTTCGTAAGGATTAAAAATGCTAAAAATCCGTTGGATAATTCGGCAGTTCATCCTGAAGCTTATAAAATTGTAGAACAAATGGCGAAAGATTTAGGTTTAAAAACCGAGGAACTCATTGCCAATAAAGAAAAAATCGACCAAATCAACCCAGAGAAATATACGACTGAAGACATCGGAATTTTAGGAATTAAAGATATTTTGAAAGAACTCCTAAAACCTGGATTAGACCCCAGAAAATCTGCCAAAGTTTTTGAATTTGACCGAAATGTAAAAACCATCAAAGATTTGCATGTAGGGATGATTTTACCTGGAATTGTGAACAACATTACCGCTTTTGGTTGTTTTGTAGATGTAGGGATAAAAGAAAGTGGATTGGTTCATATTTCTCAACTGAAAGATGGTTTTGTGTCTGATGTGAATGAAGTGGTAAAATTGCATCAGCATGTTCAGGTAAAAGTGCTGGAGATTGATGAAGCGAGAAAGAGAATTCAGTTGACGATGATTTTGTAAAGAACCAAGTAAAAAGAGCTAAATTAACAACTAATTATAGTTATTTCTTTTTCAAATTTACTTTTGGCTTGAACCAAAAGTAACAAAAGTTCAAGACTAGATTTTTATACTAATAAAAAAGCGACCTTTTGAGTCGCTTTACATATATTTTTTCGGTAAAAGTTTCAGAAATTAATTCTGATGTAAATAATTATAAATATCGTCTTTCAGATGAACTCTTTTCTTTCTTAAATCTGTAAGATGTTCGTCTGTGGTGTGATTTTGTTCGCCTTCTTCGTAGTGAGAAATCAGCGCATTCACTTCTTCGTAGTTCACATACATTTTTAAGAATTTTTCATCTGAAGCTTTCAGCTCTGCGATTTTTTGAACATATTCTGGGAATTCGTGGGTTAATGTATGATTTTCCATATTGTTAAGATTAAATGGTTGAACATTTTTTTAATACATTAAAGTTACACAAAAAAAAGACAACTCTCCATATGAAAATTGTCATTTATTTAAGCTTTACAGCTGATTTTTAAAATATTAGTGACCACAGAAGGATTCGAACCCTCACTGACGGAGCCGAAATCCGTAGTTCTATCCATTAAACTATGCGGCCTGTTTTATTTATAATTTTAGATTTTAGATTTTAGATTACAAAAATAATGGTTTCCCTTTAAAAAGCAATTCTCAAACCGCCCAAAACTTGTGCTCCAAGAACTTTGTAACCTAAATAATGCTCGTATTTTTTGTTCAATAAGTTATTTCCCATTACAAAAACGGTGAAGTTTTTATTGATTTTATAATCAGCATTCAGGTTTACATCTAAGTAAGAAGGTAAAGATTCTTTGGTTTTTTCTTGAATTGAAAACTCAGGAAATGTAGTCACTACACTGAAAGAATTAGTAGACCTTTCTGACACAAAAATCCCTTTGAAACCTAGATTTAACTTTCTGTCCAATAATGAATATTTCGCGCCAATTGTGGTTTGAACCACTGGTTTATAATACACCTCATTGAGATGGTCTAATTTAAATTGCATAAAGTGAAGTTCTGCATCTAAAACCAAATTCTGCAACGGGAAATATTGTACACTTCCCTTTACTTCGCTCAAGGTTCCGTCATCATAAATCGCTGAAAAAGTATTCGCAAAATTATATGCTGAACGATTGAGTGTATTTACATAGTCAAATAAATCATTCGCTTTGAAAAATTGCGCATTTCTTAGTTCGCTGAACCCCGCATTTACATCGTATTTAAAGGTTTGTTCTACATCTCCTTTTAAACCAAGATAGAAATGATATTTAGTTTCTGTTGGTTTCAGCACAACATCTGATACCAAAAACGGATTTTCTTGCAATAAACTCGAATAAGAATTCATTTTTACGCCACCATCTATTCCTGCATAGAATTTATACTGTTCTGTAGCTTCATATAACACTTCTGCAAAAGGAAACCATCTGAAATTATTGGCTTTCGCTTCTGGTGTGTTTTTATCTGCATTTTTTCCGTTGATGAAAGAAAAGTCTGAACCAATCGCCAAATAAGAATTTCCTTTGTAGAAAGACACTTTCGGAGTTATGGCAAAAAGCAAATATTGTGATTCATTTTTGTTCAGCAATTCAAAACTTGATGTTTGAGTCGATAATTTTACGCCCAAATCTGCATTAATTTTCATGTCTTGCGCCGAAAAAAGGGGCAAATCATATTTCGAAAAGTTGATTTGAGCTTCACCAGAAGTTTCTTTCGCATCGAAATGGTCTGCCAACATAGACGATTTAAATCGGATGTCATTTATCCAATTGTTTTTGAAAAAATCATAATATCCATTGATTTTCAATTCATTATAACTTTGTTTTAAATCTATATCTGCAGCTGGTTTCAAGGCGTAAACTCCATAATAATTGTAGTTATGGTTTCCAAAATCTGCGGTGATATTGGCTTTTCCCTTTTCTGTATTCGAAGTAATGAACGCTGCCACATTAAAATCGCTTTGCTTAGAACTCCAAGGAAATTCTTTTTTCAAACCGTTGGTAGAAAGTCCGTGAACATCTACGCCAACTTCGGTATCTTTATTAATTTCGTAAGAGATATTTCCGTCTGCCAAAAATTTAGAATAATTTCCATAACCAACCTGAAAATAGTTTCTCTGACTATCATTATTGAATTTCGGAGAAATATCTTCACCTTCGATAGTAGAAGTTTTGAAATCTGAAACCGCAGGAACATTGGTTATTTTATATTCCACTTTTTCCTGCTCTTTTTCTTTCGGTGGATAATTTTTCTCTGTTTCTACCGAAGTTTTTTTCTTTTCGATTTTCTTCACTTCAGGTTCACGTTTTCTGTCGAGAATCAGTCTTTCTTCTTTGATTTGAGCTAAAGAAAATTGGGAAATTCCTACTAAAACGAGAGATAATATTTTTATGTTTTTGTTCATTTTTTTTTCGAGTTACGTGTTACGAGATTCGAGTTGTTTTTAGGTTTTGGCTAAAGCCAATGGTTTTTATTTCTTACAAGACGGGCTAAAGCCCGCCTCTATTGATTTTTTGTTTCGCTCTTACGGAGCTTTTTAAATATTACAAAATTATTTCTACAAGCCTTTTTCTCCAAAGAAGCAAAATTTTACAAATTTCTTTTTCCTTTTCATCTTCATCATCCAACAATTACCACATCATCACATTACCAAATTATCTAATTTGATTTTTCACTTCCCTAGCTTCAGAAACTATTTCTGGGAAATCCTGATAGTTTTCTATGATTTGATCACAAGTATAACTTGCCTGATAATTATCTTTTAGCGCCAAATAATTTCTAGCCATCAACACCAAAGCTTTTGCGCCCCAAAATTCTTCTGAAGCATAATTATTCGCTAGTTTAAAGATGGTTTCGTTGGAAGATTTGAAAACTTTTCCTTTGTTTTGATAAAACGCTTTTGCGTATAAAGCTTCTGCTGCAACTTCTGTATTTGCAGATTTTTCTAACGCAGCATAAGCAGTTTGAGCATCTTTATCTTTGCCTTGATTCATCAAACTTCTTGCTTTAATCACCTTCGCTTGTTCTAAAACTGCTGCAGAGTTTTTAGAATATTTCAAGACTTCATTCGCATATTTTTCTGCTTGTGAAAAATTCTTTTCATCGGCGTAAATCTTCATCAATTCTATGCTCGCGAAGTTTTTAATGGTAATATTCGATGAATTGGCGAGATTTTCCAAATAAATTTTCGCTTCAGAACTGTTATTTTCACTCAATAAAATCTGAGCAATTCTTACTTGAGCATCTTCCTGGTAATCATTTTGAGCATTGGCAATTTCCCCTAAAACCAATTTGGCTTTCGTAAAATTCTTGGTTTGATAATAACTTTCGCCCAATTCATATTGTGCTTGATAGAACTTTTCGCCCGTTGGATTTTGGGTTAAAAACTTCTCGTAATTTGGAATTGCTTTTGCGTATTCTTTCTTCGCAAACTGCGATTGTGCTAAAGAAAGGTTGATTTCGTCTAAATCCGTTTGAGCAATATTTACGCCCATGTTTTTTGCAAAATATTCGTAACCAGAAGCGTCTCCGTTTTTTAGATAAATTGGTTTAGCTGCGGCTACAATTTTTTCTGCATAAGCTGTATTTTTATATTTATTTCCGAGAGCTTTCAGTTCTGCTAAAGCTTTTTCTGGTTGGTTTAAGTCTTCGTAATTCTGTGCTCTGTAGATTTCTGCATTGGCTACCAAATCTTTATCGGCGCTTAATTTTATCACTTGAGAAAACGCATCGCTAGAATTTTGAAACTGATCAATCGAAGCATAAGAAGTTCCCAATTCGTAATACGCATCGTCCTGATATTCAGAATTTTTATAATTGGAAATCAATTTTTTGAGCTCAACAATTTTAGCTTCTGTATCGCCTTTGAAACCAATCGCCATTGCTTTTTGAAACTGCGTATAATCATTGGCTCCTTCTGTTTTGTTGTAAATTGCAATCGCTTCATTCAGTTCATTTCCTGCGTAATAAGTATCTGCTAAACGCAATTCTGCATCAGATTTAAACTCTGGTTTGGGATTTTTAAGATATTCTTTGAAATATTCTTTAGCCTTTGAGAAATTTTTAGATTTGAAGTAAGCATAACCCAAATCATAGCTCAACTGTTGCTTTTCTGGAAACTCCTCTACATTTCTATCCAACTTTTCAAAACCATAAATTGCAGTGGCGTAATCTCCTTTTTGATAATAAGTTTGCGCCAACCAATATTGCGCTCTTAAATTGAAGGTTTTATTAAGATTGTATTTTAAACTTTTCTTGAAATTCTGTTCCGCAGTGTCTAGTTCGCCTTTGTTGAAAAGTTCCGTTCCGTTCAAAAACAAAACTTCTTGATAGATTTTTTCGGTTTGAGTATCTATTCCAGAGAGTTCTTCAATGGCTTTTATCGTGCCTTTGTAATCGCCAGAATACAAATAAGATTTCACCAAAAGTTGCTCTAATTCTTTAGAATAACCATATTTTTCCAGATAAGATTTAATAGCCAATTGTGGACTTTCAAACGGATTTCCGATGTCGTAACTCAATTTAGCATATTGTTCGTGTGCTAATTTTGACACATTTTTATCGTAAGTCATGTCTTTTGCCGAACGAAACGCCGACAAAGCTTCTTGCTTCTTCCCTACTTCTAAATATGCATTTCCTAGCAGATAATAAGCATTTTGGGAAAACGCAGAATTAGAATTCACCAACTGATTGTAATATGAAATCGCCTCGTCAAATTTCTGAAGATTTGCTGCCACAAAACCCATTTCGTACAAATCACTTTCCGAAGGGTGTTGTTGGGTTTGCAAATACGCTTTTAAATGAGGATACGCTTCTGCATATTGCTTTTGCATGAAATAACTTTCGCCTATAATTTTGTGAACTTCTGCTTTATAAGCTGAAGAAATATCTTCTTGGAGCAAATCATTTCCTTCTACAATGGCTTTCTCGTAATCCTTTTCGTTAAAATACAACTGTACATAATACGGTTTTACCAACTTGACGTACTTTTCATTATTTTTAATTTCATCAAAAAACTGAAAAGCCTTTTCGTTTTGTTGGTTGGCGTAATATAAATGTCCGAGCATATACGCAATATCACCTTTATCTTCGGCATTTTTATACGCTTCTTCCAATGCATCAATCGCACCATTAGAATCGCCCGTCATGAATTTGGCATATCCCAATTTCAAAATATACTGTGTGTTTTCCTGTTTATCTAATTGATATTGATTGACTTTTTGAAGCGTTTCTAAAGCCTTGGGAAAATCTTTTTTAGCCAAATAATAATCCGCTAAAGGCAAATTCGCTTGAGCAAAAAGTGCAGATTTAGGATAATCTTTGATAAAAGCATCAAGACCATCTTCTGCATGATTTTGAGCTAAAATTACTCCAATAACATTGCTAAAAAAACGGGCAGTTTCTTTCTTAGAATTTTCTAAATTTTGGTTAAAAAAATACTGTCTCGAAAATTCGTATTGTGAAGCAGCGTAGATTTTATTTTGATAAAGATTTTCGGCAAGGTTAAAACGATATTGTTCTTTATCTGCGAAAAATTGTGATTGTTGAGCCATCGAAAGACCAGATAATGAAATGGCCGATAGCAATAAAATTTTATTTCTTTGATTCATTATTTTTTGATGAATTAGAATTGTAATAATTAGAACGAAAATACAGAAAACTTATTGTAGAAGCAAGTTTTTTAAGGATGAAGAATCAAATTTTTTATCTAAAAAGAGAGATAAAAAAGACAAATAAATCTACATTTTTCAGATTTTTAATTACATTTGTTACTTTGTAATTTTAAAAATCAAGAATGAATCAACTTTTCAGAAGAAAACATTACACTGGAAAAGAGCATAAATCTGAATTGATTAGAGCTCTCGGTACTTGGGACATTGTATTTTTTGGTTTAGCTGCCATTATTGGAGCTGGGAGTTTCAGTAGTTTAGGCGAGGCTATTTTCCGAGGCGGACCTGGTGTAATTTCCCTCTATATTATTTGTGCTGTTGCATGTGCTTTTACGGCGATGTCTTATGCGGAATTTGCCAGTAGAATTCCTACTGCAGGAAGTGCATATACTTATGCTTATGCCAGTTTCGGCGAGTTAATCGCTTGGATTATTGGTTGGGCTCTGATTATGGAATATTCCTTCGGGAATATTTATGTCGCTTTTTCTTGGAGTGATTATTTTACCTCTTTTGTAGAAAGATTAGGCTTTGGAATTCCAGATTATTTGACGACCAGTTATACAGAAGCCAAAAAAGCTTTTATGGCAGGTTCACAAAACCAAGAATTGGTAAACGCATGGAAATCTGCTCCCATCATTGCTGGAATTAAATTTATCGTAGATATTCCTGCTCTGATTATCAATGCTTTAATCACATGGTTGGTTTATATCGGGATTAAAGAAAGTAGAAATTTCAATAACTTATTGGTTATCTTAAAGTTAGCCGTAATATTTTTAATTATTGCTGTAGGTGTTTTTTATCTCAATGCAGAAAACTGGGTTCCTACCAACAATGAAGGTGTAAAATCTTTTATGCCTAATGGTTTTACAGGAGTCATGAGTGCTGTAGCTGGTGTTTTCTTTGCTTACATCGGTTTTGACGCATTGAGCGTGCTTTCTGAAGAAACTAAAAATCCTGAAAAAACTTTACCAAAAGGAATGATTATTTCTTTGGTTTTGAGTACCGCAATTTATATTGTTTTGACATTAGTATTAACAGGAATTGTAGATTACAGAAAATTTGAAGGAATCGGCGATCCATTATCTTTTATTTTCGCTCCTCAAAATGCCAATATTCCTTGGATGGAATTTGTGGTTTCTGTAACCGCTATTGTTGCGATTACTACGGTTTTGTTGGTTTTCCAAATGGGACAGCCAAGAATTTGGATGAGCATGAGTAGAGATGGATTAATGCCGAAAAAATTTGCAGAAATTCACCCAAAATATAAAACTCCAAGTTTCGCTACTATTATTACAGGAGTTGCTGTTGGCTTACCGATTTTATTCACGGATAAAACCTTTATTTTAGATTTTACCAGTATTGGAACCATTTTCGCATTTGTATTGGTGAATGGAGGAATTTTATTGATGCCACAAAAGGAAAAATTAAAAGGCAGATTTCATTTGCCTTACATCAATGCTAAATATATTTTCCCTGTTTTATTTATCGGTGGATTAGTAGGCTTCTATTTTTGGCAGCCAGAGTTTTTCCATAATTTATGGAATATTACAGATGAGCATGAAGGTGAATTCAGGCTTTCTATCATCATTTTCTTGATTATTAATTTAGTGTTAGTGGTGTTGTCTTATCTCAAAAACCTTTCTCTAATACCATTATTAGGTTTAACTTCTTGTCTGTATTTATTAACAGGAATGACGCATAATAACTGGTTCTGGTTTGGATTATGGTTTATTATAGGATTAGGAATCTATTTCTTCTACGGAAAGAAAAATAGTAAGTTGAATCCTGAGAATATAGAATAAAAAAAGCGGCTCAAAAATTTGAGCCGCTTTTTTTCGAATAAGATTTTATAGTTTTTCTAATTGGCCAACTTTTTTCCAATTAGCATCTTTTTCTAATGATACAGCGATGTATACTTCACCACCTTTGCTTTTATTAAAAGCTGTTCCTTGCTCTAATTGTGCATTAACTTCACTTGGTGATAATTGATAGATTGCTCCAGTAATTGGGTCAATAATAACTCCGATTATTCCACCGAAAATAATATTTCCAAGATACCAAGCATTGAATTTTCTTGTTAATTTGGTTTCGTAAGGTTTAAAGCCTTCTAATTTAATTACAACATTGTGATCTTTATTTCTCTCTAATTTAGTTTGGAAAGGTGTTTTTCCTACTTCTACTTCATTAATAAAAATAGACGCATTAGCAGGAGTAGAATTAAAGCTCACTTTTTGAGTAGTTCCTGATACAATCGTTGCACAGCTTGTCATCATCAAAGCAGAAGCCATTGATAAAGCAAGAATGGTTTTTTTCATAGGTTTTTGATTTAAAAATTTATTATTTAGTTTTGTTGAAGACTGATTTGTGGAAGTTGAGAAACATCTCCATCATATTTATAAAAAGAGATATTCATTCTATAGCATGATGAAACAATAGAAGGTTCATCTAAATGGTTTATTTTTACAATGTTCGCTCCTATTTCTCTGGCTCTTTTTCTCGCTTTGGAAAGATTAGAATAGTAATCACAGTCGGTAGAAAAACCACTATCTCCAAAGGAAATAAATCCTAATTTCTCTGCATTTACAGGAACATTATTTTTTACTTCTAAAATAGCAATTTTAGCATCTATTGGTAAGTAAGAATAGTTTTTTGAAATGCTTTCATTGATAACTGCACCACAAGAACTAAGAAATAATGAAAATAAAAAAGATAAAAAATAGAGTTTCCTCATGAATATTAGTTTTTTCAAAGATAAAAATATCTCTTTATTATGCAAAAAACCTTCAAATGATTTTTGAAGGTTTTTATATAATTAACTGAATTTCAGTAAATAAAATTAATGATTATGTTGTTTTGGTGGAGGTGGCATTTTTCCTTGATCTGCTTGTTCTAATTTATTAGCCGCAGTCATGGCTACCATCATATCGTTAAGCATATTGCTTGCAGCAGTAGGAGAATTAGGCAATAGAACCAAGTTACTTCTATTGTTTGCACCTACTGAATGTAGCGTATCATAATGCTGTGTCACTACTATTAACGCAGACGCTTCTTGAGAACCGATATTCACATTATTAAGCATTCTTACTGATTCTTCTAAACCTTTTGCAATTTCTCTACGTTGGTCTGCAATACCTTGACCTTGTAATTTTTTAGATTCAGCTTCTGCTTTTGCTACGGCTACAATTCTGATTCTTTGTGCTTCAGATTCGTATTCTGCAGCTGTTTTTTCACGTTCAGCAGCATTAATTCTGTTCATGGCATGTTTCACTTGTTCATCCGGGTCAATATCTGTCACCAATGCTTTAATGATATCATAACCATAAGATTGCATCGCTTCTTGCAACTCACCTTTCACTGCAATTGCAATATCATCTTTTTTCACGAAAACATCGTCTAATTTCAATTTAGGAACTTCGGCTCTTACTACGTCAAAAACATAAGATGTAATTTGATCTTGAGGATTTTCTAAACGATAATACGCATCACCAACTTGATTTCTAATCACTTGATACTGCACAGAAACTTTCATTTTAAGGAAAACATTATCCAAAGTTTTGGTATCAATCATCACGTCTAACTGCTGAATTCTAAGATTCATTCTTTTTGCAATTTGATCTACAAAAGGAATTTTAAGATGAAGACCAGATTGTCTTACCGATTGAAATTTACCAAAACGCTCTACAATTGCCGCTGTTTCTTGTTTTACAGTGAAAAAAGAAGCGAATAAAATAACGAGTCCCAAAAAGACTAAAACGCCTAATACTTCCATAGTTTATTGTTTTTAAAAATTTTCTAATAAGTCTTGAAATGTTCTTTAAAGTTACGAAATATTTCTAAACTCGTGAAATTGTAAAGTCGTGAAATCGTGAAGTTGCTAATTTGTAAAACTTTGAGAATTCAATACTCTTTATTTGCTGTAATCTTCTTTATTTTTAATAATCAAATTTACGACTCAACGATTCATCAACTTTACATAAAAATTACATCGTCATTCCAATGTCTATTCCTTTAATTTTTCTATACAAATCTGTTGCAAAATTATCCGTCATTCCAGAAACGAAATCCAGAACCCCAAGAACTTTCTCATAAACCGTTCCATCTTCATAGATAAATTGAGAAGGAATCAATTGTAATGCTTTTTTCTCAAAACCTTTACGCTCTGATTTTTCTTTAATAATCGGCGGAATAAAATGGTTCAAAAGCTCATACATTACGTTGTAACCAGCATTTTCTATTTCTACCACACTTCTGTGACCATATATTTTTTCTATAGAAAAACGTTCCACTTCTTGAAAAGATTCACTCTCGGATTTAAAAATATCTAGCAAAGCTTTATTTAAAGTTCCGTCTATAATTTCAGAGAAATGTTGTTGATATAATTCTGTAGATTTATTGATGAGTGCATTAATCACTTTGGCTCTCAGATAAGAAATTCTCTCATTTTTATTCGAAAATAAAAGTAATTTTTCTGCACTTCTTTTTGCATCTTTTTCGTTGACAGATTCTATCAAATCCATGAAAAGGTTTTCACAGTCAGAAGTAGAAATAATTCCCAATCTGTGCGCATCTTCCATGTCGATAATGTTATAACAAATATCGTCTGCAGCTTCTACCAACCAAACAAAAGGATGACGTTTAAAAATCGCAGGTTCTTCGCTTTCTACTATCATTTTGGTAGCATTCGCAATATTCAGAAACGTCTGTTTTTCACTTTGAAAAAACCCAAATTTCTTACGATTAACGTGACCTTTTTTCTTAGCAATTGCTTCGCAAGGATATTTCGCAATACTTGCCAAAGTAGTATAGGTAAGTTGAGTTCCGCCTTCGTCTTTACCCGTTTGTTTGTGCGTAAGAATTCTGATGGCATTAGCATTTCCTTCGAAATTTACCAAATCAGCCCATTCTTTTTCTGTGAATTTTGGCTTTAATTCTGATTCATTCTTTTCAAAAAAACTAGCAATTGCATCTTCACCAGAATGTCCGAATGCAGGATTCCCAATGTCATGACAAAGACAAGCAGCTGCAATCACATTATTGAGATTATACAAGTAGAAATTTTTAGAATCTTCGGTCAGTTCGTTTTCAAAATTTTGAACGATAAATTCGCCAGCAAGACTCCCCAAACTTCTTCCCACAGAAGAAACTTCTAGCGAATGCGTGAGACGATTGTGCACGAAAACACTTCCTGGAAGCGGGAAAACCTGAGTTTTGTTTTGTAATCTTCTGAATGCCGAAGAAAAGATAATTCGGTCAAAATCTCTCTGGAAATCTGTACGTGAAACAATGTTCTGAACGTGGTTTCCGGTTCTCTGATTGGTAAAAATTGTGTTTAGAATCATAATCTAATTCAAAAATAAGTCTTAAATTTAATATCTAAAAATTTAGCTATGAAATTTTTAAATTTTTTATTCTTGGCAGCGCTTATTTCTTGCGACAAAAAACCTGAAACTTTCAATCAGAAATCTATTGAAGAAAATTGTTTCCAAATTGTAAAAGTGGGTAAAGAAACTCCCAAAAAGCAATATGTAGAACCATCAAAAGAAGATATTTTACAGAATTTCCCGAAACATATTCAATATAAAACCTTAGAAAATAAAGGAAAATTTGAAGGAAATTTAGATTTTTTCAATAAAGAAATAGAAAAAGAAATACAATTCATTAATTCTCCAGAATATCAAAGCATTTTTAAAAATTTCATTAGCGATTTACCTGAATTTCAATATCTTTCTAAACAAAATCAGTTTGCACTCGCCAAAAATAAATACGGACTTTGGCTTATTGAAAAATCTGGAAATCAAAAAGCGAAACCTTATTTTCTTGGGCTTACCCAAAATGCTTTTGTGAATTATGATTTTAATGCACCTAATTTCACATTTTTGAGTGAGAATGCTGTTCATTTAAGTGGAAGCATCGTAAAAGTTACTCGACTTTCGTCTTTTCCTATTTTGCCAAAATATGAAGTGATAAAAGATGATGTAGAATTTTCTATTCAACTTGCTGAAATTAAAAAAGACAGCGACCAAGATGGTTACAATGACTTATTTGAACAATTTATTGGTTTAAATCCAACCCAAAAAGATAGCGATGATGATGGACTCAATGATTTCGAAGATGCTAATCCTCGATACGCATCTGTTTCTTCTAAATTCTCTGCAATGTACGAAGCCATAGTAGATGAAAATTCGCCAAAAACACATTACAGTTTTACAGAAGTCTTGACCGATTGTGATTATTTCAATCAAATCAATCCCAAAAATAGAAAATTCCTTTTTTATAATACCGAAGAGCAAATTCCTATTAAAGAAGATGTTTTAGACCATTTTTTCAGTGTAAAATACAGCAAAATTTCTGAAAATAAATTCTATCCTAATACTTATGATATAGATTATGCTGATCAAAAAGGTTCAGGAAACATTAGCGCAGAATTTATCAATGGAAAATGGAAAATTTCTAAAAAAACCAATCTCTATTTTGGTGTTTAAGCACCGTAAAAACTTCATAAAATTTAATCAATATGAGTACTTTCAGAAGTGATTTATCTGGGAAAGAATTTCCCGAAAACGAAAAAATTTCCGCTAAAAATATCAGACAATCTTTGCTTCATTTTATCAATAAAACGCATCCAAATTTTTCTAAAAGTTGTTTTTTGAGCATTGAAGAAATGAATGATTATCGAGAAAAATATATCTCTGAATTTCTCAACAAAAAATTAGGAAACCTAACCGAAGTAGAAAAACAAGTCATTCAATCTGTTTCTAAAAACACCATGATTTCTACAGAAGTGGAAGAAGATGAAAAAGAAATTACTTTTGGTCAAAAATTGGCAGATAAAGTAGCAGAATTTGGGGGAAGTTGGGGTTTCATCATCTTTTTCATGAGCTTTTTAGTCGTTTGGATTTTGCTGAATGTTTTTTGGCTTTCTAATCATGGATTTGACCCTTATCCATTCATTTTATTGAACTTAATTTTATCTTGTATTGCGGCAATTCAGGCTCCTGTGATTATGATGAGCCAAAACCGACAAGAAGAAAAAGATAGAGAACGCGCCAAAAAAGATTACAAAATCAATCTAAAAAGTGAACTAGAAATCAGAGAATTACACGAAAAAATAGACCATTTAATCATTCACTATCAACAAGATTTACTCGAAATTCAGAAAACCCAAATTGACTTATTAGAAAATATTTTACATAATGTGAAGAGAGAGTAAAATAAAATTTCTGAAATTGTTTTCAAGCTAAAGTTTTACTTCAATGAGGAAGAATTCTGTTAAAAAAATTAAAAAATTTAGTGTATATTTGTTTCTGAACCACTATAAATAAAGCTAATGAGTCAAAATTTAGATCAAAAAGATTTACAAATATTAGATTTACTTCAAAGAAATTCTAACTATTCGGTAAAAGAAATCGGAGAGAAAATTGGCTTATCTTTTACCCCAACTTACGACAGAATTAAGTATTTAGAAAAAAATGGTTTTATAGAAAAATATGCTGCTATTCTCAATCGTAAGAAAATAGGCATCGATTTAGTGGCTTATTGTAACGTGACGATTAGAAATCAATCCAAGCAATCGCTAGATGAATTTGAGCAAGAAATTAGACAGTATGATGAAGTGCAAGAAGTGCTCAGTTTGTCTGGAACTTATGATTATATGCTGAAAATTGCCACCAACAACATTGATACTTATAACAATTTCATTACCAATGTATTAGCAAATACTCCAAATATTTATCAATATCACAGCAGTATTGTTCTGAACGAAATCAAAAGAGAAAACACTTATAAACTCTTAGAAAAAGAACATCAACTGGATATGGAAAATGAGAAAAATTCGTCTAAAAAAAATAAGCTTTAAACCATTCCGTTTAAAGCTTTTTTAATTCAATTATTCCACTCCATCCTATTTAAATTTCTCAAAAACTTTTGAGAATTCTTCTTTAATTTCTTCGTTGCAAAGATTTCCGATGCTTCCTTCGTGTGTGTGATTTAAGTTTTTATTCGGTTCAAAATTTTGATTTTCAATACTTTGACCAACTTGCACATAAGCATCTCGGAATGAAACTCCATTCAAAACCAAATCATTTACATTCTCCACACTGAAAAGGTATTGATACTTTTCGTCTTCCAAAATATTATCTTTTACTTGAATGTGATTTAAAGTATATTCTGTGATGTAAAGACAATCTTTAATCGTATTAATCGCAGGGAAAAGCACTTCTTTGGTCAGTTGCATTTCACGGTGATAACCAGAAGGTAAATTATTGGTGAGCAAAGTTAATTCTGTAGGAATACCTTGCAAAATATTACATTTTCCACGAATTAACTCAAAAATATCTGGATTTTTTTTGTGTGGCATAATGCTGCTTCCTGTAGTGAAAGTATCTGGAAATGTGATAAATCCGAAATTCTGATTCATATACAAACACACATCATACGCCAATTTGCTCAAAGTATGCGCAATTGCAGAAATGGCAGTCGCTATAGTTTTTTCAGATTTTCCTCGCGTCATTTGTGCATAAACTACGTTGTAATTTAGCGTTTCAAATTCTAATAATTCTGTAGTTAAAGTGCGATTAATAGGAAACGAAGAACCATAACCAGCACCAGAACCTAAAGGATTTTTATTGGTGATTTTATATGCAGCCAAAAGCATTTCTAAATCGTCTATCAAAGCTTCTGCATACGCACCAAACCACAATCCAAAAGACGAAGGCATCGCAATTTGGAAATGTGTGTATCCTGGAATGAGTTTATTTTGATGCTGATTACTCAATTTCTGTAAAGTTTGGAAAAGATTTTTAACCAAATCTTTGATTTCTAGAATTTCGTTTTTGAGAAAGAGCTTGATATCTACCAAAACTTGGTCGTTTCTAGAACGTGCAGAATGTATTTTCTTACCAATATCACCCAATTTCTGTGTCAATTGAAATTCGATTTGTGAATGTACATCTTCTATTCCGTCTTCGATGATGAACTTTCCTTCTTCGATTTGAAGTGAAATATTATCTAATTCTTCTAAAATTTTTGGCAATTCAGATTCTTCTATCAAACCGATGGTTGCTAGCATTTTCACGTGTGCTTTGTTGCCCAAAACATCGTACTTCGCGAGTTGCAAATCAAATTCAGCATCTCTACCAATGGTAAATTTTTCTACTAAAGCAGCGTGCTTATTTTCTGATAAATTATTTTTTTGCCAAAGTTTTTTGCTCATTTTGTTGGTTTTAAACGCTAAGGCGCAAATTATTTAATTTAATTTTTCTATGTTTTAAGGCGCAATGATTTTTAACTTCGTTAAAATTACGAATTTCAAATTTACCATTGTTGAAAGGTGCAGCCCGACTTGAGCGGAAATCCTTTTTTTTGCGGCTGGAAAAGCTTTGGCAAAAAAAAGATTGGGAGCGGAAGGCGGATAAAGCTGCCCAAATTATTTTAAAAAACTATTTTAGATAACAATTGAATGTATATTTTCACCCCTTCTAAAATTTCATCTACATAAATAAATTCGTCACTGCTATGAGAACGCGCCGACAAACCTGGCCCCATTTTAAGCGACGGAAACGGAATCACAGCTTGGTCTGAAGTAGTTGGCGAACCGTAAGTAGTTCTGCCCAATTCTAAACCTGCCTTCACAATAGGATGCTCTACAGAAATTGACGAAGAATTCAGCCTGAAACTTCTAGCTTCTGCTTTGCTTTTGATATTTTCTCTGATGATTTCTAAAACTTCTCGATTGGTATACTGGTCTGTAGTTCTCACATCTATGGTAAAAGTACACGTATTGGGAACCATATTATGCAACTTCCCTGCATTGATGACAGTTACCGTCATTTTTACGTCTCCTAAAATTTCAGATTTATTGGGAAATTGGTAGTTTTTAATCCATTCTATATCTTTGATCGCGTTGTAAATGGCGTTATCGTCATTAGGATGTGCTGCGTGAGAAGAAGTTCCCGAAGCTTCGCAATCTACCACCATTAAGCCTTTTTCAGCAATCGCCATCTGCATTTCTGTTGGTTCGCCTACAATCGCAAATTCTAAATTTCCGAAATGCGGAAGCACCGATTCTACTCCATCTAAACCAGAGTTTTCTTCTTCGGCGGTTGCTGCGTAAATGAAATTGTATTTTAAATCTTTAGCATTATAAAAATATAAAAAAGTCGCCATCAAAGAAACCAAAGCTCCACCTGCATCATTACTGCCTAAACCGTACAGTTTTCCATCTTTTACAATCGGTGTAAAAGGATCTAAAGTATAACCTGAATTGGGTCTTACCGTATCGTGGTGAGAATTGAGCAAAATAGTAGGTTTTTCGGTAGAAAAATTATGATTAAATGCCCAAATATTATTCTTTTCACGATTTGTTTTTACGCCTTTTTCTCGTAAATACTTCTCGATTAAATCCGCAGTTTTGTCTTCTTCTTTGCTGAAAGAAGGAATGGAAATAAGATTTTTGAGCAATTCAACTGCGTTTTCTCCAAGTTCTAAAAAATTATTGGGTGATTTCTGTTCCACTGGTTCTGTTGTTTTCATTAATTAGTTTCTTCAAAAAAGTTTCTTTGAGGATAAAAACGGATTTTACGCCTTTTTCTATCGCTGCAAAAGCATTGTCGATTTTCGGAATCATTCCGTCATTCACAATATTTTTTTCCTTGAGTTGAATATATGTTTCTGGAATAATTTTAGCAATGACTGAATTTTCATCATCAATATTTTCTAAAACTCCGTTTTTCTCAAAACAATACGCCAAATTTACTTCAAAATATGTCGATAAAGCCACAGCTAAACTCGATGCAATGGTATCTGCATTGGTATTGAGCAAATTACCGTTTCCGTCGTGTGTAATGGCGCAAAAAACTGGACAAATATTTTCAGAAATTACTTTTTCTAAAAAATTGGCATTTATCTTTTCGGTTTCTACATCTCCTACCCAACCAAAATCTACCTTTTTCACAGGTCTTTTGTGCGCTGGAATAAGACTGGCATCAGCTCCAGAAAAACCTATAGAATTCAAACCATTTTTCTGTAAAGTAGCCACAATATTTTTATTGATTAAACCTGCATAAACCATCACCGCAACATCTCTCGTTTCCTGATTGGTAATTCTTTTGCCCTCAAAAAACTCTTGTGGAATTTCAAGTTTTTCGGCGAGTTTTGTTGCCAATTTTCCACCACCGTGAACCAAAATTTTAGGTTTTTGAATTTCAGAAAAATCCTTCAAAAAAGCATCTAACTTTTCTGGATGGTCTATTACGTTTCCGCCAATTTTGATGATGTATAGTTCTTGTTTCATCAATAACTTTTTTGTGGTTGAGTACTTATTTGTTTAAAGTATATTTTTCAAAACTGCTTGTGCAGCAAATAATCTGTTGTAAGATTGTTCAAAAATCAATGATTGTTCAGAATCCAAAACTTCATCACTTACTTCTACATTTCTACGAACTGGCAAACAATGCATTGGTCTTCCGTTATTGGTGATTTTCATTTTTTCTTCAGTTAGCATCCAATCATCATAACCTTCTGCTACTTTTCCGTAATCATTAAATGAACTCCAATTTTTAATGTACACAAAATCAGCATCTTTTAATGCTTCTTCTTGATTATTAGTCACTTGAGCATCGCCAACAAAAGCCGGGTCTAAATCTAAACCTTCAGGATGCGTAATCACAAAATCCACATCTTGTGCATTCATCCATTCTGCAAAAGAATTGGCAACAGCGTGAGGAATTGGTTTAATGTGAGGTCCCCACGTTAAAACCACTTTCGGTTTTCTGTTCTCTTTCCATTGTTCTTTAATGGTAATGGTGTCTGCCAAACTCTGCAAAGGATGTCTGGTAGCCGCTTCCATAGAAATCAATGGTTTATTGAGATACTTTTGGAAAAAAGTTAAAATCTTTTCTTCGGTGTCTGATTTTTTATTTTTTAAATCCGCAAAACATCTGATTGCTACTACATCGCAATATTGTCCGATAACCGTAGCCGCATCTTTAATATGTTCTACAGTTGTGCCATTCATAACTGCTCCATCTTCAGTTTCCCAAGCCCAAAAATCTTGTCCCGCATTGAAAGTCATCACTTTAAAACCTAGATTTTCAGCCGCTTTTTGAGTACTCATCCTTGTTCTGAGGCTAGAATTCATGAAAATTAAGCCTAAGGTTTTACCTTTAGCCAAATTTTCGTCCTTTAAAGGATTTTTCTTGTATTCTAAAGCATCTTGAATTAGGTTTTCAAGATTTTTTACGTCATTTATAGATAGAAACTGTTTCATTTTATATTTATTTTAAACGCAAAGGTTTAATATTTATTTATGTTTTATTTTAAGAAAGCAAAGGCATAAATGCTTCGCTAAGCTTTTTGTTTATGGTTTCCCACTGATTACACAGATTTTCACAGATTTAATGAAATTTAATATCCAAAAATTGTAAATCGTAAATCGTAATTCCTAAATCGTCAATCTTAAATTTTAATATTCGTTTAAAATTTGGATTAAAGCATCTGCGAATTTTTTCACATCTTCTTTTTTCACATTTAAAGCAGGTAAAACTCTCAAAGTATTTGGTGTAGAAGCATTACCTGTCAACATTTTATATTCTTTAACCAATCGAGTTCTTACTTCGTTGCAAGGAAAAGCCAAATCAATCCCAATCATCAAACCTTGATAACGAATTTCATTGATATTTTTTTGATTTTGAAGCAAAGAAACCAAGTAATCTCCCACTTCTTGAGCATTTTGTAATAGATTTTCTTCTTCAATCACCTCTAAAACGGCTTTGGTAGCAGCACAAGCTAGGAAATTCCCTCCAAAAGTAGTTCCGAGTAAACCGTAGCAAGCTTTAAACTTCGGTGAAATTAAAATTCCCGCAACAGGAAAACCATTTCCCATTCCTTTTGCCATCGAAACGATATCAGGAGTTACACTTGCGTGTTGATGTGCAAAAAATTTACCGCTTCTTCCGAAACCAGATTGAATTTCGTCTGCGATGAAAACGGCATTGTTTTCAATACACAATTGTTGAATTTTCTGTAAAAATTCGGTGGTTGGAATTTGAACACCACCAACTCCTTGAATTCCTTCTACAATCACTCCAGCAATATCTGAATTGGTTTTGAATTCATTTTCCAAAGCTTCCAAATCATTGAATGGAAGTTTTACGAAATTTTCAGATTGATTGACAGGCGCTACAATTTTCGGATTGTCTGTACAAGCAACAGCTGCCGCAGTTCTTCCGTGGAAAGCTCCAGAAAAATAAATAATTTTCTTTTTTCCAGTGTGGAAAGAAGCCAATTTTATGGCATTTTCATTGGCTTCAGCACCAGAATTGCAAAGGAAAAGGGTATAATCGTCATAACCAGACAACTTGGTGAGTTGTTCAGCGACTTGATTTTGAATCGGAATTTTCACATAATTGGAATAAAAACCGATATTATTGAGTTGTTCTGTAATGTATTTTACATAAGTTGGATGAGAATGTCCAATGGAAATCACGGCGTGACCGCCATATAAATCTAGATATTCTGTTCCGTTTTCGTCCCAAAAATAGCTTCCTTCTGCTTTTGCAGGAGTAACGTCTATTAAAGGATATACATCAAAAAGTTTCATTTAATTATTTCTTTTGGTTAAGTTCTTTTGTCTTGAAACAAAAGAACCAAAAATTCAAGACTTAGATTCTCGGCTAAAATTCTAAAACTAATTCTAAAATCTCTGAAACTCGAACCTCAACATTCCCATCGCTTTCTCAAACAGCAGAGATTTTTTGACGAATTATTTTCAGAATTTTTTAACGCCTCCGAATCTTATGTCATTTATTTTTTTAATATTTTTCTTCTTAAAAACTTTGTCAAAGATTAATTTTAAATGTTAAGAGTTTTGACAAAGTACCTTTCATTTTTACTTTTTATTGCTAAAAAGCGATAGATTTGAGTTTCAAACCTGCGTTTTCGGGAAACCCGAAAGATATATTCATGTTATGAATAGCTTGTCCTGAAGCGCCTTTCAAAAGATTATCAATGGCAGAATGCACCACTGCAAAATCTCCGTTTTTTTCAATATTAATCAAACACCTATTGGTATTGACTACTTGTTTTAGATTAATTTCTTTCCTAGAAACGGCTGTAAAAGCTTGTCCTTGATAAAAATTTTCATACAATTCAAATAATTCTTCTAAAGAAAGTGAAGTTTTGAATGTAGAACTCACAAAAATTCCTCTTGCAAAATCTCCTCTCCAAGGAACAAATTGTACCGAAAACGGCACTTTGCTCAAGTCTTTTAATTGAAATTTAATTTCTCCTAAATGCTGATGCGTTAAAGTTTTATACGCCGAAATATTATTTTGTCTCCAACTGAAATGCGTGGTTTCAGAAAGTGATTTTCCCGCACCAGTTGCACCAGTAATTCCTGTGGTATAAATTTCTGAGACTTCTTGAGTTTGAAGAATCGGGATAATTCCTAATTGAATTGCTGTAGCGAAACAACCAGGATTTGCAATCAATTTCGCCCCTTTCAATTGAGCCGAATTCAGTTCTGGTAGTCCATAAACAAAAGAATTTCCTTGATAGGTTTCTCCAATTCTGAAATCATTTCCTAAATCTATGACAACTGCGTTTCCGACGTTGTTATTTTCGAGCCAAATTTTACTTTCTTTATGTGGTAAAGCCAGAAAAAGAACATCTGCATCGGTAGAATTATCAATAAATTCTAAATCAATTTCGCCGATTAAATCTTGGTGTAAATCGGTTACTTTTTTTCCCACATTAGAATAGCTCGTCACAAACGAAAGTTCTACATTGGGATGATTGAGCAACAAACGAATCAGTTCGCCACCTGTGTAACCAGTTCCACCAATAATTCCTGCTTTAATCATGGTTTCCTGCGTTTACTTGATGATAAATCGACAAATAATTGGTATAAATTTTAGAGAAACCTTTCACATCTTCGCCGCTCCAAGATTTATTCATTTCACCATAACTTCCGAATTTAGAAGTCATTAAATCATATTTAGACTCAATTCCGTTCAGTTCAAAACGATAAGGAAGAAGCGTTATAAATACTTTACCCGTAACAATTTTCTGGGAATTTTCCATTAATTTTTCAATATCTCTCATCACCGGATCTAAGAAAAGAGCTTCGTGAAGCCAAGTTCCATACCAATCTGCCATTTGAGATTTAATCATCAATTGGTATTTAGAAAGTACGTGTTTTTCTAGCAAATGGTGAGCCTTTAAAGTCAAAATAGCACCAGCTGCTTCGAAACCTACTCTACCTTTAATCCCAATAATGGTATCGCCAACGTGAGTGTCTCTTCCAATCGCAAATTCTGAAGCAATTTCATTCAATTTAACAATCGCTTCGGAAGGATGAGAAAATTTTTGGTCATTGATTTTAATTAAATGTCCTTTTTCAAATTCTAAAGTCAATTTTTCAGGATTTTGCTTCTTTAATTGAGAAGGATAGGCTTCTTCTGGCAAATTGCTATGAGAAGTGAGCGTTTCTTTTCCGCCAACCGAAGTTCCCCAAAGTCCTTGATTGATAGAATACACCGACTTGGTATAATCTCCTGAAAATCCTTTGTTCGTTAAATATTCTATTTCCGCCTCACGAGAAAGTTTCAAATCACGAATTGGTGTGATGATTTCCATCTGCGGACAAACAATATTAAAAATTCCATCAAAACGAACTTGGTCGTTTCCAGCGCCTGTACTTCCGTGAGCTATGGCTGTTGCACCGATTTTAAGCGCATATTCTGCCAAAGATTTTGCCTGAATGGTACGTTCTGCACTTACAGAAAGCGGATAGGTATTATTTTTTAAAACATTTCCGAAGACCAGATACTGAATGCAAGAATCATAATATTCTTTCACTACATCTAGACATGTAAAAGTTTTAGCACCTAGCAAAATTGCTTTCTGCTCTAATTTTTTGACTTCCTCTTCATTAAAACCACCTGTATTTACCGTAACTGCATGAACTTCGTAGCCTAAATCTTGCTGCAAATAAACTGCGCAAAAAGATGTATCTAAACCTCCGCTAAATGCTAAAACAACTTTTTTCATATCTATTAATAATTTTGCATATAGTAACTTAAATCTCTTTTATTTTTTTCTTTGGGTGGAACGAATAACATTCCTGTGCAGAGACAATTTTTTCTGCCTTTGCTTTGTAAAATAGAATAATTGACACAACTTTGGCAACCATCCCAGAACTGATCATCTTGCGTAAGTTCCGAAAAAGGAACTGGATGATAACCCAATCTTGAATTAATTTTCATCACCGCCAAACCTGTGGTAATACCGAATAATTTAGCATTCGGATATTTTTCTCTGGTCACATTAAACACAGATTCTTTTATTCTACTTGCTAAACCGATATTTCTATACCTTGGCGAAACAATCAATCCCGAATTAGAAGCATAGTCACCATTGGTCCATGTTTCGATATAGCAGAATCCTGCCCAAATTCCATTGTGCGTGATTGCGATAACCGCATCGCCTTTTTCCATTTTCTCCTTAATATATTCTGGAGATCTTTTGGCGATACCTGTTCCTCTAATTTTGGCAGACTCTTCCATTTCTTTTACAATCTCGTCTGCAAAACAAAAATCATCAGCGGTTGTTTTTCTAATGATAAATTCCATTTAAATAAATAGTTTTAGAGTGCAAATATACAAATAAAGTTCAAATAAAAGATTTTTTATCTTTATTTTTAAATAATTAAAAGATAATTTATTGTTAAATTAATCTTATTTGACAGTTTTTATTTGTTTTAATCTTAACACTTTAATATAAAACCATTGATTATTAAGATTTTACAAAACAAGACAATCTAGAAACAAAAAAAATCGCTAAAAATGAATTTAGCGATTTAAAATATCTGTAAAATTTATGTTTATCTTACATGTAGCTTTCTATTGGCTCACAAGTACAAACCAAATTTCTATCTCCGAAAGCTTCATCTACCCTAGATACAGAAGCGAAGAACTTATGTTCTCTCACCCATTCTAGCGGATAAGCTGCTTTTTCACGAGAATATGGTTTATCCCAAGCATCTGAAATCACCACTTGTTCTGTATGCGGAGCATTTTTTAATACATTATTATGAGCATCTGCTTTTCCTTCTGCAATTTCTTCAATTTCTGCTTTGATAGCAATTAAAGCTTCCGCAAATCTGTCTAATTCTGCTTTAGATTCTGATTCTGTAGGCTCAATCATCAATGTACCAGCAACCGGGAACGAAACGGTAGGAGCATGGAAACCATAATCCATCAAACGTTTTGCAACATCTGCCACCTCAATTCCTAGCGGTTTAAATTGACGGAAATCTACAATACATTCGTGAGCTACTCTGCCTTTTTTATTCGCATATAAAATTGGGAAATGCTCTCCTAAAACTTCTTTTAAATAGTTTGCATTGATGATTGCAAATTCTGTAGAATTTCTCAATCCAACCGCTCCTAACATTTTAATATACGCATAAGAAATATTAAGAACCAACGAAGAACCATAAGGTGCAGAAGAAATAGCGTCTATTCCCTGACTTCCACCTGTTGGAATATTAGGATTTTGAGGCAAGAAAGGCACTAAATGTTTTGCTACACAAATTGGCCCAACTCCTGGTCCACCTCCACCATGAGGAATTGCAAAAGTTTTGTGAAGATTTAAGTGACAAACATCTGCACCGATATTTCCAGGTGAAGTGAAGCCAACTTGAGCATTCATATTTGCACCATCCATGTAAACTTGACCACCATTTTCGTGAATTAAGTTTGTAATTTCTTTTACGTTATCATCAAAGAAACCATAAGTAGATGGATACGTAATCATGAAAGCAGATAAATTATCTTTATGCTCTTCCACTTTAGTTTTTAAATCTTCGAAATCTATTTGTCCGTCTTCAAGATTTTTAACCACCACTACTTTAAGACCAGCAATTACCGCAGAAGCAGGATTGGTTCCGTGAGCAGATTGAGGAATTAAACAAATATTTCTGTGACCTTGACCGATAGATTTTTGATACGCTCTAATCACCATTAAACCAGAATATTCACCTTGAGCTCCAGAATTTGGCTGAAGTGAAGTTGCAGCAAAACCAGTAATCGTAGCCAAATCTTTTTCTAAAGTTTTGATTAATTTCTGATAACCATCAGCTTGATTAACTGGCACAAAAGGATGAATTGCGCCCCAATGTTCCCAAGAAAGTGGAATCATTTCTGTAGCTGCATTCAGTTTCATGGTACAAGAACCTAGAGAAATCATAGAATGCGTGAGTGATAAATCTTTTCTTTCGAGACGCTTAATGTAACGCATCAATTCTGTCTCTGTATGATATTTATTAAAAACTTCTTCTTTTAAGATTTCATCTTTTCTCAATAAATTTTCTGGAAGTGTAGAAACCGCTTTTGGTTCTAATTTGAAACCTTGTTTTTGCTTGAATTGTGCAAAAGCAGCCACTACTTTATCAATTTTTTCAGTAGTTGTAGTTTCATTGATAGAAATACTTACAAAACCTTCAGTAAAATAATTTAAATTGATTTTATGATCAAGCATTAATCTCTTTAACTTATCTTTTTCTTCTTCAGACATGCTGATTTTAACCGTATCAAAAACTGGCTCCTTCACCGTATCATATCCTAAAACAGATAGCGCATCTCTCAAAGCATTGGTCTTATAATGAATTTGATCTGCAATATATTCTAAACCAGCTTTACCGTGATAAACAGCATACATAGAAGCCATTACAGATAATAAAACTTGAGCTGTACAAATATTAGAAGTCGCTTTTTCACGCTTAATGTGTTGTTCTCTGGTTTGCAAAGCCATTCTCAAAGCACGTTTTCCGTAAGCATCTTGAGTTACCCCAATAATTCTTCCCGGAATATCACGTTTATATTCTTCTTTACAAGCAAAAAACGCAGCGTGAGGACCACCATAACCTAATGGAATACCGAATCTCTGCGTAGTTCCCACTGCACAATCAGCTCCCATTTCTGCCGGAGATTTTAATTTCACTAAAGCAAGCGGATCACAAGCCACTACTACTTGAAGATTTAACGCCTTATAGTTTGAAATTAACCCCGTATAATCAATCACAACACCGTTTTTACCTGGATATTGTAAAATAGCTCCGAAAAATTCTGCATTAAGCTCAAAATTTTCATGATTTCCTAATACGATTTCTATTCCTAAACCATCAGCTTTGGTTCTAAGAACCGCAATAGTTTGAGGTAAAACCAAATCAGAAACAAAAAACTTGTTGGCTTCTGCTTTTTTCTGGTCTTTTGTTCTGTTTGAAAAGAACATACTCATGGCTTCAGAAGCTGCAGTTCCCTCATCTAATAGAGAAGCATTCGCTAAATGAAAACCAGTAAGATTGGTAATTAATGTTTGGTAATTCAATAACGCTTCTAATCTACCTTGTGCAATTTCTGCTTGATAAGGTGTATAAGCGGTGTACCAACTAGGATTTTCTAAAATATTTCTCTGGATAACACTTGGCAAAATACTGTTATGATAACCAAAACCAATGTAAGTATCATAATCTAGATTTTTAGCAGCCAACTCTTTAGAATGCTGAAGCATTTCGTACTCAGATAAAGGAGCAGAAATATCTAATTCATTTTCTAATCGGATTGCATCTGGAATAGTTTGAGAAATTAATTCTTCTACAGAAGAAACGCCAATTTTTTGTAACATAGCGTTCTTATCAGCTTCATTGAAGTTGATGTGACGGTTCACAAATTGCTGTGTGTTCATAAAAATTTTAGGTATTATTTTTACTTTTTGTAAGTTTCGTAAAAATAAGGAATTTTTTATGAATGGTAAAATTCTATTTATCTATAAAAACTATTGACGAAAAACCAAGTACAGAGCTATTGCTAAAAGAATAATAGCCAATAACTTATAATAAAAACGAGCGTTAACCTCTTCCTTTTTTTGTGGTGTAGTTGTAGAATTTTGAGCAGGAATATCCTCTTTTATAGAAGTTTTTATTTCCCCAGAAACTTCGGTGATGGTAATTCCTTGAACTACTGTTTTGTGTAATAAAGTATTGGTAGCATGCAAAATAATCTGAAACTTACCTTCTTTATCAAACTCCTTGATTCTAAATTTTCTATCGCCTTGAGACTTTTCTAAACCAAAAGGTGTGATTTTTACCAGATCTGCATCATAGGTTTGCCAATGAATGGTAATTTCGTCGCCTTTTTGTGCTCGGATTTTATCTGCGTGAAAGTTTTTAATTTTTGGAGGAAGCATTGATTTTTGACTTCTTTGGAAACTCCCAAATCGCTGGTCGTAAACTTTTCTAGATTCTTCATCCATCAAAGTTTCATACGCTTCTTTTATTTCTCTGAAACGGTCTGTAAAAAACTCATCATTTTCGTTTTTATCAGGGTGATATTTCAGCGAAAGTTTACGATACGCTTTTTTAATGTCTTCGGAAGAAGCATTCGGTTTTATTCCTAGAAAATAATAGTAGTCTTTCAATGGATTGATGATTGAGCAGCAAAAATAGAAAAATAAGTTTTTATGAAAAAGGAAACCGCTAAGAGTTTCCTTCTGTATAATTTTTAAATTGATTGAGAATGCTTTGCCATCCTTGTTCTTGCATTTCCAAAGCATTAATCATTTCTGGCTCGAAACGCTCGAAAACTTCAGTAGTATTTTCATCTATTTTATGAAAAAACACTTCTACTTTCCTGCCGTCTTCTATATGATATTCAATTTTCTGAAGCGGAATAATCTCTGTATACGTTCCATGAAAAACAAAACTTGCCGACTTATCTTTAGCTGCAATGGTATAGAAAAATTCGCCACCAATTTCTAAGTTGTTTTCCGCTTTCGGACAGTACCAACTTTCGTGTGCAAAATTCCAATTCACAATATGTTCTGCTTCGGTAAAAAACGCCCAAACCTTTTCTATTGGCGCATTGATATTGACATTTACTATAAGTGGTTCCATTTTTTTAATGTTGAATTTTGGAAGAAAGAAATCTGAATTTTTATCTCAAATCTCGTGTCTTGAATCTCGTATCTTTAATTAGAATTATCAAAATAAGTATAATCCTTTGTGATTTTTCCATTTTCTATGGTAAAAATGGTGCAAATTGGGAGTTCAAACTTCGTTTTATCAGGATTGGTGCCTTTTGAAACAAATTCTACAATCACTTTATTTTTTCCCGAAGGATAAACTGCCACTACAGAATCATGCACATCAGGAAACATGCTTTGCAATTCACTGTACTCTTTTACAATCTGTGCTCTAGATTTAAGTTGAGACTTCATTCCAGAAGTTGGTTCCTTAAATTCAGGATTTTCTGTGTACAAATCTGCCATTTTTTGCCAATCATGATTATTAAAATGCAAAAAAAGTTCTTTTGCAATTTTTTCGTTTTCAGATGAAGTTTCTTTAGTAGAAATCATTTTCTCTTCACTTTGTTTGCACGAAAAAAGCGAAGCCATAGCCAAAAATAAAACGATTTTTTTCATATTCTTTGGGTTTAGTGTCAACCAAAGATAAAAAAAAAGCGCACTAAAAAGTGCGCTTACACAAAAAATTTAAATTTATTTTACAGCTTCTAAAGCTGCTGCATAATTAGGCTCTTGAGCTATTTCTGGAACTTGTTCTGTATATTTTACAGTTCCGTTTTCGTCTAAAACTACCACTGCTCTACTTAACAAACCTTTAAGCGGAGAGTCAGCAATCGTTAAACCATAAGTCTCGCCAAAGTTTCCTCTGTAGTCAGAAAGATTCATTACATTTTGAAGTCCTTCCGAAGCACAAAATCTTCCTAAAGCGAATGGTAAATCTTTAGAAACATTTACCACAACTGTATTATCTAAAGCAGATGCTTCTTCATTAAATTTTCTAGCAGAAGCAGCGCAAACTCCTGTATCAATACTCGGGAAAATATTAAGTACTACTTTTTTACCAGCAAAATCAGACAATGTTTTTTCTGATAAATCTTCTGCAACCAATGTAAAATCTTGTGCTACAGTTCCTAGTTCTGGTAAATTTCCTGAAGTGTGAATTTCGTTTCCTTGTAATGTAATATTTGCCATTTTTTTATTTTTTATACTTTGTCAAAGATATAGTTTTTACCCATAATAAATAAAAGGAATTATAAATACATGTATTTCATATTTTCTATAAAAATCACTAAATTTGCTAACTTCTTAATTTTAAACAATTAAAAACTCAGAAATATAATGTCTAACAATTCAACAATCATCTATACGTATACAGATGAAGCGCCAATGTTGGCAACTCACTCATTATTACCAATCATTCAAAAATATGCTTCTACTGCTGGAATTAATGTAGAATCTAGAGACATTTCTTTGGCTGGAAGAATTTTGGCAAATTTCCCAGAATATTTAACCGAAGAACAAAAAACTGCAGACGCACTTGCAGAATTAGGAGAATTAGCGACTAAACCAGAAGCTAACATCATTAAATTACCCAATATTTCTGCTTCTGTTCCGCAATTAGAAGAAGCGATTGCAGAATTACAAAAACACGGTTATGCAGTTCCTAACTATCCTGCAGAACCAAAAACAGAAGAAGAAACTACTATCAATAAAAAATATGCTAAAGTTTTAGGAAGTGCTGTAAATCCTGTTTTAAGAGAAGGAAACTCAGACAGAAGAGCGCCTAAAGCAGTTAAAAATTACGCAAAAGCAAACCCTCACAGAATGGGAGTTTGGGCTTCAGATTCTAAAACTTCTGTTGCTCACATGAATAATGGAGATTTCTACGGCACTGAAAATTCTACCACTGTAGAAAACGAATGCAAATACAGAATTGTATTCTACGGAAATGATGGTTCATCTAAAGTTTTAAAAGATTTTGCTCCTTTAAAAGCTGGTGAAGTAATCGATTCTTCTGTGATGAATATTGCTGCACTAAAATCTTTTGTAAAAGAAGCCATCAACGAAGCTAAAGAAAAAAATGTATTGCTTTCTGCCCACCTAAAAGCTACAATGATGAAGGTTTCTGACCCAATTATCTTCGGGGCGGTTGTTGAAACTTATTTTGCTGATGTTTTTGAGAAATATGCTGCAACTTTCAAAGAATTAGACATTAATCCTAACTTTGGTTTGGCTACACTTTTCGAAAAAATCGCTGGTCATGCTCAAGAAGCTGAAATAAAAGCAGAAATCGAAAAAACTATTGAAAACGGACCAAGAATTGCGATGGTAAATTCAGACAAAGGAATTACCAATTTCCACGTTTCTTCAGACGTTATTGTAGATGCTTCTATGGCAGCTCTAGTAAGAGGTGGCGGTAAAATGTGGAACAAAGAAGGAAAAGAAGAAGATACCGTTTGCATCATCCCAGACAGAACTTACGCTGGTTTCTACGATGCAATTGTAGAAGAAATGAAACAAAACGGAGCAATTGACCCAACTACTTTCGGAACTGTTCCAAACGTAGGTTTAATGGCTCAAAAAGCTGAAGAATACGGTTCTCACGATAAAACTTTCCAAATTTCTGGAGAAGGAACTGTAAAAATTGAAGACGAAAACGGAACTACCCTTTTAGAACAAAACGTTCAGAATGGTGATATTTTCAGAATGTGCCAAACCAAAGATGCTCCTATCCAAGACTGGGTAAAACTAGCGGTAAATAGAGCGAGACTTTCTAACACTCCAGCTATTTTCTGGTTAGACAAAGGAAGAGCTCACGATGCACAAATCATCAAAAAAGTAGAAAAATATCTTCAAAATTACGATTTAACGGGTCTTGACATCAGAATTATGGATGTAAAAGATGCCATGCTCGAAACTTTAAAAAGAGGTAGAGAAGGTAAAGACACGATTTCGGTTTCTGGAAACGTTTTAAGAGATTATTTAACCGACATGTTCCCAATTTTAGAGCTTGGAACTTCTGCAAAAATGCTTTCTATCGTTCCATTGATGAACGGTGGTGGTTTATTTGAAACGGGAGCTGGCGGTTCTGCACCAAAACACATTCAACAATTTTTAGAAGAAGGTTATTTAAGATGGGATTCTCTAGGCGAATTCTTAGCTTTACAAGCGAGTTTAGAGCACCTTTCTCAGACTCAAAACAATTCTAAAGCGCAAGTTCTAGCAGATGCTCTTGATGAAGCGAATGCTAAATTCTTAGCAACAGATAAATCTCCTGCAAGAAAAGTGGGTGGAATAGACAACAGAGGTTCTCACTTCTACTTGGCTATGTATTGGGCTGAAGCTTTGGCAAACCAAACTGCAGATGCTGAATTAGCTGCTACTTTTGCTCCAATTGCTCAATCAATGCTAGAAAACGAAGCAAAAATCAATGAAGAATTGATTGGAGCGCAAGGAAAATCGCAAGACATTGGTGGTTATTATCAACCAGATTCTACGAAAACTTACGCAGCTATGAGAGCTTCAGCTACATTAAATGCAATTGTAGATTCTTTATAAAATTCTAAAATTTAAACCATAAAAAAACCTCCCGAAAATTTCGAGAGGTTTTTATTTTAAACAGTTGCGGCTGTGGTTGCTGCGCTTCCATCATCTTGAGAACTAAAATAATTGACTACATGAATAATACTGAGCAAAGTAATGGCATCTAAGTCTTCTTCTAAAGCAATTTCATAGTGGAATTTAAAATCTTTCCATTTATAATTTCTTTTCAGATGAAAGTACACTTTTTCGTTTTCGTCTTTCATCACCAAAATATTGCTATACCATTTTTCTTTCTTGATAATGAAATGTTTTTCGCCATCCAGTAAACTGGTCATGATGATATTTCCTTTCCAATCCATTTTAAATTTCAGCAAAACCCTTTCATATTCGGTAACTTCTACGGAAGTTGTCCAAAAACCTTTGGTATCTGTTTTAAAAATTTTTGAACCGATATGAATTTCCGCCTTGGTAGAATACCATTTTGGATAGATTAATTCACCTAAAATTTCTTGATTTTGGTTTTCTAGAATAAAGTTTCTAGAATTTTGTGATGTTGCGGTATAGGTTTTCATGTTATTCTTCGTCTAATTGGTTAAGAATATTTTTTATTTTCTTGTAATATTTTCCGTAATAATGATTGATAACAAATTCCATAAAAAGAACCACCAATCCAAGCAAGAAAGCTACCATGAAAAATAAAACTCCGAATAATTTCAAAAAATCTGCATCTTTCAAATGGAAAATATCTTGACCAGTAGTGTTAAAATGCATCCCAAAATACAAACCTAAAGCCATCCCCAAAAACATCATGATAAAAGTAAGTGCTCTGTAGAGTTCTATGAAAAGTCTTAATTCATAAGCAAACCACATCAGATTTTTTCTGCTGTCATAAGACAAATTGTAGCTTTGCTTGTAAAATCTGTAAAATTTCAAGGTGTAATAAAGCATGAAACCTACCATCAATACGTAAAACAAAGCAAAAATAGAAATACTCTGAAAATCCCATTCGTTTCTTTTCGCATAAGGTACAAAACCAATTAATACCGTTAAAACCGCCTGAGAAATAAGGTCGAATTTCATATTTCTTCGCACTTTGTCAATAGGATTATGTGCTTCTTTTATTTTATCTAGATTTTGGGGTAATGAAACCTCGTTGTTTTCTTGGTTCCATTGTTCTTGTAATTTATCAAAATTCATAGCCGTAATTTTTAATAATTTGTTGTAATTTTTCTTTGGTTCGGTTGAGTTTTACACGTGCGTTAACTTCTGTAATCCCAAGGTTGGTAGCGATTTCTTTATGACTTTGGCCTTCGAGAAATAAAAAAATCAGCGCTTTTTCTACAGGATTGAGTTCATGAACTGCTTTATAAAAAAATTCTAATTGTGTTTCTTTTTCGTCAGAATTTTCGTCTTGTACATCTATATTTTCGGTTAAAGAAGCATTATCGGTTTTCTTTTTTTCTTTGTTAAGAAAAGTAAGTGCTGTATTGATACTTACTCTGTATAACCATGTAGAAAACTGACTTTTGCCTTCGAAGTTTTGATAAGATTTCCAGAGTTGATAGATGATTTCTTGAAACAAATCTTCTCTATCTTCCTTTCCATCTACGTACATTTTAGAAATTTTGAAAATCATTCCTTTATGACTTTCTATTTTTTCTAAAAATTCTGATTCTAAAGTTTTCATTAATTAGCGTTTCTATGGAGTTAGTAAAAAAGTTGTAAAAATGTTACAAAAAAAAATTTTCCACCAATGTACTAAAATAAAAAAACGGGCAATATTGCCCGTTTAAATAGTAATAAAAAACAAAAAAATTTATTTCAAATCAAATCTATCTGCATTCATGACCTTCGTCCAAACTTTGATGAAATCATTTACAAATTTCTCTTTGTTGTCATCTTGCGCATATACTTCTGCATAAGATCTCAAGATAGAATTAGAGCCAAAAACTAAATCTACTCTTGTTGCAGTGAATTTAGTAGCGCCAGATTTTCTATCTACAATATTGTATAGATTTTCTGCAACTGGCTCCCATTTGAAGTTCATGTCTGTAAGATTTACAAAGAAATCATTAGTCAAAACTCCCACTTTATCGGTAAATACACCATGCTGAGTTCCTCCGTAATTGGTTCCTAAAACTCTCATACCTCCAATTAACACCGTCATTTCTGGAGCTGTAAGACCTAGTAATTGAGTTTTATCTAGCATCAGTTCCTCTGGAGTTACCACATAATCTTTTTTCAACCAGTTTCTGTATGCGTCGTGTAATGGTTCTAGCTCCTCGAAAGATTCTACATCTGTTTGTTCTTGTGTAGCATCTCCTCTTCCTGCTGCAAAAGGAACTTTTACATCAAAACCTGCATCTTTAGCTGCTTGTTCTACTGCTGCATTTCCTCCTAGAACGATTAAATCTGCAATGCTTACTTTTTTATTTAAAGTTGACTGAATTTCTGTAAGTTTATTTAAAACTTTTTCTAATCTTGCTGGTTCGTTTCCTTCCCAGTTTTTCATAGGCTCTAGTCTAATTCTAGCACCATTTGCTCCACCTCTGAAATCAGAACCACGGAAAGTTCTCGCAGAATCCCAAGCTGTATTGATGAGTTCTGTTCTCGTTAATCCAGAATTAAGAAGTTTAGTTTTTAAATCTTCAATTTCAGCATCAGAAAGCGTGTAATCTACTGTAGGAATTGGGTCTTGCCAAATTAAATCTTCTGCAGGAACATCTGCTCCTAAGTATCTAGATTTTGGACCTAAATCTCTGTGGGTTAATTTAAACCAAGCTCTTGCAAATACTTCTTGGAAATATGCTGGATTTTGGTGGAATTTTTCAGAAATTTTTCTGTATTCTGGGTCTACTTTTAGCGCCATATCTGCATCTGTCATCATAGGATTTCTACGAACATTAGGATTATGCGCATCTAGTGGTTTATCATCCTCAGCAATGTTTACTGGTTCATATTGCCAAGCTCCAGCTGGACTCTTGGTTAATTGCCAATCATATTTAAATAATAAATCAAAGAAACCATTGTCAAATCTTGTAGGGTGAGTAGTCCAAGCTCCTTCAATACCAGAAGTTACCGTATTACCAGCTGCACCTTTAGGATTTATCCATCCAAAACCTTGATTTTCTAAACCTGCTTCTTCTGGATCTGGGCCTAATGTAGAAGCATCACCGTTTCCGTGTGCTTTTCCTACAGTATGACCACCTGCTGTAAGCGCTACAGTCTCCTCGTCATTCATTGCCATTCTCTTGAATGTAATACGCATATCTCTAGCAGTTTTTAATGGATCTGGATTACCATCTACTCCTTCTGGATTTACATAAATTAATCCCATCATTACCGCTGCTAAAGGATTTTCTAAATCTCTTTCTCCAGAATAACGGCTACCTTCGCTACCAGTTGGCGCTAACCATTCTTTTTCGCTTCCCCAATAAATATCTTTTTCTGGATGCCAAATATCTTCTCTACCACCTGCAAATCCAAAGGTTTTAAGTCCCATAGATTCATAAGCCATATTTCCTGCTAGAATCATAAGGTCTGCCCAAGAAAGTTTGTTTCCGTATTTTCTTTTGATTGGCCAAAGCAATCTTCTCGCTTTATCTAAGTTAGCATTATCAGGCCAAGAATTAAGCGGTGCAAAACGTTGACTTCCTGTATTCGCTCCACCTCTTCCGTCTGCAACTCTATACGTTCCAGCAGAATGCCAAGCCATTCTAATCATTAAGCCTCCATAATGTCCCCAATCTGCAGGCCACCAATCTTGGCTTTCGGTCATTAAATTTTTTAAATCTGTTTTTACTGCTTCTAAATCTAATTTTTTAAATTCTTCTGCATAATTGAATTCTTCTCCTAGAGGATTGGTTTTCTTGTCATGCTGATGAAGAATATCAAGATTTAAAGCTTTAGGCCACCAACTCGTTACTGATTGGTCACTGCCTGTATTTGCACCATGCATTACAGGGCATTTCCCTGAATTTCCTAATGACATTCCTGCCACTGGAATTGGGTTTTCTTCATTTTTACTGTGAATCGTTTCTCCTTGATGTGGGTTGTTTTCTTTTGGTAATTCATGATGTGGAAATGGACATTTCCCTTGCTCTGATGTACTCATATTGATTATTTTTTGTCAAAATTAAAAGTTTAATGGTCTTGTGAAGTATAATTTCAATTCATTAAAAAAATTCGAGTTATAGATTTTGACAATCAAAAATAAAATTTCAATAAATTATAACTATTGATAATCTTTTTAAAAAATCTTATTTTTGAACAAATAAATTTATGAAAAAAATTGCATTCCTCCTCTTTATTTTAACTCTAAATTCTTGTATTTCAGTAAAAAAGTACAATGAACGCCTTGAAAAGCCCATTTCAAGCGAAAAGCTAAAACAAGATATAGACTACGCCTATCTAAAACTTCAGAAACTTCACCCTACTCTATATACTTATATTTCCAAAGAGAAATTAGATTATAAATTTGACAGTCTTAAAAACACGATTCGTGAACCATTAAAGCCTTTAGAATTTTATTTTAAACTCGCACCGGTTGTTGCCGAAGTGAGACAAGGACATTTAAGATTGGTTCCACCAGAGAAAAAACTTACCAAGAAGGAAATTAAAAAACTCAAAGAACAAAAAGGACTTCTAGGAAGGTTATCTTATTATGTAGAAAACGACAAACTCTATGTAAAAGACAACCCAGAAAAAGTTGCCAATATCAAAAACGGTTCAGACATCATTGCCATTAACAATTTAGAAACCAAAAAACTACTTAAAAAATACGAAACCCTCATCACCAGTGATGGTTATAATAACACCTATCAAAAATATTCCATGGCGAGAAGATTTCCTACTTTTTTCACTGTAGAATATGGAATAATGGATAGTGTGAAAATAGATTTAAAATCCGAAAATACCCTTGACCAAAAACTCGTTACCCGAGAAAAAAAATCAAAAGAAGATAAAAAGAAGGAAAAAACCGATAAAAAATCTACAGAAGAAAAGAAAACCAAAGACTACAATCCTGTGACCAAAAGTTTCAATAGAAATTTGAAATTTTTAGAAAAAGACAGCAGTATAGCGTACATTAAAATCAAGACATTTTCGGGGACTTATTCTCAAAAATTTTACAGAGAAACTTTTCGAGAAATCAAAAAGGCCAAATCTAAGTACCTCATCTTAGACATCAGAGATAATTTGGGGGGTTCTCTTGCTGAAATTACGAATTTGTATAGCTATTTAGCAAAAGATAAATTCAGATTCATCAATGATTTAGAGGTAGCTAATAGAACTTCCATTACTCATGCTGATTATTTTTCGCACTTTCCGAATTATCTGAGACCAATTGCAGCAGTGGGATATTTGCCATCTAAATTAACCAGTTTATTGATGGTTCGTCATAAAAACGACAAATATTATCTAAAATCTCAGAACATTTTCACCCCGAAAAAGCCTAAAAAAGATGCTTTCGAAGGGGAAATTTATGTTCTCATCAACGGAAGCAGTTTTTCTGCATCTTCTGTAATTTCTGCAAAATTAAAAAACGACAAGCGCGCAAGGATTATAGGAGAAGAAACGGGTGGCGCCAATGACGGAACAGTTGCTGGAATATACAGTACTCAAAAACTGCCAAATTCCAAACTAAAATTGCCGATTGGATTGTTTTTGGTTCAGCCCAATATAGAATTCACTCATACCATGAAAGGTGTAACTCCAGATGTAGAAATAAAACCAAATTTTCAACAAATTCTGGAACGAAAAGATATAGAATTAGAATGGATTCTAAAAGAAATCAAAGGAAAATAAACCTTCAAGGTTTTAAAAACCTTGAAGGTTTGAGTTTTTTAAAATTCAAATATAAATCCGAAATAAGGAAGTGGCATATTTCTGTCAGACTCTCCTACATCTAACAAATAATACTGTTGATCGTGTGGAGCATTAGGATTGGCAATAATTCCGTTATTCGAAGCATCTCTTTGCAGATTTACCACTGGCAAATTGCTGGCGTTTTTAGAACCATAAACATTTACCACATCTACATAAAACGTAAACTGCCATTTGCTGAAAATCCATTTTTTCTCTGCTCTGATGTCTAATTGATGCGCTACGTTCCCTCTCAAAGTATTCAATTGTGCAAAATTAGAAACTGGACCATTGGCAATGTTCCAAATATTAACCAAAGCACTTCTGTTTAAATCATAAGGTGTTTCTGGCAAACCAGATTGCAAACGGAATCTTGCACCTACATTCCAATTTCTATTGAAATATTTTCCTGTAGTTAAAGAAAGAATGTGTCTAGAATCCCAACTAGAAGGCAATAAATCACCAGCAGCATTAGAAAATTTAGAATTCCCAAAAGTATAGGCTACAATTCCGTAGAAATTGTTCAAAGTTCTTTTTTGAGCTAAAACTTCAAAACCATACGTTTCTCCGAAACCTCTAGAATCCACAGGTTCGTTTCCTACCACTCCGAAACCTCCTCCTAAATTCGCTAGAGAAATCTGATTTCTGAGTGAGAAAGGGTAGTTTTTATATTTTTTATAGTAACCTTCTACGGTAATTCTTAAATTGTCTTTTCCATTAAATTCTAAACCACCCACTAAATGTGCATTTCTGATGTATTTTAAAGTATTTTCATTCACCAAAGCATCATTCAGTTTCAGACCTAAACTTGTGTAAGCTGGAAGTTGATAGAAAATTCCTGTATTGAAATTAAACGCCCAGTTTTCTGCAAATTTATAATTCAATGAAAATCTTGGAGAAAATTGTTCTAAAGGATTATTGGTTAAATCAGAATAATTGCTTGCATCTAATCTCGCGCCTAGTGAAACTTGTACTTTATTTTCTAGAAATTTCTTCGCCGTTTGTAGATACAATCCGTATTGAACAAGATTTAATTCAGAGTTAATGACATCAAAATCTACCGAATTTTGATTGACTTGTTTCACGGTAGAATCATTGGTATACTTTGCGAAATTAATATTGGTTCCCGCACTGAATTGATAATCATTCCAACTGAAATTTCTGTCAATTCTCAATTTGTTTTCGGCTTCTCTAGACTGATAATTGTACAATAAATTATCTGGAGTTTCTATATTTCTATAATATTTAATAGCTTGGTTATCTAGCATATTTCTACTCAAAGTAAATAGCCAGTTCCCGTTTTCCACTAAATGTCTATAACCTGCTCCAACCGTATAATTCCACTGTGGCGAATTCGGCAATCTGTCTATCAAAGTAAGATTATAAAGTGTTTTTTCAGCATCAAAATTATATTCAAACTGGTCTTTTGCACCTAAACCTATGAAATACAATTCGTCACCAGATTTATATTTTTTAGACACTTTAAATGTTGCATCATAATAACTTGGTAAAAAAGGCAACCCAATTCCTTTGAAAAGCAACTGAAGATTAGATTTTCTTACAGAAAAAAGTCCGCTCCATGATTGATCTTTGCTCAGAGGTCCATCCATCATCAATTGTAAATCATCAAGACCTACAATCGCTTTGTAACCGAGTTTATCTTTTCTGGCTTGTTTTAAATTAAATTCAAAAAGCGAAGACAAAACCCCATTTCTCTTTGCAGGAAAAGCACCGCTATAAAAATCTACATCTTTGATGAAATCTACGGTGATAATTCCTCTTGGTCCACCACTTGCTCCTTGCGTTTGGAAGTGATTAATCACGGGAACTTCTATTCCATCGATATAAAATTTATTTTCTGCAGAACTTCCTCCACGAATAAAAAGGTCATTTCTGAAAGTTGCTGTACTTCCTACCCCTGGAAAACTTAGAATTGCTTTAGAAACATCACGGTTAGAGCCTGCATTTTTTTGTACCTCTTCACTGGTAATATTTCTAAGTGAAACTGGAGATTCCGCGGTAGTTTTGTAAACTTTTTTGGTAATCGTTACCTCTTTAATCTGCGTAGCCACTTTATTCAACCCGATAGAAAAAGTAAGATTCTGATTAGGAATTACGTTGATATCATTCAGAAAGCCATCATCATAACCTTCTGCTGAAATTCTAAAATTATAGTTTCCTGTAGAAATTTCAGGGATTAAAATACTTCCGTTCCCGATGAAAATTTCATCTTTACCACCTTGAATAGAAACTGTAGCCGAAAGTGGCTTTTTAGAAAATTCATCAAAAACCGAGATGGTAACACTTCCTACTTGTGCCAAAACTACTGTGGTCACTAATAAAAATAAACTGGAAATTAATTTTTTATACATCAAAATATATTTTTAGCAAAAATAAAACATTTGTTTAGAAAATACGATAAGAAATAGAAATGACGCTTATAGAAAGCGTCATTTCCCCTTAAAAACAACCATTATAAAAACTATGAAATTATGGAAGAATGACCTTGTCAATCACATGAATAATTCCATTAGAGCATTGTACATCCGTAGCCACAATATTAGAAACTCTATTTTTGGCATCGGTAATTTTTGCACCACCAGTTGTGGTTATGATAAATTTCCCACCTTGGAAGGTAGTAACATTCATATTATTGGTTAAATCTGTAGAAGCTACATTAGCACCTGCTACTACGTGATATTTCAAAGTATTTTCTAAAGTAGCTTGTGGAATAGCACTCAATCCAGAAAGATTAAGCTCAGTCAACAATCCAGAAAAAGCAGTATTAGTAGGAGCAAAAACGGTGAATGGTGAATTAGCTGTTCCGCTTAGAATGCTTACAAAATTCGGCATATCATTTCTGGTTAAAGCGGCAACTAAAGTGGTGAAATTAGGATTCGCTGTAGCGTGAGTTACGATAGTTGGCAAACCAATTACTGCATCTACTTTGTGAATAACACCATTGGTTGCGTCGATATCTGTTTTGGTAACGTTTGAAACGCCATTGATTTTAACACCGTTAGAAGTGTTAATGTACATACTTAAGTTTCTAGAACTAGAAGCAGCACCTTTTGCCAAAGTAGAAACATAACCTGTAGTAACCTGCGCCGCTTTAACTTCAGTAGAAAGAACGTGGTTTAATAAAATTTCTTTTAATGTAGCAGTTGGAACTTGTTCTAAAGAAGCAAAACCATTTGCTTGAAGAAAAGCCGTGAAAGCAGCATTAGAAGGTGCAAAAACAGTAAATGTTCCGCTAGATTGTAAAGTAGTTGCTAAACCAGCTTTATCTATTGCCACTTTTAAATTAGAGAAATCTGCATCTCTTGCGACAATATTGTACACATTTTTGTCATAATTATCGTCATCATCTGAACATGAACTTAAAACAAATGTTCCTAAAAGAACAAGGCCAATTTTTTTAATTAGATTTTTCATAATAATTACTTTTTTAATTCTTTGCTAAATTAGTATGTTATTTTTCTAATTAATTATTTTTAGTATAGAATTTTACTATAATAGTAATTTATAAATTTTCTTAAAAAAATTAATATCAGTTTTTTTATAAAAACATGACTACTATCATCACACAAAATCTTCGTAAAAGTCTAATTATTATTAACTTAGATAAAAAATATCATGAAAAATTTTTTATTTTTTTTACTCTTGGGCGTTTTTATTAATGCTCAGGTATACAAATAAGAGCCAGTGAAAACCAATTATCAGTATTCACTGGAAGATACTAGAGGATACGGCGTTTACACCGCAGACGATTTTATTCTTACTGAAGCTACAAAAATTACAGAACTTGAATTTTATGGATTAGCAAACAATCCGCAATTTTCTGATGGTATTTATGGAGCAGAAATTTGGATATTTGAAGATGGAATTTTAGAACCATCAGGCAAACCAAAGGTAGATAATACTGGATTAGTTTTTCATCACGAATTTATCAGAAGTGGAAATTCTGCATTTAGAGTAGGTAATTTATCTGGAAGTGAATATACATTTAATATGAGTCTTAAATTAGAACTCCCATCTACTGATGTGATTTTACAACCAAACAAAAGATATTGGATTGTATTTACACCAAAAATTTATACTTCTATTTCACTTCTTGAATCTCGTTGGTGGAAATGGTTCAGTGCTACTCAAGTAGGTTATACCGCAAGAATGTTTGATAAAGATAATAACTTAGGTTATGGCCGTGCAATTAATGGATGGATGTACACCATAAGTTCTTTAGCGTTTTCAATTATTGGAGAAACCAATCTTGGAACTTCAGAAGTTTATAATAATGGTGTTTTTATTTATCAAAATGATGATTTTTTAAATATAGAAAATAAAACAAATGATAAAGTTTTAAAAACAACCATTATTGATTTTACAGGAAAAGAAATATTGTCTTCAAAAGAAATGAAAATCAATATCGCTAGTTTACAAAAAGGTGTTTATTTTGCTAAAATAGAGCGAGAAGGAAAACGTGACATTGTATATAAATTCATCAAGAATTAAAAAAAGCCGACTGTAAGTCGGCTTTTTGTTTAAAATAAATTCTCATCTACAAAATTCGGCAAAGTCACTTTCAAATTTGGTTCTGCTTCCATTGCGCGTTTTATGGCAAAGATTGCTCCTTCGTTTCTAGCCCAACTTCTTCTGGAAATTCCGTTGTTTACATCCCAAAAAAGCATTGATTTTAATCTTCTGTCTGCATCTTCAGAACCATCCAATAACATTCCGAAACCGCCATTAATCACTTCTCCCCAACCAACTCCACCTCCATTGTGAATAGAAACCCAAGTTGCACCACGGAAACTGTCGCCAATTACATTATGAATCGCCATATCTGCTGTAAAACGGCTTCCGTCATAAATATTAGACGTTTCTCTGTAAGGTGAATCCGTTCCCGAAACATCGTGATGATCTCTTCCCAAAACCACTGGTCCTATTTCACCATTTTTTATCGCTTGATTAAATTTTTCGGCAATTTTCATTCTTCCTTCTGCATCAGCGTACAAAATTCTGGCTTGTGAACCGACTACCAATTTATTTTCTTGCGCTCCTTTAATCCAAGTAATGTTGTCTTGCATTTGTTGCTGAATTTCCCCAGGAGAATTTTTCATCAATTCTTCTAAAACTTCACAAGCGATTTCATCTGATTTTTGTAAATCTTCAGGTTTTCCTGAAGCACAAACCCAACGGAAAGGTCCAAATCCGTAATCAAAACACATCGGTCCCATAATATCTTGAACATAACTCGGGAACTTGAACTCTCTTCCTAAAGTTGGATTTTCTGCCAAAACATCGGCTCCAGCTCTGGAACATTCAAGCAGAAAAGCATTTCCGTAATCAAAGAAATAGGTTCCTTTTGCAGTGTGTTTATTAACAGCAGAAGCGTGTCTTCTTAAACTTTCCTGACCTTTTTCCTTGAATAATTCAGGAGTTGAAGCCATCATCTTATTGGAATCTTCAAACGAAATTCCGACAGGATAATAACCTCCTGCCCAAGGATTGTGAAGAGATGTTTGGTCACTTCCTATGTCGATTTTTAGATTTTCTTGGTCAAACTTCTCCCAAACTTCTACCACATTTCCGAGATAAGCCAAAGAAACAGTTTCATTATTTTCCTGCGCTTTTCTCACTCTAGCAACCAATTCGTCTAAATTTTCATGAATTTCGTCCACCCATTTTTGTTCGTGACGAATTTTGGTAATTTTAGGATTTACTTCTGCACAAACCGTAATACAACCCGCAATATTTCCCGCTTTTGGTTGAGCTCCAGACATTCCACCTAAACCAGAAGTTACAAAAAGTCCTCCTTTTGGTGATTTTTTAATTTTTCTAAAAGCATTCAGAACAGTAATTGTAGTTCCATGCACAATTCCTTGCGGACCAATGTACATATAACTTCCCGCCGTCATTTGTCCGTACTGAGAAACTCCCAAAGCATTAAATTTCTCCCAATCATCTGGTTTTGAATAATTAGGAATCACCATTCCATTCGTAACTACAACTCTTGGAGCATCTTTATGACTTGGAAACAATCCCATAGGATGACCAGAATACATCACCAACGTTTGTTCATCCGTCATTTCAGACAAATATTTCATAGTCAAAAGATATTGCGCCCAATTTTGAAAAACTGCACCATTTCCACCGTAAGTAATCAATTCATGAGGATGTTGCGCCACTGCATAACTCAAATTATTTTGAATCATGAGCATAATAGATTTCGTCTGTAAAGATTTTCCTGGATATTCTGAAATCGGTCTTGCATACATCTCATAATCTGGACGAAAACGATACATGTAAATTCTGCCATATTTCTCTAACTCTTCACGAAATTCTGGCAATAATTCTGCATGAAATTTCGGCTCAAAATAACGCAAAGCATTCTTTAGCGCTAATTTTTTCTCTTCTTCATTCAGAATTTCTTTACGTTTCGGAGCGTGATTGATTGCAGTTTCGTATGGTTTTGGTTGAGGCAATTCTCTAGGAATCCCTTGTTGTATCTGTTGTTGGAAAGTCATTTTTAATTCAATATTTTTTTAGATTTTAAATTATGAATTTTAGATGTAATTATTCTAAAAATATAAGTTCTTAAAGATATTAAAATTGAAAAATAAAAACCAAATTTCTATAAAAAAGATAGCGTTCCTACGGAACGCCACTTAAATACATTATTATTTTCTACACAGATATTGTTCCTAGGAACAAAACTTTAAAAATATTCAACGATAAAACTTCAATTTAAAATCAAAATTTATAATCTTTTATAAACCTCTTCGAAAGGAACTCTCATTCTATCGCCCCAAACTCCTTTTTCATCTCTTATTCCGCAAGAAACAATCATGTTCACTTCTGCACCAAAAGGTAAATTGAGAATCTTTTTCACTCTTCTGCTGTCAAAACCTTCCATCGGACAAGTATCATAACCTTCATTGCTCATCGCCAACATGAAAGTTTGCGCTGCCAAAGCACACGTTTTATGCACTACTACTCTCGCATCATTTTCAGAAACTTGATAGGTAATTGGTCTGAAAATCCCAATCAAATTGACTAAAATTTTTCTAAAAATGCCCAGAATTCCTAGAAATTTAGAATACAAAAACGGCATTACTTTTCCGTAATACATTTGCCAACGCTTGATACGTTTTTCTTGTTTTTCGGGAGGCGTATTTTTCAAGACGTTTTGCGTTTCCAGTTCTGCCATTTTTTTGGCTCTTTTTCTGTGCAAATCTTGTCTCGTCACAAAAACTACCATTTGTTTTGCAGTAGTTGCTGCTTCCTGACTTAAACAAGCAACAGACAGTTTTTTCAAAATTTCCGGCTCTGTAACATGGTAAAATTCCCACAGTTGCATGTTAGAAGAATTAGGAGATAAAGTAGCCAATTCTATACAATGTCTCACCTTTTCTGCATCTATTTCTACATTTTGATAATGCCTTACAGAACGACGATAATGAACAATTTCTTCAAAAGTTTTCATGATTTTTTATTTATTTCTATCCTGCAACATTGGCACGAATTTATACGCTCCGAATTCTTCTTTTTCAAATTCCTTTTCAGAAATTTTGGTAAATCTATAGAGAATCTGTTCGTCTGTTTTTCCCATAGGAATCACCATTTTCCCACCTATTTTGAGTTGTTTCAACAGTTCTATGGGAAGAATTTCTGCACCGCAAGTCACCAAAATTTTATCAAAAGGCGCAAAAGTAGGCAAACCTAAAAACCCATCACCAAAACTTTGAAATTTCGGACGAAGATGCATTTCACGCAGTTTTTTTTGGGCAAAATCGTGTAAATCTTTTTGTCTTTCTACGGTGTAAACAAAAGCATTCATGGTGACCAAAACCGCAGTTTGATAACCGCAACCTGTACCAATTTCCAGAATTTTTTCCTTTTCTTGAACTTCTAACAATTCGGTTTGTTCAGCAACAGTAGAAGGATGAGAAATGGTTTGATTAGCCGCAATAGGAAATGCCCTGTCTTCATAAGCAAAATCCTCAAAAACACTTTCTAAAAAAAGATGACGCGGAACTTCGTTGATGGCTTTTAACACATTTTCATCTGAAATTCCAATTTTTACGCGGAGGTATTCTACTAAAATTTTACGTTTTCCTTTATGTACAAATGAGTCCTGCATAAGAGTTGCGAGTTTCGGGATGCGAGTTTCGAGATTAGATTTTGATTAAAACAAAACTACTACAAAATGTTGGAGTTTACAAAAACTCGTCACTCGAATCTGGTAACTCGAACCAAATTTCTTATCTTTACCAAAACAAAATTTCTATGTTAAAGGCAGGTTTAGTAGGTGCTGGTCACCTTGGAAAAATTCACTTAAGACTTCTTAATCAATCAGATAAATATGAACTCGTAGGTTTTCACGACAAAGATGTTGAAAACGGAAAAAAACTAGAAGTAGAGTTCGGATACAAATATTTTGAAAATTTCGATGATTTATTGGCGGAAATAGACATGTTAGACATCGTTACTCCTACAGTTTATCATTACGATTATGCCATGAAAGCCATAGAAAAAGGGCTTCATTTTTTTATAGAAAAACCAGTAACCCAAACGCTGAAACAAGCGGAAGAAATTCTCTATAAATGCAGAGAAAACGGCATAAAAGCACAAGTAGGTCACGTAGAAAGATACAATCCAGCGTTTATCGCTACCAAAGATTTCATCCAAAATCCTATGTTTATCGAAATTCACCGATTGGCAGAATTTAATCCAAGAGGAACAGATGTTTCGGTGGTTCTGGATTTGATGATTCACGACTTGGACATTTTGCTTTCTATTGTAAAATCTAAGGTGAAAAACATTCATGCAAGTGGAGTTTGCGTGGTTTCTAAAACACCGGATATTTGCAACGCGAGAATTGAGTTTGAAAATGGTTGCGTAGCAAATCTTACCACTTCTAGAATCTCGATGAAAGCGATGAGAAAATCTCGTTTTTTCCAACAAGATGCTTATATTTCAGTAGATTTCTTGGAGAAAAAAGCAGAAGTCATCAGAATGAAAGAAGCGCCAGAAAATCCTACCGATTTTGACATGATTATCGAAAATGCAGATGGAGAAAAATCTCAAATTTTATTTGAATACCCTAACATTCAACCGAATAACGCTATTTTAGACGAACTGAATTCTTTTGCTGATGCGATTAATGAAAACCGTGAAGTAGAAGTTTCATTAGAAGACGGAACAGAAGCGCTAAAAGTAGCTTTGGAGATTATGAAGTTGATTTCGTAATTTGTCTGGATGATGGAAGCTGGAAGCTGGAAGTCTTACAAATAGAATAAACACAAAGTTTGTCATTCCGAAGGAATCTATACAAAGTGGTTCGACGAAGTCAATCTAAACTATTATGAGAAAAATATTTTTGATATTATTTATTAATGTTTTCACAAATTTATTTTGTCAAAATTCTGACTTTGAAAAAGCAAAATCAGAGTTTGAACAATTTATTTTTAGTTCAGATTCCTCAAAAATTAAGAATATCAAAACAGAAAAATTTGAAAATATTTTTGAAATAAATAAATTTAATCAAACAGTTTCCAGAGATGTTGAATTTGGATTGAGAGAATTAATCTTCAACATAACTTTTGTTTACCGCAGTGAAAATACTTTAAAATATCCACAGGCTGAAATACATCACTTTTATTACAATGGAAATCCTATTGGGAATTTAATTATTTATACAGGAAAAGATAAACTTTCATCACGAAAATTTCGTTCAGAATTTCAAATTTATATGAATTCTCACAATGATTTTTACAAAACAAATTTTTCATTAACTGATTTTATCAACGATTTGACTAATAAACAAACTTATGGTGATTACTGCGGTTACGAAATGACAAGAGTAAAAAAAATCGACGGAATAAAATTAAGAAATCCTGAAAATGCTGAAAAATATGTAGAATGGCTGAAATCTTTTAATCTTGAAAAACAAATGTGGGGTTATGACCAAATTCAATATTTACTAAAAAACAATTTGATTAAACTTGAACCTGAAGAACAAAAAATATACAACAATATTCAGCAAAGAAATGCCATAATTGAAACTTGTTCTGGCTGTACTTTTGGGATTTTTGAGAGAGTTTTTAAAAATAAATAAGTTTAGATTCCTACGGAATGACAAACTAAACGCACAAAACTCAAAATACAGCAGCATTCAAAAAAAACTACAACAATGAAAACAAAAATTTTAAGTTTTTCAATTGCTGTTTTTCAAATAATAATCAGTCTGATTTTTATTTATGCACTCTATATATCCCTGTCATTATTTTTAAATGTTTTGACAAATAGTATTTTTGGTTACAAATACTCTGATATATCATTTTTTAAAATATTTAAGAATTACATCATTAAATTTACAATTTGTTTAATAGGTTTTTTGGGAGGTTTTTTAATTTTTATTAAAAGAAAAATTGGAGATATTTTAAGTTTAACTTTTTGGTTAAGTTTTCTCTTATTAGGATTTTTTACAATTTTTGAACTCTATAAAAGAGGAAACAAAGAACCAATTGAAATTAAAGAATCTATTTATTATTTGGCTTTAATAATTTTAAATTTACTTTTTATATCATTTTACATTTTTAAGAATAAATTTTCAAAAAAAGATTATATCTTTCCCATCTCATTTTTGACATTTTATATCATCATAAAACTTATTTAAATTTAGCATGAAAAAAATATTTTCTTTAATATTCATTTTATTATTTTTTCTTGGACACTCTCAAGATTTCTCTAAATTGTTAAACAATGTAGAATTAGATCACTATTATGGTAAAAATTTGTATAATAAAATAATTATTGCTGACGAGATACACCTTGAAACAATTGATGAAAAATTTAATATAAAATCATCAATGAATTGGTTAAATAAAGATATATTAGAATTAAAAATTATTGATTTAAATGTTCCAAATTTTCCTTATGAAAAAGGAGAAAAAATGTTAATTGAGTTTATTAAAATTGAAAATGATAAAATTTATTATAAAGCAACAGTTCGCGAATATCATTATGAAGGATATTATATTATAACTAAACATTTAGAAAAATAAAAAAATTATATGAAGAACATCGTCGTAATAGGAGCTGGAACCATGGGAAACGGAATTGCCCATACTTTTGCTCAAACTGGTTTTAAAGTAAATTTGGTAGATGTAAAACAAGAGAATCTAGATAGAGCACTTTCTATTATTTCAAAAAATCTTGACAGAATTGTTGCAAAAGGTAACCTTACCGAAGAACAAAAAACTGAAACTCTTGAAAACATTACTACTTTTACAGCGCTTTCTGACGCTTGCGGAAATGCTGAGCTTATTGTAGAAGCAGCAACAGAAAACCAAGATTTGAAGTTGAAAATTTTCCAACAAATGGATGAACTGGCGCCAGAAAATTGTATTCTCGCTACAAATACTTCATCTATTTCTATCACTAAAATTGCTTCGGCTACAAAGCGTCCTGAAAAAGTAATCGGAATGCACTTTATGAATCCTGTTCCGATTATGAAATTGGTAGAAATCATCAAAGGCTACTCTACTTCTAAAGAAACTTTTGATGCCATTTTTGAAATGTCTAAAACTTTAGGAAAAGTTCCTGTAGAGGTGAATGATTATCCAGGTTTTGTGGCAAACAGAATTCTTATGCCAATGATTAACGAAGCGATTGAAACCCTTTACAACGGAGTTGCTGGTGTAGAAGAAATTGACACCGTAATGAAATTGGGAATGGCTCATCCAATGGGACCACTTCAGTTGGCAGATTTCATAGGATTAGACGTTTGTTTGGCAATTCTCAATGTTATGTATGACGGATTCAAAAACCCGAAATATGCGCCAAATCCATTATTAGTGAATATGGTAATGGCTGGAAAAATGGGTGTAAAATCAGGTGAAGGCTTTTACGATTATTCAGAATCTAAAAAAGCAGAAAAAGTAGCGAAAATGTTTGCGAAATAAACCTCAACCTAAATCCTTCTCCTAAAGGAGAAGGACTTTATTATGCGAAACCGAACTCAAGAACAATATTTAAAAATCTCAGTATTCATCATTACTTTGGTGATGATTATTTTGCGTTTTTTGCTCAACGAAAAAGGAAGAATCACACCAGATTCTATCCGTTTTATGAGACAAGCGCACGTTTTTCCAGAAATCGACAATACTACTGCTCCACTGCTTTATCCTTTATTCATAAAGGTTTTCACTGTTTTCACAGATGAATTTTGGTCAAGTAAAATTGTAGGAATATTGTGTTACCTTTTCATGGTGTTTTTCGCTTGGAAAAAGAAATTTTATTGGCGAGAAAGTCTTTTAATTGGAGCTTTATTCTCTATGATTTCCTTGTTTGCAGCTACTCTTAGCGAAACATTATTCTTGCCCTTTTTATTCGTATTTTTCTATGTGGCAAGAAATGTTTTATTGGAGAAATATTCTAAAATTCTGAGCGTTTTCTTATTGAGTCTATCCGTTATTTTGCTGTTTAACATTCGTTATAGCGGATTATTTTTCATGGGCGGATTATTTGCTTTCGGAGTGTTGAATTACAAGAAAAGTTTCGCAAAAATTTACATCATTTCAAGCATTATCGGACTGTTTTATGTCGCAGGTTATAAACTTTTCTTTATTGATGTTTTTAACCAAAATTACGTCAATAAATTTCTAGAAATTGGCTTAAAACCTACTTTATTGCTCGTAAAAGAGTTCACTTTGGCTATCGGGACGAGTTTCAATCCTTTCATACATATTCTCAATCCAAATGGTGGAATTCTGAATGTAGGAATTCTGGGAATTGGCTTTTTTAATATTGCATTTTTTACCTTTATTTTCATCAAAAATAAACTTTCGGCAACCGAAAAGATGATGGTTTTCTTATCGGTTTTCGGAATGATTTGTTCGTTTTTGATTCAGTATTTTTATCAAACAGATCCTTTAGATTATCGTTTATTGGCTCCGTTTACTTTCGGAATTTGGCTGGTTTATTTCAAAAAACTTCATCAAATTTTCGGAAAATTGGTTTTTGCCATCGCTTTTTTAAGTTTAATGACAGGTTTCGTGTTCAGTTGGCTTTCCAGAGGTAATTATTTGGAAAACAGAAAACTAATGAAGAAATTTTTGGTTAAAGAAAATCTTATGGACAGTAAAATTTACTATTACCGACCAATTAAAGACGAAAATTTCAGAAGTTCAAAAATTTCTGAAATCATCAGCACGATAAACCCAAGAGTTTACATCACCGAAAAACCTGAAGATTCTTTGAAAAAAGAAGTTTTAACAAAATTTAAGATAGAATCTAAAGTGAAAATGAACAAAAACAAATTTCAATAAATAAATTTCATTAACTTTGTACTTAAGAAATTAAAATTCTAAAAATATGAAACTCCCTAAATTTTTAATGGCAGATAATTCTGAATTTCCAGAAGATTTATTTGTAGTACACACAGAATACCCAAGATTCATCCTAAACGTAGAAGAAGAAGAGGTAGAATGGTTAGATGATCTAGAAGGTGACGACGAAGAAACCATCGCTAACGAAGCTACTCAAGTAGTAGAACAAGCATTCAAATGGTGCGACGAAGAGTTAGCTAAGTATGATGACGAAGAAGATGAAGACTAAATCATAAAAAAATCCTCGAAGTAATTTTCGAGGATTCTTTTTTTATTGTTTCTTAAATTTCAATAGCAATAAATTATCTTTATAAAGTTCTAAATAACCTTCATTGACTACATATTTATTCACTTGCTCTAACACTGAAAAATAACTTTGCTCCGTCATCATATTATCACAGGCCATTTTAGTAGCGCCTACATTTCCCACATCAAAAGTCCCAGTTGAAGCGGTAATCACCACATCAGAAAAATAGTTATTACAACCACCGTTTCCTGTAATTCTCTTTCCTTCTATCACTAAAGTAGGTGCTTTCGCTCCTGAAAAATTATTATCTACCAGAGTCCATTTTGTATTGGCTACAGATTCTTGCTTAGTACCAATTTTAGAAATTGTAGCACACGAAATCACAGTAGTAGAAATCACAAGTGCCCAAAATATTTTTTTCATATTCTAAAAATTTATCTTTCAAATGTAAGAAAAAAGTCGAGATTTATATTCTCATCTCGACTTAAATTTTTACTAAATTATCTTAACTCTGCGCTGAATTCTTTTTGGAAATTCTTAATCAGCGAGTTCATTACTTCTGTAATTTCTTTGTCTTCTAAGGTTTTCTCCTCGTTTAACAATTCGAAACTCATCGCGTAAGATTTCTTGCCTTCTGGTAAGTTTTTTCCTTCATAAACGTCAAATAGATTGATGTTTTTCAAGAATTTAGATTTATTTTTTCTCGCCGAAGCATATAAATCTGCATAATAAACATTTTTATCAACCAATAGCGCTAAATCTCTTCTGATTTTATTGAATTTCGGAATATCTACGAATTTGAAATTATCTATTTTTCTAAGCGCTTGACAAGTTTCTAACTCTATTTCTGCATAGAAGCAATCTTGGTCTATATCAAACTCTTTCAACAGTTTAGGAGATACTTTTCCTAATCTGGCAATGGTTTTTCCATTTGCTGTAATTTCTAAAGCATCACAGAATCTTTCATCTTCTAAAGATTTTTCTTCTGTAACTAAATTTAATCGGTCAAGAAGTACTTTCACATAAGCTTTTAGCATGTAAAAATCAGAGGCAGATTTTGGCATCAACCAGTTTTCTGCATACGTTCTACCAGTTGTAAGTAATGCTAATTGTTTTCTTTCTTCATACTTCTCAAATTTGTGATAAATTTTACCCAATTCGAAGAATTTGATGTCTGGATTTTTACGGTTAATATTGTAAACTGCATTTCCTAAAAGCCCTTCTAATAAAGATTTTCTCATAAAAGCTAAATCTCCACTCAAAGGATTTAAAAGTTTTACAGCGTTGGTTTCGTCTTTTACGCTGGTTAATGAATTGTTCATCACTTCATTGAAACCATTGCTCTGAAGCGTTCTTGCCCAAGAATTTTCTAGTTCATCTTGGTCATTTATACTTAATTTTACTGGAGTAAATGCTATTTTTTGAGGCGCATCTACTTTATTATATCCGTAAATTCTAAGAATTTCTTCTATCACGTCTATTTCTCTGGTCACATCTGCTCTGTAAGCCGGAACCGATAATTCTAAACCGTCTGGAATATCATTTAGAACAGAAATTTCTAGAGATTTTAAAATTTCTTTTACTTTTTCTCTGTGAATTTTAATGCCTAAAATTTTATCGAGTTGAGAGTATCTAAAAATAACTTTAATGTCTTCTATTTTTTTAGGATAAAATTCTAAAAGATTTCCTATTTTTTTACCACCAGCGATTTCTTCAATCATTTTGATGGCATGAGTAATTGTAGTTCTAGTATTATTAGGGTCTACTCCACGTTCGAAACGGAAAGAAGCATCAGTATTTAAACCGTGAGCTTTAGCCGCTTTTCTAATCGCTACTGGATTGAAGTAAGCAGACTCTAAGAAAATTGTGGTTGTAGATTCAGAAACGCCACTGTCATTTCCTCCGAAAACCCCACCAATACACATTGGCTTATTGTTTCCGTCTTTAATCATGATTTCTGAACCATTAAGCGTTCTTTCTACTCCATCAAGAGTTACAAACTTAATTCCTGCATCATTTACGCCTACTTTTACTTTTTTGCCTGCAATTTTATCTGCATCAAAAGCGTGAAGTGGCTGACCAAAACCATGTAAAATATAATTGGTAATATCTACTACATTATTAATTGGCGAAAGTCCAATCGCTTTTAATCTGTCTTTCAACCATTCTGGAGATTCTGAAATTTTTACATTTTCGATTACAGCACCAATATATCTTGGGCATAATGCATCATCTTCTACTTCTAGTTCAAAACCATGTTCTCCTTCAGTACTCACTATAGCCGTAGAAACTTTTTCGAATTCAGATTTTAATCCATTGGTTGAAAGAAAAGCATGTAAATCTCTTGCTACACCATAGTGAGACATCGCGTCTGTTCTGTTTGGTGTTAAGCCGATTTCGTAAACCTCATCATTGGTTAAATTAAAATATTTTGCAAAAGGTTCTCCTACTTGGTAGATTTCTTCGTCTAGAACCATAATTCCGCCGTGATCGTCTGAAAGTCCTAACTCATCTTCTGCACAAATCATTCCTTGAGATTTTTCTCCACGAATTTTTGCTTCTTTCATTTCGAAAGCAGTGCCGTCTTTTGCATAAATTTTAGTACCAATTACAGCAACAGGAACGGTTTGACCAGCAGCAACATTAGGAGCGCCACAAACAATTTCTAAAATTTGGCCACCACCAATATCTACAGTAGTTTTTTTGAGTTTATCTGCATTAGGATGTTGTTCGCAAGTCAAAACTTTACCTACTACGATTCCTTCTAAACTGCCTTTTACAGATTCAAATTTTTCTATTCCTTCTACTTCAAGACCAATATCTGTAAGAAAAGCACCAATTTTATCTGTTGCTAAATCTGTTTTAATAAAGTCTTTTAACCAATTGTTTGAGATTTTCATTTTTTAAAAAGATTTGAGATTTGAGATTTGAGATTTGAGATATCAAAAAACAAATAACTTTTATAAGTTTGCAAATATCGTGATTTTTTGAGAGATTAGGAAATCTAATTGTTGTCTTCTGTAGAATTATTTGTCCTTTTAATAGTTTTAACTAAACCATTTTTAAATTCAATACGTAAAGTTATTCTTCTATCAAGAAATAAAAATTTTATCTTCTTTCCACAAATTAAAACCAAATCATATTTTGAGTTATTTTGAGGAACAAAAACTACATCAAAAATTAATTCATTATCTGTATCTTTTTCAAATGCAGTTAAATTTGAAAAAATATAACTATTTATTTGAGGTAAATAATTTTTAAAATTTTGAAGAAAATTGTTAAAAACATCTACCTGATTTTGTAAAATTTCATTATTAAACTCTTCAATATAAATATCACAAAAACCTCCAAAATCAGAAAACTCTTCAGTTAGTGTCTCTGTGTAACTTCCTATATTTTCATTGAAAGAAAATGTTTTAGAAAGGTGAAAATTATCTTTAATTTTTTGAATTGTAAACATTAGTTTTTATTTCAAATATCGTGATTTTTTTGAGAGATAAGGAAATTTTAGAATTGCAAATTAGGTTTCATCTAAAGCCAAATTATAATTCAATAAAAAAGTCGTCTCGAAATTTCGGACGACTCTATTGATATTTTAATTTTTTACTTTTGCCTTTTTACTTGGCTCTTGTAAAAATATTACATTCCAATTACTGGCATAGAAAGCATTAAGATGTGTTCGTTTTCATCTAGACCGTCAACGGGCTCTACAATTCCTGGACGGTTTGGTTGAGACATTTTCATCGTGATATCTTCAGAACCTAAAACAGATAACATTTCTGTTAAAAATTTAGAACTGAAACCAATGTTGATATCTTCACCTTTGTAATCACAAGGAATATTCATATCTGCTTTGTTTGCGTATTCTGTATCTTCTGCATGAAGATGTAACACATTACCAGAAAGCTTAAATCTAACTTGATTGGTAGATTTGTTTGATAAAATACTTGCTCTTCTGATAGAACTTAGCAATAAGTTTCTATTTACCGTCAAAACATTCGGATTTTCTTTCGGGATTACTGCAGAGTAATTAGGATATTTTCCGTCTATTAATCTACAAATCCAGATATTTTCTCCGAAAGTGAATTTCGCCATATTTTCATTAAACTCGATGGTAACTTCGTCATTAGAATTTGACAAAATATTTTTGAAAATAGACAAAGGTTTCTTCGGCATGATAAATTCTACCGCTTCTTTATTGGTAACATCTGTTCTTTTGTACACCACTAATCTGTGAGAATCTGTAGATACGAAATTGGTTTCTTTTTCTGTAAATTGGAAAAGAACTCCCGTCATCACAGGTCTTAGAGAATCGTTGCTTGTTGCAAACAAGGTATTGCTTAGCGCATCTGCAAGAACTCCAGAAGCTAGCGTAACTTTTTGTGACGCGTCAAATTCTGGTAATTCTGGATAATCTTCTGCATTATCTAGCGCTACTTCGTAATTGTCTTTTTCGTCTAAAATTTCTAAAAGACCACCTTCACCAGACTCAGAATCTTTCACTGAAAAAGTAAGCGGTTGGTCTCCAAAAGTTTTAATTAAATCTTGAAAAATTTTTGCAGGAACAGCAATTTTGCCTTGATCATCAGATTTTACAGCAAGAGAAGTAATAAGTGTGGTTTCGCCATCAGAAGCTGTTATTTTTAGAATTTCATTTTCTAATTCAAAAAGAAAATTTTCTAAAATGGGTCTTGACTGCGAACTAGAAATTACACCACTTACCACGTTAAGAGCTTTCTGTAATTCGCCACTTGCAACTATAAATTTCATAAATTAAAAAATTATTAAGTATACAAAGATACAATTTTGATAATAATAGACAAAGTCGAAAATCATTAAATTTTATTCAGTTTTCAACATTGAGAGAATATTGACTTTTCTGTAGTCATTTATTTTATGGTCAAAGATATCAGCAGAGTAATAAGTGATATTTACTTTTTTACCTACTAAATCTTGATATTTCTTTTCGAGTTCTATATTAGAATCTACATTAGAAATCCAATAAAATCTGGTTAAAATACCATTATCGCCTTTCAAATAAAAAATAACGAAGGCATCTTTTTCTATTTTGGTGATTTCGCCATTCATAAATTCCGCTGAATTTTCTTGTGCAGAAGATTCTTGAGCATATTCATCAGCAAGACCAGACTGGTCTACAAAATTGATAAAAGTATCTGCACATTCTGAAACCATGAGTATTCCCAATTTTTCGCCCAATTCTCCCATTTTTTCGTCATTGGTAATATCTTTGGACAAATCTATGCCGTATTCTTTTTTGATTTGCTCTTTGTAAGGCGTAGAAACTTTTATGAAACACAAACCTAATTGCATTTGCATCATTTCTTTAGATTTTTTCTCCAATTTTATTTCTCCAATGCATTTACATGCATCTTGCGCTATTTTTTTCTTAAAATCTTCTTGAGAATAAGAGAACAATGAAAAGATGGAAAAGAAAAGAATAATAAGTTTTTTCATGGTTTTTAAAATGATTATTACTTTGGTAAAAGTAACGAAATTTTTCTTTTTAAATGGGCATTTTCTATAAAAAAATCCCGAGAAAAGATTTTTTCTCGGGATTTAACAATTATAATTTAAATTGATAGGTAAAACCTAGATGAAACCACGTTCCGGGCATTTCTACCAGAGAAGTTTCGGTGTATTTTACATTCGTAATGTTATTCACCAAAACGTAAATGTTAAACTGTTTTGCAGTATAGTTTAATTTATTGTCTAATAGATTATAACTTCCTAGAGAAACCCTGTCATTATGTCTGTAAATCAATTCATTTGAAAAATTTCCAAATTTATTTCTCAATTTAGCTACAAACTGATGCTTTAAATTGTCTAAAGAATATCTGGAAACAATATTGCTGGCTAATCTTTGATTATCTATATACGTATAACCTACAGAAGTTCCAATCCATGAAGCGAACTGATAATCTGCTTCTAATTCTACACCTTTTGTTTCAATTTTCCCGATGTTTTGTGCAGTCCAAGGTGAAGTTGGCGTTGCTTTTTGCCAATCAATAGCGTTATCAGATTTTCTCCAAAAAGCAGATGCTTTGAGCAAAGTTTTATTGGTTTTAAAAATATAACCGAACTCTCCTGTTAATGCTTCTTCGGCAACCAAATTTGCATTTCCTTGTTCAGAAGGACTCATGTAATACAAATCGGTGTAAGTAGGAATTCTATTCACTTTAGAAAAATTCCCGAAAAATTTAGAATTTCCGTTGGTAAAACTTGCATCAATTCCTGGATAAAAATAGGTTTTATCATTACTGAAATTCGTGAAAGAAATTCCCGGAGTAATATTTAATTTTTCACCAAAAAACGACAGATGATGCTCTAGAAAAGCATTGGTAACGGTTCTTTCTCTGCTTCCTAATCGGTTACTTTCTAAAAATTCTTTTCTAACATCTACTCCCAATCCTGTAATTCCGAGTTCTGATTTGTAATTTACATTCGCATCAATTCCTACATTATTTCCGATGTGCATATTTCTGTATGCTGCAGGATTATTTCTGATGAATAAATACATATCTTGTACTCTTCTCCAATACAAACGCGTTGCAAAACCTAGATTTTCGTTCACTTTTTTCTCTAGAGAAGCCGCTACTAAAGAAGTTTGAACTTCTTCATATTGATCTTTGAAAGCTGGCGAAGCATAAAAACCATTGGCTCCGAACTTTTTTTCTTGAATTCCAGCTTGAAATTTCACATTCCCGTTTTCTATGTCAAATTGATTTTGATACCAGATATTTTTAATTTTATAATCGGTATTGTATCGATAACCATCTGATTCTGTATTATTAACCTGAATAAAATTTCTAAATTTTTCGCCACCGAAATTCGCAGCAACACCGAAACCATGCGTAGAAAAATCCCCAACTTCACCATTAATTGTTAGGTTGTTTTCTGCCGAAACTTTGGTTACAACATTTACTACACCAGCATAAGCTCCTTGTCCGTATCTTCTTGCAGCTGGACCTTTTAAGATTTCAATTTTTTCTACAGAAGCCAAATCAAACGGAAAATTCATGGTATTGTGACCAGTTTGCGCATCATTCATTCTCACGCCATTCACCAGAACCAAAACTTGTTCAAAAGAACTTCCTCTGAGAGAAATATCGGTCTGAACACCATTTGCACCACGTTTTCTGATATCTGCACCTGTATAATAGGCAATTACTTCTTCAATGCTTTGAGCGGGACTATTCTGAATTTCAGATTTTGTAATAACTGTGATATTTACATTAGATTTTTTGAAAGGCATATTCACCAGTTTACCAGTTAATTCTACCTCGTCAATTGTTCTTTCTTGCGCATGAACACTTACGAAAAGTGCCAACAGAGCTGCGCTTAAAATTGTTTTTTTCATATTTTAATTTTTCATAAAAAATCGGCCAAATTTATATGAAAAATTTAGAGTAAAAAAATTAAAATTCTTAATTTTTTTTACAAATAAAAAAGGACACAAAAAATATCTGCGTCCTTTATAGTTGCTAGATAAATTCTCTAGCTATCTCATTTTCATCAAATGTGTAATTAGGTGATTAATGAATTTTTTCATAATTACTTTTTTTAATTACAATTTGAACTACAAATATTGCATTTTTTTTTGAATTTTCAAATTATTTCATGTTAAAGTTTACAAGTTTTATCCTTAATTCTCCTTTCAAAATTTGGTAATTTTTCCGTAATTTTGCTCTTCTTCAATTCATTATGACTACAACTCAAGAAATCGATATCAAAAAACATCTTTTCGTAAAAAACGCACATCTTAATAATCTCAAAAACATAGATGTACTGATTCCGAAAAACAAACTCATCGTGATTACTGGTGTTTCAGGAAGCGGAAAATCTTCACTTGCTTTTGACACTATTTATGCGGAAGGACAGAGACGTTATGTAGAATCTTTGAGTTCTTATGCTCGTCAGTTTCTTGGTAAATTAGAAAAACCAAAAATTGACGACATCAAAGGTTTAGCACCTTCTATTGCCATTCAGCAGAAAGTAATTTCTAGCAATCCTCGTTCTACCGTAGGAACTTCTACCGAAATTTATGATTACCTGAAACTCCTTTTTGCCAGAGTTGGCAGAACCTACTCTCCTATTTCTGGAGACGAAGTGAAAAAAGATTCTGTGACAGATGTGATCGATTATATCGAAAAAAATGAAGGAAAAACTTTTCTATTAAGAGCGCCACTTCTTTTTGAAGTCAAAAAATTCAAAGAACAACTTAAAACACTGAAAGTTGCAGGTTTTACAAGATTAGAAATCAATGGAAACCTTGCCAATATTGAAGATTTAGAAAGTTTTGGTTTCGTTCCAGAAGAATCGATGGAAATTCAACTCGTGATTGACAGATTTTCTTATGATAATGACGAACATTTCCTTCAAAGATTGGCAGACTCAGTACAAATGGCGTTTTATGAAGGCCACGGAACTTGCTCTTTAAAAGAAATTGAAACCGAAAACGTAAAAGAATTTTCAAATAAATTTGAACTCGATGGCATTACGTTTAACGAACCGAATGTTCATTTTTTCAGTTTTAATAATCCTTATGGCGCTTGTCCAGAATGTGAAGGTTACGGAAAAGTCATCGGCATAGATGAAGATTTGGTGATTCCGAATAAAAATTTGTCGGTTTTTGAAGATGCAGTTGCTTGTTGGAAAGGAGAATCTATGAGCGAATGGAAAAGAGATTTCATTAAAAAAGCAAAAGATTTCCCTATTCATAAGCCTTATCATCAATTAACCAAAGAACAGAAAAATTACCTTTGGAGAGGTGATAAAACCAAAAACTTCCCGAGTATTGATAACTTTTTCAAAATGCTGGAAGAAAATTTGTACAAAATTCAGTACAGAGTAATGCTTTCCAGATACCGTGGAAAAACACTTTGTCCAACTTGTGAAGGAAAACGCCTTCGTCCAGAAACAGAATATGTGAAAATTGATGGTCATGACATTCAATCTTTGGTAGAAATTCCTTTAGATGAATTGCTTCCGTTGATGAAAAATTTGAAACTCAACCAACACGATGCGGAAATCGCCAAAAGATTAACCTACGAAATCAACACTCGTTTAGAATTTTTGAATAAAGTTGGATTAGGCTATTTGACTTTAAACAGAACTTCTAACACGCTTTCTGGTGGTGAATCGCAGAGAATTAATCTCGCCACTTCGCTCGGAAGTTCTTTGGTGGGAAGTATTTATATTTTAGATGAACCAAGTATTGGTCTGCATTCACGAGACACTGAAAATTTAATTGAAGTTTTAAAAAATCTTCGTGATTTAGGAAATACGGTCATTGTGGTAGAACATGATGAAGACGTGATGAAAGCGGCGGATTATATTATAGACATAGGTCCAGAAGCTGGATTTTTAGGCGGTGAATTGGTTTTTGCAGGAAATTTCAAGGAATTGAAAGATGCAGATACTTTAACCTCGAAATATTTAACGGGAAGATTAGAAATAGAAGTTCCCAAAACCAGAAGAAAACCGAAAGAATTCATCAAAATAAAAGGTGCAAGACAAAATAATCTTAAAAATATAGACGTAGATGTTCCACTAGAAGTTCTTACCGTAATTTCGGGAGTTTCTGGAAGTGGAAAATCTACTTTAATGAAAGAAATCCTCACGAATGCCATTCAAATTGAATTAGGAATGGGCGGCAAAAAAGCAGATTACGATTCGGTGGAATTTCCTAAAAAAGTGATTCAAAATATAGAACTCATCGACCAAAACCCTATCGGAAAATCTTCTCGTTCTAATCCTGTCACTTATTTGAAGGCTTATGACGACATCAGAGACCTTTTTGCAAAACAAAAATCTGCAAAAGTTCAAGGTTTGAAACCAAAGCATTTTTCTTTCAACGTAGATGGTGGAAGATGTGATGAATGCAAAGGAGAAGGCGTAATTACGGTTTCTATGCAGTTTATGGCAGACATTGAGTTAGAATGTGAACATTGTCACGGAACACGTTTCAAAGATGAAATTCTGGAAGTAAAATATGATGAAAAGAATATTTCTGATATTTTACACATGACTGTAAATGAAGCACTTGAATTTTTCTCTGAAAACCATGAAGAAAAAATTGTGACTAAGTTGAAACCTCTTCAAGATGTAGGTTTGGGATATTTGCAACTCGGTCAGAGTTCTTCTACGCTTTCTGGTGGTGAAGCTCAAAGGGTAAAACTGGCTTCGTTTTTGGTAAAAGGTGCGACAACAGAAAAAACACTTTTCGTTTTCGATGAACCAAGTACTGGTTTACATTTTCACGATATTAATAAATTGCTAAAATCTCTGCAAGCGTTAATTGGTTTGGGACATTCTGTGATTGTGATTGAGCATCAGCCAGATATTATCAAATCTGCAGATTACATCATTGACATCGGTCCAGATGCTGGAAAACACGGCGGCGAAGTAGTTTTTGCAGGAACTCCAGAAGATTTGGCACAAGATAAATTCTCTAGAACAGCGAAGTTTGTTGCTGAAAAATTGTAATTAAATGCCTATTCTACCTTCCGAATATCAACCTAAAAAAATCTTCAGAAATGGAGATTTTTCTACGATTTACAGTGCTTTGTTTAGAAAAGTATCTGATGTAACTCAACAAAGAGAAAGACTAGAACTTTCTGATGGCGATTTTCTGGATTTAGATTGGAGTTTTGCCAAAGAAAAAACAGATCGTTGCGTTATTTTATTTCATGGTTTAGAAGGTAGTGCACAGAGACATTATATGTTGGGAGCAGTAAAAATATTCAATGAAAATGGCTTTGATTGTTGTGCTGTAAACCACAGAGATTGTTCCGGAGAAAGCAATAGAGTTCATTATTCCTACCATTCTGGAAGAACCGATGATGTGCAAGAAGTGATAGAAAAGGTACTTTCTAAAAACTATGAAAAAATCATTCTGAAAGGGTTTAGTCTTGGTGGAAATTTGTGTTTGAAATACGCTGGTGAAAGCAGAGACATTTCTGATAAAATAAAAGCGGTCATCGCTATTTCTACGCCCATAGATTTAAAAGGTTCTATGCACAAATTAACCTCCAAGAGAAATCTTGTGTATGCTAACAATTTCTTGAAAACCTTAAAAAAGAAAACCTTACTCAAGTGCAAAAGATTTCCAGAATTTTTGTCAGCAGCAGAAATCAAAAACATCAAAGATTTAAAGGAGTTTGATGATGTTTACACATCGAAAGTTAATGGTTTTACAGATGCTTTTGATTATTATGAAAAATGCAGTTCCAAGCAGTTTTTAAAGAATATTAAAATTCCGACACTCCTTATCAATGCTAAAAATGACAGTTTTCTTTCTGAAAGTTGTTTTCCTAAAGAAGAAGCATTAGCCAATTCTTTTTTGCATTTAGAGATTCCAGATTTTGGTGGACATGTAGGATTTATGGAAGAAAAGAATGCTTTTTACACTGAAAAAAGAGCATTAGAATTTGCACTGCAATATTTATAAACAAAAAAATTGTGCAGAACATGTGAATATTAACATTCCGTTAATATACTGATTTAGAATAATTTGTAATTTTAATTCAGGAAAATAAAAGTTATGCATTTTTCTGTATCCAATTCACTAGAAATCATCATTAAATTTGAGATAAAAATTTAAGGGAAGCATCGTCGGCTTCCCTTTTCTTTTGGCTTTTAACTAAAAAAATGAGATGTCTTTATCTACTGAACCTGCTTCTAAAGAGTGGGTTCTTTTAATATCATTTTAACACATGTTCTTTTCCTTGATGAAAAGAACCAAAATTGCCTCTAGTTTATAATATTTTATATAATGAATCGGCGAACTTTGTTTCAAGACTTCACTTTCTTCGGCTAAAATCGAAAATAAAATTCTAAAATCCCTGAAACTCATTCGTCATTCTGACGAATTTCAAACAGCAGGAATTTTTTAACGAATTTTATTTTCAATTTTTTAACGCCTGCGAAACTGAGGTCAATGGAAAAAATCTTTGATTTTTATTTTCAACTGATAAAAATCAAAAAAAATGTCGGACTAAAGTCCGACGGTATTGAAAATTTGTTTATATTTTTGAATGATATTTTGGCCTCATAGTTCAATGGATAGAATAGAAGTTTCCTAAACTTTAGATACAGGTTCGATTCCTGTTGAGGCTACTTTTTGAATGGGAGAATGGGAGAATTGGGGAATTATAGAAAATAAAAATTTTTAAAAAAAATTAGCTCTACAATTCTATCGCTCTACAATTCTATAACTACTTTTTATCTACCACAATTCTCTCCTTGCGATTGGCTAATTCCCAAGCGGTAGCAAAAACCAATTGTGCTCTTTTTTGAAGTAATGGATAATCTATTTTCTCCGGATCATCTGTTGGTTGATGATAATCTTCGTGAATTCCGTCAAAGAAAAACGCTACAGGAATGCCGTGTTTTGCAAAGTTATAATGGTCACTTCTGTAGTATAATCTCATTGGGTCATTAGGATCATCATATTTATAGTTGAGTTCTAGATTTTGAGTCGCTTTATTGGCTGCTACATTTATTTTTTTCAATTCAGTAGAAAGCATATCAGAACCGATAACGTAGACATAGTTTTTGCCTTCGTTTTCTTTATCACTTCTACCAATCATGTCGATATTTAGGTTTGCCACCGTGTTTTTTAAATCAAATACTGGATTCTCTGAATAATATTTAGAACCCAATAAGCCGTGTTCTTCACCAGTTACATGTAAGAAAAGAATGGAACGTTTCGGACCCTTCCCTGCTTTCTTGGCTTGTTGGAAAGCTTCTGCAATTTCCATTACGGCAACTGTTCCACTTCCGTCATCGTCTGCACCATTGTACACTACCCCATTTTTGGTCCCCACGTGGTCATAATGTGCAGAAATCACGATGATTTCTTCTGGTTTTTCTGTTCCTTCTATAAATGCCAGTATATTTTCTGAGTCAGGAAGCTCTCCTCTTCTGCTTTTCAAAGCTTCTTTTGGGACTTTTTGATAATAACTCCCCAATGCTTTTGGATAAGAAACGCCTAAATTTTTATAGTAATCTATCATGTAAACGCCTGCTTTTTTTTGACCTTCAGAGCCGGTTTGTCTGCCTTCCATCTCGTCTGAAGCAATGACCATGAGGTTTTTCTTCAGTTCATCTGCCTTGATGGATTCATAGGCGCTTTTAAAAGCTTTTCCTTCGTAGGATAGGTTATTAGAAGCACAACTGTACAATACCAGTGATGCTACTATTGGAACAAAAATTCTTGTCAATTTCATTTTTTCATAATTTTTAATGAAGTAAAAATAGTTTTTTTTAGGAAATAAATGTCTAAAACCCTTACAAAAGCTAAGATTAATCTTTGTTTTTCTGTATTTCTTAGTGATTTGATAATAGACTATCCCCTTCTTTTGAGATGAAGAAGATATAAGATTTACATTCTTCATCAGTACCTTTGCTATACTTCAACTATACTACAACTATACTATAACATAGCAGTTATGTTGGGATTCTTTGGTTAAGTAGGAGGATGCGTGATTTTTTATTGTATGTTCTTTTGACTTCGTCGAACCACTGCGTTAGGTTTGGCTTGAACCAAAAGAACCAAAAGTTGCCTCAACCATTTTATTATTTTCAAAGGAATCGGCGAACCGCTTCGCTAGGTTTCAAGTCTGGAAATCCTCAGCTAAAAATGTTTAGCCTTTTCTAAAAACTCTGAAACTCACTCGGCAGAATGCCGAGCTTAAACAGCAGACTTTTTTAACGAAAAAGCTAAACATTTTTTTAACGCTTGCGGTTTCCTAGGACATCAATCGCAAGTCAATTTGTAATGAACTGAAGAATTTCTGCCCTTTCAATCTCTTTAATATTTAATGAGTTGTGAAGTCGTGAGTTATGAATTATGAGTTATGAATTAGAAGGTGATGAAGGTCACGGATTAAAAACAGCTCTATTAGATTAATCGCTGTCTCCATATCAAATTGGGTTTCTTTATGTATGAAATTACTTTCTTCAATAAAAACACCCCGTCATTCCGATGCTCGGAATGCCACCTCTCTGTAAGAGGGAAACTGACTTTATGTATTTTAGATTCGTGAACTTCGTTCGCAGACTTTTGGTGTTTGATTAGTCAACGGTATTCGTGAGGTTGTGAAGTTGTGAGTTATGAGTTATGAGTTATGAGTGCGGGGTAAAGTTGTGAAGTTGAAATATTTTGCTTTATGAAGAGATTCTTCACTATGCTGTGCTTCGTTCAGAATGACAGGGTTATGTTTTTTGCTCACGATTAGGAATCGAAATTATTTTTGAAACGCAAAGATTTTTTTTCTTGAATTGCTTTTTTAAGTGAGCTAAGTTGGCGAAATTCATTCGCTATGAAGCTTTATGGGAATTGTTATTTAAACAGACTTTTTTCTATCACAAAGTTCACGGAGATGTGGTGAAATGATAGCGTTTTTGAGGGCTCTGAGGAACATCGGAGATGTTCTGGAAAGGTCACGGATTTTCGATTGGAAAGTGTAGAAAAACTTTTTCCTTTATGAAGAGATTCTTCACTGCGCTGTGCTTCGTTCAGAATGACAGGGTTATGTTTTTTGCTCACGATTAGGAATCTAATTATTGGGGGGATTTTTTTTGAAACGCAAAGATTTTTTTTTATTGAATTGCTTTTTTAAGTGAGCTAAGTTGGCGAAATTCATTCGCTATGAAGCGATGTGGTGAAGGATGAAGGATGAAGGATGAAGGATGCGAGGTAAAGTCGATGAGTCGTGAAGGCGTAAGTTGTGAGTTATGAGTTATGAATTATGAGTTATGAGTTATGAGTTATGAGTTATGAGTGCGGGGTGAAGTCGTGAAGTTGAAATATTTTGCTATTTGAAGAGATTCTTCACTGCGCTGTGCTTCGTTCAGAATGACAGGGTTATGTTTTTTGCTCACGATTAGGAATCTAATTATTGGGGGGATTTTTTTTGAAACGCAAAGATTTTTATTATTGAATTACTTTTTAAGTGAGCTAAGTTGGCGAAATTCATTCGCTATGAAGCTTTATGGGAATTGTTATTTAAACAGGCTTATTTTCTATCACAAAGTTCACGGAGATGTAGTGAAATGATAGCGTTTTTGAGGGCTCTGAGGAACATCGGAGATGTTCTGGGAAGGTCACGGATATTCGGTTGGCAGGTGTAGAAAAACTTTTTCCTTTATGAAGAGATTCTTCACTACGCTGTGCTTCGTTCAGAATGACAGGGTTATGTTTTTTGCTCACGATTAGGAATCGAAATTATTTTTGAAACGCAAAGATTTTTTTTCTTGAATTGCTTTTTTAAGTGAGCTAAGTGAGAATTCTCTAGTGAATTGTTGAAACTTAAGTTTTAAATAATTTTTATTTATTTGGATTTTGTGATAGAGTGTTACATGGGTTTTACCTTCTTTTTCCTACCCCACCAAACTAAAAATCCTGTGATGGGTAAACTTGCACAAATCAAACTGGATATAAATGCCAAGATTTTTCCAGAAGTTCCCAAAATTGCCCCTACGTGAATGTCATAATTGGCCGCCACATATTTTTCTCCAAAATTTCTTTTTTCATAAGGACGGTTCATAAGAAGTTTCCCAGAATTTTCATCAAAAATCATTTCGCTGTAAATGTAGTATTTATCTTCTAAACCTCTTACATAAACGGTAAAATTTTCATGTTCATGATCGTCTAAATGCGGATGCCCTAAATCTATTGTATATGCTGAATAATTGGGATAATGCTGTTCAACCTGCAGTGCAATTTTATCTAAAGTCTGTGCACTTTTCATTTCGATCGGGTCTTTCGTTTTTATATGTGAGAAATCAGGATATACCGTATTACCTCCAGAAAAAATAAAATAAAAAAATGCTTGTATAAAAAAGAACGAATAAAAAAGGCCTGTCATTGCCACAATAAGAGCAATAAAAGATGCATAAAAGCCTAAAATACTGTGCAAATCGTAATTCTTTCGTTTCCAATTTTTAATATTTTTCCACTGAAACCAAAAGCGTTGTTTTCTGGCGGCTTTATTTCTTGGCCACCACAAAATAATGCCCGAAATTAGCATAAAAACAAAAATAAGAACCGGAATCCCAACCACATATTTCCCCCAATCTGATTTGAGTAAAAAACTCCAGTGAATGAATTTAACGATATTAAAAAATCCGTTTTTCTCGTCTTGAACGGAAAGAATCTTCCCTGTAAATGGATTAATATAAACAGTCTTATAAATTTGATATTCATCAAAATAATTCCAAGCATCAGGATTTCTTTCGTAATAGTAAAACTTGTAAGATTTGCTTTTATCAATGGGAATTTCTACCCAATGCAAGGGATATTTTTCAGGATTTTGTTCGTTTATTTTTTGTTCTAAAACCCGTAAAGACAAAGTTGATTTTCCAGCAATATTTTGTTCTGAATGGTAGATAAAATCTTTTCTTAGAGCATATTGTATATCTTCTTTAAAAACATACAAAGCGCCAGTTATGCTTACGATAAATACAATAAGACCTGTGGAAAGTCCTAGCCATAGATGGAATTTACCCATCCATTTTTTGAAAAGAGATTTTTTATTTTTTAGGCGATGTTCGTGTCTATTATTCATTGCTTTTTATTAAAATCAAAAGTTAGCAGAAGAAATCTGCCAACTTTTGTGACCATTAAAACGTGATTTGAAAAAAACTTAAAAATTAAATCCTAAAGCTAAAGAAAGCGTTCTTAACCTTTGTGGGGTAACTGTACTCCAACCCGAATAATATTTAGTATTTCCAATATTATCGAGCTTTAAGGAAACACTATATTTTTCTGGATGATAGCCAATCATGGCATTGGCAATCGTATAACTAGGCAACTCGAAAGTTCCGATTCCTGTTCTGTTAAGTGTTTTATGTTCTGAAGCGTGATTAAAACCGAACCCTGCAACAAAGTTTCTAAAATTACCCTGTTGAATTTTATAGTTTGCCCAAAAATTAATTAAAGTTTCTGGTCCAGCTTCTTCGGGACGTAAACCGTTGTAAGTGGAATCTCCGCTTACCTGTTCACTCCTATTTTTACTGAATCCTGCAATGATATTAAGCCCTTTTATTGGATTCCCTACAGCACTTAATTCAAATCCTTTACTGAACACTTCACCCCCTTGTATGGAATTGTTCATATTATTAGGGTCTGCCATTATTTTGTTCGCTACTTTAATATCATAATAGCTTGCAGTTACAGAAAGTTTATTGTCAATAAGATTGGCTTTTGCCCCCACTTCCCATTGATTAGCTCTTTCAGGATCAAATATTTTTATAGTAGGGTTATTTCCGTTAGCATCGGTTACTTTTTGTGGCGTTAAATATTGGAATCCATTCATATAATTTGCAAAAAGAGAAAGTTTGTTGAGAATCGGTTGATATACCAAACCAAATTTTGGAGAAAAGGTGGTTTGGCCATTCACTTCTTCAGTGGACCATTGAGTAGGTTTGCCGCTGAAATTATCCACCCGTAGACTTAACATTGCAGATAATTCTGGTAAGATATTTAATACATTTGAGAAATAGACACTCTTAATATTCATTTCTGCAGTTGCAGGAACAACTTTTGCGTCTAAAAGGGCTGCATCTGCCCCTTGCGAAGTCAGCGTGGAAGAATCAGTTTGATTTTTTAAGGAAACCGTTCCAAATGCTCTCCATTCAGAATCGTTGTTTACTACCTTCGTGTTGAGATAATCCAACCCTACTACCAGGCGATTTCTCATATTTCCCACATTGAAATCCCCAATAAAATTCTGCTGAATTCCGATTGCCAATGTTTCACTATTGGATTTGGAAATAAATCTTTTAAATTCATCACCATTTGCACTATCCCACAAATATTGATAGTACCCCATTGCTTTGCTTGAACTGCTCGAAAATTGAGTCTGAGACGTCCATTTATTTGATAATTTGTATATCATTTGGGATTGCAAATTGAATGTTGGATTTTTGGTTGTAAGATTATTACTGGTGTAAGATTTTTTATAATTAGCTTCAAAAATATCTATGGAATTAAACGATAAAGGAGCATATCTGCTCAAAAAAATCATTGGTGCATTGGCTGTCTCATTGCTTTTAAATTCGGTATTCACCAAAAACGTCAATTTATCATTTGCTACATATTTTAAAGAGGGAGCTATAAAGAAAGATTTATAAAATCCAGTATCTTGAAAAGAATTTTCAGTATGATAGGCAGAATTTAAGCGAAGAAAAAGTCCATTTTTAACAGGAGTGTTTATGTCTATTGTTACCCTGTTCAGGGCATTACTACCTGTAACATAATTTATTTCGCCTCCCAATTTATCATAAGGTTTTTTAGTCTGTAAATTGACCAAACCACCATAGGAAACTAAATTTCCTCCGTACAAAGTACCCGAAGGACCTTTGATAACATCAATATTTTCGATATTAGCAGGGTCGAGACCACCATTGTTGAAGCTCGCCATACCATTTACCAATCTGGATTGTGTAGAAAAACCACGCATTGTGTAATATTCTGCGCCGTCTCCACCTCTGGAAGTACTTTCCCAAAGTCTTGTAATCCCTGTAGCATTGGTTAATACATTCTTAAAATTGGTGGAAACTTGGTCTTTCAGTATTGCCTTTGGAATACTATTATACACTTGAGGATTTTCAATATCCTTTAAATTGAGTTTAGAAACTGAAAAAGCATTTTCATTTTTATATTTCTTCGTGTGATTGATGATTACTTCAGTAATATTTTCCACTTTGGTAGTATCTACTTGTGCGTAGAACTGAGAAAATGAACTGAAGAGGACAATAGGTAAAGCGATTTTTCTCATATTTATTTAGAACGATTTTAAATAACAATGCAAATATATATATTATTTATAATTATTCTAAATAAATATAATGACATATATCATGAATTTTAAAATGATGAGGATGTGAAGTCGTGAATTATGAGTTACGAGTTATGAATTATGAGTTATGAGTTATGAGTTATGAATTATGAATTATGAGTTATGAATTATGAATTATGAATTATGAATTATGAGTTAGAAGGTGATAAAGGTTACGGATTAAAAAAAAGCTCTATTAGATTAATCTCTGTCTCCATATCAAATTGGGTTTCTTTATATTGAAATTACTTTCTTCAATAAAAACACCCCGTCATTCCGATGCTCGGAATGCCACCCCTCTGTAAGAGGGGAACTGACTCTATGTATTTTGGATTCGTGAACTTCGTTCGCAGACTTTTGGTGTTTGATTAGTCAACGGGATTCGTGAGGTTGTGAAGTTGTGAAATCGTAAAGTTGATGATTTGTAAAGTTGTGAAGTTGTTAAGTCGTAAAGTTGAAATATTTTGCTTTATGAAGAGATTCTTCACTATGCTACGCTTCGTTCAGAATGACAGGGTTCTGTTTTTTACTCACGATTAGAAATCTATATCATTGGGGGGATTTTTTTTTGAAACGCAAAGATTTTTTATTCTTGAATTGCTTTTTTAAGTGAGCTAAGTTGGCGAAATTCATTCGCTATGAAGCGATGTGGTGAAGGATGAGGTGCGGGGTAAAGTCGTGAAGTTGATGAGTTGTGAAGGCGTAAGTTGTGAGTTATGAATTATGAGTTATGAGTTATGAGTGCGGGGTGAAGTCGTGAAGTTGATGAGTTGTAAAGACGTGAATTATGAGTTATGAATTATGAGTTATGAGTTATGAGTGCGGGGTGAAGTCGTGAAGTTGATGAGTTGTAAAGACGTGAATTATGAGTTATGAGTGCGGGATGAAGTCGTGAAGTTGAAATATTTTGCTTTATGAAGAGATTCTTCACTATGCTACGCTTCGTTCAGAATGACAGGGTTCTGTTTTTTACTCACGATTAGGAATCTAATTATTGGGGGGATTTTTTTTGAATCGCAAAGATTTTTTTTCTTGAATTGCTTTTTTAAGTGAGCTAAGTGAGAATTCGCTAGCGAATTGATGAAGCTGTGTTTTAAATATTTTATTATATTTAAACAATTATAAAGTAATCCTCAAAGATTAAAAAAACGATGCATCTGGTATTTTCGTTTCAATTTCAGCTACTTGCATCAGGTTTAAAAATCTTAGTGGTGAGATTAAAAACGACACCGTAAAAAAAATAATCGACAAATGAATATTTTATTAGAAACAGAAAGGTTAATTTTAAGAGAGTTAGAATACACAGACGAAAATGACTTATTCGAAATGGATTCTGACCCAGAAGTTCATTTGTTTATTGAAAATAATCCTGTAAAATCAATTGACGAAATAACAAAAGTGATTGAAATGCTTAAAAAGCAATATCAAGAAAATGGAATTGCTCGTTGGGCTGTAATTGATAAATTAACCAACGAATGTATTGGTTGGGCTGGTTTAAAATATTTTGACCAACCATTAAATAATCACCACAATTTTTACGAACTTGGTTATAGGTTTAAGAAAAAACATTGGGGTAAAGGTTTTGCTACAGAATCTTCTATTGCTATTTTGGATTATGGATTTTCAAACTTAAATATTGACCAAATTTTTGCTATCGTTGACCCGAAAAATGTAAACTCTAAGAAGGTTTTGTCTAAATTGGGCTTTGAATTTCAAGAAACCTTTGATTACGAAGGTGCCCCAACAGACTGGTTTGAATTGAAAAAGACTACTTGGGAACATAAAAAGTCGACTCCCCGACAGCAGTAACTGTGGCCCAACTTCAGATTTTGTGGAATAAATAAAGTTTGTGTTTTAAATATTTATTGTATTTCATTACAATGTAATATCACGGATTACAAATCTGAGACTTCGGGCTTCGGCAGGCTCAGCCACCGGGGAAGAAAATTGGAAAGAAAAATTCTTTACCCAACCCTGACTTCGACTACGCTCAGTCACCGAGGAGGAAAATTATTTTTTATTATATTTAAGTAGTAACAAAGTAGTAGTCACGGATTACAAATCCGCGACATCGGGCTTCGGCAGGCTCAGCCACCGGGGAAGAAAATTGGAAAGAAAAATTCTTTACCCAACCCTGACTTCGACTACGCTCAGTCACCGAGGAGGAAAATTATTTTTTATTATATTTAAGTAGTAACAAAGTAGTAGTCACGGATTACAAATCCGCGACATCGGGCTTCGGCAGGCTCAGCCACCGGGGAAGAAAATTGGAAAGAAAAATTCTTTACCCAACCCTGACTTCGACTACGCTCAGTCACCGAGGAGGAAAATTATTTTTTATTATATTTAAGTAGTAACAAAGTAGTAGTCACGGATTACAAATCCGCGACATCGGGTTCAACTCAAGGTCTTCAATTAGTACATTGGTGTAAAGGAGTCGACATGCATATAAATTTAAATGTAGTTGAACTTGACAACTTACCAAATGATTATTTAAATGTAGCTGAAAAAATTCTTTCATACCATTTAAAACCAATGTGTGGAAAACATTAATACCGTTTACAACATTTTACTGACAAAATGTTGTATAAAATCTGAATTAAAAAGCTTCAATAAATATCACAAAAAAGTTTTTCAATTTAGTTGTATTTTATAAATTTACTTTATTAAAAAACATTTTAACCGTGCTCAATTTTCTTGAACTAACGTTCTTCGAAAGCCCTTACTTCGACAATACTTTTTCGAACGATGTGTAATTTTACAACTCCTATATACTAACAAGATATGAATGGAATTATAGATATGGCTTTTTGTTACGAAATTGGTCTTCAAGTAAAAATTGCTAGAAGAGCAAACCAACGCTTAGAAGCAACTAAAGAAAGTCTCGACAATATTGAGGTTTGGTGCTCTATACAATCTATCCTTGTAGCCGCAGCAAACATTTCTAAAATTCTTTCACCACCAGATAAAAAATATAAACTACGTGGAGATAGATTACGGGAAATCCTCAAAGTCGAAAGTAACTCTCCTCTATTAGATCGAAAATTCCGTAATAATTTTTTCGAACATTATGATTCAAGAATTGAGGAATGGTTTGAAATACATCCAACTAACTCATATACTGATTTAGCAATGAATCCATCTCTTTTTGGCAGAAACTTAAATACACATAGAGGTTATAATTCATTTAATAATACAATTGAATTTCGCGGTGAAACATTAGATTTAAATAGTATTTTGAAAGAAATGGAAAAAATATTTGAAAATTGTAAGCTATATACATTAACATAAAACTACATATAAAATTGGTAATTATTGCGCAACTAACTTTTTATAAAAATAATCTATAAAAACCTAGCATCTCTTATTCTTTACTTAACGCGAAAACTTATTTAATTTAGGTGTATTTATTCTAAAAGAGCAGATTATTATCAAATCTTTTGGACTCTCTAATGAGCAAAGTTTATTTAATAAAAAACGGAAAACAGTATTTCATAATCCATTGATTTTATTAACTTTGTATAAAACTAATAAGCAAAACTTAAAATCTATAACACAATTACAATAAAATTTTAAGGCAATTGATAAGTGGATTACATCCGCAGATGTTGCTCGTCGCTACGCGAACTTCGCACATCTGTGAATTTGCAAAATACCCTTTCTTTGAAAGCAAAGCTTCCCGAAAGGAAACACCGCAAAGCCGCCGAACCGCCATTAGCAGTCATTCTATAAACGAGACACCAAAAACAGATGGGAATATTTGACTAACTTTTTAAGACAAAAAAAATGCAATTCGAAATAATTAGAGACGAAAATGGTAAACATCAAATAGGCGGAGAAATTCCACAAGATTTTACTATTCCAAAAAATGAATTTTTAGGAGGATTTCACTACTTAGGTTTAATTGACAATTCTGACCCACTTTTTTCTTGGTTACCTTTCAAAGTAAATTTAATTCATCCAATTTACACGGACGAATATTTTGTATTTCTAGATTATTCAAATCCAAATAGTCCGACAATTATTGAACCGACAGACACAGCTTCGTCAACAAGCGCATTTGACGAAATTAATAAAGACTCAAAAGTTATTTGGGAAGGAGTTAAAGTAAGCTTGGAGGAAAAAGAAGAAATTGACGAATTTGAAAGTATAGGAATTTGTGGACAACCAGAATGGCTACAAGATGCTGAAATCCCAAAATGTCCGAAAAGTGGAAAGTCAATGAAATTCTTATGTCAATTAGGAAGTTTTAGTGACATTAAATCAACATTTAGTAATGTTGTTCCGACAGACGGAATGGCTCAATACTTCGAGAAACTAAATTTTTGGTGTGACGGAAATTTATACATTTTCATTGAACCGACAACAAAGACAATGTGCTATACAATGCAAAACACATAACTTGATACAAATGATGGAAGAAAAAAAAAGAACTGTAAATATATTCTATGACAACAAATAAAATTTAGTTTCTTTTATTCTTTACTAAGCGCTGACACTTATTTAATTTAGGTCTATTTATCCTAGAAGAGAAGTGTTTAATGAAATCCTTGGAAATCTCTAATGAGCAAAGTTTACCCTATAAATTTTTAATAAAAAATGGAAAACAGTATTTTATAATTCATTGATTTTATTAACTTTGTATAAAACTAATCAACAAAAATTAAAACCTATCACGCATTTACATTAAAATTTTACGGCACGGGATGTGTGGATTATAACCACAGATGGAAATTAATAAAATCTCACGAACGGAAGCAAAGCTTCCTGAAAAGGGAACTTCGCTAAACCCTCGAAGCGTTGTCTGCAATTTTCAACAATTATTATGGAAAAAATAACTCAAGTAATTAAAACATTATTCAATTTACAAGCTCATATAAATCTATCTGTAGAATCTCTCAATGAAATTTATAATAATTCTGAAATTTTTAAAGGAAAATATCTTGAAAATTTTTATCAAGAAAAAATGCCATTAGAAGTTTCATTACACACATTAATTTCAAATTATACAATCATTCAATTTTGCTCTTTCTTAGAAGAATATAACGAGTATTTTAATCCAGATTTCTGTGAAGCAAAATATAAAAATAGAATCTTAGAAGTACGAAAAAAAAATTCTGCAGGAATCAAAAGAATAAATAAATGGAAAGATTTAATTAAGTTTCGAAATGAATTAGTTGCTCATAACTTGAGAATAAAAAATGAATCTTTTTTTTCCAATCAAATAGAAAATTTAGAATACAAAATTCCTAATAGTATTTCAGAGAAAAACTTATTTTCAGGAATAGTTTATATTATAAATTCAAATATTAGAGATGAGTTTATTGATGTAATTTTAACCTTCAACCCTTTTGAAAGTATGTTAGATAAAATGAAAATTATTAGTGAGGTTGTAGACAATGAAAAAGAGCTAGAAGAACTAGCAAATAAAATGTTTAATTAAAATAATAAAAATGAGAGTAATCGCCCGCTTCTTTAGAATGAAAGGTATGTTAGATGACCATTATACAATGTATGAAAATGGTGACGTCTTGCATGAGTTTGATGCAAGTATTTATCCTGGAAATCAAGATTTGAAAAGAACTATAAATGCTAAAGATTTGAATTCAGAAATTAAAGAAAAATTATTAGAAAATGCTTCAGAAGCAGATAAAGAGTTAGCGAAAAATTTATTAGGACTGTAAAAAACTACAGATTACATTGGTAGCTGTTGAACAACTACCATTTTTAGAAAATAATCATGAAAAAGATAAAACGAGACCTCTTTAAAAGGAATTCAATTTCGTCTTTTTTTATAAATTTATTTCATTGAAAAAGCATTTTGCTTGTGCTTAATTTTCTTGAACTTTTCAGCTCTTCGAAAGACCGCACAAGGCAAAGCAGCCGAGCCGTTAGCACAAATTAAAAAAAACTATTACCGAAATGAATGAAATTTATTTATCTCACCGAGCAAATATTAATGAAAAAACTACTTCGTCAGGAAAAGTGGTAATTTATGAAGACCATAGAACGATCTTAAATGTTCTTTATCTTCTAAAAAAAGAAGGAAAATTAGATTGTCCAATAAATATAATTCTTTTTGATGATCACGATGATGGTTGTGTACCAAGTAAAATTGCTCTAGAAAAAATTGAAAAATTCAATGAAAACCAACCTGAAATAAGAGATTTTTGGTCATTTACTGAATTTGATCTAAAATCTTTAGATGATGATTGGATAAAAGCAGGTATGGAACTCAATTTAATTAATAATGTTTTTCTTTTTAATTCTACTCAATCAAGAATTAATTTTTTTGAAGAATATAAAACTAAAAGATTTGGCACAAAAAAAATCTATAATTTAGGATATATTTGGGATGCTTTATCTTATAGAGGGTATTTAAATGATGCAATTAAAGAAGATGAATATGGCAATTTATGGGAGGATTTTGGATGGAAAAAAAACCAAGAATTTAAATTTGAATTTAAACCAACAAATAAATTTATTGTTGATTTTGATTTAGATTGTTTTTCCATTGAGTTATTGGATAATAGAATTGCAATTCCAGAAGAAATACTTTATGAAAAAATGACAACATATTTCAGACCGGAATATCACCATTTTGGTAATGCACAAAAATTTATTAAACATATAATTGACAATGCCGAATTTTCAACCATATGCTTTGAAAATAATTGTTGTGGAGGATATCAACAATCATTTAAAATTTTTGAAAATGTTAATGATTTATTCTTTGAAAATGAAATAAAATAGAAGAAACTTCCGATAAAATATTCTATGACAAAACATAAATAAAATTTAGTTTCTTTTATTCTTTACTAAGCGCTGAAACTTATTAAATTTAGGTCTATTTATCCTAGAAGAAAAGTGTTTAATGAAATCCTTGGAAATCTCTAATGTGCAAAGTCTAGCATATTTTTTTATTAAAAAAACATAAAACTGTATTTTATAATCCATTGATTTTATTAACTTTGTATAAAACTAATCAACAGAAACTTAAAATCTATAACACAATTACAATAAAATATTACGGCACGGGAAATGTGGACCTTGCACATCATGCGATTTTGCATAATACCCTTTCTTTGAAAGCAAAGCTTCCCGAAAGGAAACATCGCAAATCCGCCGAGCCGTTATCTGCAATTTCATAAAAATTCACATTAATAAATTAATAACATTAATTTTCTATATTTGAAAAAACTACTAAAATGAAAATAACAGAATATAGGATTCGAAATTACAAAGCTGTAAAAGACACTTCAATAAATTTAAACTATTCATTAAATCCGATAATTGGAGTAAATGAATCAGGAAAAACTACAATTCTTAGTGCTATACTTGCATTTGATAAAAATCGTGACAAAGTAAATTCTGGTAATCATTTAGAGTATAAAAACAAATATTCAACTGGCGCAACAAAGGACAGTAAAATAACTGCTAATCTGACATTAGATAAAACTGAATTACAAGATTTAAAAAAGGTTTTGAATCTACATTCAGAAACATTAGAATATAATCATATTTCAAAATTTACTGAAAAGACACCATTTGTTTTAACTAGAGAACTTTCCTCTCCGGATAAAGAATATACATTAGAAGATGAGACTTTTCAAGAAAAAAATAAGAAAATAATTATTACCTTTTTATTGAAAAATCTACCATATATACTATATTTTGATGATTTTACAGATAGAGTTCCAGAAGAAATTGTTTTTAGAGAAGACTATAAATCTACTGGAAAATTGGCATTCTCAAAAAATAGAGAATGGCAAGAAATAATTGTCGAAATATTTAGACGAGCTGAAGTAGAAGGAATTGATGATGATGAAAACCCTTTAAAATCTTTTTTCCACCTTAGTGATAAAGATCAAAAAGATGATATTCTAAGTGATATTGAAGATATACTTAATAAAGAGATTATCGATGAATGGAAAAGAATTAAAAAAAGTGGTTTTAAAAATTTTGCTGATGATAGTGATAATCTTTCACTTGAATTAAAATGCGAAGAAAATACTTTTACTTTCAAAGTTAGAGATAAGTCAAATAAAGAAAAAAAGCGAACATTTAATGTTAGTGAAAGAAGTAAAGGTTTTCAATGGTTTTTTAATTATATGATTAAACTTAAGTTTAATCCGAGATATAAATTTAAAAAGGAGAACTCTTTATTTCTTTTAGACGAACCAGGTTCATATTTGCATTCATCTGCACAAAGTGAATTACTGAAAGAATTAAAAAGTGTATCAGAAAAAAACACAATTGTTTATTGTACACATTCACAATATCTTTTAAATCCGCAAACAATTAAATTAGGTAGTATTAAGATTGCAGAAAAGGAAAATTCAACTATTAATTTGATTGAGTACGGAAAATATAAAAGCAAAGATGACAGAGGGGCATTGAGTACAGTTTACCAAGCTCTTAACGTAAATTTCACAAATGATTTTGTAGGAAAAATTGTAATTACGGAAGGAATTACAGATTTTTACTTTTTTGATTTATTAAACAAACATACAAAATCATTTAAAATTCCATTCAAAATTATTGCAGGTGCTGGATCTGGAAATTCAACCAACTTGATTTCTGTTGGACTTTCTTTCTCGGAAAACTTTGTAGTTTTATTCGACAATGATGAAGGTGCAAAAGCACTAAAGAAATACAAAAAAGAATTTGGTGAAAGTATCATTAATCATTTTCATCTTTACAATTCAGATAAAAGATTTGCTTTAGAAGATTTCATTTGTGATACAGACAAAGAAAAACTTAGCAAAATAACCGGAACGGAAGACACGAAAAGAGCTTTAGCCTTGTTGTATTACGATCATCCCGAGAAAATTAAAAAAGAATTTATTCAAAATTTAGAAAAGGAAACTATTCAAGCTTTAACAAAAACAATTGAAAGAATAAACAGTTTATAAAGAAACTGCAGATAACATATTCTATGACAAAAAACAAATCAAAATAATTCAATAATTCTACAAAAAATTAAAAGATATCAATAATAAAACCACTACCTCTAACATATTCTAAGACCAAAAGCAATGAAAATAAAAAAAATCCCAATTTCTTAGGACTTTTTTTATTTTGGTTTTTAAATTTTATCTTCTTTTACTTCAAAGTCAAAAAAATCTTTTAAAGAAATTTCAAGGAGGTCACAAAATTTTGCAATAGTATAAATAGTCAATCCCCTTTTATTATTTTTACTTTCCCAACGATTTAATATTTGCCTATCGATTTCGTATTTTTTAGCAAATTCAGATTGTGTTAAACCAGTATTAGCTCTTAGAAACTTAATCCTATCAGCAATTCTATTTTTAAGCAAAATATCTTCCTCGTTGAGTTTAGCCATAACGCAATTTTGCAAAAAATAACAACTTTTAAGTAATCCATTTGGATTACATTTATTATTTTACTATATTTGCAAATAACATTTTGCAATTATTCAAATAGAATCAAAATATTGAAGCAATTGCTTAGAATCTCGCATTAGAAAACTGGTAATTTTATGTGTACGAGAAGATAAGTAAATTTGCTCACGACCGCGGCGTGGGCTCTCTTATCGTACACGGGTATACCAGTACCTCTAATGCAGTAAGTTGAGTTCCACGCCTTTTCTATTGGGCAAAATGTAGTAAGTGTGTATGAAAGTGCTAAGAATTCATCTTTATGATCGAAGCAGTTTCTTCCCCCTAAAACACACTGCTTATGAAAAGAACAAATTCTTTGCCCCGAACCCTGAACGACCACCAGCTTTACTCACTGCTTAAAAAAGGCGACCCCCATTCTTTAGCACCCATATATGCTCGCTACCAGAGACTTCTCTTCTGGCATGGGAAACAAATGCTAGAGGATGATTTTGTGGTGGAAACGCTTGTGCAGGATGTTTTTCTTAAACTTTGGTTGCACCGTGATGCCATAGAAAGTCCGGGTCATATTTTGGGTTTTCTACGTTTTGTTTTGAAAAGAGAGTGCCTCTCCTATTACAGGTCTCCCAGAAATAAATTCGCAAAGCTTATCAATTCTTTAGAACGCTACGAGAACTATCAGGATTATCTGGCGGGTTACGACCCTGCACACGATAAAGAACATCTCCATCAACAAGAAGCGGAACAAAAAAGACTGGATGAAGTGAAGAAGGTATTGAACGTTCTAGATTCTAAAAGAAAGCACCTCCTAGAACTCTGTTTGGAATATGGTTTTCAGTATAAACCCATCGCCGAGGCTATGGGAAGCAGTGTAACCCAAATTAGCAATGAGGTGAACAACGCCATCCAAGACGTTAGAAAGATTATTAAAGGCAGTAATTTTGAACCGCCTAAGGAAAAAGTATCTGCGCAGGAACTGACAAGGGATAAAATTAGTCCTCAACAACTTGAAATTCTGAAAAGAAGGTTTGAACAAAAAGCCTCTTTCTCGGTGATAGCCCAAGAGCTTCAATTGTCTGAAAAGGAAGTCCACCGTGAATTTCTGTGTGCGTATCAATATCTACAACATCAGAACAACAGTGTAATGCCTCTTTAACATGGAAAAATCTACCCTTATCCTTACCCGAAGAATTCAGTTGGTTCTGGATGTTCCCAGCGATGAGAGAAATAAGATGTGGGAAAAACTCTACCGCTATCAGAACAGATGTTATAGGGCTGCAAATTTTATTGTTTCTCATCTTTATGTTCAGGAAATGATGAAGGATTTCTTTTATTTCACAGAAGAGATTCAATATAAGTTGGCGGATGCAAACAAGGATGAAATGGGACTCTTTAACCGCTCAAAAACCAATACTACGGCACGGATGGTTTTTGATAAATTCAAAGGGGAAATTCCTACTGATATTTTGGGAAGCCTGAACAATACGATACAGTCTGTTTTTTCTAAAGAGAAAGCTCATTATTGGCAGGGATTGAAATCTTTGAGGAATTATAGAAAAGACATCCCTATCCCACTTCCTGTGAAATGCATCAGCAAAATGAGGTATGCCCCTGAAAAGAAAGCGTTTTGCTTTAATGCATTTGCCATTCCTGTGAAAACGTATCTGGGGAAAGACTATACAGATAAGCGATTGATTATGGAAAGGCTTTTAAAGGGTGAAATAAAACTGTGTACCTCGCAGATACAATTGAAAGACCAAAAAATGTATTGGCTAGCGGTATTTGAATTTGAAAAAGAGGAACATTCTTTGAAACCTGAAATTATTGCTGAAGCTTTTTTGTCTCTGGAACATCCTATTGTAGCAAAAGCCAACAATTTACGCATCACTATAGGCAGTAAGGAAGAGTTTCTCTACCGTAGGTTGGCTATACAGGCTAGTCAAAAAAGGCTTCAAGCAGGCATTGCCTCTGCCCGTTCTGGAAAAGGAGCGAAACGCAAGCAAAAGGCTCTTTTTAATCGAGAGCATTTGGAAAATCGGTTTGTTAATCATCGACTTCATGTCTACAGCAGACGGCTTATTGATTTTTGTATTCAGCAACAGGCAGGCACGCTGATCCTTAAAAATCAGGAAGACAAGATTGGCATTGCCCAAGAACAGGAATTTGTGCTTCGCAATTGGAGTTACTATGAATTGCAGTCTATGATAAAATACAAAGCTGAAAAAGTGGGTATTGAATTGATTATTGGATAGTAGAAAAAATACAACGAGGGTGCTTGTACACCCGTAAGGTGAGGTCTTGAACACTCACTAAATACTTGAGGGTATATACAACGGCGTGGGTTCTTTTTTTATAATACTTGGGGATCATAAAGATTACTCGAAAGAATTTGTGCTGTAGTTTTTTATTGTATGTTCTTTTGGCTTGAACCAAAAGAACCAAAAATTCAAGTCTGGAAATCCTCAGCTAAAAATGTATAGCCTTTTCTAAAAACTCTGAAACTCACTCGGCAGAATGCCGAGCTTAAACAGCAGACTTTTTTTAACGAAAAGGCTATTCATTTTGCTTCTTAATTATTTTATCTTCAATGGAATCAGCGAAACTTTGTTTTCTTAACGCTTTCGGTTTCCTAGGACGTCAAATTCAACTCGATTTGTAATAAACAGAGGATTTTATGCTCTTTCAATATCTTAAATATTTAATGAGTCGTGAAGACGTAAGTTGTGAGTTATGAATTATGAGTTATGAGTTATGAGTGCGGGGTGCGGGATTCGAGATATGGGAATTTGAAAATTTGAAAATGTGGTAATTTGAAAATGAGGTGACGGTGTGGGATACGGTGTAAAGTCGTAAAGTTGATGAATTATGAGTTATGAGTTATGAGTGCGGGATTCGAGATATGGGAATTTGAAAATTTGAAAATGTGGTAATTTGAAAATGAGTTGACGGTGCGGGGTGACGGGGTGAAATCGTAAAGTTGTAAAGTTGAGGAGTTGTGAAGGAGTGCGAGAGTTTCTATCACAAAGTTCACGGAGAGGGAGTGAAATGATTGTGATTTTGGGGGCTCTGAGGAACATCGGAGATGTTCTCGATTAGGGATAAAGGGTAAGGGGTAAAATCGTAAAGTCGTAAAGTTGATGAGTTGTGAAGGAGTGCGAGAATTTGAAAATGTGGTTATGAGTTATGTAGGAATGAGAGATTGTTTATTAAATTGAAAAACTACGTGAAAGGATTCTGGTGGTAGAAGTGAATTTTTTGAAACGCAAAAGTTTTTATTATTGAATTGCTTTTTTAAGAGAGCAAAGTTGGCGAAATTCATTCGCTATGAAGCTTTATGGAAATTGTTATTCAAAATAGGCTTATTTTTTTATCACAAAGTTCACGGAGATGGAGTGAAATGATTCTGTTTTTGAGGGCACTGAGGAACATCGGAGATGTTCTGGATTAGGGATAAAGGGTAAGGGGTAAAATCGTAAAGTTGTAAAGTTGATGAGTTGTGAAGGAGTAAGTGGTGAGTTATGAGTGTGAGGTGCGGAATGCGGGGCGCGGATTGAGGGATGAGGGATGCGGGGTGTAGTTGGTGAAGATTTGATTAAAAAAGAGGTTGATTGAAGGGAAAAAAGATTATTTTTGAATAAACTATCGAAATGAAATTACCCATAAAACATCACGGAGCCGAAATTACCATCTTTTCTGAAATGACGGCACTTGCTAACCGATTTGGTGCGGTGAATCTGTCTCAAGGTTTTCCTGATGATGACATAGATGAGGCTTTGAAGAAGTTTCTTGCGGAAGGAACGAATAAAAATTTTAATCAATACGCTCCCAGTTTTGGATTTCCTGCGTTGATAGAAAATCTCATCACTTTTAATCATGCCAGAAAAAATCCGATAGATTTTTCTTCTTCGGAAATTACGATTACGCCTGGAGCGAGTTATGGAATTTATACCGCACTTTCTGCGATTTTAGAAATTGGCGATGAAGTGATAGTGCTGGAACCTGCTTATGACAGCTACATTCCTTCTATTGAAATGAATGGCGCAAAGCCTATTTTGGTTTCTTTGAATGAAGACTTTTTACCCGATTTTGAGAAAATTAAAGCAGCAATTACTGAAAAAACCAAAGCTATCCTCATCAATTCTCCGCACAATCCTACGGGAAAAATCTGGAGAAAAGAAGATTTTGAAAAGCTCTATCAACTCATTAAAGGCACCGAGATTATCGTTATCTCCGATGAAGTGTATGATTTAATTACCTTTGATAACACCGAATTTTACAGTGTTTTTCATCATGTAGAACTTAGAAACAGGAGTTTTGCCATCTTTTCTTTTGGGAAAATGTTTCATCTTACCGGTTGGAAAGTTGGGTATGTTTTGGCTTGTGAAGAATTGACCAAAGCTTTTAGAAAAGTGCATCAGTACATCAGTTTTAGCGTGAATACTCCTGCTCAATATGCTTTGTCGAAATATTTAGAGGTTTTTGACGCTCCAAAAAATCAACAGTATTTGCAGGAAAAAAGAGATTTCTTTTTGGCTCAATTTGAAGATTTGCCTTTTACTTTTAAGGAAAAATCAGAGGGAAGTTATTTCCAGATTGCCAGTTATGAGAACATTTCTAACTTACCTGACAAGGAATTCTGCATTTGGCTCACGAAAGAACACCAAGTTGCCACAATACCTCTTTGTTCGTTTTACCAAGACCAAAGAAACACGGGAATGATTAGATTCTGCTTCAGTAAAAGGCCTGAAACCATATTAAAAGCTGCTAAAAATTTGAGGAAGTTGGTGTGATGAGGGATGAGGGGGTGAAATCGTAAAGTTGAGGAGTTGTGAAGTCGTAAGTCGTAAGTCGCAAGTTGTGAGTTGTGAAGTCGTGAAGTGGAAATATTTTTCTTTATGAAGAGATTCTTCACTACTCTACGCTTCGTTCAGAATGACATGGTTCTGTTTTTTACTCACGATTAGGAATCTGTTTCAGTGGGAGAATTATTTTTGAAACGCAAAGATTTTTATTATTGAATTACTTTTTTAAGTGAGCTAAGTTGGCGAAATTCATTCGCTCTGAAGCGAGGTGGAAATTGTATATATTCTATCACAAAGTTCTCGGAGATGTGGTGAAATGATGGCGTTTTTGAGGGCTCTGAGGAACATTGGAACTCAAAGTCTGGAGACTTTGCGCAGCAAAGTGGGATTCGTTTGTAGTGGTGATTTTTTTGAATGTTCTTTTGGCTTGAACCAAAAGAACCAAAAATTCAAGTCTGGAAATCCTCAGCTAAAAATGTATAGCCTTTTCTAAAAACTCTGAAACTCACTCGGCAGAATGCCGAGCTTAAACAGCAGACTTTTTTAACGAAAAGTCTATTCATTTTCTTAACGCTTGCGGTTTCCTAGGACATCTTGCAACACAATTCATAATTATGAGGCAGTTTTTACCTCCGTTTTACATTTTATTTAAAAACGTTTAATAAAATAATTTGTGGCAATAATTTTCTTTTTTCCAACCTTGACTCCCGATTCCACATTCTATAACAAAAAAAACAAAATCCTCAAATTGAAATCAATTTGAGGATTTTTTAAACAACGTAATAAAGCTATTTATTTGAAAACACTAACATTTCCTTGCTTGTCTGTGAGTCTTCCTGAATTTCCATCATCAGACAGTTCCCAAGCATAAAAACCGTCTGTAAAAATAGGTTCGCCTTTTGGATTTGTTCCTTTTGCCAACAATTTGTGTTCTTCTTCGTCATTCTTTTTGAGGGTCATCGCAAGGTCGATTCCTTCGGCAAAATAGGTTACCACTATGGTTTCTCCTTTATCATTGGTTAAGGTTTTTGCCTCTTGTTTTAAAGAAACTTCTTTTGAATTTTTATCACTTATCATTGAAGTGTTCTGTGTAGCATCAGCTTCTTTGTTACAAGAAATCAAGAAAGCGAACATTGCTAAGATTATCCAATTATTTTTCATATTGATTCAATACTGTTTTTTTGAAAGAAATGAGTCCACTATATGAGCCGTCATTATTTTTAAAAATAATCACAAAAATGCTCTTCTGTTTTACAGGTGCAAATTTGCTAATAAATGTCATGTTTATTTTATGACTCAAGTCATAAATCCCAACTGTTAAACTCCGTTAAATTTGTTATCAAATTAATATTAAAAATAAAAATATATGAAAAATTTGAAATTTCTAGTCCTTCCTATGATGGCTTTCGCGATGGTTTCTTGTGGTAATGACAAGCCTGCAGACGCTTCTGCATCTACCTCATCTACAGAAACATCTGCTGCTACTACGGAAACTAGCGCATCATCTGAATCAGGACAATACGATCCGAAAAGAGGTTTAGGTAAATATGACGAAAGCAACGTAGATGTGAGCAAATTTGACGCTGCTATGGCTGCTGAAGGGAAAAAAGTAGCAGAGGTAAAATGTACTTCTTGTCATAAACCTACCGAAGAAAAATTAGTAGGACCAGGATGGAAAGGAGTGACTACAAGACAAACTCCCCATTGGATTATGAACTTCATCAGCAATCCAGATCCTATGATTAGTGTAGACCCAGAATTACAAAAACAATTAGAGATTTGTTTAGTGAGAATGCCAAACCAAGGGCTTAATGAAACTGAAGCAAGACAAATTCTAGAGTACATGAGAGAAATCGACGGTGCAAAATAATTTAGATAGACTATAAAAATAAATATATGAAAATTATTCAGTTATTTGGTATTTCGGCCTTTGCTTCATTAGCATTTTTAGGCAGTTGTAAACCCAAAGGTACAGAAACCGCAGTAAGTGGTGACGCCGCAGAAAAAGTATATGTAGCTCCTGGAAAATATGATGAGGTATACAATTTCGTGAGTGGTGGTTTTAACGGACAAATGAACGTTTATGGTTTACCGAGCGGAAGATTATTGAAAGTAGTTCCTATTTTCTCTGTAAATCCAGAAAATGGGTATGGTTTCAGTGAAGAAACTAAGCCTATGTTAGAAACTTCGCACGGTTTTATTCCTTGGGATGACCAACACCACTTAGAATTATCTCAAACGAATGGTGAACAAGACGGAAGATGGATTTTTGCGAATGCGAATAACACGCCACGTGTGGCAAGAGTAAACCTTAAAACCTTCAGAACTGAGGAAATTATAGAATTGCCGAACTCTGCGGGTAACCACTCTTCTCCATTTATTACCGAAAATACAGAATATGTAGTGGCAGGTACTCGTTTTGCTGTTCCTACAGATGATGCAAATGGTGACGTTCCTATTAATTCTTTCAAAGAAAACTTCAAAGGAGTGATTTCTTTCATCGGAGTTAATAAAGAAACTGGTGATATGAATTTATCATTCCAAATTGAAGCTCCGGGTGTAAACTTTGACCTTTCTCACGCTGGTAAAGGAAAATCTCACGGTTGGTTCTTCTTCTCTTGCTATAATTCAGAACAAGCGAATACTTTATTAGAGGTTAATGCTTCTCAAAATGATAAAGACTTTATCATGGCGGTAAACTGGAAAAAAGCTGAAGAATATCTAAAAGCAGGTAAAGGTAGAAAAGTAAAAACGCAGTATGCTCACAATAAATTTGATGAAAAAACTCAAACTGCTACCTCTAAAATGGAGCAAGAAGTGACTGTACTTTCTGCTAAAGAATTAAAAGATATTTGCTATTTCATGCCAACTCCTAAATCACCTCACGGTTGTGACGTAGACCCAACTGGTGAATACATTGTAGGTTCTGGTAAATTGGCCGCTCTTATCCCAGTTCACAGCTTTAGCAAAATGCTTAAAGCCATTGAAAATAAAGAATTTGCAGGTGAATATGATGGAATCCCAATCTTAAAATATGAATCTACTCTTTATGGTGAAGTTCAAAAACCAGGTTTAGGGCCATTACACACAGAATTTGACGGAAAAGGAAATGCTTATACTTCATTCTTCGTTTCTTCTGAAGTGGTGAAATGGGATATTAAAACATTAAAAGTTCTAGACAGACAACCAACGTTCTACTCTGTAGGTCACTTAATGGTAGTAGGTGGTGATACTAAAAAACCTTACGGTAAATATCTCGTTGCTTATAATAAAATCACAAAAGACAGATTCTTACCAACAGGTCCAGAATTAACCCAATCTGCACAGTTGTATGACATTAGTGGAGATAAGATGAAACTCTTATTAGACTTCCCTACTTTTGGTGAGCCACACTATGCACAAGCTGTTCCAGCTTCTCTTATCAAAGACCAACAGGTGAAGTTCTACAATATTGCAGACAATAAACACCCTTATGCAACCAAAGGTGAAGCAGAATCTAAAGTGGTAAGACAAGGCAATAAAGTACATGTTTATATGACTTCTATCCGTTCGCACTTTGCTCCAGATAATATAGAAGGTATCAAAGTAGGTGATGAAGTTTACTTCCACGTGACCAACTTAGAACAAGACTGGGATGTACCGCATGGATTCGCCATCAAAGGCAATCAGAATGCAGAATTATTGATTATGCCAGGTGAAACTTCTACCCTAAAATGGGTTCCTAAAAAACCAGGAATGTACCCAATGTATTGTACAGATTTCTGTTCTGCATTGCACCAAGAAATGCAAGGATACGTAAGAGTTTCTCCAGCAGGAAGCAATGTTCCTCTTACTTACAGCCTCAATAATAAAGCGGATAACGCTAAAAGCCCTGTGAAAACAGCAGTCACAAAATAAATTTCTAAAAGGGCAGTTTCTACTGCCCTTTTTTACTTCTGTAACAAAAGTTACACTCTATAAGAACTTCTTATTACAATCTAAAAACAATGAAAAATAATTCATTATCCAAACTCTCTAAAATTTTGCTTATTACAAGCGGAATTGGATTAATCATCAGCATCTTCGTTCCTTTATGGGCCATTTATCTAGAAGCTCCACAATATCCAGAAGGATTAGGTATGTTTCTCCATGCCAACAAAATCACAGGAGACTACGAAATTATCAATGGACTGAACCATTACATCGGGATGAAAGAAATACATCAGGAAGATTTTTGGGAATTTAAAATTTTACCTTATGCATTAGGATTCTTTGCAGCGTTGGCATTTCTCACCGTATTCCTCAATAATAAGAAATGGCTATATTTCTTTGCGGCTTTATTTCTTATATTTGGAGTAGCTTTCATGGTAGATTTCTATCTTTGGGAGTACGATTACGGTCATAACCTTAATCCCAATGCAGCGATTGTAGTTCCGGGTATGAGTTACCAACCACCACTTTTCGGTTTTAAACAACTTCTGAACTTTGGTGCGTATTCTTATCCTGATATAGGAGGCTGGATTATGTTTGGTGTAGGAATTATCCTTGTTGTTTTATCTTATTTAGAAATAAAATCTTCCAAAAAAGTAATATAAAATGAAAAATTTATTTAACATTCTAGGAATCATCTCTTTAGGCCTATTTTTTTCTTGTTCACCAAAAGGTCCAGAAAAAATAAACTTCGGGAAAGACCAGTGCGAGCTTTGCAAAATGGGAATAGAAGACCCTAAATTCGCTACAGAGCTTATTACAGAAAAAGGCAGAATCTATAAATTCGATGATCTGAACTGTATGCAAAGTTATGCCACCGAAAATGCAGAGCAAGTAGGTCAAGCCAAATTGTATGTGCCAGATTTTCTTACCCATGAATTGTTCCCAATAGAAAAAGCAACCCTAATCACAGGTGGTGCTATAAAAAGCCCTATGAATGGTAATGTAGCTGCATTTATCGACAAAACCAAAGCCCAAGAAGAAGCTCAAAAATTAGGAGCAAGCTTCCTAGAACAATAAATTTCACTTTAACTTATAGCTTTTAGGCTTTGTGAGAAACATTATTTTAAATATTTTTAGCAAAGCCTATTTTTTTGAAACATTTTGAAAAATTTATCCAAAATATTATCATTTTTCTTCCTCCTGAATTTTGTTTATCATTCAGCGAAAACGCTGATAGTGGGGAAAAATCAGGCTTATAAAACCATTAACTCTGCCCTTGCTCAAGCTCAAAATGGCGATACGATTTTGGTTCAAAAAGGACATTACAAAGAAGGAAACATCAACATCCAAAAATCTATTGCCCTGATTGGAATCGGCAGACCTGTTTTGGATGGTCAAATGAAGTACGAAATTGTTTCACTAAGAGCGAATAAAATTCTTTTGCAAGGTTTTAAAATCATCAATTCTGGGGAAGATGAAGTGAAAAACATAGGAGCTGTTCGTTTATATGACAGTCAGTTTTCCACCATTAAAAATAATATTTTCGAGAACAATTACTTCGGGATAACCATTCAGAGAGGGTATCAATGTTTGATTCAAAACAATAAAATCACCACCAATAGAGGGAAATCACAAGAATTAATCGGTGATGGCGTTCACGTTTGGTCCAGTGCAGAAATCTGGATCAAAAACAATTATATTTCTGGTCACAAAGACGGCATTTACTTAGAAAAAGCCAACAACACCTTTGTTTTTAGAAATATTTCCGAAAAAAATAAACGTTATGGGTTGCACTTCATGTTCGCGCATAACAATGTTTACACCGGAAATATTTTTAAGAATAATGACGCTGGAGTTGCTGTAATGTACAGTCGAAATGTAGGTATGTATAAAAATAAATTCCTCGATAACTGGGGAGATGGCGTTTATGGACTTTTGCTCAAAGACCTTACGTTCAGTAAAATCAAGCACAATATTTTCAACAACAACACGGCCGCCATTTTTATGGATGGCACTTCTAAAGTTGATCTCTACAACAATCAGTTTTCTAACAACGGTTGGGGTATAAAACTCAATGCCAATTGCATGGAAAACCGTTTGATGAAGAATAATTTCGAGAACAATACTTTCGATGTGAGCACTAGTGGAAGTCTTGTGATGAATATTTTTAAAAATAATCACTGGGACAAATACGAAGGTTATGATCTGGACAAAGACCAAATTGGCGATGTTCCTTTTCATCCCTTGAGTTTATACTCCGTTCTTTCTGAGCAAAATCCTATGATTATGTTGTTGTACCGAGCTTTTTTCGTGGAGATTCTTGACCGTTCAGAGCGATTAATTCCAAGTCTTACTCCTGAGAATTTTGTGGATGAGAAGCCGGAGATGAAAGCTAATAAGGTGATGGAGTGATGAGGTTATGGAGTGATGAAGTTGTAAAGTTGTAAAGTTGTAAAGTCGTAAAGTTGTGATGGAGTGATGAAGTGATGGATGAGGTGATGAGGTGATGAGGTGATGAAGTTATGAAGTGAATGGTGAATTGGTGAATGGTGAATTGGTGCACCGTTTTGTGATTTTAAAAATTATTTTTTATAAAAAGTTATGATTGAAATAAAAAATTTAACCAAAAAATTCAATAAGTTCACTGCGCTTAATGAGGTGAATATTCGCTTTAATGATGGGCATTCAGTTGCACTCATTGGTCCCAATGGTTGCGGAAAAACTACCCTTATTAAATGTATTCTCGGATTAAATGTAGTAGAAGATGGCGATATTTTGGTCAATAATGAAAGCGTAAAAGAACATTATCTCTACCGAAAAAATATTGGTTACATGCCTCAAATTGGTCGATATCCTGAGAATATGACCATCGCGCAAACCATTCAGATGATTAAAGATACCCGAAAAGTCTCTGAAAGCGAATTAGATACTGAACTTTTAGAAGCTTTCGAACTGGAAAGTATCTTCGACAAAAAAATGCGCACGCTTTCTGGCGGAACTACCCAAAAAGTAAGTGCTGTTTTGGCTTTTTTATTCAATCCTGGGATTATAATTTTGGATGAGCCAACGGCAGGTTTGGACCCACTTGCTTCTGAAATTTTAAAAAATAAAATCATCAAGGAGAAAAACAAAGGAAAACTCATCATTATCACGTCTCACCTGTTGAGCGAATTGGATGATATCGTCAGTGAAATTGTTTTTATGAATGAAGGAAAAGTCATTGTTCACCAATCTGTAGAAGAATTAATGACCGAAAGAAAAACCGAGAAAATCTCAGAAAGTATCATCAGTATTTTAAAGGAAATGAAGCCATGAACAATATCGCAAAATTCATCTTTTTCGACATTTTAAAGAATAAAATCGTCTTGTTGTATACCCTACTCCTCTTTGTTATTTCATGGTCAGTATTGGGATTAGACAGCAATTATACCAAAGCTACGTTGAGTTTACTGAATATTGTTTTATTGGTGGTTCCACTTGTGAGCATTATTTTTTCTACGATTTACGTGTATAACAGCAGTCAGTTTATAGAATTATTGCTCAGTCAACCCATTGCAAGAGGTAAAATTTGGTTCAATATTTTTATCGGGCTTTCCTCCGCATTGATTCTGGCGTATTTGCTTGGTTGTGGCGTTCCTATTTTGCTTTATTCTTCTCTAGAAACTGGGTTTTCGCTTATTATCATTGGAGTAATGCTTTCGGTTATTTTCACAGCATTTGCTATGTTGTCTTCGATTGGAAGCAGAGACCGAGCGAAAGGAATAGGCATTTCGATTTTTGTATGGTTGTTTTTTGCTATTATTTATGACGGCATTTTACTGGTTCTGATGTTCCAATTTTCGGATTATCCCATTGAAGGAATCATGGCGACTTTGGCCGCGATAAACCCTATTGGTCTTGCTCGAATTTTCGTGCTCTTGCAACTCAATATTTCAGCGATGCTCGGCTATTCTGGAGCTGTTTTTAAAGATATTTTTGGTTCAGGTGGCGGAATGGGAATTTCAATGGTGATTCTCTTTATTTGGATTGCAGTCCCTTTTCTGCTCTCTTATATCAAATTTAATAAGAAAGATTTATAATTTTCATCATTTGTGTTTTTTCTGTAGATCTTCCCTCTTTCTGGGAAGATTTTTTTTTAAATATCAATTTGCTCTTTTTCAATTCTCTGATAAATCTCACGTTTTCAAGCCTTTATTTTATGATTACAATCATAAAAGCATGACTTAGTTTGCTCGTAATTTTATTTAAAATTTTATAAAAATATGAAAAAGACATTTCTAATCCTTTCTTGTGTTGCTCTAGGACTTATCTCTTGCAACAAAACCGAGGCTACCACTGAAACCTCAACCTCTACAGAAGCTGTAGCTGGTGGTCAAGAAGCTGTAGTAGACGAAGATTCTGCACCTACCATTGTAAAATTAGCGGCAGGAAATAAAGACCTTTCTACCCTTGTTACCGCAGTAGAAGCAGCGGGACTGACTACTTCTCTCAGTAATGCAGGTCCATTTACTGTTTTTGCGCCTGTAAATGCTGCTTTTGATAAATTACCTGCTGGAACAGTAGATGATTTATTAAAACCTGAAAACAACAGTAAATTGGGTGATATTTTAGGACATCACACTTATGTAGGGGTGATTAAAACAGAACAAATGACTGACGGTCAATCTTTAGGTATGGTAGACGGTAAAAATATTACTATTAAAATGGTGAATGGTAAACCTACCATCAACGGAACGGTAAATATTATTGCTACTGTTCCTGCCTCTAACGGAATTGTACATGTGGTAGATGGTGTTATTTTACCACAATAATTATTACATAGGTTTTTCACAACAAAAGGCTTACTTATTTTTAGTAAGTCTTTTTTTATGGTGTGGCTTCGACAAGCTCAGCCACCGAGGTGGAAAATTATTTTATTGTATGTTCCTTTTTATTATTTTTTGAAACGCAAAGATTATTTATTATTCTTATGTTTTTAAGGGAGCAAAGTTGGCGAAATTCATTCGCTATGAAGCTTTTTGGAAATTGTATATTTTCTATCACAAAGTTCTCGGAGACATAGTGAAATGATGGCGCTTTTGAGGACTCTGAGGAACATTGGAAATTGTGAAGACGTGAAGTTGAAATATTTTGCTTTTTGAAGAGATTCTTCACTATGCTGCGCTTCGTTCAGAATGACATGGTTATGTTTTTTGCTCACGATTAGGAATCTGAATTATTTTTGAAACGCAAAGGTTATTTATTATTCTTATGTTTTTAAGGAAGCAAAGTGGAATTCGCAAGCGAATTGATGAAGCGCGTGTTTTAAAATGTTTTTTCCGAACGGATTTATTTGTGTTCTGGCTTAGACAGCTCCAGCACCGAGATAAAATTACGGTTTTCCATAATTTTATTTATATTTGTTGTAAGATTACTCTATAAGAATTCTTAAGTTCTCTAATCAGGCTTAGCAGGCTTTAAAATTTGGAAAATTTTCAAATCTTTTTTAGGACTTCACAATTTTCATATCGTTATGATTAGTAATAGATGATACCGAAAAAAACAATAACTGATTAAATTAAAAAATATGAAATTCATTTACAGCCAATTACTTTTTATCATCATTGCACTTGCAAGTTGTTCAAACGTATCTCAACCCACCGACCCCATTCCAGAATACGAAACCTTTAAAATTCAATCCAAAAAAGTGGGTGAAGAAAGAATAATTAATGTTTGGACACCTCCAAACTACAAGAATGATAAGGATTCATTAGCCGTGATGTATATGGCAGATGGTGGGATAAAAGAAGACTTTCCTCACATTGCTAATACATTGGCCAAACTTATAAAAGAAAAGAAAATAAAACCTTTAATTCTAGTAGGAATTGAAAATACTGAAAGAAGAAGGGATTTAACAGGTTTTACAGAAATTGAAAAAGACAAAGAAATCGCAGCAGTTGTTGGTGGTTCAGAAAAATTTAGAGCATTTATTAATGATGAACTTTTTCCTGAAATTAACAAACGATATAGAACTACAAATGAAAAAAGCATCATTGGAGAATCTGCATCAGGTTTATTTGTAATGGAAACCTTCTTTTTAACACCTCAAATGTTTAACCATTATATTGCTTTTGATCCTTCATTATGGTGGAATAATCATTATTTAGTAAGAACAGCAAAAGAACATTTATCTAAATTTCCATCAAACGAAAAACGAGTTTGGTTTGCTGGTTCAAATGCAAAAGACATTTCGCCTTTCACAAAAGAATTAGCAAACATCTTAAAAAAAGAAAATAAAGCTAATCTAAAATGGAAATTTTCCGATGAACCAAAAGAAAAACATACTACTATTTTCAGAGCTACAAAAGAAAAAGCAATTATTTGGACATTAAATAAAACAGAGTAAAAAGCTATAAAAGCAATATTAATAATTATTTTACAATCTTTTCTTTATTTTTTAAAAAGATATAAAACTCCGAAGATTGAAACTTCGGAGTTTTTTACACTGTAGCTTTGACAAGCTCAGCCACCGAGGAGGAAAATTATTTTTATTATATATTCTTTTGGCTTGAACCAAAAGAACCAAAAGTTCAAGTCTGGAAATCCTCAGCTAAAAATGTATATCCTTTTCTAAAAACTCTGAAACTCACTCGGCAGAATGCCGAGCTTAAACAGCAGACTTTTTTTAACGAAAAGGTTATACATTTTTTTAACGCTTGCGGTTTCCTAGGACATCAAATTCAACTCGATGTGTAATGTACAGAAGATTTTCTATCCTTTCGGTCTATTTTATATTTAAAAACGTTTCAACAGAATGATTGATGGAAATAATTTTTTTTCCCCGACCCTGACTTCGGCTACGCTCAGCCACCGATATGAAAATTACGGTTTTCTAAATTCTAAAATAAACAAAAAGGCTTACTGAAATTCAGAAGCCTTTTTTGGATTTATAAAAAAGTAAGGGTTTAATTGTTTTTTTCCTTTAAGGTATTGAAGATGATTAGAATGGAGATTAAAATGAGTACAGAGATTCCGAATAAAAATTCATTGGCAAAAGGAATAGCCACATATTTTATCGAGAAAATGCCCATTAATCCCAGTAAAAATTCATTCAGAAAAACGCTCAACAGAAAATATTTTAATCCAGCTTTTAATCTTGGGCTAGTTTTAAAATTTTGAATGACTTGACTCAATAAAAAAGTCGCAATGCACATCAGTAAAATCAAGTGTAAATAGGCAATCACTACGTTTCTAAAACCGAAAGCAAATTGAGAAACCGCAGGAATGACAGAACCCAACTGCAAGAAAATTTTCACCGCAAAAGCAAAGCCTACATAGATGAAAACAAATCTTTGTAAAGCATTGGTAGTGGTTTTTATCTTTGGCCATTGATTTTTTATCCATTTAAAAAACACAAAAGCGCCATGAGTTTGAACAAGTGTTGCTAAAACAATTACCAAATAAATGAAAATAGGCAATTTCAACCATAAAACCGATAAACCAAAGCCTACGAAACAACCTATAAACAACAGCCAAAATATCATTTTGTTTTCTGTTGAACTGATGAGAATTCCTTTTTCTTTCAGGTGATAAAAGAGCAAACCTAGACATGAAAAAATAAAAAATCCGTTGTACTGAAAATGCAGATAAAAATAGGTAGACGCTAAATATAATTCCTGTACCACATTTTTAGTCGCCATCATATAACTCAATGTAAAAACGCCTAATGATGACAATACGGCAAAGAAAAAAGCGGCTAAAAACCAAATTTTGGAAGTTTCCTGAAGGTTTTTAAGGTCTCTGTACAAGAAAAAATAGTATACAAAACTATTCAGCAAAGCGATGGTGGAAAAAATGATGGACAACCAATAGTATCCTGCATATAGAAAACTCAACAGCATTCCGTAAGAAGCGAAAAAATTAATCCCAATCAATATTTGGTATTTTTTCATCTGAATACCTTCTACGGTTTTGCTTAGATATTGTGCTACTAAAATGTAAATACACGAAGTGATGTAGCCGTAAAAAGCAAAATGAGAATGCGCTTCTTGCAGATGTTTTTGTTCTACAAAAGGCAAAGAAAAGGCAATTTTATAGCGCATCAATACGCCTAAAATCGCAACGATTACAAAACTGAAAACTGAAAACTTAAGTAAGAATGCTTGATTTTTCATGCTCTAAAATTAGAGCATTTCAACCACTTATTCTATGACTGTAATCACAGCGACTAGAAATAAATTTTACCATTTCTGATTTCTAACTTGCCATCTCTTTCCATTTTTTTAACGGTTCTGATAATGGTTTCGGTTCTGAGACCCGTCATATTCGAAAGTTCTTTTCGGGTGATGTCAATCAGAATTTTTTCTTCGCCACAGCTTTTTTGCTTTTTATAATCGCAGAGTTGGCCGAAAATTCTGTTCTCAGGATTTAGGAACACAATATTTTTAATAGAATTGCTTTTGCTGATGGATTTTTCGGCAATAGACTTGGTAAATTCTATGAGTAAATCTGGTTTTTGTTTCAGATAATTGAGAAAATTATCTTTGTTGATTTTGTAAATTTCTGCACATTCTGAAGTCACCACTACATTTCCCGGAAAAGGTCTCCCTAACAGAACAGCTGGCTCCCCGAAAAAACTTTGGTCAAACACTTTGTGTTGCAAAAATTCTTTTCCTTCTTCGGTAAAGTGAAAGACAGAAAGTTCTCCTTTTACCAAATAATAAAACGAATGCGAATGACTTCCTTCACTGTGAATTAGGTCGTCTTTTTTGTATTTTTTTAACTCAGCATTTGTGTTAAAACTAAATTCTTGATCTATAATAAAACTCATCTCAAACCATTTTAACTTTCTGCAATTTACAAAATATAAATGACCTTTACTAAAGAATTTTAAAAAGACCATAACAGTCTTATTTTAAGATAAAAAAGCGCTCAATTCTACAAATTGAACGCCTTTTTAACAAAAATTTTAAAACAATTTCTTATCTCCAACCGCCACCTAACGCACGGTATAATTCTACTCCTGCTTGTAATTTGGTATATTGAGCATTGGCAATGTTAATTTCGGCATTCAATTTATTTACGTTGGCATTCAGCACTTCTAAATAATTTGCCATTCCGTAATTCACCAGTTCCTGAGAAAACTCTACGGATTTATCATACACTGATAATTCTTTTTTCTTAAAAGCGATGAATTGGTCTTGCGCATTGTACATTTTTAACGCATCTGAAACTTCATTTCCAGCATTCAGAATGGTTTTTCTGAAATTAAGATAAGCTCTTTCCTGATTGGCCAAACTTACTTCGTAATTGGTTCTGATTTGTCTTTTGTTCAAAATCGGTTGAGCCAATCCTACCAAAACATTTGCAAAAACAGAATTGGCACTGAATAACTTGTCAATATCTACCGATTGCACTCCAGTACTTCCTGTAATTTTAAGACTAGGGTAAAATTGTGCTTTTGCAGCATTGGTGAGTTCAAAAGCATTGATGAGGTTAAATTCTGCCTGTTTTACATCAGGACGATTCGCCAAAAGCGCACTTGGATAGCCTACATCTGTATTGAGTGCAAAATTCTGGGTACTGAGAGACGTTCTTTCGATTTCGTGAGAAGGTTCACCCATTAACAAAGAAATGGTGTTCTCTAGCATCTGAATTTGAACGTCTAAAGTCACCAAAGAAGCTTCGGCATTATACACCAATGCTTCACTTTGTTGAACCGCCACTTCCGAAATAATTCCTGCTTCTTTTAATGCTTTGGTGGTTTCTAAATTCTTTTTGCGAATTTCTATGGTATTGCTGAAAATTTTCTTCTGTTCATCAAAAGCTAAGAGTTGATAATACGCCGTCGCAATAGAAGCCACCAAATTGCTTTTTACATTTTGATGCGCAGCAACAGAACTCAGATATGCTGCATATTGCGCTTTTTCTTGCCCTTTTAGTTTTCCCCAAAGGTCGAGTTCCCAACCAAGATTTGCAGTAATATCAAATTGATTAATGTATCTTCTTTCTCCCACAATTTGTCCGAACTGCGTATTGAGCGAAGAAGTATTAAAAGAATAATCAGGTCCCACGGAAATAGTAGGTTGATACGCTGCTTTTGATTGTTTTAGATAGGCTTCTGCACTCGCAATATTTTGCAAAGCCATTCTGATGTCTAAATTATTTTCTAAAGCTTTGGCAATGTGTTTTTGCAAAACAGCATCGGTAAAAATTTCTTTCCAAGAGAGATTTGCCATGCTTACACTGTCTTTTGGCAAGGCATCAGTTCTGAAAAGTTTTTCGTCTACCACATCGTTAGCTCTTTGGTAATTCTGTCTGGTGTGACAAGACACCACCAAAAAACTCAGGAAAAATATAAGAATGATTTTATGGATTGTTATTTTCATAAACTTCGTTTTTAAATTATTCAGACAGATTTATTTCCAATTTTTTAGGCGGCGTGATTTTTTCTTGTAAATATTGGAAAATCACGAATAATACAGGAATTACCACCAATCCTAAAAATGTACCTATCAATAAACCTACTGCAGCACCCGTTGCAATCGAACGGTTTCCTACTGCACCAATTCCTGTTGCGAAAATTAGAGGCAATAAACCAAAAATAAATGCAAATGAAGTCATTAAAATCGGTCTTAATCTCGCTTTGGCAGCATTGATGGCAGACATCACCAAGGTTTCACCGTGGTGACGTCTTTGAACCGCGAATTCTACAATTAGAATGGCATTTTTCGCCAATAAACCTACCAACATAATTAAGGCAATCTGGAAGTAAATATTGTTTTCTAAACCTGCTAATTTTTGACCTAAAAACGCTCCCATTACTCCTAATGGAAGGGAGATAATCACAATTAACGGTAAGATATAACTTTCATATTGCGCTGCTAAAATGAAATACACAAATACCAAACTCAAGAGGAATATCAACAGCGTTTGAGAGCCAGAAGCTAATTCTTCTCTTGACAAACCTGTAAATTCTACTTCGTAGTTTTGGTTGAGTGCACCTTCCGCCACTTCCTGTACTGCTCTAATTGCGTCTCCGGTACTGTAACCCGGTGCATTAGACCCTGTAATTTTCACGGAAGTAAATAAGTTGTAACGGCTTACGGATTGTGGACCATAGGTTTTTTCTAAGGTTACAAACTGAGAAATTGGTGCCATTACTCCAGATTTGGTTTTTACGTATAAGGCATTTAAACTTTCAGGAGATTTTCTCGCATCTGGTAAAGCTTGCACCATCACTCTAAACTGTTTTCCATATTTGGTAAAATCTGCTGCATAAATTCCACCGATGTAACCTTGCATGGTATTTAAAATATCCGTCACTGAAACACCAGATTGCTCTGCAACGGGAACATTAATCGACATTTGATATTGAGGATACTTGGTATTAAAAGAAGTCTGTGCAAATTCAATTTCAGGTCTTTCTATCAATTTCCCGATGAATTCTTGCGTTACTTTGTCTAAATCTGCATAATCACCACCCGATTTATCCAGTAAAACCGCTTCAAAACCTGCACTACTCCCAAAACCTGGAACAGAAGGCGGTTGGAAAAACACTACTTTCGCATCTGGAACCGTAGCTGCCATTCCGAAGAGTTTTTTGGTAATGTTTTCTATTTTTTCGTCGTCACCGGTTCTTTCTTCAAAAGGTTTTAGTCTGATGAACGCCAAACCATTATTGCTACCATTTCCTGATAAGAAACCTCTTCCCGTAGAAATGGTTACGTTTTTCACTCCCGGAATTTGTAAGGCTTTTTGTTGAATCGCTTTCAAAGCATTATAGGTTCTTTCCATGGAAGCCCCTGCTGGAAGTTGAACATCTGTAAAGATGATTCCACGGTCTTCATTCGGAACGAAACCTTTTTTCATGGAAGCATTTGCCCACCATAAAATTCCCATGGTAATGGCAAAAATAATAACCGTTACTTTCTTGTGTCTGATGAGATATACAAAAGCTCTTCCATAACGGTCTGTAGATGCTTTGAAGCCTGCATTAAATCTGTGGAAGAATTTTCCCATTGTGGTTTTTTCTTCGTATTCTTTATCGTGATGTTGAGGTTTCAAAAATAAAGAACACAACACTGGACTCAATGTTAATGCGTTGATTGCTGAGATTAAAATCGCCACGATTAAGGTAATCCCAAACTGTTTATAGAATACACCGGTAGGTCCTTCAATAAAAGTCACGGGAATGAAAACGGCAGCCATTACCAAAGTAATCGAGATAATTGCTCCTGTAATTTCGTGCATGGCTTCTATGGTTGCTTTTTTGGCATCGCTAATGCCGTGTTCCATTTTGGCGTGTACTGCTTCTACTACTACGATGGCATCATCTACCACAATACCAATCGCTAAAACCAAAGCAAAAAGCGTCAATAAATTCAAGGAATATCCCAGAAGATTCAAGAAGAAAAACGCTCCAATAATCGATACGGGAACTGCAATTGCCGGAATCAATGTAGAACGGAAATCTTGCAAGAAAATAAATACTACGATGAATACCAAGATAAACGCTTCAATTAAAGTATGGACTACTTTTTCGATAGAGGCATCCAGAAATTCATTGGTGTCAAAGTTTACGGTGTAGTGAATCCCTTCTGGGAAGTCGCTTTCGGCTGTTTTTAGGTAAGCTTTGATATCATTGATGATATCTTGTGCATTAGAACCCGGCGTTTGAAAAATCCCCATACTGATGGCTGGAGAATTTCCGTTTTCCCCTCTTCCTGTATAAGATTGAGCAGCCAATTCTACTTTAGCCACATCTTTCAGCATGAGGTTTTGTCCGTTTCCTAAAGACTTAATGATGATATTATCATACTGTTCTTTGCTGTTGTATTTCCCAACGTATTTGATGATGTATTCAAAAGAACTTCCACTGTTTTGTCCGATAGAACCTGCTGCCGCTTCTCTACTCTGTTCGTTTATCGCTGCGGTAACATCTGTAGGATTCAATCCATAAGCAGCTAGTTTATTTGGGTCTAGCCAAATTCTCATGGAATAATTTTTCCCACCCATTACGTTGGCATCACCTACTCCATTAATCCTTTTGATGTTTGGAATAACATTGATATTCAAATAATTTTGAAGATAAACATCATCTATTTTTTCATTTTCTGAGTAAAAAGAGAGGTACATCAGCGCGCTGGTTTGTTGTTTTTGTGTTACCACTCCAGAACGAGTTACTTCACTTGGCAAAAGTGGTGTAGCTCTGGCTACTCTATTCTGCACGTTTACCGCAGCAATATCTGGGTTTACTCCTTGTTTAAAAAATATCTGAATGTTCGCCGAACCATCATTTCCCGCAGAAGAAGTAATATAGCTCATTCCTTCTACCCCGTTGATTTGTTCTTCTAACGGCACTACTACACTTTTCATCACCGTTTCTGCATTGGCTCCTGTATAATTTGCCGATACGCTTACTGTAGGCGGTGCGATATCTGGATATTGAGTCACGGGTAAAGCCATCAATCCCAGCACCCCTAAAATAACGATGAGAATAGAAATTACGGTTGATAAAACCGGTCTGTTGATGAAATTCTTTATCATTAGAAAATCGGTTTTATAGATTGTACAATGCTATCAAATTTTGCAGGTTTTGGAATAATTGCCGTTCCTGGTTTTAGTCCGCCAATTCCTGCTGCTACTACTTTGTCTCCTTTGTTTACACCAGATTTAATGATGACCATGTTATTAATTCTGTCCTGTACTTCTATAACTGTGTTTTTAGCAGTATCTTTTTCTACTTTGAAGAGGTATACCATTCCTTGTTGCTCATAGGTAGCACTTTCTGGAACCACTAAAGTATTGTCATAGAATTTAGGAAATCTGATGGCTCCACTATTTCCGTTGGTCAACAATTTAGAAGGATTAGGAAACCCTACTCTGAACTGAATGGTTCCTGTAGCTGGGTCAATCTGACCTGTTACCACTTCTATTCTTCCTTTTTCTGGATACAGACTTCCGTTGGCTAATTCCAGTTCTACGTTGGGTAGATTTTTGATTTTCTCAGGCACTGTAGCTCCGTAAGATTTTTCTAAGAAATCTAAATATTCTTTTTCATTCATTGAGAAATATGCATATACAGAACGGGTATCTGAAATGGTAGTCAATGGTGTAGCATCAGAAGGGCCAACTAAACTTCCAACTTTCAGTGGCAGTTTCCCTACAATTCCTGAAATAGGCGCTCTGATGATGGAATAATTGATATTCGCCTGTACTGATTTATAATTGGCAGATGCCTGTTGCTGAGAAGCCATTGCTTGTGACAATTGTGCTTGTGCTCTTGCTAAATTTGCTAAAGCCGTCTGCAATTGTACGTTGCTGATGATATTTTTTTCAACGAGAGGTTTTAATTTATTCACCTCCACTTGCGCTGCATTTACAGCTGCTCTTGCCGCAGAAACATTGGCTTGTGCCGCAGTAATTCCAGATTTAGCTGCATCTGCATTTTCGCTTAGCATGTTGGTTTCTAGTCTGAAGAGCGGTTGACCAGCGGTTACATATTGGCCTTCATCTACTAAAACCTGAGTAATATATCCTTGAATTTTTGCACGAACATCATTATTTACTACTCCTTTTATCGCAGCAGGATAGACATCATATCCTGTTACGTTTCTGGTTTCTACACTGATTACGGGATAAGGTTTTGGACCGTCTTTTTTTTCTTCTTGTTTTTTACAAGAAATGACTGATAGAATTGATAAGATGAGGAGTAAAAAAATATTTTTCATATGATTCAATTTTTTCATAATTTATAATTTGTCTAATGTTTCCTGAATATTGGCAATGTTTTTTTCTAACAGTGATTTGTACAATATATAACGTTTGTCATACTCGGTATTGTCTACGCGAGTTTTTCTAAACTCACTTAATTGGTCTAAAATTTTTATCTCTCGTTTCATTCGCGTTACAATTTCTTCGAATCTGATGTTGATAAATCCTTCATTAATGAGGAAATACCGCTTTCTTTCATCGATTTTATTGAGTGATTTGATGAGTTCTGCATTGAGCAAAAAATTAATGCTAGCAGAGATTGAACTTTTGCTCGCACAGAAAGTTTCTACCAATTCATCAAAACATAAACCTTTTCTTTCGAAGTCGAAAGCAAGGTAAGCGTAAATTTTAGCAGAAAGTGGTGGCATATCAAAGAGATGACCATAGAAATCTACTAATTCTTGATATACTTGTGGTTCTATTTGTAAACTATTTTTCATTTAGAAATGAATTGAGGCGCTAATTTACCAATTAGTTCGGAACTAAACGAACTAAAGTAGATAGATTTTATCAATTTTTTTGGTGAGAGGTGATGAAGTTATGAGTTATGAGTTATGAGTTATGAGTTATGAATTATGAGTTATGAGTTATGAGTTATGAGGGATGATGTTGTGAAGTTTGAAGGTAATGGATTAATAGAATTTCCTACAAAATGACAAAGTAACTTCAATGGGTTAGCTTCCACAAGCTTAGTCTAGATTGTAAAAAACTCCGAATTTTGGAAGATTCGGAGCGTGGGTTTTTATTCAATTGCTATTTTATTTTGGGTACAGTCTATGTACATAATGTTGTTGGAAAAGATTTTGTTTCCTAACATGCCAGTCATGCCCGAAAATTTCATCATTGCATATTGAGCTTTTGAAAATCCCCCAACGTATGTAACATTGTTAAGAGGTATTTCCACGTTGGCTATTTGAATTTTTTGTTTACAATTTGCCGTATATGTCGTTAACACGTTATTCCAAGATTGTTCTGATTTTTCAATGATTATTTTTGAGTTAGGTCCTTTTAAATTATTCCATACTTCTTTGTTGGTTAATAATTCGTAAGCACTGGTACCCGTATCCAATAAAAATTTTTCCTCTTTTGCTTTTAAAAATCCGTTTAAGATTATTTTTCTTTTTTTGAATTGGAAATCAAAAAGTTTGTTTTGAAATATAAGGGGAACCTTTGATACATTTAAAACCATGTAATTTTCTTTGAAATTGATAATTGTCTTTCTGTCTTCCAATATGTCGGCTCCTATTGTACCAATTATTTTTAGTGAATCTTTATTTTCACTTGCCATATTGTATATTTTGAAATGATCGGAAGTGACTTTGGTTTTTCCTAAATAAAAAGATGCTTTTGCAGTTTCTTTATGGATGGAAATTTGAGGAATATTCTGGATTGCTTTAGCATAAAAAACAGTATAAGGCGAGCCAGTATCTAATTGCAAATAATACGTTATGGTATCATTAGAAAAATGAATGGGAAGTAACAAGGCATTTTTTTCTTTCCCTAACCAAGTCAATGGAATAAAACCGCTCTCTTTTTCTACTTTCAAATAATTTTTATCTGGTGTGAATTTTAGGTTAAAATAAATATAACCACCCGCTGTAGCGGCTACTAAAATAACAAAAAGCGTTAATACAACTTTCTTTAAAATTTTCATTGGAGTATTTTTTTGCAAACTTCTTTTTTATAAAGCAAAATGAAGGCAAAATCAATACGTCAATTTTACGTCAATTTAATTGGAATTTTATAAATAATTGATTTTTAGATTTTTGTGTAAATCGTTATTATTATTTAAGCTTATACCATTTAGGATCACTACCAGTAATTTTAAGGCATAAATTAATAATAGTGGATATAAAAATAGTGGAAAATGCAATGACAATCCTTTTTGAATGAATGGACTTGCGATTTGAGAAATTGCTAAGGCGGTTGCTAAAATGATTTGAACGCTAACAATGCTTTTCCCTAATTCTTTGATTCTAGGATCTTTTGTTTTATAGGTTAAAATAAAAGGAAATAGAACACCACCAAAAGGTATTATTAACCCAATTAAGCTGGAGAAATTAATCCATTTTATTCTATCAAGATTGGTATTTTCTTTAGAAGGCAATAGTTTTTCCGGTTCAATTTCAAAAGTATTTGCAAGAGCCTTCAAGGTGAATCCTTTTGGGATGTTCCCTGCTTCAATTCTTTGAATGGTTCTTAGTGAAAGTCCACTTTTTTGGGCAAGCTCGCTTTGAGTTAAGTTTTTTTCCTCTCTAAATTGTTGAACTTTCGATTTCATTTCTGTTTTATTTTGCGGTTCGGATAAACTTTCTGCTGACCTTAAAGATGCTAATTTTAATTATTAAAAACATATTCCCTATTAATAATTGAAAGTATTTAATTTGAAATATTGAGTTCCCGTTTATTGGTTACCAACAAATTTAATAAAAAAAATGAATGATGAAGTGGTGATGAGATAATATGATGATTTGATGATATGGAAAGAGGAAATTGTGTGGAATATAAAAAGCCAGTGAAAAATTCACTGGCTTTTTTATTTGGTTTTAGTTCGACTTATTCTTTGATTAGTTTTACGGTTTTAGTTCCTTGGTCTGAAATTATTTTTAATACGTAAACTCCAGGAGATAATGAGGAAACATCTTGTTGATTAGATTTAGAAAGTTTTTGAGTTGACACAAGTCTTCCGTTGATATCTAAAATTTGGACTGTTACATTTGTAAGATTATTTGCATCAATATTTACAAATGAAGAAGTGGGATTAGGATAAACCTTTAGTTCTTCTTTTAAAATATTTTCTGTGGATAAATTGGTAACGATACTTGTGGCATACTGCAATTGTCTAGGATTTTCTGGTGGCCCATAAGAAGGATTTCCTGTTCCTGCGAAATGATCAAAAGTCATCATTAATGTATTGGCATTCGTATATTCAGCGGAAATGTACTGACCCGTTCTTAAATTTCCAGAAAATGCAGTCCCTATTTGCCAATTTGAACCTCCATTAAACAAAATTGCATAATTGATCTGTCCTGTGTTGGTAGTGGTAGGCGATGCATTATACACCAAAGCCAAATCATTATAAGTATTTCTGGCAAAAGTATAATAACCGTCTATACTAGACATTAAACCAGCCGTTAGATTTGAATTGATTTGTCCACCATTCCAACTTCCTGTTTTATTGGTTGTGTACATTACTTTTAATGTATTGGAATTTTGTCTATAGACAATATGCTGTTTATTATTGGTATCAGACAAAATATACACTCTATCTGCTGCAGGTGTACCTGTACTTCCTGTTGCTAAAAAGACTGGAGCCGACCAAGTTCCAGAAGTATTATTGAGATAAAGCAAACTCCCATCTGTACCACTTCCATTGGTTTCTGCTACCATTGCTATATGAGATTTATTATTTCCATCTATTGAAGCAGACATCATGTTTATATCATTTGCGCCAGTTCCACTTCCGCCGGTTTGAGAATAAGCTGTTTCTGTATTCCATGCACTCCCATTAAAATATTTATGCATAACGGAATATACTCTGGTAGAAATCCCTCCTGACCCAATATTTTTAATTAAATAATACACATGAGGTTTATTAGTCGCATCTAATTTGAGTTGTACATTTGCAAAACTATAATTGGTCTGATTATTTGAATGGTCAATCGTAGTATACGTCCATGAACTTCCATTAGCACTGTATACATATTTAATTTCTGTACCATTAGAAGTATAGACCGTAATTAACATGTGATAACCGCCAGAAGAATCAATTTCTAATGCATTTCCATCACTAAACATCGTAAAAGAAGAAGTCACAATTGCTCCAGGAATTACTGAGGCATCTAGATTCGCTACACTCACCCAAGAAGATGAGGAAGGTTCCCATCTTTTAAGTCTATATGCGGGAATTACGTTGTTTATGGTATTTACCACATTTCCATCGTTAAAAAAACAATAGAATCTGTCATCTGGTCCTATACTTGTACTGCTGAAGATGTTAGAAGAGCCATTTCCTAACTCTACCACCCCTGTTGTAAAAGTCTGTGAAAATGATTGTAAAGAGATGAATACAATCAGAATGAGTAATCTTTTTAGCATAAGTTTTAGTTTTTTAAATTTTTAAAAGATTTATTGACACTTTAACAAATGTATCATTAATTTATCTTTTTATTTAATTTTTCATATTAATTAACATAAAAAATTTCATTATAACCAATTGAAAAACAGTAGGTAAATCTACAAGAGCCCTTATTCATAGCATTTATTTGCTTACCAACAGATGCAAAGAATTTTAAATTATTTAATCAAAATATTAATTGGACTATATAAAACTACAGAGAAGGTAAAAAAAGATGAAAGTATAGAATAAAAGAAAAAACGCTGTAAACTTTCGTTTACAGCGTTTGTATTTATCTAGCGGAGAGTGAGGGATTCGAACCCCCGGACCTGTTACAGTCAACAGTTTTCAAGACTGCCGCAATCGACCACTCTGCCAACTCTCCAGAAACGATTATCTCGTTTTCAGTGGTGCAAATATAGAACCTTTTTAAATTCTGACAAAATTATTTTTTTAGATTTTTCTACATTTTTTATAACGCATTAATTTTCAACATCAAAAATTAATTGCCTGCAGCCTGAAAACCTAAAATTACTGCTATAATTCCTAAGATTATGCTCAATAAAACATAAGAAATAAGCACGATATAATTTTGATTTTGTAATAAAGAATAGTTTTCTGCTGCGAAAGTAGAAAAAGTGGTAAAACCGCCACAAAAACCTGTAATCAATAGAAATTTAAGGGAATTGTCTACTTTGATAAAATAAGACGAAAAAAGACCTATTAAAAAGCATCCGATGAGGTTTACCAAGAATGTTCCGAGAGGAAAACTCCCAATAGAAAGGAATTTGGAAGTGTAAAACGATACCAAATACCGCATTACACTCCCTAATCCGCCTCCTAAAAATATGTAAACTAAGGTTTTCAAAAGAATTATTCTAATTCTGATAAATAACGCTCAGCATCTATGGCTGCCATACAACCAGAACCAGCTGCTGTAATCGCTTGTCTGTAGATGTGGTCTTGTACATCTCCTGCTGCGAAAACACCCGGCAAATTGGTTTTAGAAGATTTTCCTTCGGTGATGATGTAACCGTTTTCGTCTAAGGTAATTTGGCCTGCAAAAACATCAGTATTCGGTTTGTGACCAATCGCGATGAAAATACCGTGAACATCAATCTTAGAAGTTTCTTGCGTTTGGTTATTGATGACCACTGCTCTTTCTACTAAGCTATTTTCGCCTTCGATAGCAATTAATTCATGATTGAATTTCACTTCGATATTTGGTGTATTGTTTACCTTGTGAATCATCGCTTTAGAAGCTCTGAAATGGTCTTTTCTTACCAACATGGTCACTTTGTTACACAATTTAGAAAGATAAGTTGCCTCTTCTGCTGCAGTATCTCCAGCTCCTACTACGATTACGTCTTTGCCTCTATAGAAAAATCCGTCGCAAGTAGCACAAGCAGAAACTCCACCTCCAGAATATTTTTTCTCGTCTTCTAGACCTAAATATTTTGCAGTAGCTCCTGTAGAAATAATCACTGTTTTTGCTAAAATTTCTTTTTCGCCTGCCCAAAGTTTATGAACACCCCCTACTTCTTTAGAAAATTCTACTTTCGTAATCATTTCATAGTGTACTTTGGTTTCGAATCTTTCGGCTTGTTTTTGCAAATCCATCATCATTTCAGGACCTGTAATTCCGTTTGGATAACCTGGGAAGTTTTCTACTTCGGTGGTAGTCGTCAACTGACCTCCTGGCTCTAAACCAGTGTATAATTCAGGTTTTAAATCTGCTCTGGCTGCATAAATAGCAGCAGTATAACCAGATGGTCCAGAACCTACAATCACGCAATCTAATATATTATTTTCCATAGAATATAAGGGTTGTTATTTTTTGAGTTGCAAATTTCGTGAAATTTATTGTTTTGATGATGATTCGCTGATGAATTTTTTCAATGAAAACTATTTTTGATTTGGCATTTCCATTTTTGAAAATTTTTATATGAAAACTTGAAATTAATGTTTCAATGGTCTTTTCTTAATCATTCCACCTTTGGTATCTTTTACGCTGTGCATCACCACGAATGCGGTAGGCGCAATTTTTTCTAATTCCGTGGTCAGTTTGCTTAGTTCTAAACGGGTAATTACGGTAAAAATAATATCGCTATCTTCTTTCATTCCGCGTTTTCCGAAGCCTTTTTTACCATTATAAACGGTAACTCCTCTTCCTAATTTATTGTAAATCATTTCTTTAATCTCTTCACATTTTGAAGAAACGATGGTTACTCCGATGTATTCTTCAATACCCTCTACAATAAAATCCAACGTTTTAGAAGCCGATAAATACGTAATCATGGAATACAACGCGATTTCTACGCCTAAAAAGTAAGCCGCAGCAGAGAAAATCATTACATTGATGATGATAATGACGTCTCCAATAGTCGTCCCTAATTTTTTACTTAAGTATAATGCTAAAACTTCGGTTCCGTCAATTACAGCACCTCCCCTAATAGAAAGTCCGATTCCTGCTCCTAAAAAGAAACCACCAAATACCGCCACTAAAATATTATCATTAGTCACATTTGGAAAATCTACATTCGCTAAAACCAAAGCCAATCCACCAATTGCGAGCGCTGTTTTCACTGCAAAATTGATTCCCACGGTTTTGTGCCCCATAATAATGAAAGGCAAGTTGATGAGCGGAATCAAGTAATAAATCGGAATTTCTGTCAATGCTGAAACCAACAACGAAATCCCAGTTGCGCCACCATCTATAAATTTATTGGTCAAAAGAAATCCTTTGAAACCGAAACCTGCAGAAAATACACCGATGGTGATGAGTAAGAAATTTTTGAATTCGTTTCTTAGGGAAACCAAAATATTATTTTTGGTTTTAATGACTTTGTACCGACTGGTATCTGCTTCGCCTTGTAAACGAAGAATGAGTAAAATGATTTGTTTCCAGATATTTTTAATCATTTTTAGCTTTTGATTTTATCAATGTTTACAATTTTGTAGACCATTTCTTTTAAGAGTTCACTTTCCTCCATATTTACCGCGCCTAGACCTTTTGATTTCAAATCAATTTCCCTCAAAACGGAGATAATCCTGGTCGAAAATTTCAACGGATAATTTCTCGCCGCTTCTGCATAATCTTTCACAAAATAAGGATTCACACCCAATGCCGAAGCAATAAGACTTTGGCCTTGATTCGCTACAGTATGATACATCACTACATTGCTGAAAAAATTATAGAGATTTCCTATGGTCATGACAATAGGATTGGTTTTGGGATTTTTTCCCATGTAATACGCAATTTTGAAGGCTTGATTGCTATCTTTTTTTCCGAGTGCTTTTTGCAATTCAAAAACATTAAATTCCTTAGAAATCCCAATGTGCGTTTCTACGAGTTTACCGTCTAGAACTTCTCCTTCTTTCAGCACCAATTTCATTTTATTGAGCTCATTGGAAATTCTGGAAAGGTCGTTCCCTAAATAATCTGCCAATAGTTGAGCAATTCCTGGCGCTAGTTTTATTTGAAGGTTTTTAGATTCGTCTTCTATCCATTTCGCCAAGTTATAATCTTTTACAGGTTCGCTGTGAAAGAGCATATTTGCTTTGTCCAGAACTTTGAACACTTTTTTTCGGCTGTCTACTTTTTTATGCTTATGCGCAAAGACCAGAATGGTAGATTCTACAGGATTTGTGGCGTAGTTTTCTAGAATTCTAGATTCGTCTTCGTTTAATTTTAAGTCTTGTGCTTCTTTTACGATGATGAGTTGCTTGTCTCCCATCATAGGATACTGTCTAGAAAGTGCCAAAATATCATTATAATTGGTATCTTTGCCATAGACTACGGTTTGGTTAAAAGCTTTTTCGTCTTCTGTAAGCACATCATTTTCTAATGCTTTTACAGCTGCGTCTATAAAAAAAGCTTCTTCGCCATGGAAAAAGTAGATGGGTAAAAATTCCCTATTTTTAATATGTTTGAAAATCTGTTCTAATTCTTTCATCTGAATGCAGCTGCCGAAATTAAATTTTAAAGAAGATTTTGTTTTTGATATCAAGCGAGACAAAGATACGTTTTTTATTTATGATATGGTAAGGAAATCTTGGTTGGTTCTCACTCCTGAAGAGTGGGTAAGACAGCATTTTGTGCACTATTTCACTCAGGTAAAGAAGTATGCGAAATCTGCATTAATTCTTGAAAAAAAACTAGAATTAAACGGAACTATTAAGAGAATAGACCTGCTGATTACCGAAAAAACAGATCCTAAAATTTTGGTAGAACTCAAAGCACCACATATCACCCTTACCGAACAAACTTTTGAACAAATTGCAAGATACAATTCGGTGATTGGTGCTGAAAAAATTATTTTGAGCAATGGTTTACAACATATTGCTGCGAGATTTGAAAACGGAAACTATCATTTTGAAAATGTAGAATTTTAAAATAAGAAAAACATGAATATCAAAAATATCATCTTTGATTTTGGCGGTGTGGTTATGGATTGGGATCCGCGTTATTTTTTCAGAGATTATTTTAATGACGACGAGAAAATGGAATATTTCTTGGGAAATATCGCTACCAATGAATGGAATGCGAAACAAGACCGAGGCAGAAGCGTAGCTGAAGCCAATGCTTTGCTTATTTCTAAGCATCCAGAATGGGAAAAAGAGATATTGGCATATTATGAAAACTGGCACATCATGTTGCGTTCAGACATTCCAGAAAACGTGAGTGTTTTGCAAAGATTAAAAGGAAAATATGAACTTTTCGGGCTTACGAATTGGTCGGCAGAGTTTTTCCCTTACGCTTTGGCTAATTATGAATTTTTCAATGTTTTTGAAGGGAAAATTGTAGTTTCTGGCGAAGAAAAACTCATCAAACCGAATCCTAAAATTTGGGAAGTTCTCCTCGACCGTTATCAAATAAAAGCAGAAGAATCTGTTTTTATTGACGATAATTTCCACAACATCGAAACGGCAAAAAGTTTAGATTTCATCACAGTTCACGTGAATGAAAACATGAATTTAGAAACTGAACTTAAAAATTTGGGTTTAGATTTTTAAATTCTGTAAAAACATATTCTACCAAAAAAAAGTCACATCGTGATGATGTGACTTTCTATCTTTTATTTTAAAAATTTTACAAGAAAATTTTGGTTTCTTCTTTTACCGTACACAGTACAATACTGCTGTGATAATCGCCGATGTGTGGATAATTGGTAAATGTTTTTTCTACAAAATCGTTGTATTCTTTGATGTTTTTGGTTACAATTTTAATCATGTAATCATACACACCAGAAACGCTCACTACTTCTACTATCTCAGGACATTTATTGAGTTTCTCCTCGAAATCTCTCAAAATTTCTACTGATTTATTTTTGATGGTTACGTTGCAATATGCCACCAATTCGTACCCTACTTTTTCTCTATCTACGATGGCTACATATTTTTTGATGATTCCATTGTTTTTGAGAGATTTTACTCTTTCGTAAGTGGGTGTGAAAGATAAACCAATTCTTTCTGCCAAATCTTTGATGGCAATCGTGTTATCTTCTTGCAGAATATTGAGAATTTTGTAATCTAATTTATCGAGTGACTTCATAAATTTTATCTAAAAACAAAGTCAAAAATAAGAATTATTTTTAAAATAACCTCTATTTTGGAAGTTTGACCATAAAAAAAATCTACAAAATTGATTTTGTAGATTTATTATTTAATAATGTGATGACTTGTGATATCTGTTGAGTGATGGATGGATTTAAGATCTCTTGAGTGATTCTAAAAATCGAATCACCTTGCTGTTAAAAACGTGTGGAGCATCTACATTGACTACATGACCGCAGTTTTCTATCACCAATAAACTCGATGATTTTTCGTGGCTTTTTACCACTTCTTTCACCGAAGGCAAAAACATATAATCCTCTTCTCCCATTACATAAAAAGTGGGAATATTTAGTTCCTTTTGTCTGAACCAACGCAGAACTGGATTGATTTCTGTGGTCAATTTAAACCACTTGATGAATTCTTTTTGGTATAATTTCTTTGCTTCATTGATGAAGAGATTTCGAGAAGATTTATGATTTTTCTTCGGCATAATAATGAAGGCAAAAAGACGATATAAAACCAAATATGGTAAAATGTATTTAAAAATATTGCCAATTTTCATTAAAATCTGCGAACGGAAATTCATTTTAAGAATAGCTCCTCCCATTACCATTGATTTCACTCGTTCTGGGCGCATTTCTGCCAACTGACGAATCACGATAGACCCTAGAGAAATCCCCACAAAATGAGAACTTTTGATTTTAAGATGGTCTATGACTTCTAAAATATCATGTGCAATGGATTGAAAGGTGTATTTTTTCGCCTTTAATTTATTAGAACTTCCGTGACCTCTTAAATCGAGCAATAAGACATTAAATTTCTTCTGAAATTCGCGGATTTGTTTGAACCAAATGGTAGAGCTTCCTCCCGCTCCATGAACAAAGGTCACCCATTCTGCACTTTCAGAATTTTGATAAATGGTATATGAAATCAATGATTCTTTTTTTTTTAATTTAGCATTACTTGATAAGCCTTAGTAGTTCCTGCTAACACCTCAGAAAACACTTCATCTGAACTACATTCTTTCTGTAAAATTTGTAAAAAACTTTTCCATCTTTCTGCAATTAAGTCTTTGTACATCCCAAAATATAAAAATTGATGGTTTGCAAAATTTTCGTTTTTTGCCAATTGCTTCACAATAACGTTTCCTCCTAAAGTAGAACCTTCTATAGTGTAGAGCGCTCCTAAAGCTTCAAATTTATTTTTTAAAATTATCCTTTGAACTTCTATATCTTGAACACTCACATCTAGTGACTCTATTTCTTTTTCAAGTACTCTTTTCTTAAGTCTTTGATTTTTTTCTAGTTCTTTAATAAGGTTTTCATCTAATAAATCATAAGCGAGTTCTTCAATTGCTGCAATTAATTTATAGTTCCCTATTAAAAGTTTAATGTACTGAGATTTTGAAAAACTTTTATCAAAAATTTGTTTAGATTCGAAATAATTTTCTACTTGAACATGTAGACTTGCGGTTTCATTTTTCAGGAATTCATTAATGTTCATTCATTAAATTTTTGATTTTTTGAATTTCTAGCTTTAACATTTCATTATTCTTAAGAGTATCATTATCCATAATATTCTCTAGATTACTTAAGAAATCATTCATGTTCTTGTTATTTTCTTTGATGGTTTTGAGCAATTCATTTTCAGCAGAAAGATTTAGAAATTTACGCGTAAGTTTTTTAATCATTTCCACTTCATCATTTGTCCAAAATATGGATGTACCTTTACTTGTCTCTTTAAATAATTCAAAAGATTTACGAGGGGAGACTTTGGTGATGTTATCTTGGTCTATAAAATGGTTTTTTTGAGGATTACCTGCCCAATTTATCTCTTGGGAAAATTCTTTCCTAAACCACACCATTTTATTTTTCTCACATTGATTAAAGTTAGAAACCAAAATTCCGGCAGAAGAATTATCTAGGGAGAGCTCTACTCCATTTGTTCTTAAAAAATCATTGCTTACAAACACACTTTCTGTTAAATGAGTATCTGTCCAGCTTTTAATATTCTGTATTACTGCCAAAGATGGCACCTCTCCATATGTATAGATTTGATTTTTATGATAAATGACTAAACCGTCTGAATCTACAATATTTTTAAGAGTTTCTATATGATTCTCGAATAAATAAGACAGACTATTTTTCTCTACTATTTCAGATATTACAGAAATTTTCTCTTCAGCACGTTTTTGTTCTTCAATTTGGTTTTCAAAGATAAAGTTCATGTAAGAATTAGCTGCTAAAATTGTAAGTATCTCTGCTTTTCTCCTAATACCTAAATCTATGTGTTTATGAACGGTATTATGACAAGTAACCAATCCCCATAGTTTATTATTTACAATAATAGAAATGCTAAAACTAGAACTCACTCCTGAGTTTCTTACATACTCACAGTGTATAGGAGACATCGCTCTAATATTAGAAAAAGTAAGATCCAGCTCGTGAGAAACACCAACAACATTTACTGGATTAGAATTTGCATTGCTTAAGATTCTTTTTTTATTAATTAAATAAAGAGCTCTGGCTTGTCTAGGAATGTCATTTTCGGGATAGTGTAATCCTAAAAAACTTTCTAATTTTTCATTTTTAAATTCTGCAATTACTTTTCCTGATTCATCTTCTAAAAATTGATAAACCATCACGCGGTCAAAATCAATAAGATTGGCAATATTTTTAACTAAATTTTCCCAAATATCACTGCTTTTATTAATCTCTATAATTTCTCCAAAATGAATGAAATTCTTTTTGCTTGTAATGTTTTCTACACATTTTTCTAATTCTAAAAATAATAAATCTTGATACGTGTATAACACCAAGTAATAATTAAGTCCAAAAATTTTTATTTTCTCAATATTTTTAAAACCATCTTCTAACTTTAAAATATAGCTGTAAAAAATCTTAGAATTTAAAATTGGGCTGAATAAATCATAAAATATTTCAATATCAGCATTCAAAAGAGACTCATCCTCACCTATTTTAAAAAGAGAAATAATATTTTCACTATAATATTTTATTGTTTTTTTTCTTTTATCTAAAACTATTAAATAACCGAAATCTTGAATTTTGCCTGGTATATGTATTTTTTCTTCGTGGCAATCTTGAAAACTCATCATCTTATATTTTGAACAAATATAAATATATTAAAAACATAAAAAATGTTTTATGTTTAAAGATTTTATAAATCCTCTTCTCTATTCACTAAATCCATAGAAAAAGCAGGCAGACAAATGGCTAAATATTCGCATTCTTCTTCGAAAGGGTTGCTGTAACGAATTCTTGCACCTTTTTGGATTAAAATGCTTTGTCCAGCTTCTAAAACTACTAATTCCCCATCAATTTCAAACTGTTTTTTCCCTCTGATGATAATGGTAAATTCATCAAATTCTGGCGTTTGATGCGGTTCGCTCCAATGTGGTGGCGCAATCATGTGCGCAATAGAAATTTCTGAATTCCCTGTAGAATTTCCCCAATGTTCTTGAATCAATTTACCATCTGTAGTAGGCACTACAAAAGGATGTTTCTGAATTTTATATTTCTTTTCCATTACAATTATTATTAAAAAACCTTTATCAAAATTAAAGATAAAGGTTTGAATTTTATATTACTTTGCCGTCAATTTTTTGTACTTATAATAAGCACCTAAACCTAATGCCGTCATTACTCCAATACTAATGTACACCCAAGCTGGAACTGGAATAGGATCTCCTGCTGCATAAGAATGCAATCCAGAAAGGTAATAATTCACTCCAAAATAAGTCATTACCATACTACAGAATGCGAACATGGTCATTAAGTGGAAGGCGTATCTTCCTCTCAAACCTGGAACCAATCTCATGTGCAACACAAATGCGTACACAATGATAGAAATGAATGCCCAAGTTTCTTTCGGGTCCCAGCTCCAATATCTACCCCATGATTCATTCGCCCAAATTCCACCTAAGAAATTCCCAACAGTTAATGCAAATAAACCAATGGTTAAGGACATTTCTGAAACGATGGTTAATTCTTTTATCGTAGAATGGTCGTGCTTATCAAATGTATTTTTACTTGAAATGATATAGAAAAACAATGAAATCACTGCAATAATCATTGACAAAGCGAAGAAACCATAACTGCTGGTAATAATCGCAACGTGAATGATTAACCAATATGATTTCAACACTGGTACTAATGGTGTGATTTGAGGGTCTAATTGAGAACCACCATGCGCAAATCCCATCATGATTACCGCCACCATAAATCCTGCAGCTGGAATGAGTGCATTAGCATTTCTGTACAGCATTAAACCTGCTGAAATTCCCACCCAAGAAATAAATACAATGGCTTCGTAACCATTACTCCAAGGAGCGTGACCAGAAATGTACCATCTTCCGATTAATCCTAAGAAGTGAAGGAAATATCCTACTACTCCGATGTAAATGATAGACTTGATTACTTTATGTAATATTTTATTCGGTTTGAAGAGTTCTATAAATCCTAAAACAATTAATAAACCACCAATCATGGTATAGAAAATCAATAACCAGAAGTTAAGATTTGCTTTGTTCATGAAAACCTCAAGGCTCACTTTACTCTCATCTGGAAGAACATTCTTGCCCCAAGTTTTTTGATATTCTTGAATTTTTGTTAGCGCTTCGTCTGCTTTTGTCCAATCTCCGTTTCTAGAAGCATCTACTACGCTGATGAAATAAGGCGCAATAACGTTTTGTGCTTGTGGATCTGCTTTTTGCTCTGCATCTAGCCAAGAGTTCCAAGTATGATTAGGGTCGTTTTGAACAGGAACTACTCTAAAATATTGTCCAGAAAGCAATCCGTAGAATACTTGTACTCTTTCGTTTACAGAAATAACTTCTTTATCATAATTGCTTTGTTCTGCAGGTTTTTTTCTAAAAGCCGTATTGAAATCCTCTTCTAAAATGAATTTTGGCATTCCCATCGCATCGGTTACGAAAAGATTCATCATAGAAGTATAGCCATCTTCGTTGGCTTTGGTTTTTTTCTTTAATTCTTCGCCACCTTTTGTTCCTATTTTGATAATTTTATCATTCATCCAAGCCATAGGATTGATGTTAATTGACAAGAACCACTGGTTCGCGTTTAGCTCTCCCCATTTTTCTTTTTTGGCTAATTTTCTTAAAACATCTAATGCTTGAGTATTCATCGGTTCAATTCTTCCGTCAAAACCTTGTACGAGAAGATACCCGAATTTATCGGCATGTTCTTTAGAAATTTCGGCGTGAACCATTTGTTGAGGCACACTTTGTGGTTGAGCAGTTGGCGCAGTTTCAGCATGAACTTCTCCTTCTTTATGTTGATGCTCTTGAGCATTTAACCCAATAATTGAAAACAATAAAAGGAAAATTGCAACTTTCTTTTTCGCCATGTCTTTTAGAGATTGGTTCAGTTTCCAGAAGTGTGTTCCTTTCCAGAAAAGTGCTACAAATAATCCTAAAAACAAGAATGCATAGCCAATATATGTTACCAAAGTTCCCCAGAAATCGTGATTTACAGACAGTACAGTTCCTTGTCTGTCTGGATCAAAACTCGCTTGGAAGAATCTATAACCTTTGTGATTTAAAACGTGGTTCATATAAATTTTATAAGGCGTTTGTTTGCCTTCGTCTACAATTTGAACGTGAGACTCATACGCAGATGGAGAATCACTTCCTGGGTAAGTTTCCATCACGAAATCATCTAGTTTCAAAGCAAATGGAGTTTGATACACTTTCGGACCGAAACCAAGAATAATGTTTAATCCATCAATTGTCATTTGTTTAAATGCGTTAGGATTTCCTTTTTCTACTGACAAATCGATGGTTTGTTCAGTTTTTGGACCTTTCACCAAAACTTTTAACATATCAGGAACATTTTGGTCTCTTTTTTTATCTCCAGAATAGGCAATTAGGTTTCCTTTTTTCAATGGTTCTGGAACTACCAATTTTAAATTTTCGATGGTATAAAGACTTCTCAAAGCCAATGGTTGAAACTCATCTTTTTTAGTCACACCAGTCGCTTGAGTTGCCATGGTCATATAATTGGCTTCTACAGGTGTTTTGATGAATAGATTTCCGTTTTCCTGCTTGAATTCTACTGCTCCTTCTATTCCTTTGTTGAAAGAAACTAAGAATCCATTGATGCTTTTTACATCACCAGAACCCAAATAAATATCTTCTCTTCCATTATCATTGGTTGAAACCAAGTGAAGATATTCTTTACCTGAATCGCTGACAACTAAACTGTCTTTTTTTCTCTGAATATATTCTAACTGTTCTACCTGAACAAGTTCCCCATTAAAATCATACTTTGCCTTAAATCTGTGTGGAATAATTTTCGCAATGAGTGGTTCTTGAGAAGCCATCATATAAGGAATTTCGGCATAACTTAAACGGTCGCCACCTCTTTCAATTTGAATTTTAAAGAAATTTTTATCGGTAATGATTTCATTAGACGTTTCTCCTTCTCTGATGTGCATTTGCCCTTCGTAACTGATGTAACGGGTGATTGCTCCCCCAATAAAAATAAAAACAAAAGCCAAGTGAAACACCAATAACGGCCATTTTTCTCTTTTCCAAAGTCTGTATCTATTAATATTACCAATAAAATTGAGGATAAGTAAAATCATTACTACTTCGAACCATTTTGCTTCATAGATTAAAGCTTTGGCAGTAGGTGTTCCGAAATCGTTTTCTACAAAAGTAGCATAAGCCATTGCAAAAGCATAAACGAACAATAAAACAGCCATTGTTCTCGTAGAAATCAGAATATTAATCAGTTTTTTCATTATAGATTTTTAAACTGCACAAAAATACATTCTATAAATTGAATTAGCGAATTTTGATAGTTGGATTTTATCTATAACTGTGTTAAATTTTTTATAAAATTTTGCTTTTTTTTAACTTCTTTGGTGCATTGAACCATTTGATTTCTCTGTATAAAAATTCAATCGCTTAAAAGACAAATCCTCATTTTGTATTTGAAGACCTCAAAATCAGAAAATTAAATACTATTTCTCGTTAAAAAGTTACTATTTTTAGAATTAAAAAACGATTTCAAATGTTTTCATTTTTCATATAAAATATTACCTTTGCGTGTTATCACATTATGGCAAAATTAGCATCTAACAATAGACAAGAGGTAGAAGACAGCAAGACGCTTTCTAAACCCAGAATTTTTTTCGGACTTTTATTTTTGTTTTTATCGGTAGTTTTTGCACTATCCTTCGCATCTTATTTACTGAACTGGAAGGCTAACCAAAGTCAGACCGGTGCAATGTTGGATAAAAGCATTAAATCTTCTAATATTTTTGGAAAAGTGGGAGATTGGCTCGGGAATATTTTTATTTTCGATAGTATCGGGATTGCTGCTTTCATTGTGGCTTTTTTGATGATGGTTTTAGGTTTCCAAATCCTGAAGAAAAACTATTTTAAAATCTGGAAAACCCTTTCTCACTCTCTCTTTTTTCTTTGTTGGCTCCCTATTCTTATGGGCGCCATCACCAAAGGAAACGGAACATTAAGTGGCGTTTTCGGGAATGAAATTCAAGAATATTTGGCTTCTATTATTGGTGATTTCGGATTGTGGATGACGCTTTTAGCGGCGATTATCCTGTATTTTGTTTTGGAATTTAATCTCAGACCGAGTTCTATTAAAAATCAAATCGATTCTATTAAAGATAAATTTGCCCCAGATTATGATGCTGATGAAGATTTCGAAGCAGACAAAGAACTGAAAGAAGAACCTCATTTTGAAAACCTAAAAGTCACTTCGGAAGTTGAAGTTCCAAAAACAGAAACTTTTGAGACCATTAAAACACCTAATCAGACAGGTTTTGAAGTTCCTAAGACAGATGTTTCGAGGACTTCGTCCGCAGAACCTTCTTCTGTGCTCAACATGACAAAGGAAAAAGATTTAGAACCTACAGGTTTTAGTTTTCAAAAAGAAGAAACGCCTACAAAACCTGCAGACAATATTGCTTTCAGTATTGAAGAAGTGAAAGAAGATTTAGACGATTCTGAAAGAAAAGCTAAGGAATTGGTAGACAAACACGGTTTGTATGACCATAAATTGGATTTGGCGAATTTCCAAATGCCAAAGATTGAGTTGCTCAAAGAATATGGCAACGAAGAAATCGCCATCAATAAAGACGAACTCGAAGAAAATAAAAATAAAATCGTTGGTTTACTGAAAAACTTCAACGTAGGCATCGCAGAAATTAAAGCAACCATCGGTCCAACGGTTACGCTTTACGAAATTGTTCCAGAAGCGGGAATCAGAGTAGCGGCCATCAAAAAATTACAAGATGACATCGCCTTGAATTTATCTGCTCTTGGCATCAGAATTATCGCACCGATGCCAGGAAAGGGAACGATAGGAATAGAAGTTCCACGCAAAAATCCTTCAATGGTTTCTATGCGAAGTGTTATTTCTTCGCCTAAATTCCAAAATGCAGATATGGATTTGCCAGTGGTTTTCGGGAAAACGATTTCTAATGAAGTTTTCGTGGCAGATTTAGCCAAAATGCCTCACTTATTGATGGCGGGAGCAACTGGACAAGGAAAATCTGTTGGGATTAACGCCATTCTTACTTCCCTACTTTACAAAAAACATCCTAGTGAATTGAAATTTGTGATGGTAGACCCTAAAAAAGTAGAACTTTCATTGTATTCAAAAATTGAAAGACATTACTTGGCAAAACTTCCAGATGGTGAAGACGCTATTATTACGGACACCCATAAAGTGATTAACACGCTGAACTCTCTTTGTATAGAGATGGATACGCGTTATGACTTGCTAAAAAATGCTTTTTGTAAAAATATTAAGGAATACAATAAGAAATTCACGGAGCGCAAATTGAATCCTGAAAACGGTCACCGTTACATGCCTTACATCGTACTTGTAGTAGACGAATTTGCAGACCTTATCATGACGGCAGGAAAAGAAGTAGAACTCCCAATTGCCAGATTGGCTCAATTGGCAAGAGCAGTAGGAATTCACTTGATTGTAGCGACTCAAAGACCATCTGTAAACGTGATTACAGGGATGATTAAAGCCAATTTCCCAGCGAGAGCAGCATTCAGAGTTATTTCTTCTGTAGATTCCAGAACGATTTTAGATTCTACTGGTGCAGAACAATTGATAGGAAAAGGTGACATGCTCTATTTCAACGGAAATGACTTATTGAGATTGCAATGTGCATTTGTAGACACTCCAGAAGTGGAGAAAATTGCAGAATACATTGGCGAACAAAAAGGTTACGCTTCTGCATTTATGTTGCCGGAATATTCTGGGGAAGAAACCTCTTCTACGGTGGGAAGTTTTGACCCGAATGAAAAAGACCAACTCTTCGAAGAAGCGGCGAGAATTATTGTTTCTACACAACAAGGTTCTACTTCTATGCTTCAGAGACAATTAAAATTGGGCTATAACAGAGCTGGTAGAATTATGGACCAATTAGAAGCTGCAGGAATTGTAGGCGGTTTCAATGGTGCAAAAGCAAGAGAAGTCATGATTTCTGATTTAAATTCTTTGGAAAGTTTCTTGGAGGAATTAAGGAAGTAGGAAGTCCGAAGATGGAAGACTGAAGATTTAGAAATTATTTAACACTCTTTAAAACTTCTTGGCTCGCTTTTTGAAATCTACACCAAGAATCATTAAAAATAAAAACATGAAACGCCGAAACTATTTTTGATTGAAAAAAAAAATTTGTGGCGTTGCATCTGACCTTAAAAAAATAAATATTAACAGATGAAATATTTTAACAAGATTATATTAGCAAGTGCTTTGGTTGGAAGTTTTACCTTTTCATTTGCGCAAAAAGTAGATGCTAAAGCCAAAACTATTTTAGAAACCGTTTCTAAAAATTACAAAGCCAAAAAAAATACGTACTTCAAGTTTTCTTACGGAACGGGAACTGGAAAAGTGAGCAAAACCGAAACGGGAATCTTCTACTCTACTCCTTCTCAATATAAACTGAATATCATGGGAAATGAGCAGATTTTTGACGGAAAAAAAGTGTACAACATTTCTAAAGAAGACCAAGAAGTGACGATTGCTCAACCGAATGGTTCGGAAAAAGCGCTTTCACCTATCAACTACCTTGATGAATACAAAACAGGATATACCGTAACTTATGCAGGAAAAAGTGGTGGTCTAGACCTCATCAAAATGGTTCCTGTAAAAGACAATGGAGTAAAAAGTGTGGTTTTGTACATTAATACGCCTAAAAAGCAGATTGCTAAAATTGTACAGACTTCATCAGGCAATGATTTAGCCGTGATTACCGTAAATCAATACAAAGAAAACCAAAGTTTAAGTGCTTCTACGTTCAGCTTTGATAAAAACAAGTACAAGAATTACCTCATTACAGAATTATAACGTTAATCCTTCTCATTTTGAGAAGGATTTTTCTATGACATAGAATGCGGAGGCGTTAAAAATAATTGAAATCTAGGCGTTAAAAAATTCCTGCTGTTTGAAGTCGAAGCAAAGCGAAGACAAGTTTCAAGGATTTTAGAATAGATTTCAATTATTTAGCTGAGCATTCAAGTCTTGAACTTTTGGTTCTTTTGTTTCAAGACAAAAGAACTAAAACCAAAATAATTCTAACTTTTTTCATAATTTTGGCAAATGTTAAAGAAACTCGATCAATATATTATAAAAACCTTTTTCGGGCCGTTTCTATTTATTTTCAGCGTGCTGTTTTTCATCTTTATGGTGAATATTGTATGGATTCAGCTTTCGCAGTTTACAGGAAAAGGCTTGAGCAATTGGGAAATTGTAAAATTCTTGTTTTATCTGAGTGTAAACGTTGTCAAAATGGTATTACCACTCACGATTCTTTTGGCTTCGATTATGACTTTTGGAGATTTCGGGGAACGCTATGAACTCGCCGCCATGAAATCTGCGGGAATTTCCCTCACGAGAATTATGATGCCTTTGTTTGTCATCGTTTCTTTACTCTCTATCATGCTTTTTATTTTCTCGAATAATGTCATTCCAGATTTTCAGAGGAAGGCCAAAAACATGATGTACAATATTGCCGCTACCAAACCCGCTATCAATTTTACTGCGGGACAATTCATCAATTCATTACCGGGAGCCACTGTGAAATTTGACAAAATTTATGGGGAAAACGGGGAACATTTAGAAGGCGTTTTTGTGCACAAAGTGGCTAATGCTTATGAAGACCAAAGAACCATTATCGCTAAAAAAGGTGAATTTACACCCGCTGCGAATAGAAATTATTTGAAATTAGTTTTATATGATGGGTATATTTTCGAAGATAATATTCAAGACAAAAATTATTTAGAACGACTGAAACAGCCTGGTCAATCGGTAAAATTTGATTCTCTGGTTCAGCATTTTGATGTGAGTGATGTCATTAACAAAGCCATAGAAGACGAAAAAATCACAGACGATTACCGTTTTCAAAATTATAAAGAGATTAATAAAACGATTGTAAAGGTTAAGAAAGAAAACGATTTTAGTTTTAATTCTATTAACTCTGAAATGGTAGGACAAACCAATAATTATGTGACCTACATCGACAAAATTAAAAATCCTGCCAAACCTACAGAACCTTTTGCGATAGAAAAATTGAAAGAAGATAAAAGGTTAGAAGTCCTCTATCAAGCCTATACTAAAATTTCTTTTCTACAAAACGAAAAAAAGAACAAGGATACCCAAATTTTAGATATTGTAAAGTATTATAATAAGATTATCATGTATCAACAAGGGATTATTGCTTACTCCGTTACTTGTCTTATTTTCTTTATGATTGGCGCGAGTTTGGGTTCTATCATCAGAAAAGGAGGTGTAGGTTTACCTGTGGTGATTGCAATTATCATTTTTATTGTCTTCTATGTGATGAACTTGACCGTAGAAAATATTACTTGGAAAGGAAAACTCAATCCTTATTTCGGAGCTTGGCTTTCTAATTTGGTTTTATTTCCTTTTGGTGTTTGGCTCACGTATAAAGCGCTTACCGATTCTCAAGTTTTCGATGTAGAAAAATACAAAGCATTGACCAAGCCTCTTTGGAGCAAGTTTGTGAAAGAAAGAGAACACGAACGTTATCAATAGTCATATAAAATGAAAATAATATATATCATTACATTTTACTTTAGTTTTATATTGTGCTATTCACAAGACACAAAAGTAAATTCAAATGAATTTTCTTTCTATAATAGTTTTGAAATAGAAAAGAAGTTGAAAAAAGAATCTCCAAAAGTTATGGTTTTGGAAACTTGTTCTAACAAAGCCAATTTATGTGGAATTTTTGCTTATGGATCTTTAAGTTTAGTTAAAATCTCAAGTGGAGAACATGCTAGTCAAAATATATATATAGTAATTACTTGTAAAGAAACAAAATATAAAGTTGGCAAAACTTATAACCTAAAAATATCAAGCTCACCTAATTTTTCAGTAATTCTCTGCAATAGTAAGGTATATAATCCGGATTGGAATTCTAATTTAAAAGAAAATAAGTATCCAATATTTTTTGGAATTTTAGAATAATTAAAACGAACTTCGAACAATTTCAAGCAATTTCAATTCCATAAAAAAACTTCAGATTGCTCTGAAGTTTTTTGTTATTTTAGAATTAGATTTTGAAAATATCTGCTTCTTTTACTTTTAGATGATCATCTGCTAATTTCACGAATTTGTCTGTCAATTCTTGGATTTTAGCTTCTGTATCTTTGATGATGTCTTCTGAAACGCCATCTAATTTTTTCAGTTCTTTCATACCATCTTGTCTAGCATTTCTGATGGTTACTTTGGTCTGCTCGGTTTCCGCTTTCGCTTGTTTTGCTAAATCTCTACGTCTTTCTTCAGTTAATGGCGGCACGTTTAGAATAATTGTATCTCCATTATTAGATGGTGCAAAACCAAGGTTAGAATTGATAATCGCTTTTTCAATGGCGTTAATCGCTGATCTATCCCATGGTTGAATAGAAATCGTCATCGCATCTGGAACAGATACATTTGCCACTTGATTGATTGGCGACATTGCTCCGTAATATTCTACCACAACATCTTGAACCATAGATGTAGAAGCTCTACCTGCTCTAATTTTTTGGAAAGCGTGATCAAGGTGCTTAATTGCAGCATCCATTTCTTGCTTAACCATATCCATAATCATGTTTAATTCTTCCATTGTATATTGAAAATTTGATAAGTTACACATTATATATTCACAAGAGTTCCTACTTCTTCGCCTAAGACTACTTTTAATAAATTACCATCTTTATTCATATCAAAAACAATGATTGGTAAATTATTTTCTTTACTTAGGGTAAATGCAGTCATGTCCATTACTTTTAAATCTTTCTCAAAAACTTCGTCGTAAGAAAGCGAATTGAATTTCACTGCATCTGCATTTTTTTCTGGGTCAGAATCGTAGATTCCATCTACTCTCGTTCCTTTCAGAATTACATCAGCGCCTATTTCTATTGCTCTAAGCGTAGCTGCAGTATCTGTCGTAAAATAAGGATTACCAGTTCCCGCTCCGAAAATCACCACTCTTCCTTTTTCTAGATGTCTTACGGCTCTTCTTTTGATAAAAGGTTCTGCTACTTTATCCATTTCGATGGCAGATTGCAATCTGGTCTTAATGCCTTGATCTTCTAGTGCGCCTTGTAACGCCATTCCATTAATTACGGTAGCCAACATTCCCATATAATCACCTTGCACTCTATCCATACCTTTGGCTGCTCCTGCTACTCCACGGAAAATATTTCCTCCACCTATTACTATTGCTAATTCTACGCCTGCATCAACTACTTTTTTAATTTCTTTAGCATATTCTACCAATCGATCATTATCAATTCCGTATTGTCTGCTACCCATTAAAGCTTCTCCGCTTAATTTTAAAAGAACTCTTTTGTATTTCATTGTTATATTTTTATCAAAAATGATGTCTCAAAAGTATAGATTTGAGGCAAAAAATAAATTTACTGCAAATATAATGAATCGTAAAGAATTTCGTTAATAGAATTATGTTTTCACATTTAATTTTTGTTAAAGTGTAAAATAAATTATTTTTGCAAAGTTATAATTGAAATTTTGAAGAAACTATTTACCACATCTTTCTGTTTATTCGCATTATGGTCTTCTGCACAAACTGGAACCAAGGTTTATCCTTTTCTCAATGTTCCCGTTTCTGCCAGACAAGCTGTTTTAGGTGGTGATGCGGTTTCTGTGCGAGATTATGACGTGAATTTTGCAGCCATCAATCCTGCGCTCATGAATTTAGACATGGACAATAGAATCGGGATTAATTACGGTTCTTACATTGCGGGTTCTAACTTAGGTAGCATTAATTACGTGAAAGATTTAACAGCGGGACATTTCATTTCCGTCAATGCCAGAGTTTTGGACTTCGGAAAAACACCTAGAACCGATGAATTCGGGAATTTTAATGGCGAATTTTCTGCAATGGACGCTTCATTTGGTGTAGGTTATGCTTATCAGTTTGATGATGATTTCACGATTGGTGCCAATGTGAATTACCTCACTTCAAAAATCGACAATTATACTTCTTCGGCCATTTCGGCGAATGCTGGAGTGACTTATCACAATGAACAATCCAAAGAAACGGTGGCCTTGGTTTTTAGAAATTTTGGTTATCAAATAAAATCTTACAACGGAACCAAAGAACAATTGCCTTTCCGAGCAGATATAGGTTACACCAGAATTTTGCCAGATTTTCCATTGGCTTACACCATTACTTATCATGATTTGCAGCAATTTAATATTTCTCAATCGTATGATATTAATGGCAAAGAAATCGGTTTTGGTAGAAAATTGATGGACCATCTTTCTGGTGGCATCGAATTGTTTCCTGAACAAGCCTTCAACATTAGAATGGGTTATAATGTAAAACGCGGAAACGAACTCGCTGTTCTCGACCAAAGAAATTTCTCTGGATTGAGTTTTGGTTTTGGAATCAAAATCTCTTCTTTTAGATTTGATTATTCCCATGTTCGTTATCACAACGCCGACAATGTGAACCAAATTGGCTTAATGCTGGATTTGGTAGAACTTTCTGGGAATAGACGTTGATGATTTTAAATTTTAGATTCTAGATTCTAGATTTCAGAAAACTAATCTTCAAAAATATAAATTTCAACTCTTTTAATCTCCCATAAACCCAGCAACCACAAAAAGGTTTTTCTTTTAGTTATTTTCAAATTCAAAAAACTTTAACGAAATTTGTAGCATGAACAAAAAACCAGTTATTGCTATTGACGGATTTTCATCTACCGGAAAAAGTTCAATTTCTAAAGTGATTGCCCAAAAACTTGACCTCATCCACATAGATACAGGTGCGCTCTACCGTGGAATTACGTATTTCGCGTTAGAAAACTGCCTTAATGACAGCCAAGAAATAGACATAAAGTCACTCTTTGAAAAATTTGACCAAATTCATTTGGAATTTATTTCAAAAAATGGTGTTTTAGAGCTTTTCCTCAATGGCAAAAACATCGATAAAGAAATTCGTGAACCTAGAGTTTCTGACCATGTAAGCCTTATTGCAAAACAAGCAGAAGTAAGAGCTTTTTTACTTGATTTTCAACGAAATTTAGCTCAAAAAGGTGGTGTCATTATGGACGGAAGAGACATAGGAACTGTTATTTTGCCTCATGCAGATTATAAATTTTTTATCACCGCCAGTCCGGAAGAAAGAGCAAAAAGAAGACACCTAGAACTGCAACATTCTGGCGTAGACATTTCCAGAGAAGAAGTTTACGAAAACCTTAAAACCAGAGATAAAATCGATAGTGAAAGAGCGGTAGCTCCGCTGAAAAAAGCAGATGATGCCATCTTGATAGACAATACATTACTGAACAAAGAAGAAACCATAGCATTGATTCTATCATATATTTCGAAATAAAAAATAGAATCTATTCATACAATTTTAACATAAATTTGTGAAAATTTTCCTTATATTTGGTATAGAAGTTGTGCGAATGAAGAGGTAAACGAAAATAAATTATTAACACTAAATTATTACAAAATGGGAAAAGGTAAAAATACAGCAGGAATTATTGCAGGTCTTCTAGCAGGTGCTGCAGTAGGTGTAGTTCTAGGAATGCTTTACGCTCCAGAAGAAGGTAAAGAAACCAGAAAAAAACTAAAAGCTAAAGCGAATGATTTAAAAGATCAAGCATTAGACGAATACGATAAAGTATCTGAAAAAGTAAAGTCGGAATACGGAAATCTATCAGACAAGGCAAAAGAAAATTTAGATAAAGTAGTTTCTAGCGTAAAAGAAAGCTACGAAAAATACAAACATACCGCAGCCAATAAAGCTTCGGAAGTAGTAAAAGAAGTAGAAACAGAACTAGATGCTTTAAAATAATCTGTAAAGTTTTTATAAAATTTTATAAAGGAACTTATCATAAAAGTTCCTTTTTTTGTACCTTTAAACAAAGAAATTTGCCATGATAGACCTCATCAAAGATTACGCGGAAAAAAAAATAGAACTCGTAAAGCTAGATGCTACCGAGAAATCTCTTAAAATCATTGGAGTTTCAGTACCTGTAATGATTATCTCTGTTCTTGCAATTTTCTTTATCTTTTTGTTAAACGTGAGTTTAGGTTTATTCTTAGGAAATTGGCTCCACAACTTTGCTTATGGCTTCCTCATTCTTGCAGGATTCTATTTATTGCTCATTTTATTGGTCTTTTTAATGAGAAATTACATTAAAAAAATCATTACCAACAAGGCCATTGAAATGCTGTTTAACGATTAAAACTCCATGACATGAAAAACTTAGAAGACTTAAGAAAACGCAAGGAAATTTTAAGAAAAGAAATTGCCGAGTTAGAAGACATCGCAGCATTTAAAAATCCTAAAGAAAGTTTAAGTGCCATCACTCATGGATTCACCGACCAATTTTTAGTCGATAAGACCGACGAAAACGGAGAACACCGATTAAAACTAAAACCTGCCGAAATTCTAAGTTTTGCAACTGGTGGCGCTTCCGAAAATTATATCAAAACCAAAATTAATCAATACGGCGAAGAAAAAATTGGCATCAATACTCAAAACGTAGTTGGAAGCATCGCCGAAAACGCCATCAAAATAGGATTGGCAGCCGTAGTGACCAATTTTGCGAAGAAGAACCTCTATCATACCAGTTGGAAGAAAAAAATAATTGGCATTGCACTTATTTATTTGGCTCCCATGGTTTTAAAATTTTTAAGAGAAAAATTAGAAGAATACGAAGAACGTGAAGTTTTAAAAAGCCTAGAAGAAATTTTATAATATGGAAAAGGAATTTGTAGATTTCAGCAGTACAATACAACATTCATGGGAAAATTTCCTTGGTCAATTGCCTGCAATTTTATTGGCAATCTTGGTTTTTATTGCGGGGATTTTCGCCATTAAACTATTTTCAAAAGTTGTTACTAAATTCATAGACGAAAAATCAAAAGATTCTATCGTTACAGATTTCTTGGTGAATATCGTTTCTTTTATCCTCACCATTTTTTTGGTTATCGTTTGTTTGGGGATTTTGGGCTACGGAAACATTACCGATAAAATTCTGGCAGGAACTGCGCTCACCACTTTTATTGTAGGTTTTGCCTTAAAAGATATTGGCGAAAATTTCTTGGCAGGAATTCTTATGGCGTTTAGAAGACCTTTTAGAATCGGCGATTTAATCGAAGTACAAGGAATGAGAGGCAGAGTTAAAAAAATGTCGCTCAGAGAAACTAATATTAAAACTCTTGACGGAAAAGATGTTTTCATTCCCAATTCCATTATTCTTAAAAATCCACTTGAAAATTTCACGTACAATCAACTTTTGAGAAGTGAATTCTTTATCAATGTAGATTATTCCGAAGATTTAGAAAAAGTGATGAAGGATATTTTACACATCATCAATTCGTTTGAAGAAGTAGAAAAAAATCCTCATGCAAGTGTTTATGTACAGGAAATAGATGGCGAAAAAATAAAATTGCGTGGCGCTTATTGGTTCAAAACGACTGATGTAAACGCTCCCGGAAACAGTTTAAAATCTGAAATATTGTTCAAGGTTATTCATTACATCAAAAAACAAGACATTCAAATCGAAGAGAATTCTCCCAATCCTGATGATGAACGAAAAACTGTAAAAGAATAATTTTTTACTTCAAGAATCTCAATTTTTCTTGGAGACAAGTGAATTTTACCGGTGCATAACCTATAAATTCTCCGTCCATATCAATGGTTAAAGCCAGACCATCTGCATTTTCGATGAAAACTTCTTGAGCCGAAGTATAAGAAACTTGTGGATGATTGATTTTTTTGCATTTTTTAGCGGTCCCAATATTTCTAAAGTAATCTAACAAGCTGATGTCTCCCACATTGGTAATGGCAAATTCGCCATCAGAAATCTCTGCATGAGGCGCAATTCCTATAGAATTCCCAAAATATTTGGCATTGGCTACTACATAATTCAGCACTTTTCCTTGCCACGTAAAATCTTTGGCAGTAACCTTGATGGTTTTCTTTTTGTACATCAAAAAAGTAGAAAGAATGGCAATGAAATAATTTACTTCGCCAGGAAAAACCAAAGGCAATCTTTCTTTACTAATCACTACTTCTCCCCCAATTCCTACATCTGAAACATTGATGAAAAAACGCTCTGATTTTTGTTTTTCTCGGTTCAGAAATTCCGCAAAACCTACATCTACAAGTTCTGAAGAATCTTTTGCAATAAGCGATTGGAGTTCGTCAATGGTTGTATAACCTAGATTTTTGATAAAATCATTTCCGCTTCCTGAAGGTAAAATCCCAATTTTTATCTGAGAAATCCTTTCCCAATCATAGCCATTTTCTGTGCGAAAAGCTTCTATTAAGCCATTCACAATCTCATTCAGCGTTCCATCTCCACCTACTGCAATAAAATGGGTAAAACCTTCTTCCACCGCAAGTTTTGGCAAGGTTAAAAAATGCCCAGAATATTCTGAAATAAAAAACTTATAGTCTTGATTGAGAAAATGATGCTGAATATCGATTTCAATTTTTTTGAAATGTCTAATCGTAGGATTGATGAAAAAGGCGATTTTTGGCATTGAGAAAGGTAAAGGTAGAGGTTGAGGCTAAGGTTGAGGTTAAGGTTGAGGTTAATATAAAAATTAGCTTTTAAAGATAAACATTTTTCTCAAAACTAATTCCTAATCCCTAAATCCTAATCCCTAAATTTTAGAAAAAATCTGTCCTAGAATGATTCCTGTCGCCATCGAAACATTGAGGCTTTCTGTAGATTGTTTTTGTCCGAATCGTGGAATGGTAATGTTTTGGGAAACCAATTTTTCAACTTCTGGTCGCATTCCGTTTCCTTCATTGCCCAAAATAAGATTGAATTTCTCTGGAAAATCAAAATGATAAATATTTTCTCCTACCATATCTGTACCGATATTTACAGCGTCTGTTTTAGCCAAATATTCAGTTAAATCGGTATAAACTACATTGATTCTGGCAAAAGAACCTTTAGTCGACTGAATCACTTTTGGATTGTACACATCTACCGTGTCTTGACTGCAAATCACCTGCTCAATTCCGAACCAATCTGCCAATCTGATGATGGTTCCCAGATTTCCCGGGTCTTGAATTCCGTCTAAAATAATCTGAATTTTCTGTTGCTCTAGCATTTCAGGAGAAGGCAATTCTACAACCGCTACAGAATCTTTTGGTGTTTGCAGAAAACTAATTTTCTTCAGTTCACGTTCTGTAATCGGATGAGTCTCTGTTTCGGGGAAGGATAAATATTCGGGTTGAATAGAAAAAATTTCTTGAATTTTGTAAGAAGAATGTTTCAACTCTTGGATTATTTTGTTACCTTCAACCAAAAACAAATTGTATTTTTGTCTGAACTTCTTTTTGTCCAGAGACTGAAAAACTTTTATTTTATGAGCAGTAAGCATTTTTTTAAATATTTTCAAAAATACCACATATTTTTATCTTTTGCAATCCTCGTTTGGTTTCTTTACGCTTGTAACAGTACCAAGAAAGTTCCGAATGGTGAGTATTTATTGACCAAAAATAATTTTGAATATGTAGACCGAAAAGATTTCGATGAAGAAATCCCGAATTTTGTCAGTCAAAAACCCAATAAAAAAGACCTCTATTTGTTCCCTACTCGTTTATGGATTTATAACATGGCGAATGCGAAATATGACAGCATTCTAAACGAGTATCAAACATTTCCGAGACAAATGAGAAATCAAAAACTAAGAGATTCTCTTTATGTGAAATACAATCATCCAGAATTGAAGGGCAATAGTTTGTTTTGGAACAGAGTTTGGCATTCTTTAGGGAAACCACCCATCATTTTAGAGCAAGGAAAAACCGAAACCAGTGCCAATTCCATTAAAAAATTCTTGGTGTATAAAGGATTCTGGGACGCTCACGTCGATTTCTCTCACAAACTTGATTCTGCGGCAAAAAAAGCGCAAGCCAATTACAAAATCACTTACAAAGATCCTACTTATATCAACGGATATTACTACAATATTCCCTACGAAAACATCCGAAATATTTACGAACAAAAAATTACAGAATCTAAAGTAAAATCAGGAGATGTTTTAGACCAAGAAAAATTAGAAGACGAGGTCAAAAGAATTACCGAACTCATGCAAGAAAAAGGTTATTATAGCTTCAATAGAGATGGTGGAGAAATTTATTTTACGGCAGACACTTTGCAAAGCAGAAAGCAAGTTCCACTCACCATGGATATTTTGAAAGACACGCTGAAAACACCTTACAAACAATACACCATTGGCAACGTAGAAATTCAATATTTAGAAAAACTTACTGACACAGCCAATGTAGACGTAAAAGAATACGAAAATGCCATCATCAAAAGAATTGATGACCAATATAAGGTAAAAGCACTTTGGAGACCGATTACGTTGAAAAAAGGTGAAATTTACAACCAAAAAAATCTTGATCTTACCAAAAGAAATTTCTTAGCGCTTAATAATTTCAGCATTGCCAGTTATAAAGCTTCTCCAGATAAATACAGCAATCCGAATGATACAATTATCAATGTAAAATACAAACTCATTCCGTTACCGAAATACAATTTTAAAACGGCACTCGATTTACATTATTCTCAAATTTTGAACTTCGGGTTTTCTCCTTCTGCAGAATTGACGGCAAGAAATGTTTTTGGTGGCGCCGAAAACTTTACGGGAAGTGTTTCTGGAACCTTTGGTACCGTTTACGATGAAAAAAATCCTAATTCGTTGTTTAACGCTTCTGAATATTCCCTACAATTTGGGTTGAATTTCCCAAGATTGCTCTTGCCTTTTAACACCGAAAAATTTGTCCCCAATAAATATTCTCCTGTTTCTACAGTGAATTTAGGTGCTTCTGTACAGAATAATATTGGGATGGACAGAATCAACGTGAACGCTGGTTTGAATTATTTCATTACCGTGAATGAAGTGATTTCTCACCGATTATCAGTTTTTAACACTCAATTTTCATTTACCCGAAATAAGGATAAATATTATGATTTATTCAAAACGGAAGGAGATATTAAAGACGGAATTTTTAATCTCTATGATATCTATAATCCAGGTGCTATTAATTTAGACACTGAAGCCAAATCTAGATTATTGCTTAATGATACAGGTTTTGCGAATAGTCTTTCGCCAACTGGTTTAGATTTATTACTCAATTTCAGACAGTCAACCATTAAAAAAGACCGATTGACCCAAGACGTACTCATTAATTCTTTGGCTTACAACTATATCTACAATGAAATCGGGAAAAAAGGCTATCAAAACCCATTCTTTTTAGATGCTAAAGTAGAGTTGGCAGGGAATTTATTGAGTATTTTCAGTAAAAATAATACCGATTCTGGAGTTTTGACCAACAGCAAAACGATTTTCGGTATTCCGATTTCTCAGTTTGTGAAATTCGATATTGATGCGAGAAAATATTTTACTTTCAAAAACAAATCACAGTTTATTGTAAGACAATTCATAGGTGTAGGAATTCCTTATGGAAATTCTAGCAACATGCCATTTATCCGTTCTTATTTCAATGGGGGAAGTAATGACATCAGAGCTTGGATTGCTTTTGGTGGATTAGGTCCTGCAGATACGCAAATCGACCAAAAAGTGAGAGCTTATATGATGGATAACGTAAAACTGACCACCAACATAGAATACAGATATCCATTTAATGACATGTTTGAAGGTGCAGTTTTTGCAGATGCTGGAAACATTTGGAGCACCAAAGATTCAGGAATTGGCGATGAATTTAAGTTCAATAAATTCATTTCTCAAATGGGATTGGGTTCTGGTTTCGGATTGAGAATGCATGTAGCCTACATTACCGTAAGAATAGATTTAGCCTACAAATTACACGACCCAAATCAGCCAAAAGGCGAAAGATGGGTTTTTGACAAAATAAAACCATTTAAACCAACCTTCAACTTCTCGATTGGTTATCCTTTCTAAAAAAACGCATATGAAGAAAAATGTAATCGTTCTTGCACTGCTTAACAGTGTTTTCTTATTTTCACAAGAAAGAAATCTTAGAAATATTCAGCAACTGACCGATGGTGGAGATAATGCAGAAGCGTATTTCTCGCCCAATGGAAAATTCCTGACGATGCAAGTCACCAATAAAAATTTGGGAGCAGAATGTGACCAGATTTTCGCCTATGATTTATCGAAGGATTATTCTAAAAAATCTGACAATCTACAATTAATTTCTACAGGAAAAGGAAGAACCACTTGTTCTTTCTTTATGCCAGATAACCAACATATTCTCTACGCTTCTACACACGAAGCGAGCAGTGCTTGTCCAGCTCCGCCTGTTTCTAAAGACGGAAAATATCTTTGGGCAATTTATCCAGAATTTGACATTTATATGGCAGATTTGAGCGGGAAAATTGTCAAAAAATTAACCGATGTTCCTGGTTATGATGCAGAAGCGGTGGTTTCTCCAGACGGTAAAAAAATTGTTTTCACTTCTACCAGAACTGGCGACTTAGAACTTTGGACGATGGATATTGACGGAAAAAATCTGAAACAACTTACCTTCGGTTTAGGATATGATGGTGGTGCGTTTTTCTCTCATGATTCTAAAAAAATTGTATTCCGTGCTTCTCGACCAAAAACCGATGCTGAAATTAAAGAATACAAAGATTATTTGGCTCAAAATCTAGTTGCACCTACCAATATGGAAATCTACACCATCAATGCTGATGGAACAGATTTAAAACAAATTACGCACCTTGGAAAAGCGAATTGGGCGCCATATTTTACTCCAAATGACAAGAAAATCATATTTTCGAGTAATCATCATTCTACGAGAGGTTATGATTTCCAGTTGTACACCATTGATTTAGAAGGAAAAAATCTGAAACAAATTACCTACGAAAGTGAATTCAATGCGTTCCCGATGTTTTCAAAAGACGGGAAAAAATTGGTTTTCAGCAGCAATAGAAATCAGTCAAAACCGAGAGAAACCAATGTTTTTATCGCAGATTGGGTAGATACAGACGAAGCAGAAAATGTAAACGAAACTCAACTTAAAAATCATCTTAGTTATCTTGCCAGTGACGAATTGCAAGGCAGATTGGCAGGAAGTGAAGGCGAGCAAAAAGCGGCCAATTATATTCAGAAATATTTTAAAAAATTAGGACTTAAAACCCATTTACAGCCTTTTGAATATTCCATAAAACTCAATCCACACGATGAAAATTCTTCTACTCCAAGTAAGGGAATCAACGTGATAGGATATTTAGATAATAAAGCCTCTAAAACGATTGTTATTGGTGCACATTACGACCATTTAGGATTAAACCAACATCATCAATCTACGCTGATGAATTCTGACGGACAAATTCACAATGGTGCAGATGACAATGCTTCTGGCGTTTCAGCAGTGATGGAATTGGCGAGAATTTTTGTCAAAAATAAGACTCAGGAAAAAGTAAATTACGTTTTTGCACTTTTCTCAGCGGAAGAAGACGGACTGATTGGCTCTAAAAAATTCGCAGAAAATGTAAAATCTCAATATCCTAATGTAGTCACCATGATTAATATGGATATGGTAGGAAGATTAGACAAAGATAAAAACCTTACGGTAGGAGGTGTAGGTTCCTCTCCTATTTTCCCAGATTTGGTAAAAAAAGTGAAACCTGCAGGTTATAATATTACTCTTGATGAATCTGGAGTTGGTCCTTCTGATCATACCAGCTTCTATCTGAAAGATATTCCTGTTTTATTCTTATTTACGGGAACGCATGCTGACTATCACAAACCAAGTGATGACAGTGATAAAATAAATTTCGATGGCGTAAAAACAATTACCAATTATGTATTTGGCATTGCGAACGAAGTTTCTCTGAAATCTGAAATTCCGTTTACGAAGACCAAAACCACTTCTACCAAATCTGTCCCAAAATACAAAGTAACACTAGGAATTATGCCAAGTTATGCCGATTCTAAAGATGGTTTGCACATTGACGGAGTTACTGATAACAGACCTGCTGCACTTGCAGGAATTCAGTCTGGAGATATTCTTACCCAAATTGGAGATTGCAAAATCACAGAAGTCTATTCTTATATGGATTGTTTATCAAAACTCAATGCTGGAGACGAAAAAGAAGTTACCGTGATTAGAAATGGGGAAACGAAAGTTTTTAAGGTGAAATTCTAAATAGAAACTTATCTAAAATAAAAAAAACTCGCTTTTCAGCGAGTTTTTTTATTTATACAATCTCAGAAGTAAGACCTCTGGAAATTAATTTTTCGTGCATGGGTTTCAGAAGTTCCATGCTACCTGTTTTCACGGTGCATTTGCCTTTGTAATGTACCAAAATGGTGCATTGTTCGGCTTGTTCTAGCGTATGTTTGCAAATTTCGATTAAACACTCTATCACGAAATCAAAAGTGTTTACATCATCATTATGCAGCACTAATTTATAGACTTCGTCTTCCTGTTCTAGAAGCGCTACTTCTTCTTGATATTCTCTTTGAGGATTATCGTAAAACTTCATTTTAATAAAGGTTGAGGTAAAGGTAAATTAGATTTCGCTAATTTCTTCGGTTAAATCATCTACAATATCTTTGGGTTCGTACACCAATTCAACCAATTCTACCGATTTATTATTCATTTTCAAAATTTTGAAATGATAATCATCGATATCGAACTCTTGATTTTCTTCTGGTATATCTTCTAATTGATGCAGGATAAATCCAGCTAAAGTATTGTATTCACCAACTTCTGATAATTCTTTCGGTAAACACTCGTTAATTTCTTCTAAAGGTTGAGTTGCTTTTACCCAGAAAACGTTTTCGCCAACTTGGTCTACAATTTTATCTTCATCATCCTCTTCATCTTGGATTTCGCCTACCAATTCTTCTAAGATATCTTCTAACGTAAGAATACCTTCTGTACCTCCGAATTCATCGATAACAATGGCTAAATGCTGTTTCTTTTGTTGGAAAACATTTAACAAGTCTGAAATCTTTTTACTTCCAACCACGAAGAATGCTTCTCTCAAAAACTCTTTTAAGTCAAGGTCTTTGTTTTTGATGTATTCTCTCATAATTTCCTTGGTGTAGAAAAGTCCGATAATGTTATCAATCGAGTTTTCAAACACTGGAATTCTAGAATATCCACAATCGATGATTTGTTTTAGAATTTCTTCTTTATCATCTTCTATGTCAATAGAAATAATGTTTTGACGAGGCACCATCACTTGTTTTGCAGTGTGGTCTGTAAAATCAAAAGCATTTTTAATGATTTCGTAGTTTTCTTCTTCTATCTCACCACTGTCTGCAGATTGTTTCACCAATAACTGAAGTTCTTCTGTAGAGTGAATATCATGTTCAGAAGCGGGATGGATTCCTATTAATTTCAAAAAAGCATTTGAAAATAAATTCATTAACCAAATAAATGGTTTGAAAATATTGTAGAATAATCTTAATGGTGCAGAAATGAATAATGTAGTAGCTTCTGATTTTCTAATGGCAATAGATTTAGGCACTAACTCCCCAAAAACAATATGCATTACCGTAATGATTAAAAAACTGGTTACTACAGAAATTGTCGTAATCATAGTAGGTGCAATATTGATATTGAAATAAGAGAATACCCCATGGAAAACATGTTCCAGAGCGCTTTCTCCTACCCAACCTAATGCTAATGAAGCTAAGGTAATCCCTAATTGTGTAGCAGATAAATAAGCATCTAAATGTTTGATGATGTGTTCGGCTTGTTTAGCCATTTTGTTACCTTCGGCAGCCTTAATTTGAATCTGAGAATAACGAACCTTAACGATGGAGAATTCCGCCGCTACGAAAAAACCGTTTAATAATACGAGTAATAAAGCAATAAGAAGTTTGACGACACTATCGTAATCCATTTATAAAAAATTGTGAATTGATTAATCTATGCAAATATATGATTATTTTTAATATGAAAGTTTAATAAAAAAGAGTGCGTAAACGCACCCTTTTTTTGGTCTAAAAATCGAAATATGAAGAAAATTACTACTTCCTGTTGTAAAAAAAAATTTCTACTGCAGTTTACATAATAACCTTAATTTTACTGCAGTAGAAAATTTATCATCATTTGTGTTTTGGGTTATTACGGTGCAAATTTAAAACGATTTATTTTATGTTTCAATTACACTTTTGTGTAACCTTTTCTTTAAATCTACAGTTCAAAAGTACAGTTAAACACCATGACAGACAATACGCTTAATTACGTATTTTAATTTTTTTATTCCAAAGTTTTAGTCACTTTTCCTATCAGAACTGTATTGGTAGGCATTTGTTCGTATACTTCCATAATGTAATCTCCTCTAGAAAAATCTTCATTATCCCATACAAACTCTAGTTTTGGGCTTTGACCTTTTTCGTAATTAAAAGTAGTTTTATCAGAATAAAGCATTTTTCTGTTGTTAAAGTTAAACGTTCCAGAAGCTCTATTGCTAAATGTCACAATTTCGCCAGAAGGTTTTTTGATGAGCATGTAGATTAGCTTTTGACCACTTTTCGCCAAGATATTGTCATTAATATCAAAACTGAATTTTATGCGGTCTATTCTGGATGCTTTATCTGTTTCTACTTCTTTCCCACTGTTTCTGACTTTAAAACTTCTCAGCATAAAATTAGAAAGTGATAATTTAGAAGCATAATTGATGAGTTCATCTTTCTTTTTAGAAATGATTTTCTCACTTTCTATTTTACGGTCTAGTTCTGATACTTTATCTTTTAGCACCACTACTTCTGTGGTTATTTTTTCGTTTTCTTCTCTAAGTTTTTGTTTTTCTGTATCCAGCGTAGTTACTTGATTATTCAGAATGATTACTTTGTTCTGATAATTTTTAATGAAAGTTTGAGAAATATTTCTCATAATTCTTTTTGCTTCCAATAATTCATCTTGGCTGATGTTATTTTTCTTGAGTAAAGTTTCTATTCTTTTCTTCTGAGCAATTATTTCTTTGTTGCTAAAATTGACATCATTTACTGCTACTTCTAAGTCTTTTTGGATAAATTCATAATCTGATTTCAGGTCAGAGAATTGCTCCTGAATTTCTGCCTGAGACAATTCGTTATTTAAACTGTCATAGAGCATAAATCCTGATAAACTTAATACCAGGGCTGATAAAACAACTATTAACTTCGATTTCATTTGTGTATTTTATTAATATTTTTTCAAAAATTCTATAAAAAAGGTGGTTCCTTCATCTTCTATGGATTCAAACCAAATTTTTCCTTCGTAATCTTCTATAATTTTCTTTACCATGAATAATCCCAGTCCCATTCCTGTAGACTTGGTGGTAAATTTTTTCTCGAAGACTTTATCTTTATTTTCTTCAGAAATTCCGCTCCCATTATCTTGAATTTTGATTAAGAAACAGTCTTGTAAGTTTTCTATTTCTACTTTTACCTTTTTGTCTTGATGATGAATGGCTTGAATACCATTTTTCACTACATTGGTAATGACTCTGGTAAGGTAAATATTATCTATTTTATAATAAATCTCTTCTGCATTAGTCGAAAATTCTATGATATGATCGGGGAAAATATCTACTGCATATTTCACCGTTTTTACCACATCTATGAGGGAATCATTATTTACAGGCATTTTGGCAAAATCAGAAAAAGCTTTGGTAATAGAAGAAATAATATCAATTTGATTAACGACTACTTGCGTAAGATTTCTTACTTTTTCTTCATTATTTTCGTCTTCTGGATTGTATTTTCTCTGAAAATTCTGAACAGAAAGTTTCAGTGGAGTCAAAGGATTATTGATTTCATGCGCAATCTGTCTCGCCATATCACGCCATGCCTCTTCTCTCTCTGTTCTGGCTAAAATGCTGGTTTGCTCTTGCAATTTCTCGAGCATGATATTGTACGAATCTACCAACGGTTTTATCTCGTCTCTATCGCTGTATTCTATAGGCGTTTCTAGATATTCTACATTGGTTTTTTGTAACGTTTTAGAAATGGTGGCAATTTTCTTGGTAATCCCTTTCGAAATGTACCAAGCTGCATAACCACTTAAAATCAACAGGAAAATAATCGCTAAAAAATGCTGTTTCACTAGTATTTTAAAGTGATAATACCATGAAGATTTATTGGCAGTAGTTTCTGTACTGATAATGGCGATTGGCTTATTTTGGTAGTTTAAATAACTCCAAGAAGAATATAAAATACTGCTTTTAGGAGTAGCGGTTTCTTGTTCCTTGACAATGCTTTTAGTTTTTAATAATTTTTGTAAAAAAGCAGAAGATAAATTTTCTTTTTGAGGCCTAGAAGAGGTGATGATTTTTCCTTGCAAATCGTATAGCGTGATGGCTACATTATTTACATTGGCGAGTTCAAAAATTTTATTACTGATGGTTCCTCGTATCTTTTCATCGGAAAAATTAGAATTTCCATGATTTTCTTTAAGGATGTAACGGTAAGTTTCTTTGACTTTGTTTTCTGTTTGAACGAGTTCCTGCTTTTTTAGAATTCTCATCCTCAAACCATCTCTGTAAAAATTAAATGCCGCCATAAAAGTCATAAACAATAAGTTTAAAACCACTATCGCAATAAAAATTTTGTCCCGAAGAGATGTAATTTTAGAAAACATATTTTAAAAAAATCATGCAAAATTAGTCATAATAAATTGAACGGCATTCATGAAAGTGAACTCATAAAATGAACTTATCATTTTACCATCATAAAAAAGGGCATCAACCTGAGTTGACGCCCTTTCATTTATCGTATAAAAGAAATATTCCTTAGCTATTTTTAAGTGCTTCTGCACCAGAAACGATTTCTAAAATTTCATTGGTAATCGCAGCTTGACGCGCTTTGTTATAAAAAATTACCAAATCATTTTTAAGTGCTTGTGCGTTATCAGTCGCTTTGTGCATCGCTGTCATTCTCGCTCCATGTTCAGATGCGATAGAATCTAGCACTGCTTTGTACACTTGCGTTTTAATTGATTTAGGAATTAGGCTATCTAAAATCTCGTTTCTGTTAGGTTCAAAAATATAATCACTGTTTGCATTACCATCAGTTTCCGGCATTGATATTGGTAATAACTGTTCAGTTTTTACTTCTTGATTAGCAGCATTTAAAAATTTATTATAAATTAGATGTACTTCATCAAATTTTCCTTGGCTGAAATCCTTCATCACGGCAGAAGTCACTTTTGATACTTTTTCAAAACTCATATGGTCAAAGATGGCACTTTGGTTATCATATACCGTTCTGTTTTTCTTTACAGCATCAAAAACTTTTTTCCCGATGGTTAACACTTCTACTTCTACAGCAGAATTAGAAATTCTGTGGTTTAATTCTTTGATAATAGATGAGTTAAAAGCACCTGCTAAACCTCTATTAGAAGTAATAGCGATGTATAGTACTTTTTTCACCTCTCTCTTTTGTGCAAAAGCAGAAACATTATCAGAATCAGAGCTTGCGCTTACATTCTGAATGATTTCTTGAAGTTTTTCAGAATAAGGTCTTAACATTACAATGGCATCTTGTGCTTTTTTAAGTTTCGCAGCGGAAACCATTTTCATCGCACTTGTAATCTGCATTGTAGATGAAATAGAAGTTATTCTTCCTCTAATTTCTTTTAAATTTGCCATATTTAGTTTAGTTGTTGGTTGTCGGTTGTTGGTTGCTAGTCTTAGAAAATTCCGTCAACTATCAACCAAAAACCATCAACTAATTTTAGTTATATTTAGAAGCTAAATCTGTAGCTACTTGCTTAAGAACACCTGTTAAACTTTCATCAATCTTACCTGATTTAAGAGCAGCCATTACTTCTGGGTGTTTGTTTTTTAAGAAGTCTACGTATTCTACTTGGAATTCTCTTACTTTTCTTACAGGAACGTTTCTCAATAAGTTTTCAGTTCCTGCGTAAATCATCGCTACTTGTGATTCTACAGGTAGTGGAGAGTTTACTGGTTGTTTAAGAATTTCTACATTTCTTTTTCCTTTTGCGATAACTGCCATAGTAGCAGCATCTAAGTCAGAACCAAATTTAGCAAAAGCTTCTAATTCTTTGTACTGCGCTTGGTCAAGTTTCAAGGTACCAGAAACTTTTTTCATAGACTTAATCTGAGCGTTACCCCCTACTCTCGATACAGAAATACCTACGTTAATCGCTGGTCTCACCCCAGAGTTGAATAAATCTGACTCTAAGAAAATCTGTCCGTCTGTAATAGAAATTACGTTGGTAGGAATATATGCTGATACGTCACCTGCTTGAGTTTCGATGATTGGAAGAGCCGTTAATGAACCACCTCCTTTTACCATTGGTTTTAATGATTCTGGTAAATCGTTCATTTGAGCAGCGATGGTATCATCTTTAATCACTTTAGCAGCTCTTTCTAATAATCTTGAGTGAAGATAGAAAACGTCTCCAGGATATGCTTCACGGCCTGGTGGTCTTCTTAATAATAGAGAAAGCTCACGGTAAGCTACTGCTTGTTTTGATAAATCATCATAAACGATAAGCGCTGGTCTACCAGTGTCTCTGAAATATTCTCCGATTGCAGCTCCAGCCATTGGTGCGTATACCTGCATTGGAGAAGGGTCTGAAGCGTTTGCTGCAACCACAACGGTGTAAGCTAAAGCTCCTTTATCTTCTAAAGTTTTTACGATTTGTGCTACAGTAGAACCTTTTTGACCTACAGCAACGTAGATACAAAATACAGGCTCACCAGCATCATAAAATTCTTTTTGGTTCAAAATAGTGTCGATAGCAACGGTAGTTTTACCAGTTTGTCTATCTCCGATGATCAACTCTCTTTGTCCTCTTCCGATTGGAATCATAGAGTCAATCGCTACGATACCTGTCTGAAGTGGTTCATTTACCGGTTGACGGAAAATTACTCCTGGAGCTTTTCTTTCTAGTGGCATTTCATAAAGTTCTCCAGTTACAGGACCTTTACCATCGATAGGATTACCTAGAGTATCTACTACTCTTCCTAAAAGACCTTCTCCTACTTTAATAGAAGAGATTCTTTCAGTTCTTCTTACAGTATCTCCTTCTTTTACTCTTTTAGATTCTCCAAGAAGTGCAACACCTACATTGTCTTCTGCAAGGTTTAATACAATACCTTCAATTCCTGATTCGAATTTTACCAATTCACCGTATTGTACGTTTTCTAAACCGTAAACTAGAGCGATACCGTCTCCAATTTGTAATACTGTACCCACTTCTTCTACATTTGTTTGTGTATCAAAGTTGGCTAACTGTTGTTTTAAAATTGCTGAAACTTCAGCCGGATTTATTTCTGCCATTTTATGGTTTTTTAACTTAATTTAATTGAAATTCTTTTTTCACTTGGCTTAGTTTAGTTCTTACAGAAGTATCAACCTGCTGGTCTCCTACTCTTAAAATATAACCGCCAATAATTTCAGGGTTTACTACCACTTTTAAGTCGTAGTTTTTAGTATGGTCTACTAAAGATGAAGATTTTACAATGTCTTCTACATTTTTCTGAGAAAGTTCAGAAGCTACGGTTAAGGTAACTCTCTGTACGCCTTGTAAGTCTTCTACTTTATTGATAAACTCTTGCGCTATATCTTGCAGATGACTTTCTCTACCTTGTTTAATCACCAAAGTAATGAGATTCTTACTTACTGGTGAAAACTGAGCAAAGATTTCTAAGGCTGCTTTGGTTTTCTTTTTAGCGTCTATGATTGGCGAAGCAAAGAAATTCTTTAATTCCTTAGAATCATTAAAAATCTTTACTACATCTTTCATTTCCGAAAAAATAGAAGCTGTGTTACCAGACTCTTGAGTAAAGTCTAGTAAACCTTGTGCATATCTTTTCGCTACTTTAGAGGTTAGCATATTAATTTAAGTTAGATTTATTAATGATTTTTTCAACTAATGCATTGTGAGCATCAGCATTATCTAATTTTTGTTTTAGAATGGTTTCTGCAATTTCTACAGAAAGAGAACCTATTTGATTTTTGATATCAGCCATTGCTGCATTTTTTTCAGCATTGATTGATTGTTTTGCTTGTTCAATCATTTTGTCTCCTTCAGATTTTGCAAGGTCTTTTGCTTCACCTACGATTTTGTCTTTTAACTCTCTCGCTTCTTTTAAGATGGCATCACGTTCAGCTTTAGCTTCGCGGATGATTCTCTCGTTGTCTGCTTTAAGATTTGCAACTTCTTCTTTAGCCAATTTAGCTTGGTTAATAGCGTCTTGAATAGAAACTTCTCTCTCATTTAAAGCAGTAAGGATAGGTTTCCATGCAAATTTTCCTAACACGAAAAGAAGTATCAAGAAAATAACTGACTGAATGATGAACAAACCTGACGAAAAATTCTCTAATAATCCCATAAGATTTTTATATATTTTTTTTATTTAATTTTTAAAAACACTTCCCGTAACCAACCGTTACGGGTGAGTGCTATTTTTTTGAGTCTTAGTTTACAGCAAATAATGCAGCAAATGCAAGACCTTCAACTAGTGCAGCAGCAATAAGCATTGCAGTTTGTAATTTACCAGCTTGTTCTGGCTGACGAGCCATACCTTCTAAAGCAGCAGCACCGATTTTACCGATACCTAAACCTGCTCCGATTACTACTAAACCTGCACCTACTAGTTTTGGAATTTCCATAATATATAATTTTAAAAATTAGTTTCTACTTTTATGTTTTGAGTTTTGAAATCCGAGTTACGAGTTCAAAATGATAACTTTTTACTTGGCTCTTTTAACTTGGTTCTTATTAGTGATGAGCTTCTTCGTGGTGGTGCTCTTCATTTGCCATACCGAAGTAAACCGCAGATAGCATGGTGAAGATATACGCTTGTAAGAATGCTACTAATATCTCTAATAAATACAATACAAATGTTAAGAATGGGAATGCAACGCCTGCAATTACATTTTGGAAGTAATAAATCATTGCAATTAATGACATAATTACGATGTGACCTGCTGACATGTTTGCAAAAAGACGTATTAACAATGCAAACGGCTTAATAACCATCCCAATTAATTCGATAGGAATCATTACCAATTTCATTAAGAACGGTAAACCTGGCATCCAGAAGATGTGTTGCCAATAGTTTCTGTTTGCCGTAAACTGTGTAATGATGAAGGTAAAAATTGCTAAAGCAGCTGTAATGGCTAAATTCCCTGTCACATTAATCCCGAAAGGTAATAAACCAAATACGTTCAGGAATAAAATGAAGAAGAAAATAGTCAATAAATAAGAAATATATTTGTGATATTTTGCTCCGATGTTTGGAATCGCAATCTCATCTCTGATGAAGATTACCAGTGGTTCGAATAATTTACCTGCACCTGTAGGAATTGGTGATTTCTTATAATTTCTAGCCATAGAACCGAAAATTACAATCATCAATAATGATGCGCATAAAATCATTAAAACACTTTTCGTGATAGATAAGTCTAAAACTTTTGCATTGGTAGCGTGACCGTGGTCATCTAAAGTAATGGCACCAGAAGCATCCGTTTTTACAATTTTTTCGTGGTATAAAGCGTAGTTTGCACCTTTGCTTTCTACTACATTGTATTTTTTGCCATGAGCATCTTTCATTTCTTTACCGTGGTGAAATTCTGAACTCATGAATGCATGAAGACCGTTTGCTTCATCATAGAAAATAACAGGAAGTGGGAAACCGATGTGGTGTTCTGTACCGTCAGCTTTCTTTTCCACCATAATATCAAAGCTGTGAGCATCTAACAAGTGATGGTCTATAAACTCCTTATTCTCTTTCTTTATTTGTTCTTTTTCTGCTTCTTCAGCACTTACCACTTTAGTTTCTGTAGCAGGTTTAGTTTCTGCTGCAGCCTCATGGTGTTGCGCCAAAGAAAGTGAAAATGTAGATAAAAAACCGATTAATAAAACTCCTCTTTTCAGCATTGATTTATGTTATTTTAAAAGTTTTGCAAAAATATGATAAAAAAACAAATTAACAAAGTATGAATTAGTTATTTTTTTGTTCTTTCAATAAACCGATTGCGAACAATGTTTCTAATAGTAGTGAAACAAGGTAAGGTGGTATAAAATGATACTTGTGATACGGCACCTCAGACAACTGTAATTTATTCATTACCAAGAACATAATGCTCAACTTAAAGAGCATGAGCCCCATAAAAGTAAAACCGATATACTCGGGATAAATCTTTTTCACAATAGACATAATGGTGATGACCATCATAAATAAAATGGTTAAGAAAAGATAATAGCGAATAAATATGACTTGAAAGTCATTTACATAAAGTTGCCATATCGCAAAATGTAAAAAAAAGACCAGAATAAATAGAACAATGTATAACCAAGAGGTAGACTGTTTCATGCGTGTTATTTGTTTATATTTTCTAATTGTTTTAAGGTACTGTACAAGGCTAATCCTAATCCTGCTAAACCGATGGCTACGGTTAATAAATCATTGGGCAATTCTAGATAATCGTTAATTTTCTTACCGCCCCAAAATCCTAAAGCAATGATGGCCAACATCTGAAACACGATGGAAGAATAAATTCCGTACAATCGCATAGGATTTTTTTTGTACTCTTCTTTCTGTTCTTCAGGAGTTTTCGGAGTATTTTGGTCTTGTAGAGCCATTGTTTTTAATTTGGTGTAAAACTATATAAATCTGAGCGGAATGACAAAAAATATGACAAATGTCATGTTTTAAAATTTAGTTGATGTTATTAGGTGATGAAGTTATTAGGTGATGAAGTGATGAAGTTATGAGGTTATGAAGTTTTTGATTAGATTTGGAAGGAATCCGTTATGATGTATAAAAATAGCTCATCAGCAGAAATAATTTTATGAAATTTGTGCTTCTTTTCCTTATATTTGTTCAAAACTAAACCATTGAAACTCGAAAAAATTGAAATCACTACTCTCTCCTTTGTTTCATAAAATTCATTATCAAATATTTATCAAACGATTAGATGATAATCTTTTCGCGTTCTCTCTTATGTCGTTATCACTTATCATTATTAAAATCTATACACCATGAAATTTACTACAATGCTTTGCGCATTATTGCTGTCGGTTAATGCTTTATTGGCTCAAAATTCAAATGCAGAAACCAACAAATCCATTCAAATTATTGAAAAATCTATTCAAGCTCAAGGCGGAAGAAAACTCCTAGAAAACATCAAAACCCTTTATTCTAAATCTGAAACCGTAATGGAAGGCAGAAATGTATACTGGATTACCAAAGAAATGGCTCCCAATAAAGGAAGTTTCGAAATAGAATACCAAGGAAGAGTGGTTTATAAGTCTTTTTATGACGGAAAAATAGGATATGACGTAATAAATGGTCAAAAAACCATTGCAGACCCAGCGCAATTCAAAGATAAAAACTACCGTCGCCACATCATTAATAGTTTAGATTACTTAGACCCAAGTCTTTACACTCTAGAATATTTAGGCGAAGAAAAAGTGAATCAAAAAGATTGTGACAAAATAAAAGCTACTCTAGTAAATGGAAAAGTGAGTTACTTGTACTACGACAAAAACACTCATCTTTTAGCAAAATCAGAAGTGGTAGAAAATCCAGAGAAAAACACTTTTACGGTGGTTTATTTTGAAGATTACCAAAAATTTGGCGATTTGATTTATGAAACCAAGCAGACTTTTGTTTCAGAAAACGGAAACCAAGTTGCTAAAACGGTAGATTTATACTACAATAAAAACATCAGCAATAGCGATTTCCAATAATTTAATTTACATATTACTCTTTTATGAAAAAACTTATCCTTTTAGCATTTGCTTTGTTGCTTATTTTTCAGAATGCGTATGCTCAAAATTCAGACAATCGCTATTACAGTAAAGATTTTAAATGGTCTATTGAAATTCCAAAAGATTATGTAAAAGTAAGTGAGGAAGAATGGGCAAAATCTCAAGAAAAAGGTGAAAAAGCCATAGAGAAAACCACTGGCCAAAACATCATCAATGAATCTAAAACTTTATTCGTTTATAAAGCAGATGACATGCATTTTATAGAAGCGAATTATCAACCCTATGATACAGCGATTGATGGAGACTACTTAGAAAACACGAAGCAGGTGAATAATACTCTTTATCAAACATTTAAAGAAAATATTCCTAATGCTAAAATAGATACAGAAACTTCTTCAGAAACAATAAACGGTCTACTCTTTCATACTTTTGAAATAAAAATTCATTTGCCCAATAATCTTACTCTTTATGCCATCATGTACAGTAGATTGTTTGACAAAAAAGAATTTACCGTGAATATTATGTATTTAAACCCAGAACGTGGAGAGGAAATGATAAACGCTTGGAAAAACTCTACTTTTGAAAAATAATTTCATGAAATTATTGTAAAAAAAGTAAAAGGAAAATGGACAGTTGCAACGCACTTCGAAAAGGAAATAAATATACTTTTAAATAGCCATTAAACTTTAATGCTGTAAGAGATTAAAAAAGAAGACGTTTAAGATTTGTGATAAGTTTAAAACATTTACTTTTTTTCAAAACTTTTGTATCTTTGAATGATGTGCATTTCGCTTGAAGAAATTTGCAAATCCGCCTAACCGTTATGCGGCAGCTTAAAATGACTATAATGAAAAAAATAATTCACATTTTGAAAAAAGATAAGGTTCTAAAAGGACTAATAATCACTTGTCTTATATCATTATTAGGATTTATCCTATTCAATGTCATCTATAAGACTTATTGTGAAGGGCATTTGGCTAAAGATGAAATTACTTTCATTATTGGCTCAATAAAAGATATTTTCCAAATTATATTTTTCTCGATTGTTGCTTGTGTCACTATTTTAAGTTATATCCAAGCGAGAAAAACACTGTTTACCCCAATAAAGACTGAAACCTTTAAGATGCAGATTAAGTCTTTTGAAGACATATTAGCATTTTTTCAAAGTAAAACAGAAACTGACTTCACCCATCAGTTTGATTTTGATTTCATGGTTGCCGCCAATTTTAGGCTCATGTTTACAGACTATATAAATACATTTTTCAAAAGTGAAATAAAAATCAATGAAGAAGCAATAAAGGAACTTCATACAAAATTTGCAGGTGCGGCAGTTACACAATCCTTTATGGAGAAAAACTTTTATTCACCAGAATATTTTGAAAAAACCCCAAAAAAAGAAAAAGAAGAAATTACAAACCCAGCACTAATTTTAGAAAGTTGGAAAAACTATGAATACGGACAAGTTTACTTTTCTAAAACTTTTGTTGAAGAAACCGAAAAGCTCAACAAACTAATTGCCTCACCTCTATTGACTACTGAATTAAAAAACAAACTTAAATCATTTGAAGAAAATGTACGTGACAACCATATTCTTATTGGAAAAGTATTAACGGAGCTTGCTCAAGAACTACCCACTAAATTTCCGACAGCTAAATCTATAGAGAATTTAGAAATGACTGGTATATGGAACAAATTCAACTCCAGAAAAGAAGACTTAGAACCAAATGCAAAAGAAATTTTAGATTATATAAGACAATATCTGAGAATTGAGAACCTTATTGACTAACAAAGAAAGCCAACTTATCGTTGGCTTTTCTTTTTACAATGTTTTTTAGCATTTATGGAATCAATGTTGAGTTTTTCACTTCAAAAGTAGATTTTGCGGTGTACGTTTTTCCGTAGCGGTCTTTGGCTCTTACTTCTACTTCGTGGGTTCCCAATTCTAATTTTCTAGAAAAAGGAGCCGTCCAAATGTGTTTAGAAGCTTCAGGATTACTTGGTCTTCTTCCTGTGAACAGTTCTTGTGTAGTATCCCATTTCAATACATCATTCGTATAATCAGGGTCTATAGATTCTGTATAATCCATTTCTTTCCATTCACCGTTATCTATTCTGTATTCTACCTTATCATGTTTGCTTCCCATAAAGAAATTGGCTACAATTCTTGCTGCATTTTTCGTTTTGAAAGGAATCACTTTCGGTACCCAAAGATTGATTTGATAATCTTCTGGTTTTCCTGCCACTTTATACGTGATTTCGTACTGATTGTCATTGAAACTCACAAAAGAATATCCTCTCTCTGTTCCGTCTCTCATCACCGATTTTGGCACGCCTAATTCATCTACTGTTCCAGAATACCAATCTCCAGAAGTAGTTCCTGCATTGAACTCATGAATCGGTTTTATACCTTCCCAACCTTCTTTTTTCCCGTAGAACAATTGAGTTTGCTTGTGTGTATGTGCAGACATCATCAATACATTTTGGAAAGGCTTTAAAATCTCGAACAATCTTTTTCTGTCTTCCATTCTAAAATGTTTGTCACCATCATTTTCTGGCGTCAACTGAATATGGAATGAAAATACTATCAACTGATTAGGATTTACATTTTTCAAGTCGTTTTCTACAAAATCCAACTGGTCTTTTCTGAAACCTCCCCAGTAACTTTTTCCATCTCTTGGGTCTGGATACAAAATATCATCCAAAACAATGAAATGTACATTGCCATAATTGAAAGCGTAATTGTTCGGTCCGAAATTCGCTTCGAAAGTTTCATCTGACAGTTTATCCTCTTTTGCTTCGTAATTCATGTCGTGGTTTCCCATCACATTGTACCAAGGCAAACCGATTTCTTTAACCGCATCAATGTATAGCGAATGTAAACTCAAATCATCTCCTACCAAATCTCCTAAACTGATGCCAAAAACCGCATCTTTTTTATTATTTTTCACTTCATTGACAATTCCTCTTCTGAAATAATCAATTTCTTTTTCATCATACGGTTGAGGATCACCAAACACCAATACTTTGAACTGTGTGTTTTCCTTTTGTGCATAGAGTGGAAAGTTGATTTCTTTTGGCAATTTTCCTGTTGGTTTTACGCCAGCATATTTCATGTCTTTTGGCGAACCTTCAGGTTTGTGAATGTAGTAGAATTGGGGCAATTGCGTATTGCTTTTCGGCGTAGCATAATTGGCTGGTTTGATGACGAAAATAATATTGTCGTTTTCTACAGGCAAAGTATATTTTCCTGCTTCGTCTGTTTTTACTACGTCTACTCCATTAGAAACAGAAACGTTGGCAATTCCTATTTCTTTACGGTCTTTAAGTCCGTTTTTATTTGTGTCTTCGAAGACATATCCTGTTGCTTGTTGCTGTGCAAAAGAAAATGCAGCACACAAGAAAAGCATTAAAAATGATTGTTTCATTTGTTGATTTGTAATTTTATGAGAGCATATTCAATGGTTATGAAGCTATTCTCTGGATTTATTGATATTTAAAAATACATCTGGTGTATTGGTGGTTACGAATTGTACACCAGCATCATACAATTTTTTATAGATTTCTGGGTCATTTACGGTCCAAACATTCGTGATAACGCCCAAATTTTTGGCTTGTTCTATCCAGTCTTGGTGTTTTTCTAAGAATACATTATAATGATAATCTACGCCATCAATTCCTAAATTTTTAATCTCTTGTGGCGAAAGATCACCTGCAAGATATTGTACTAAAGCTTTAGGATTTTGCTTTTTTAATTCTTTGGCAATATGCAGACTAAATGAGATGTATTCAGTCTGATTTTGCAGTTTGTATTTTTCTACCATTGCCAGCGTTTTTTCTACCATTTCAGTTTCCAATTCTGGGGTTTTGGCGGGTTTAATCTCAAGAATGAGTTTTACTTCAGATTTTTTGCCTTGCTTCAAATACTTCTCTAAAGTAGATAGATTTTCGCCGTTTGAGAGTTTCTGTTTCTTCAAACTTTTAAAATCTGAAGTGGCAATTTCTACCCCATTGATATGCTCATCATGATTGATGACCAGAACGCCATCTTTGGTCATTCTCACATCGAACTCACTGCCATACACTTTTAAAAGCTGAGCATTTTTAAGCGCTACAATAGAATTTTCAGCAGTTGTAGGATTGGTTTTCCAGAAACCTCTGTGCGCAATCACTTGAGTCTGTGCGTGGTAAAAATTAGCGCCTACTAAAGTGGCCAAAAGAATTAATTTTTTCATATTGAATATTGTTACAAATCTTCTACAAAGCTAATCATCGCTTGTAAAAAATGTATTCTTTTTTTATTTTTTTATTGATTCCACCAATCTTTAACGTTGATATTATCTCCTCCTAATGATTGAACTGCTGCGTTATAATTGGCACTGTTCAAAATTTTTGGTTGCGTAGGATATAATAATCTCTGTGGCATTTTACCGTCATTCAACAATCCGCCATTGTTGGGTAATACTGGGTAACCTGTTCTCTTATGCTCAAACCACTGTTGCTGGTCTACAAAGAATAGCGCTACATATTTTTGCAACATAATTCTTTCTAAAGTTCCATCATAAGCCACTTTAGGATTGGCAAAATAATTGACTGGAACTACAGCTCCCCATTGTTCGATGGCTGCTTTTACTCCATTTTCATAATACGTTTGAGCATTTCCAGTGATGATTCCTCTGAATGCTAATTCTGATAGAATGAACTGCAACTCTGCATAAGGTAAAATCAAAACTTTAAGCGGTGCTTTAGCTAAATTCTGATTAAAGTTAGACGGTTGATAGGTGAACGTAGTTCCATTCATGTAAGCAACTGGAGCACCTTTGTACCCGATATTTTGATTATTGCTTAAGTTTTTGGCTTGGGTAAAAAACTGCGCCATTCTCGGGTCTTTGTTGTCATTTAATGTATTCACAAAAAACTCCCCTACCGCTCTATAAGAAGTAAAATCTTGAGGTCTTGCCAATGGCGGAAGCATAGGCGCTACGCCTGTAACATTCATCAAGGCACTTTCAACATTGCTCTGAAAGATTGGGTAAACGGTAGGATTGTTTACTATTTCTTGAATTCTTGCATAGACATCTATTTCCCCGTTTTTCTTTAAAATTCTGGTTAACAATCTTAAAGATAACGTGTTACAGAATTTTTTCCAATACGTGATTCCATTCACATCATTATTCGCATTGTAGAATAAATCTTGTCCTGCTAAAGTGGTATTGGTTACAAAAAGAGCATTTGCTGCTTTTAAATCGTCTAATAATTTTACGTAAATGTCTTTTTGCTTGTCGAATTTCGGTTGAGTGATGCCTTCTTCCACTCTAGAAGCTTCTGAGAACGGAATATCTCCAAAAGTATCGGTAAGGTTAGAATACAACCATGCATTCATCACCATCGAAATCGCCTGATAGTTTTTATTGTTCTGCTGAACCGCCAAATCTTGCATTTGTTTTACTTGCATCAGCCATTTGTATGAGGTGTTCCAATAAGAGTTTCCTGTAGATTCGGTTACGTAATATCTTGAAATATTATTCCCTTCTCCTGGGAAATCTATTGCAATCTGCATGATATCAAAAGTGAAATCATTGGCTCTCAAATAAGCATTAGCAGCCATATTGTATTGAATTGGCGCCAACAAACTGGCAGGTGTAGGCTCTATAATCTTGCTGGTATCGGTATTGATTTCCTCAAAAGACCTGCTACAAGAAGCAGCTGCTAAAGAGATTACGCAGAACGCAACTGCTTTTATCCATATATTTTTCATAGTTGTCGATTAGAATTTAGCATTAAGTTGAATTCCTACAGTGCGGGCAGTAGGAAGTTGCCCTATTTCTACTCCCGGAGTAATTGATGAATCGTTCAGCGTAGCTGCTTCTGGGTCAAATAATGGGAACTTAGTCCACATCCAAAGGTTTCTTCCGAAAAGCGATAAGCTTAGGTCTGACATATTTAATGACTGCACGATTTGTTTAGGGAAATAGAAAGTGATATTGGCTTCTCTTAGCTTTACATAAGACGCATCAAATGAGTTGGTTTCCACATTGGCTCTTCTGTAATAATCTGCATAATAAGAAGTAAGGGTTACCGCTTTGGTATTCTGAGAGAAAGATCCATCTGGGTTTTGCACCACTCCTACTCCTACAATCGTTCCGTTTGGATTATCTCTTCCCACCAAAGTATGGGTAAGTTTTCCCTGTTCAGACATTTTATGGTGAGACTGTGAGTAAACTCTACCTCCGTATTGCCCGTCAAAAGAGAAACTTAAAGAAAAGTTTTTGTATTTAAAAGCGTTTTGTAAACCTCCTCTCCATTTCGCATAGGCATTACCTACGTATTCTATTTCTGTAGATTTGGCAGTAAGACCATCGCTACCAAAAATCACCTGTCCGTCTGGAGCGTACTGTAATTTATATCCGTACATATCTCCTAGAGAACCTCCAACTACTGCATTGAAGAATACTACTCCCCCTACACTTCCCATGGTATATGGTTCCCCTTGGAATTCTGCCGGCAAAGACATGATTCTGTTTTTATTCATAGACCAGTTTGCGGTAACATTCCATTGGAAATTTTTATTTTTCACTGGAAATGCATTCAAAGTCATTTCTATCCCTCTATTTCTAACTTCTCCAGCATTAATGGTACGTGTAGAATACCCAGTTTCAATAAGAGACGGTACGTTTACAATTTGGTCTTTGGTACTGTTTTGATACACGGTAACGTTATACGTTAATCTATTTTTGAAGAAGCTGAAATCCATCCCTGCTTCTATGTTCTGGTTCATTTCAGGTTTAAGATTAGGGTTTTGGAAATTGGCAATGTTTTCTGCCGACCCTACAAAATCACTCGTGTTATAAAACTGTTGTAATTTGTACGGTTGGGTATCGTTTCCTACTTGAGACCACGAAGCTCTAAACTTCCAATAATTCCAGTTTTTCGACTTCATTTTCAAAACATCTGAAAGAATTAAAGAGGTAGCAACCGAAGGATAGAAATAAGAACGATTGGCTTTCGGTAAAGTACTGCTCCAGTCGTTTCTCGCGGTAAAATCTACAAACCAAAGGTTGTCATAATTGAATGACGCTAAACCATAAACACTATTGGTTTCTTTGTCATTTGGTTGAGCAATTCTTGTATTTAGAGAAATTGCATTGGTTAACTGATAAATCCCAGGAACTCTAAGCCCAATAGCTCTATAATCATTTAGCACATATTCATTTGCTCTGATGTTTCCCCCTGCTGAAGCAGAAACGCCCCATTTCCCAAAATTATTTTTATAGGTAAAAAGTAAGTCTGTATTATACTCAGAATTTTTAATGTATTGTTCGCGATAGTATCCCTGTAGGTAATTGGCAGAACTGTAAGGTCTCTTGGTTGTTCTTTCTTCATCTGTAATTTCAATACCAGACCTTAGCATCATTTCAAAGTTATCATTGAAATTATAAGTAGCGGTAATATTTCCTGTGATTAATTTTTTATTTACCCCATTCAGCATTTCATAAGCGATAAGATAAGGGTTATCTATAAAAGTACTGAAAGGGTGAATCTGGTCTACCTGATACTTATCTTTCTTCCAAATAGGTTCATACCAAGCCAAATCAACGTTTGGATTCTGGAAAATCATAAAATAAGAAATCGATTGGTTGTTATAGCCTGTAGAAGGTAAATTATCACTCTTGGTGTAGTTATAGGCAAATTTAGTGGCCACTCTTAACTTCTTGCTTAGTTTATGGTCAAAAGACAACGCATAATTGAATCTGTCAAAACCCGTATTCGGCATCATCCACGTATTGTTTACTGCGCTTAGTGAAGTACGGAAAGAAGTTTTATCATTAGAACTTTCGATACTGATGCTATTAGAATAGGTAGTACCCATTTGCCAAAAACCTTTAACATTGTCTTTATAAGGTCTCCACAATTGTCTTTCTAAACTTTGTCCTTCTACAGTTGGGTCATATTGAAAATAATATTGCCCATCAAATTTAGGTCCGAATGCGCTACTGGTTCCACCTGTGCTTACCCCATCTGCAGAAGCGCCATAAGAATAGTAAAACTGACCGTCTTTATTTTTTGCCAATGTTCCTTGACCGTATTCATATTGCCAATCTGGCCATTTCAAAACCGTATCAAAACTTGTAGAAGAATTAAGGGTTACTCTTATTTTTCCATTCTTATTTTTCCCTGATTTTGTGGTAATCATGATGGCTCCATTTGCACCTCGAGAACCATATAATGCAGAAGCAGTAGCTCCTTTTAGAATCGTTACATTCTCGATATCATCTGGATTAATGCTGTTAAAGTTGTTCCCGTAATCTACGGGCAAATCACCTCCAGAACCTGCACCATACGCTGCGTTTCCTGTTCCTGTATTGGTTCCGCCCAATGGAACACCGTCTACTACGATAAGCGCTTCATTGTTATCTAAATTCATGGAAATACTTCCTCTCAAGGTGATTTTAGAGCTTCCTAGAGGACCTGCACCTGCTGTTTGGATTTTAAGCCCCGCCACTTTTCCTTCTAACGCTTGTGCCCAGTTGTTGTTTTGTGTTTTTTCAAACTCTTCTGATGACACTTTTTCTGCAACATAGCCTAGGGATTTGTCTTGTCTTTTGATTCCCAAAGCAGTTACTACTACCTCATCTATGTTTCTTACGGAATCTAATTTTGCTTTCTTAGATTGCGCCTGTAAATGGGTTACACTTACCAGACCTAGAGCAGCTAATAAAATAATCTGCTGTGTTCGTTTTTGCATTTTACTTTTTTTTAAGCTCAAAAGTATTCTAATGCGACCGTTAAGTATTTTAACAAGCTTTTAACATTCTTTAAATTATTCGTCAACCAAATTTTAATCAAAAATGAATGCTATTTTGCCAAAACATTAAAAGTAAAAGAGTGAAAACATCTAAAACTCTCATCTTTGGGAGATTGAGAATTTAACATTGAAAGAAGCTTTTTAAGAAAAGTTAATAAGAGAATTTGAAAATTTGAAAATGAGGGAATTTAAGGAAGGTTATAAAGGTTATAAAGGTTATAAAGGTTATAAAAGTTATAGTGGTTATGAGGGTTATGAGGGTTATGGTGGTTATGAATTTTAGTTTTTTAATAGTGTTATTTCGTATTATAAATTGTTTAGTGGTTTTAAATTTTGCTTTTTGCGATTTTGTTTGCGAGGGCGCTTACATAGAACAATTGGAAACTGTGGTAAATCATAATCGGCAATAGGAAAAGAACTTTTTGTTCTTCGGGAATTCCTAGAATCATCACAAATAAACTGCCATGAACCAAAGATTTTTTGGAGCCACAAAAAGTCGTGGTAATCACATCTTCCCTGCTGAAACCCAATCGAAGTGAAATTCGTTTTAAAATCTCATATACGATAAAAAAAAGCGCTACTGCAGCAAGTGTAATCACCACAAAAACCAGTGAAGGAACGGTAGAAAAAATATTCTCGATAAATGCTTTAGAAAAGCTTTCGTAAACGATGAGTAAAATAATGAGACGGTCAAATTCTGCAATGATTTTACTGTGTTTCGTTACCCAATTTTTGAAAATCGGATTGAGCAGAATTCCCAAGATAATCGGCAAAAGAACTTTGAGTAATAATTGTTGGATAATCTCTGCTTGATGGTTTTCGGCAGCTTGAGCATTTAAGAAAAACCCCATCAATAAAGGCGTCATTACAATGCCAATAAGCCCAGAAATAGATGCATTAAAAATAGCCGAAGTCACATTTCCTTTGGCAATAGACACCATCACTACCGAAGAAGAAACCGTAGAAGGCAAACACGCTAAAAAATATACGGAAAGCCAACTTTGCAAGTACGGCGAATCTTTAAAAATTGGATAAAAAACCAATACCAATGCAGGAAAAAGAATGAAAGTTCCCGCTTGAACCAAAAGGTGCAACTTCCAATTGGAGACATCTTTCAGGACTTCTTTCAAGTTGAGTTTTAGCCCATACAAAAGGAAAATTCCCGCAATTCCCCAATCGATGAATTGTTCTAAGTTAAATATTTGATTATAAGATTCTTGGTAAGGAATGAGTTTTCCCGCCAAAACCATTACGAGCAACAGCAACAAGAAAACATTCTGTTTATCGGCTAATTTTCTAAGATTCAATTTCTGTATTTTCTACAAAGATACAGCAGATCAGGTTGGTGGGGAAATTATATTATGAAATATTAATGGTTGATTTGATAGAGATTCTTAATATTTTTAAGTTTTCTTCCCAATAATTTTTCGGCTGCTAATTCTCTACTTTCAATTTGATTTTTAGTCAGTTCGTTTTCTATTTTTTTGAGTTCATCTATAGCTTCTTGTTGAATCATAATAGACATATCTCCCTTTGATTCATTAAAAATAATATACCATAAATAACTCTGATACACATCTTTAGGAAAATAAATTCCATCTCTATAATATCTTGCCAATTCTAACCTTGCCGAAGTAATTTTACCGCTTTGATAGAGATTTGCTGGATTATCTAACTTTACTAATTTTAATAACCATTCTTTAAAGAGCGTTTCATTTTTATCTACACCGATTCCAGAAAAATAACAATTGACAACATTCCAAATACAAGTAGCGTCATTATTATTAGCACATTTCATCGCATATTCAAAAGCTAAAGTAGTGTTTTGCTCTACTCCTTCTCCATTTCCATAAGCCATCATCAGTGCATAATGACTATCATTAAAATTCTGAAGAGACGATTTTTTATACCATTCTATTGCTTCTGCTTCATTTCGAGATATTCCCACTCCATTTTGTAAAAAATAAGCCAAATTATATTGCGCCTCTGGATTTCCTAATTCCGCAGCTTGCATTAATAAAGGCATTGCTTTATCGTATTGATTTTTTTGTAACAGCTCTTTGGATTGTTGATTAAGTTCCACTGCATTTTGTGAAAAAACAGTGATTACACTCCAAAAAGTAAAAAGAAAGAAAAGATTTTTTCTCATGGTATAGTTTTCAATTTTTATGCAATATAGTTTGATTTTATCAGTCAAAAAAATCTTTTTAAATTTTTGACTTTCTCCACTTTCCTTCGAGTCTTGTTCGAATCAAGTTCGAATCAGCTTCGGAAAAACGGTACTTTTTCCGAACAAAACTGCACTTTGACTGCCACTTGATTCAACCCAAACCCTAATCATGGTGAAATCCTCCACCAAAAACTCATCATTAGGTCACGTCATTTATTTAGTGTACCTTTGTAGAATAATTTATAAAATAGGTTACTGCCTTTGCTATCTGTTACAGTTTAGAATATTTTTTTATTTCTTTTTCAGTTTTTGCTTTTTCAGCGTCCCTTTTTAGAATAACACCTCACAGATGCACATAACCCTGAAAGCAAAACAAGGCAAAATAACCTGGACGAAGTTCCCCTGATCCTTATGATATAAGCGCTCTGTTTATTAACACAGTAGATTTCTTATAGCACGCAATACACCAATATTCATTGGTTTCATCATTCATTAAAAAACAAACAGAACATTATTTATGGCAGATTCTTTCTCAAAAAAAGAAAACTTTAAGAAAAAAATTCAAAAACAAAAAGAAAAAGCACAACGCCGTGAAGAGCGTAAAGCGAACAACAACAAAGGAAAAGAACTAGAAGATATGTTTTCCTATGTAGATGAGTTCGGAAGAATTACAACTACTCCGCCAGAAAAAAGACAAGAGGTTTCTCTAGACGATATTCAATTAGGAGCAGCTCCTATTCCTGAAGAAGAAACTAGAAAGTCTGGAATCATCACTTTCTTAAGCGAAAAAGGTTACGGTTTTATCACCGAAGACCGTTCAAAAGAAAATGTGTTTTTCCACCAAAATAATGCAAGAGAAATCCTGAAAAAAGGACACAAAGTATCTTTCGAGAAAGAAAGATCTGCTAAAGGATTTTCGGCAATCAACATTGAATTGGTCAAATAACGAGAAATCATCTTTGGAATACTATTTCAAAACTATTTCTCTTTACTCCATACTTTGCGCAAAAGCGCTATTACCCATTAAGAAAGAAGAAACTCAGGTTTACTGCTTCTTAATCCATTAACCAAGACATTGTAAAAAATGTCTATTTAAAACCCATTACTATGCAAGAAGGCACCGTAAAATTTTACAACGAAACAAAAGGTTTCGGATTTATTACTCCCAACAACGGAGGAGATGACATTTTTGTACATTCTTCTGGTTTAAGCACTAGAACAATTAAAGAAAATGACAAAGTTGTGTACCAAGTAACACAAGGACAAAAAGGATTAAACGCTATTCAAGTAAAATTAGCATAATCTCTTTTTGGTATTCTATATACACGAAAGCGACTTCTTAGGAAGTCGCTTTTTTTTTGTTTTTCTTTTAAAAAACGTATTTCTCTTGATTTAGATTTTTCAAAAGGTAAAAATCAATAAATTTTATTATTTTGGTTTACAAATCTTTTAAGACATAGAGAAACAAGTCAACAAAATTCCTTATTTTTGCACATCTTAAAAATCATTCACTATGTTTAATAGTCTTCAGGACAAGCTAGATAAAGCCTTACAAAACATTCAAGGCCGCGGAAAAATTACAGAAATTAACGTAGCAGAGACGGTAAAAGAAATTCGCCGTGCTCTAGTAGATGCCGATGTTAATTACAAAGTAGCCAAAGACCTTACCAAAAGAGTTCAAGACAAAGCACTGGGACAAAACGTGCTTACCTCTATTACTCCAGGGCAATTGATGACCAAGATTGTACATGATGAATTGGTAGAATTGATGGGCACAACTCAGGAAGGGATTAATCTTTCTGACAAACCTACCATTATTTTAATTGCTGGGTTACAAGGTTCTGGTAAAACTACTTTTTCTGGAAAATTAGCCAACTATTTAAAACAAAAAAGAAGCAAAAACCCTTTATTGGTTGCGTGTGATGTTTACAGACCTGCTGCAATAGACCAGTTAACGGTTCTTGCAGACCAAGTAGGCGTAACCATTTACAAAGAAATCGAAAATAAAAATCCTGTAGAAATTTCTCAAAACGCTATTCAGTTTGCTAAAGACAATAAGCATGATGTAGTGATTATAGATACCGCAGGTCGTCTTGCAATAGATGAAGCTATGATGAACGAAATCAGAAACGTTCACCAAGCCGTAAAACCTACCGAAACCCTTTTCGTAGTAGATGCCATGACGGGACAAGATGCCGTAAATACAGCTCTTGCCTTTAACCATGTTTTAGATTACAATGGTGTAGTTTTAACCAAATTAGATGGCGATACCAGAGGTGGTGCTGCGCTTACTGTTCGTTCTGTGGTTCATAAGCCAATTAAGTTTATTTCTACAGGCGAAAAAATGGAAGCTCTAGACCTGTTCTACCCAGAAAGAATGGCAGACAGAATTCTAGGAATGGGAGATGTGGTTTCCTTAGTAGAAAGAGCTCAAGAACAATTTGACGAAGAAGAAGCTAAAAAACTTCATAAAAAAATCGCTAAAAATGAATTTGGTTTTGATGATTTCTTAACGCAGATTAACCAAATCAAAAAAATGGGTAACATGAAAGACTTAATGGGAATGTTACCAGGCGTAGGAAAAGCCATAAAAGATGTAGACATTAATGATGACGCTTTCAAACACATAGAAGCCATTATTTATTCTATGACTCCAGAAGAAAGGAGAAGACCTTCTGTGATTGATATGAACCGTAAAAAAAGAATTGCTAAAGGTGCGGGAAGAAAATTAGAAGATGTAAATGCACTGATGAAACAATTCGAACAGATGGGCAAAATGATGAAGATGATGCAAGGTCCTCAAGGAAAACAACTCATGCAGATGATGAGTAAAGGAATGCCTAATATGCCAGGAATGGGTGGCAACCTTTTCGGGAAATAATTTAAATATATATATATATATATATATATATATAAACGCTCCAAAAATTGGAGCGTTTTTTTTGTGTTATTTGAACCAATAATTAAGGCCTACCTGCCAATAATTATTTCTCATTTTTATTCCCTCACCAAAATCTGAAACATTAGATGCTCCTACATTAAATCTCGCATCTAAATCTAGTTTTGGGGCAATTCTATAACCTAATCCTAATAAAATTCCTAAATCAAAAGATTTAAAAATTTCATCAGCTTTCACTTCTACTGATTCCTGAGACACTTTAGGACCTGTAATAAAACCTAAGTTTAATCCTCCTTGAATATAAAATTTTTCATTAGTTTGATATTTTAAAGAAAGGGGAATTATTAATTCTGGAATTTTAAATTCTGATTTAATTCCATCTGTATCATCTGTACCTCCTAAAACAGTGTAAAGCGCTTCTGCCTGAAATTTTAAATTTTGACTCATAGGAACCTCCATTGTAAGTCCTATGTATGGTGAGATTTTAGAATCAGAATTACCCGTCTCCCCATCATATTCTGCTGTAAGATGGGCAACTGTTAAACCTCCTTTTGCTCCAAAATTGACTTGAGCATTCATCGCTCCGAAAAGTGCTAACGCACCTACTAAAAATAATTTTTTCATAATGATATAAGTTTTTAAAAAAAAATCCCGCATAAACGGGATTATAGTTAATTAAATAAAAGTCTATTTACCTACATTAAACGCAACACCAAAATTAACAGAACTTAAAGAAGAACCATCTTTTGATACGCCTTTATAAGATAAAACTAAATCTACATTATTCATTCTGTATCCTGCTTTTGGCTGATAATAGAAACCTCCGTCAGAATCTCCATCATATAGTAAAACTCCATAACCTAAATCTGTACCCAAGAAAAATCCTCCATCAAAATTATATTGACCAGAAGCAGCAATAGGTATCACTCCCATACTTTTTCCTCCAATATCTTTAAAATCAGATTTTGGAAAATAATTAGAATAACCTGTTGCTAATCCTACTTCAAAATTAGACGGTAGTTTCCAAGAGTAACCTAGATCTACTCCTGCATTTAAACCATATAAAGGATCGAAATCTCCAGTAGTAATACCCAAATGAGCTCCTACTTTAACATTCCCTGTTTGAGCATTCATCGCTCCAAAAAGTGCTAATGCACCTACTAAGAATAATTTTTTCATGATCTATTAGTATATAATTAACAGAAACTAAATTAAAAAAAATAACCTAAACCATCAAGAATTTTATGAATTATTTTCACTTTTTAGAAAAATTAATAAAAAAAAGCGAATTAAAATTCGCTTTTTTATCTATATTTATTTCAGAAAATATGTATTATTCTTCTCTTTGTCTTTTTTCTTCGGCATTGTAAGCCAAGATTATTTTCTTCACTACTGGGTGTCTTACCACATCTTCTTCGGTAAGATGTACAAAACCTATTTCATGAACTCCTTTTAGAATTCTCATCGCTTCTTTTAGCCCAGAATGTTGTTTTGGCGGTAAATCTACCTGACTTGGATCTCCAGTGATAATGAATTTAGCATTCATTCCCATTCTCGTCAGAAACATTTTCATTTGAGAATGTGTGGTATTCTGCGCTTCATCTAGAATGACAAAAGCTTCATCTAAAGTTCTCCCTCTCATAAAAGCTAATGGAGCCACTTCTATCACTTTGCGCTCGATAAAACCTTCTAATTTTTCGTGAGGAATCATATCTCTCAACGCATCATACAAAGGTTGTAAATAAGGATCGAGTTTTTCTTTCAAGTCGCCAGGTAAAAATCCTAAACTTTCTCCCGCTTCTACTGCAGGTCTGGTTAAAATAATTCTTTTGACTTCTTTATCTCTCAATGCTCTCACTGCCAATGCTACACTGGTATAAGTTTTCCCTGTTCCTGCAGGACCGATGGCAAAAACCATGTCTTTCTTTTCGCTTTCTTTGACCAATTTTTTAAGGTTGGTGGTTTTGGCTTTGATGATTTTACCATTTACACCCTTTACAATGATATCTTGGTCAAAAACCAATTGTTTTTCCTCCTCACTTTTTATTTTGAGAATATTTTCTAAATCTTTGAGTCCAATAGAATTATTGGTGGAAATATAACTCACAATATCATCTAATTTCTGCTGGAGTACATCTAGCGTTTCTTGATTGCCCATTGCAAAAATAAAATTATCTCTCCCAGTGATTTTCAGCGTAGGAAAAGAAGATTTCAATAAATTAAAATATTGATTGTTAACACCATAAAACGTTTTAGTGTCTATTCCTGTGAGTTCGTAAGTGATTTCGTACAAATTGTTTATATTTTTAAAAATTTTATCTTACCAAAAATAAGCAATATCTTTGTTTTTTCAAATTTTTACTATTAAAAATGCCAATAATTACCCTTACATCAGATTATGGAAATCTAGACCACAGAGTTTCAGCCATTAAAGGCAGCATTCTCCAGCTTAATCCCGATGCTAGAATTATTGATATTACCCATGAAATTGGGGCGTATAATCTCATCCAAACTGCTTATATTCTTAGAAATGCTTATGCGCATTTCCCTAAAGAGAGTGTTCACATTGTTTCCGTGGACAGTTTTTTTCACAAAGACCGCAAAAATCTTTTGGTAAAAATGGATGGGCATTATTTCATTACTGCTGACAATGGATTGATGAGCCTCACTTTTTTTGACCAAAAACCAGAAGCCATTTATGAAATTACCATCAATAATCGTTTTGACGACGAAGTAAAATTTGCGAGTGTGGATATTTTCGTTCCCGTCGCAGCACATTTGAACAAAGGTGGTTTGCCAGAACTTATCGGCAGAAAAATTAAGTATTACAAGTGTACTACTTTTGCAAAACCTTATTTTAATGAACCTGAGAAAATGCTGATTGGCGAGGTGATGTACATTGATAATTTCGGGAATTGCGTAACCAATATCAGCAAATTAATTTTTGATAAAACAATGGTGAATTTCAATAATTTTGAAATTAACATTCGAAATATTTTACTGAAAAACATCAATCGTAAATACACAGACATCGTGACAGATTGGGAAAAAGAAAACGAATATCATGGCAAAGCTTCTGCTCTTTTTAATGGTCAAGATTTATTAGAAATCACCATTTATAAAGGCACAAAAAACAATGGCGCCAATTCGCTTTTTGGTTTAAAAGTGGGTGATAAGGTGTATATACAGTTTGAATAAAAATAAGAGCCAAGAATCGAGAATCAAGAGCCAAGAATCATGTGCTGAAAGGCAAGAAAAGTTGGATGTTAGATGTTGAATGTTAGATGTTGGATGTTGGATGTTAGATGTTAGATGTTAGATGTTAGATGTTGGATGTTAGATATTAGAAAAATTATAAATCGTAAATCGTAAATCATAAATCGTAAATTACCATGACTTATTTAATCATAAAAGCGCTGCATATCATCTTTATGGTGAGTTATTTTGCGGGAATTTTTTATCTCGTAAGAATTTTTGTGTATTACAAAGACACTGATGCTTTCGAAAGTCCTAAAAAGGAAATTTTACGTGAGCAATATGTATTCATGGCAAGAAGATTATGGAACATTATCACGGTTCCTGCTTTTTTTTTGATGACGATTTTTGGAACAATTTTAATTTTAATGAACCCTACACTTTTACAAATGTCTTGGTTTCAGTTGAAAATAGCCTTTCTCATAGGACTTTTCATCTACCATTATTGGTCTTGGAAAAAAGTATTAGAAATAAAAAACCTACAAAACGATGAACTAAAAACCGCCAATCTCAAATTAAGACAAGCCAATGAAATTGCAACATTTCTTCTATTTTTAGTGGTTTTCACAGTAATTTTAAAATCTTTGACCATTGAAAATTGGTGGCAATTAATTACAGGATTTTTCGTTATTGTGTTTGTGATTATGATGACGGTAAAATTGGTGAATAAGAAAAAAAGTGAATAGTAAATTCGCTACGCTGTGAAAAGTGAATTAAAAAATTAACGCAAAGCAATTCACTATAAAATAAATTGACTTGCGAAGCAAAAATTGATAAGAGTATGATTGCTATACTAAAAAAAGAACTTTGGAGTTATTTCGGGAATTGGAGTGCATGGATTATCATCGGTGCATTTTCTTTGATTTCTGCTTTATTTTTATTTTTTTTCGATAATGATTTCAATATTCTAGAAATCGGAACAGCCAGTTTACAGAGCTTTTTCACGCTTTCGCCGTGGCTGTTTTTGTTCATTATTCCAGCATTAGCCATGAAATCTTTTGCCGAAGAACAACAAAACGGTACATTGCAATGGCTTTTTTCTCAACCATTAAACATTTCCGAAATCGTTTCTGGGAAGTTTTTCGCGGTATTTTTGGTTGGGATTTTATGCTTACTTCCTTCATTGGTTTACCTCTATTCTGTTTATGTTTTAGGCGTTCCAGCAGGAAATTTAGACCTGGGAGCAACATTAGGAAGCTATTTCGGGATTATTCTTCTCATTGCTGCATTTTCTGCGGTTGGGATTTTGGCAAGTTCACTTTCCACGAATCAAATTATGGCTTATTTATTGGGCGTTTTCCTGAATTTCATTTTATACTTTGGTATAGAGCAATTGGCCAATTTCAAATTATTGGGAGGCTCAGATTATATCCTTCAAAATCTTGGTTTTTATCATCATTTCATCGCTTTTACAAGAGGTTTGATTGATACACAAGATGTGTTTTATTTCTTATTGGTGATTGGATTGAGTTTGTTTTTGGCGAAGATTTTTGTGGAGAAGAAGAAATAGTTATTTAACCGCAAAAGCGACCAAAGAATTGATTGAAAAATAAAGCAAGCCAAAAATAAAAAAAAACAAAAGCTTTTGTCTCTTTTGTGGTTTAAAATTTAAAATAAAAAATGAAACAAAATTTAAAATATATTATTCCAGCCATCATCCTATTTTTAGGGATTTTCGGGGTATTTTCTCATCGTTTTGATTTGACTAAAGAAAAACGTTACACCCTTTCTGATGCTACGGTAGAAACGCTGAAATCTGTAAAAGAACCACTGACTGTAGAAGTTTATCTGGAAGGCGATTTTCCTGCAAGTTTTAAGCAATTGCAGAATGAAACACAGTTTCTTTTGGAAGAATTCAGAAAAATCAATCCAAAAATTGATTACAAATTCATCGATCCTATTGCGACCAAAATGTCTCAAGATACGCTTCAAGCGATGGGAATGCAACCTTCTATGTTGCCCGACATGAAAGATGGGAAAGTTTCTCAAATCGTGCTTTTTCCTTACGCAGCACTTAAATATAAAGGTTACGGAACTTCTATTTCATTGATAACCAATCAAATGGGAATAGATGCAGCGGAACAGTTAACCAAATCCATTGAAAATCTAGAGTTTAACTTCGCTTCTACCATTAAATCTTTGGTAGCAGATCAAAAGAAAAACGTAGGCGTTTTGGTGAATCAAGATGAATTAAGAGTAGATGAATTCCGTAGTTTTATGGACATGACGCTCGAAAATTACAATGCTGGTCCTGTAATTCCTGTGAACAAAAAAGAGTTGACTCTAGAAGATCTTCCGAATTTAGAAAGAATGGATGCTTTGGTAATTGCAAAGCCTAGAAAAGCCTTTACTGACGGAGAAAAAGTGATTCTAGACCAATACATTATGAACGGTGGAAAAACACTTTGGATGATTGACGCTGTGAATGCAGAAATGGATACTTTGATGACCAAGAAAAAACTCATGGCCTATCCTATCGACATCAATATGACTGATTTTTTCTTTAATTATGGAGTGAGAATCAATGCACCTTTGATTAAAGATTTTCAAAAATCTGCTTTGATTAGACTGCAAGTTGGCGAAGTGGCGGGAAATCCTCAATACACCAACTTAATTTGGCCTTATTTTCCTTTGGGAATTAATGAAAATAATAATCCTATTACCAAAAATATCAATCCAGTAAAATTTGAATTCCCAACGGCTATTGATACTTTAGGAAGAAAAAATATCAAAACTCAAGTGCTTTACGAATCAAGTGAAAGAACCACTGCTAAGTCGGTTCCTAATTATGTTGAGCTCTCAGAAATGGCGAATCTTGACAGTCTTTCTGTAATGGAAAAACCTACAACTCCTAAGATTTTTGCGGTGAGCTTAGAAGGTAAATTTACCTCTGCTTATGCGAATAGAAGTGAGAAAAACGGTTTCCCAAATTTCAAAAATGAAGTTGCTGGAAAAAATAAAATGATTGTTATTTCTGATGGTGATATTGGCCGAAATCAAATGATGAAAGGTCAAAACTTACCTTTAGGAGCAGATTTATTAACCGACCAACTCTACGGAAACGAACAATTTTTGAGAAACTGCCTAGATTGGCTTCTCGATGATTCTAATCTCATAGAACTCAGAAACAGAAATATAGAATCTCGCTTGCTTGACAGAAGAAGAATAGACGAAGAAAAAACGAATTGGCAATGGTTTAATTTATTAACACCTTTGGCAATTTTAGGACTTTTGGGCGGAATTTTCTTCTGGTTGAGAAAGAAGAAATTCGGATAATTATTGAGGGTTTGTGAAGTCGTTTATTTGTAAAGTTGTGAAGTCGTAAAATTGTATTTTTTTCCACAACTTTACTGTTTATCAGTTTAACAGCTCTACGACTTCGCGACTTTACCGTTTAACAGTTTTACATTTACACATCTTTTATAAACTCCTCATATTCATAATACACCATTTCAAAAGCGGTCATTTTTTCGACAAAGAATTCGAAAATTTCTCGCCAAGTATTTTTGTTATAGATGGAAACGCCATGTTTTTCTACCCAAAATCTAGAAATCACTTTTCCGTTTTCTAAGGTGTAGAATTCATCTTTATACACCTCGCATTTCAGTTCATCTTCTAAAATACCTTCTAGAGACCAAAGCTTCTCATAATAAGCATTTCGGAAGATTTCATCTTTCATTTCTATGTCTATAGAAACTTCAGCTTTTTTGTTGTCACAATAGAATTTAAAGGCGAAATCTTTGATTTTAGTATCATACAAAATCCATTTTCTCGGAAACGACTTCCCGAAACTGGTCCAAAATTCCTTTTTTATTTTAGCAGCTTCTTCTTTGCTGAACATTTTTATTAAGTTATAAGTGATGAAGTATGAGTTATGAGTTGGCGAAAATAGGGAAATTCTGTTCAAATATTATTTTATTTCGTTAAAAAATATTAGTTTTGGAGAAACTTACACCATGAAAAGCCTCATCATTATTGCCTTATTTTTCAGTTCTTTGCTTTCAGCACAAAGTTTTTACAAGAAAATTTCAGATAAAAACATCAATACAGAAAGACAAACCATTGCCAAAAATTTTATTCAAGAGTTTCTCAATAAATGTGAGAATAAGAACTATACTTCTTTTGAGAGATTTAATGTTGCGAAGAAATTTGAGATGTTTTTAGAGAAAAAATTAAGTGAAATCTGTCAAAAAAACGAAACCGATTTAGGAAAAATAGAATTGCAAGATTTTAATTCTGCTTATATTCATAAAACTTCATTGACAACAGATCCTGTGGAATTATATGTTTTCAACACAAAAACGGAAAAGAATCCTGATATTCAATTTTTAAGCGTTTGGATTTACCAAGACCGAAACTATATTCGCGGAATGGTCATCACCAAAGAAAAGCCCATCAATCCTAATAAAAGAGACTAAAAAAGCGGATTTTTTTAACTCCAATTCTATTGATAAACTTCTCTTTTTTAAATAGTAAAAACTCTCGCACATTTAACAGATTTAACAGATGATTAAAAATAAAATCTTCTTAATCTGTTAAATCTGCGAGAGAAAAATTTAAGTTTAGGCTAAAGCCAAAGGAATTTTCAAAACAAAAAAGTGGACTATAGAAAAACATAGCGTTCTTACGGAACGCATTTTATTGTTTCTGATTTTCTACACACATTACGTTCATACGGAACGGTAAAATATTAAAGACTCTTTCAAATTTAGCAAATTAAGCAGCTAATAATAATCTGCAAAATCTGTTCAATCTGCGAGAGAAATCTTTAAACTTCGACTAAAGCCAAAGAATTTTTTAAAACAAAAAAGCGGACTAAAGTCCGCTTTCATTGATTTTTATACTTTACATCAGAATGAATTCCGATGCTTATGTATCGTTCGTTGCTCCGCAACTTTCTTAAAGAATCTAAATTTTTAAGAAATAACGCCTAATTCTTTTCCTACTTTTTCGAAAGCAGCAATAGCTTTATCTAAATGTTCACGGGTATGTCCCGCAGAAAGCTGAACTCTAATTCTGGCTTTTCCTTTCGGAACTACTGGGTAGAAGAAACCGATGACATAAACGCCGTTTTCCATCATTTTTTCTGCAAAAGTTTGGGCCAATTTAGCATCGTACAACATTACCGGAACAATCGCCGCATCACCATCAGGAATATCAAAACCTTTGGCTTTCATTTCCGTACGGAAATATTCTGCGTTTTCCATCACTTTATCACGTAATGAAGTGTCTTTAGAAAGCATTTCTAGAACTTTCAAAGCTGCTCCTACAATTCCTGGAGCCAGAGAATTTGAAAATAAATATGGACGCGAACGCTGACGAAGCATATCGATAATTTCTTTTTTACCAGAAGTAAAACCACCAAGAGCGCCACCCAAAGCTTTTCCTAAGGTAGAAGTAATAATATCTACTCTTCCCATCACTTCATTGGCTTCATGTGTTCCACGACCTGTTTTACCGATGAAACCTGTTGCGTGAGAATCGTCAACCATTACCAACGCATCATATTTCTCTGCTAAATCGCATACACCTTTTAAATCTGCTACAATTCCGTCCATTGAGAAAACTCCATCTGTTACGATGATTTTGAAACGGTGATTTTGTTTAGAAGCTTCAATGAGTTGTGCTTCTAAATCTTCCATATTATTATTTTTATATCTGTATCTCGCTGCTTTACAAAGACGAACCCCATCAATAATAGAAGCGTGGTTCAACTCGTCTGAAATAATAGCATCTTCTTCTGTGAAAAGCGGTTCAAATACCCCACCATTTGCATCAAAAGCTGCTGCGTACAAAATGGTATCTTCTGTTCCTAAAAATTCAGAAATTTTCGCTTCTAATTCTTTATGAATATCCTGAGTTCCGCAGATAAAACGCACAGATGACATTCCGTAACCGTGAGATGCAATCATGTCTTGAGATGCTTTCATCACTTCTGGATGGTTAGAAAGTCCCAAATAATTATTGGCACAGAAATTCAATAATGATTTTCCATTGGCTACAATTTCTGCAGATTGTTGTGAAGTAATGATTCTTTCACGCTTGTACAATCCGTCATTTTCGATATTTTCTAGCTCGTTTTGTAAGTGTTTAAGGTATTTTTCTGAAATCATTTTTTAGATTTTTTGATTTTCACAAATGTAATAAAAAAAGCCCTCATAAAAGAAGGCTTTGTCGATATATTCTAAGTGTTGGTTTCTTTGAAATTATAAGATTTTTCATTTCATCAAAATCCTAAAGGATGAGAAAAATCTTCATGTTCATTACAAATCTATCACAGGTTCTAGCAATTGTTCCATTCTGGCTTTTATTTGGTCTACAGAACCTAAATAACCATTGATTAACAAAGAAAAAGAAAGAATTCTTCCGTCTCTAGTTTTAATGTATCCTGCCAAACATTTTACCCCATTAAGTGTTCCTGTTTTGGCAAAAATTTGACCGTAATTGTTACCAGATTTAAACATTCTTCTCAGCGTTCCTGTTTCACCAGCAATCGGCAAAGATTTAAGAAAATCGTCATAATATTTCTCTTTCATCACATCTGCCAAAAACTTCACCTGAGAAATCGGTTTTACTTTATTTGCTCTTGACAAACCACTTCCATCCGCTAAAACTAATCCATCAAAATCATATCTTTTTTCTTCTAAATGTCTCACGATAGTTTCTCGTCCCGATTCTAGAGAAACATTTCCTGTTTTGTAAAAACCTACCGTTTTCAACAGAGATTCTGCTAAAGCATTATCACTTTTTTGGTTGGTAAAATAAATAATATCCACCATTGTAGGCGAAGAATATTTCGCTAAAAACTGTCTTTCTTCAGGATTTGGGTCAGTCACTCTATTGATGACTTTTCCAGAAATTGGGATTCTATTTTTAATCAAACTCGCTCTAAGATTATTGGCCAATAAAGCTGGAGCTGCAGGAATTGTTGTAATCAAATTATTGGCTTCAAATTTTTCGGTGAAAGCCATTTTGTGCATGTAAGGAGAAACGTAAAAATATCTTTTTGACGTGTCAAAAACCGATTTTGCTTTTACTGCAATTCTCTCGTTTTTTGGGTTGATGTTATTGGTATTTCCTACTGGTAAATAGTAATTATTATGCTCCAACCAAACTATTTTTTCGGGCAATTCTAATCTTACATCCTGAAAAACAGCAGTTTGCACTACAATATCTCCATTAATTTTCTTAATTCCCGCTTCAGAAATTTTAGCTAAATAATCGCTGATAATTTGAGAATAAGACCACGCTCCTGCTTTTCCTGTTCCCATAGAAGGATCACCACTGCCAATCACGAAAAGATTTCCGTTAAGCGTTCCCGTTTCATCTATGGTTCCAGAGTATTCTAATTGGGTAATCCATTTGAATCTTCCTCCCAAAAGTGACATAGAAGCATCGGTAGAAAGCAATTTGGTAGTAGAAGCCGGAATCAAAGGTTTGTCTTCATTATAACCGGTGATGACTTCTTTCTTTTTAGTATCGTAGACTACAAAACCCCAAGTTGCATTGCGCAAAAGAGGGTCTTTTTTCATTTTCTCTATATTTTCTTCTAACTGTTCTTTGGGAGAAAGCACAGGTTTTTCTATTCCAGCACTTCCTATTCCACTTTTTTCGGTATATATATTAGAAGAAACTGATGAAGTTTGGGCAATAACCGCGGTTTGCATAAGCACGATTGCAGTTATAGCTATTCTTTTCAATTCTCTCATTTTAGACTTTATAATAATCAGATTTTCAATATTCTAACGGGACAAATTTATAAATTATTGCCATTTTGTATTCTTTTAGTATAGCTAAAACTGTCCCAAGAATTGTTAAAATTTGTTAAAAATCAACCAACGTATCTATTTTGATGCTTTTATAAGCGGTAATTTCTTCAAATTCTTCTAGAGATTTCAGCACGTAATCTTTGTATTCTTGGTATTTTTTACCTCTTGGTAATTTGAGCAAAATCTGATATTGATACAAGAGATTTATTTTACCAATCGGTGCTTTTTCTGGCCCTAAAATACAAGGCAAAGGCAAATATTTTTGCAAAACCGAACTTAAAAACTGAGAAGCTCTCTGCAATTTTTCTTCTTTTCTGTGCTTGAGTTCTATTAGAACCAATTTCACAAAAGGTGGATACAAAAATTGTTCTCTTTCTTTGAGGAAATGCTCATAAATTTTTGCAGAATTTTCTTCTTTAATCAGTTCAAAGAGTGGATGATAAGGATTATAAGTTTGAATATAAATTTTACCTTTTCCAGAGTCTCTACCCGCTCTTCCTGAAACCTGCGTAATCAATTGATAGGCTCTTTCTTCGGCTCTGAAATCCTGAACATACAACAGTGCATCTGCTTTTGGAATCGCCACCAATTCTATATTATCAAAATCCAAACCTTTAGAAATCATTTGCGTTCCTACCACAATTTCGGCTTCGCCAGATTCTATTTTTTCGTAGAGTTTTTCGTAGGCAAATTTCTTACGCATGCTGTCTACATCCATTCTCTCTACTTGTGCTTCCTTAAAAATTTTCTGTGTTTCTTCTTCTATCTGTTCAATGCCAATTCCACGAGTATTAAGATTCGTACTTTGACATTTCGGACAAATTTTAGGTTTTTGCGCTTTGTGACCACAATAATGGCATTTCAGCTCATTGGTAGATTTATGATAGGTCATCACCACATCACAATTGCTGCAATAGGTAACATGACCACAACTTTCACATTCTACCACGTTTGCGTATCCTCTTCTGTTGTGCAGAATGATGGTTTGCTTTTTATGTTCTAAATTTTCAGAAATTTTATCAATTAAATGCTGAGAAAAATGACCTACCGAAAGCTTTGATTCTTGCGCTTCTTTGAAATTGATGATTTCATATTTTGGCAAAGCTACTTCTCCAAATCTTTCTCCTAAGAAAACATATTTTAACTTGCCATTTTTTGCAGCGTAATAACTTTCCACAGAAGGTGTTGCAGAGCCCAAAATCGCTTTCGCTTGATAAAAATGCGCCAAAACCAAAGCGGCATCTTTGGCATTGAAAAAAGGTTTTACTTCACGAGGTTTGTAAGCAGCATCATGTTCTTCATCGATGATGATTAAGCCTAAATTCTGAAACGGAAGAAACAGCGAACTTCTGGTTCCGATGAGGATTTTAATCTCATTATTCTTCACTTTTCGCCAAACTTCTACTTTTTCGAAATCTGTGAGTTTTTGATGATAAAAACTGAGTTGTTTTCCGTATTTTTTTTCTAATCTTTGGGTAATTTGCTTGGTCAACGCAATCTCTGGAAGCAGAAACAACACATTTTTTCCATTAGCAATGGTTTCTTCTATTTTTTCCAGATACAAATGCGTTTTTCCTGAACTGGTAACGCCATGAAGCAAGACATTTTTGCCATCACGGAAACCTTCATTCATTTCTGTCAAAGCTTTTTCTTGAACTTCTGAAAGTTTTTCCAGATTTTCTATTTCTCCTTCATACGTTTCGATTCTATCTTTCTGAAGGTAATATTCGTGTACCAAATTTTTCTCCACCAAACCTCTTAAATGCGAAGCATTGAAAACTCCATTTTCAAAAAATTGAGACTTTCGCAGCGGTTGATTTTGTGTTTGTTGAGCCTCCAAAATTGACAAAAACAAATCTTTTTGTTTTTTGGCTTTGGTTAAACTTTGCAGAATTTCTGACAGATTGCCGAGAATATTTTCATCAATTTTAAGATAAGCTACTTCTTTGGCTTTATATTTTTCGTAGATTTTTTCGTCTATTAAAATCAACTGTTCGTCGATGAGTGCTTTTACTGTTTTTACGATTTCTTTTTTAGGAATAAACGCTTCTATTTCAGACAAACTAACGAGGCTTTTCACTTCCAGAGCCTGCAACAAGTAGGTTTCATTAGCATCCAGAACTTCCCAGTCTATTTCTTTGTTCGGATTTCTTTTCAGGTAGGTTTCACTTTCTAATTTTAAAGAACTCGGGAACGCAAAACGGTAGATTTCGCCAATATTGCAGAGGTAATATTCCGAAAGCCAATTCCAGAATTTCAATTGCTGTTTGGGAACAATAGGTTCTGCATCTAGCAATGAATGAATGTCTTTTGGCAAAAAAGTTTCGGGTTCATTTTCATGAATTTCGGCAACGATTCCTGTATAGATTTTCTTTCCACCAAAAGGAACCAAAACACGCATTCCTACTTCGATTTTCGACAAAAATTCTTCGGAAACTTTGTAAGTAAAAGTCCCTTTGAGATTAAGTGGTAGAATGATTTGTGCGAAAGTCAATGCGGCGATGTGTTGATTTGACGATTTGATGATGATTTTTACAAAAATACGGATTTTAGAATTGATTTTTCACGCAAAGTCGCAAAGATTTTCCGCAAAGAGCGCGAAGTTTCTTTTAATTTAATTTTAATAAATGAATTAAGAGAATTAAGTGTTAACTAAAGCCGATAACCAAATTCATAAAAAAAGCGGACTACTTTTCGACTACGCTCAAAGTGACATCCGCTTGTATTGATATTTTAAGAAATTTAGAAAAATTTACTTTTCTTTTCTTCTTCTTTCTAACTCTTTTTGGATTAATGAAAGTTCACGACCTGTTTGTCCTGCTACAGAAGTGTTTTCCTGTGCTCTTCTAGTAAGATAAGGCACTACATCTTTTACTGGACCGTAAGGTAAATACTTGGTAACATTGTATTTTTTCTCGCCAAGGTAATAGGTAATGTTATCACTCATTCCGTATAACTGCCCGAAATGGATATTTTCGTGGTCATGAGGTAAACCTTTGGCTTGCATTTTGTCCATCGCCAATTCTGTAGATTTTTCGTTATGAGTCCCGAAAAACGCTGCTACTCTATCTAAATTTTCTAAAACAAAATCTACTGCTGCATTATAATTATTATCCGTCGCTTCTTTTGTTGGCTGAATTGGGTCTGGATAATTCTTTTCGGCAGCGCGTTCTCTTTCTTTTTCCATGTATGCACCACGAACAAATTTATATCCCAAGAAGTAGTTTTTATATTTTGCACGCTCTAAATCGTGAGCCAAATATTCTAATCTTCCTGTTCTGTACATTTGAATTGTATTCCAGATATAGGCTTTCTCTTTGTTGTATTTCTCCATCATCTCGTTTACCAAATGGTCTACTGCATCTTGCATCCAAGACTCTTCTGCATCAATCATCAGAATTACTTTATTGTCATAAGCCATTTTGCAAACCTCTTCATAACGATTTCTTACACGTTGCCATTCTTCTTTTTCGGAACTGGTTAATTCTTTTCCCGCTGACACATCTGCATACAAGTCTAATCTACCAAAACCTGTTGGTTTAAAAACCACAAAAGGAATTGCAGGATTACCTATCGCAAATTTTATATTTTCTTTAATTTCTTCGCAAGTTATGTCAAAAGCCGCTTCTTCTTCTTTTCCTTCGATGGCATAATCAAAAATGCTTCCTACATGATGTGTAAACATTTTGTCTACCACTTCCATGCTCTGTTCACGAGTTTCGCCACCACAGAATTGTTCAAACAGTGTAGTTTTCACTAAATCTGTTACCAAAGGAAAATTGTTTTTAATGGTGAAATTCAAAACGTTAATTCCCACATTCGTAAGGCTAGGATATTTAATAGCGGTAAACATCCACTTGGCTTTTTCTAGTTGCGCTGTTGACTTTTCAGCAAAAGCAATTTTAGTATCGTTGAAAATTGACATATATAATTATTTGACGCCCAAATTTAATGATTGTTATGCAATTACTAAAATATAAATTTCATGATTTTTACAGGTCTAATAATTAAACATTTGTATAGAATAATTTTGTTATACAAGACAAAAATCACGGCACACCAAAATTTTGGTGTGCTTTTTATTGTTATTTTTGCAAAAATTTTTAGCATGCTTTCTATTTTAGACTCAGAATTTTCAGCACTTAATACGTTTATACAAGAAAAAAATCCTAGTCAGATTTTTATATTGGTTGACGAAAACACTCATCAACATTGCCTTCCTACACTTTTAGGAAATCTAGATACTGATGTTCACTTTGAAATTATAGAAATAGAATCGGGAGAAGATGCTAAAAATATTTCTACGGTGGTACAACTTTGGGAGATTTTATCAGATTTCGAAGCGGATAGAAAATCATTACTCCTCAATTTAGGAGGTGGCGTGATTACCGATTTGGGCGGTTTCGTAGCTTCTACTTATAAGAGAGGAATTTCTTTCATCAATATTCCCACTACTCTTCTAGCAATGTGTGATGCTTCTATTGGAGGAAAAACAGGAATAGACCACCAATATCTTAAAAATATTGTAGGAACTTTTGCAGAAGCAGAGCATATTTTGGTTTATCCAGAATTTTTAAAAACGCTGGACTTTGTAGAGCTAAGAAGTGGTTTTGCAGAAATGCTGAAACATGGCTTAATTGCAGATGTTTCTCACTGGAATGATCTCATTACCATAGAAGAACTTACACCCGAAAACATTGCTCCGCATATCGAAAATTCTATGATGATTAAAGAAAATGTGGTAGTGAAAGATTACAAAGAAAAAAGTCTTAGAAAAATATTAAATTTTGGTCATACCATTGGTCATGCTGTGGAAAGTCTTTGCCTGAAAACACACCACGTCATTCCACATGGCGAAGCGGTAGCGCTGGGAATGATTATCGAAACTAAAATTTCGGAGTTAGAGAATCTTATTTCGCCAGAAAAAGCACAACACATTATTGAAAATATTCAAAAATACTATCCATATATTTCGATTTCTGCATTTAGCAATGAAGAGATTATCTCACTGATGCTTAATGACAAAAAGAATGACCATGGAAAGATTAATTTCTCTATTCTAGAAGGTTTAGGCAAATGCAACTATGACTACAAAGTAAGTCAACAGCATATAGAACAAGCTTTAGATTACTACAGAAATATTAATGCATAGCATAATAAAAACCCTTTAACAAAAGGTTTTTTGGCAACATATTTGAAAGTTTGGCTTTGGCCAAACTTTTTTTATGGAATTCTGTAAAAAACAATGAAAATTTTGTAAAATAAAATTTTAAGAAATGCTACAATTTTGCCTTAGAAATCTGAACAACTTTTCAGTTTTAATAAAGCTTACAAGTGTGGAGCAAAAATTTTGAAACAATTGTTTAAAATTTTATAACAAGAAGATTTTACAAAAATTGAAACTTTGCAAAGACAAAACATAAAACTTAAAAATTAGAAATTAATAAGAACAAAAAATTTAAAATTATGAAAAAATTATTTTTAACCGCTGCGGTAGCAGTAAGCTCATTGACATTTGCACAGCAATTCGGAGCAAAAGCAGGTATGAACGTTTCAACTATTTCAGACGAAGGATTTGATGACACTAAATCAAAAGTAGGTTACTACGCAGGTGTATTCATGAACGTTCCAGTATCAGAATCATTCAGCATTCAACCAGAAGTTTTATATAACAATTTAGGCTCTAAAGTATCTTCTACCGTATTAGGAACTACTTATTCTTCTACTCTTAACTTAGATTACGTAGCAGTTCCAGTGATGTTCCAATACAAAGCAACTCCACAGTTTTACTTAGAAGCAGGTCCAGAATTTGGATTTTTAGTGAATGCTAAACAAAAATTTGATGACGGTTCTTCTTCAACAGTAACAGAATTGGATAAAGAAGACTTCAACAGCTTCAACATGGGAGTTGGTTTAGGTTTAGGATTTGACATTTCTAAAAATGTAGGACTTAACGCAAGATATGTAGCTGGTTTCAGTGATATCACTAAAGAATCAGGACCTTCAACTGACGCGAAAAACAAAAACAATGCTTTTCAAGTTGGTTTAAATATAAAGTTCTAATGAAAGAACACTTGATGAAAAAAATAAAAGCCGAAGATTATTCTTCGGCTTTTTTAGTATTGTAAATCAGCAACTTAAAAATTCAGTTCAATTTTTGGCATGCTCTTTGGAAATATGAAAGTATTAAACAATTATTTAATTAAGATAAATAAAAAGATTATGAAAAAAATATTTTTGGGATTAACCGTTTTAGCAAGTTCACTTTCTTTTGCTCAACAATTTGGAGTAAAAGCAGGTCTTAACTTATCAGACATTTCTAATACTTCTACCGCAGTAGACACGAAAATGAAAACTGGATTATATGCAGGTGTAACCGCTACTTTCCCGATTACAGAATCTTACAGCATTAAACCAGAATTGGTATATAACCAAATGGGAGCAAAAACCGATTTATATGATTTCGGAGGAATTATTGGCCAAGTTTCTACTACAACTAAACTAGATTATCTTTCATTACCGATTATGTTGCAGTATAATTTGCCAAGCAATTTATATTTAGAAGTTGGACCAGAATTTAGCTATATGCTTTCGGCAAACCAAAGTTTAAATACCATTATCACACCTTCTACCAACATTAACATGGATTACTTAAACCGATTTAATGTAGGAGCTGGAGTTGGCGCTGGACTTAAAATCAATGAAAATTTAGGCATTAATGCTCGTTATACATTCGGTTTAACAGGAATTGGAAAAGATGGAAACGTAACCGATTATTTCTTAAGCAATTCTAAGAATAATAACTTGCAAGTAGGTCTTGATTTCAACTTTTAGACACTAACACTTTCATACATACAACCTATCATTACCAAAAAAACTCGAGAAATTCTCGAGTTTTTCTATTTATTTAAATTTAAAACTAATCAAACAAATGCGTTTCTTTTGGCTTATTTACCGGATATTTTTCTGTAAAACAACCGAAACAATGGTCAGAAGAACCTAAAATCACTTTTAAATTATCAATGCTCAAAAATTCTAAACTGTCTACTCCCAAATAATCTTTTAATTCTTCCACAGACATATTTGCGGCGATTAAATCATCTTTTTTCGGCGTATCAATTCCTAAAAAACATGGCGCAATAATAGGTGGAGAAACACTTCTGAAATGAATTTCTTTCGCTCCACTGTCTCTTAAAATTTTCACCAATCGTTTAGAAGTTGTTCCTCTTACAATAGAATCATCAATAATGACCACTGACTTGCCTTTGATTTCAGCAACAATAGGATTCAGTTTCAAATTCACTACTCTTTCCCTCATTTCCTGAGACGGAACAATGAAACTTCTCGCGATGTATCTGTTTTTAATTAAAACGGGTCTAAATGGTATTCCAGAAGCTTTAGAATAGCCAATTGCAGCAGGAACTCCTGAATCTGGAACTCCAATGACCACATCTGCTTTTACAGGGGCTTGTTCCCAAATTTTTTCACCAGACTTTTCTCTGATTTCATGTACATTAATCCCTTCTAAAGTAGTATCAGGTCTTGCAAAATAAATATATTCAAAAGCACAGATTCTTCTTTCGCAATTTTCTTTAACCAAGAAACTCTGTAAACCTTCGTGATGTTCAGAAGTATAAACAATTTCACCAGGAAGAATATCTCTTACATATTGCGCTCCAACTGCATCTAATGCACAAGTTTCAGAAGCACAAGCGAAAGTTTTTTCATCTATCGCTCCTAAAACCAAAGGACGAATTCCGTGAAAATCTCTGAACGCAAAAAATTTATTTCTGGTCATTCCTACAACGGAATAAGCACCTTCTATTTTTTCCATGGTTGCTTTTATCGCACCACGCAATCCTAAATCCAGATTTTTCTGAATCAATCTCAATATCACCTCAGAATCTGAAGTTGCTTTAAAAACTACACCTTCCGCTTCTAATTCTGCTTTGAGTTCTTGCGCATTGGTTAAGTTACCATTGTGAGCAATTGACAAAATAATCTGGTCGTACTCATTTTTCGCAAAAAATGGCTGAAAATTATAGGTTTTTTTATCTCCTGCAGTGGTATAACGCGTGTGCCCTATCACTGCATTTCCCAATAATGCTTCAGGATTTGGAATGGTTTTAAAAACATCCAACACCAAACCTTCATCTTTTACCGTAATAATTTTGCCTTGAGAAGAAACAGAAATACCGCAAGCTTCTTGACCACGATGCTGCAAAGCAAACAACCCGAACTGAGAAAGCGAGAACGTATCTACTTCATTATCAGAATACAAACCAAAAATTCCACATTCTTCTTTTGGAGCATCTAAGAATTCTTCTTCTTGAGTTCTCAAAAGATTTCTGCCGTAAAATTCTTGGCTAAATTGTTCTTGATATGTTAATTTTATATCTTTCATTTTATTTATCAATAGGTGAAAATCTTTCAGAAAATTACTTTCCTAGAGCTATTTTCAATCTTTCATAGATTTCTACATACGCTTCAGTAACTTCGCCCAAATCACGTCTGAATCTATCTTTATCGAGTTTTTTCATGGTATCTTTATCCCAAAGTCTGCAAGTATCAGGAGAAATCTCGTCTGCGAGAATAATTTTACCATCAGATGTTTTTCCTAATTCGATTTTGAAATCTACCAAAATAATATTCATCTTGTCAAATAATTCTTTCAGTAACTCATTAATTTTGTTAGTCAAAGCATACATTTCATCTAATTCTTCTTTGGTAGCAGCTCCTAGGAAAATGGCGTGATAATCATTAATCAAAGGATCACCCAATTCGTCTTTTTTGTAGCAAATATCAAAAATAGTCACTGGAGATTTAATTCCTTCTTCTACTCCTAATCTTTGCGCCATACTTCCTGCAGCGTAGTTTCTCACCACCATTTCTAGAGGAATAATGCTCACTTTTCTTACCAATTGTTCTCTTTCATTCAATTGTTTGATGAAATGAGTTGGGATTCCTTTTTCTTGTAAATATTCAAAAATAAGTGTAGTAATAGCGTTATTCATTTCTCCTTTCAAATCGAAACTTCCACGTTTTTGAGCATTAAACGCTGTTGCATCGTCTTTAAATTTTACGATTACTTCTTCTGGATTTTCTGTTGCGAAAACTTGTTTTGCTTTTCCTTCGTAAAGCATTTCACCTTTATTCATATTTAACTTTTTATTTAGGATTTATTTAAAATATTCAACTCCGTTTCTGAAAATATTATGATAATTTGCGGTAGGAATGTTCTTGAACAAACCATCAGCAAAACGTTCTGGATGACCCATTCTTCCGAAAATTTTACCACTTTCACTTGTAATTCCTTCAATTCCGAACAGCGATTGATTAGGATTGAAAGGCATTCCGTGCGCTACATTTCCATCTGTGTCGATGTATTGCGTAGCAATCTGACCTTTTTTATACAAATCCAGCAACACTTCTTCCGAAGCCATAAATCTACCTTCACCGTGAGAAATCGGAATGGTATAAACCTCGCCTTTCATTCCCTTTAACCAAGGAGAATCATCATTAATCACTTTTACATCTACCATCTGAGAAATATGTCTTCCAATAGCGTTGTGTGCTAAAGTTGGTGATGTTTCATCTAAATCTCTGATTTCGCCATAAGGAAGCAAACCAGATTTTACCAAAGCCTGAAAACCGTTGCAAATTCCCAAAATCATTCCGTCTCTGGAAAGCAATTCGTGAACTGCATTTTTCATCTTTTCATTCTTCAAAACATTCACAATAAATTTAGCCGAACCGTCTGGTTCATCACCCGCTGAAAAGCCTCCTGAAAACACTAGAATTTGTGACTGTTTAATTTTTTCTACCCAAGCTTCTATACTTTCATCGAGCAATTGATGGGTTAAATTTTTCAGTGGTAAACTCTCTACTAATGCACCTTCTTTTCTGAAAGCATTTTGCGTTTCGTATTCACAATTGGTTCCTGGAAAAATAGGAGCAAAAACTCTAGGCGAACCAATTTTATGAGAAATGATATTGATTGATTTTTTCTCCGTACCGTTTAGATTTTCGTCAAAATCAATTTGAATTCTTTCCTTTTCTCTAGTTGGAAATAAATTTTCGAATGTTCCAGAATTCACTTCAAGTAATTTATTGATTTCAAAATCTAAATTATTGATTTTGATTATTTTTAAATTTTTAACCTCACCTATTAATTCAAGTATATTACTGTCTAATTTTTCTGAAGATTCTATAACTAATCCACCGATATTTTTTTCGAATAATAATTTTTCATCGATAGAAATTTCTGCACCGAGAAGATTTCCAAAACTCATTTTCGCTAACGCAACTGCAACTCCACCATCTTTAATGGTTTTCACAGAAACGATTTTTTTGTCCTGAATCCCTTGTTGAATATAATCAAAAACTTCGATTAAATTTTCGTAATTTGGCAATCCATTTTCTTGCAATTGATGATGGAAATGATAAATAAAATTTCCAGATTTTTTGAACTCAGGAGAAATAGTGTTTAATTTTTTACCATCAGCACAAGCGAATGAAATTAAGGTTGGCGGAACATTGATATCTTGGTACGTTCCACTCATAGAATCCTTACCTCCGATAGCTGCTAAACCAAGGTTCATTTGGGCATCATAAGCACCTAAAAGTGATGCTAAAGGTTTCCCCCATTTTTCTGGATTATTGCCTAATTTTTCAAAATATTCCTGAAAACTTAGTCTGATATTTCTAAAATTTCCGCCCATAGCCACGATTTTAGCCACAGATTCTACCACTGCTAAACTTGCCCCAATCATAGAATTTTGCTTGGAAATTTCGGCATCAAAACCCCAACTTGCATAAGAAACCGTTTCTATGTTTTCAGCATTGAGAATAGGTAATGTTTGCACACATCCTTCGGTTTCAGTAGTTTGATATTTCCCACCAAAAGGAAGTGCCACTGTAGTTGCTCCCACCGTAGAATCAAACATTTCTACCAACCCTTTTTGAGAAGCGGTATTTTTTTCTGCTAAAATTTTGTAGAAATTATCTTCGTTAAACTCAATAGAATTTGAGTTAACTTCTTGTAAATGGGCAATTCTTGCCTTTTGATATTTGCTACAACCACTTGTATCCAGAAAAGCTCTGCTGAGATCTACTATTTTTTGTCCGTTCCAGAACATTTGCATCCTACCGCTATCTGTAACTTTTGCTACTTCAACAGCTTTTATGTTTTCTGATTCACAGAATTTGATAAATTTTTCTTTTTCGTGGGCTTCAATCACTACTGCCATTCTTTCTTGAGATTCCGAAATCGCGAGTTCCGTTCCATTTAACCCTTCATATTTCAAAGGTAAAACATCGAGGTTAATCATTAGTGAATCAGCAATTTCGCCAATCGCAACGGAAACTCCACCCGCTCCAAAATCATTTGATTTTTTAATCAACTTCGTTACTTCAGGATTTCTGAACAATCTTTGAATTTTACGTTCTTCCACCGCATTTCCTTTTTGCACTTCAGAACTCATCGTATGTATAGAAGTTTCGTCTTGTTCTTTAGAACTTCCCGTTGCTCCGCCAACTCCATCTCTTCCAGTTGCTCCGCCCAAAACAATTACCACATCGCCAACTGCTGGCTTTTCTCTTCTCACCCAATCTTTTGGAACAGCACCCGTAACGAAACCAACTTCCATTCTCTTCGCTTTATAACCTTCGTCATAAATTTCAGAAACGTGAGTTGTAGCCAAACCAATTTGGTTTCCATAAGAAGAATAACCATTTGCCGCTTGTTTAGAAATGGTTCTTTGTGGTAATTTACCAGGTAAAGTTTCAGAAATTGGTTCCAAAACATTTCCGGCGCCAGTTAAACGCATCGCTTGAAAAACAAACGCTCTTCCAGACAAAGGATCTCTAATTGCACCACCCAAACAAGTAGAAGCGCCACCAAAAGGTTCAATTTCTGTAGGGTGATTGTGCGTCTCGTTTTTGAACAACAGATACCACGGTTCTTTTTTACCGTCAAATTCAGCTTCAATTTCTATAGTACAAGCATTGATTTCATCAGAAACCACTAAGTTTTCTAACTTGCCTGTTTTATGGAAATATCTTGCGCAAACCGTAGCCAAATCCATCAAAGAAATAGGTTTTGCTTCTCTGCCCAAGAATTTTCTTTTTTCTAAATAATCATTGAAGATTTTTTCTAAAGTCTCCTTGAACTTTCCTTCAAACTGAATATCTGTGAGTTCTGTTTCAAAAGTTGTATGACGGCAATGGTCGCTCCAATATGTATCCAAAACTTTCAGTTCGGTTTCGGTAGGATTCCTGTTTTCTGATTTAAAATAGTCTTGAATGAACTGTAAATCATCAAAACCAAAGGCGAAACCTTGATTGTTGTAAAAATCGTTAAGTTGTTGAGTTGTTAAATCATTAAAATCATCGTAGATTTTGATTTGATCTGGAGTTTCTTCCGCTGGAATTTCTAAAATTTCAAGATTTTTTTCTTGAGATTCTACTTTATTGATGAGCAAATTTTTGATTTTAGTCAAATCAGCCTCATTGATTCCTTGTAATTCAATCAGTTTACCACTTCTTACGGTAGACTTCTCATTTCCAGTGAGTAAGGCGATACATTGCTCTGCAGAATCTGCTCTTTGATCATATTGTCCAGGGAGAAATTCTGTTGCAAAATAAATGGATTTTGCTGGATTTTCATGATGTAAAATATCCACTACTGGATCTACAAAAGTATTGTTGACTACTTTTTCAAACTCCAATTCGTCTAAGCCAAAAATATCATAGACATTAAAGACTTTCACCGATTGAATGTTTGGCAAAATAGATTTAATTTCATTTAAAACTTTAGGACTTTCCACATCGAAAATTCCTCTTTTTTCTACGAAAATTCTTTTTTTATGAGACATCAGATGTCAGATTTAAATATTAGATTTATTACTTTTCAAACAAAAAGTGCAGCGACAACGCTGCACAAATTTATACTTTTAGTTCTGATTCTAAGCCAATTAAGTCGGCGTATTTTTCTAAAACAGGTTGAATTTCTTGCTGAACAAATTCCTCGGTTTGGATAGGTGCGAAGCCGATGAAATTTTTAGGGTCTAGAACCTCTTTCAATTTCGACTTGTCTAATTTCAAGGAGCCGTCATTCATGATCCTTTCGATTAAGTCATTTTCCTTGCCTTCCATTTTTACCTTTTTCGAGGCTTCCATAGAATGAACACGTATTACTTCGTGAATTTCCTGTCGGTCACCACCCGCTTTTACTTCCTCCATGATGATGTATTCTGTCGCCATGAAAGGAAGTTCTTCCATAATATGTTTATGAATTCTGTTTTCGTACACCACGATTCCATTCATAATGTTATTCCAAATCAATAAAATAGCATCTACAGCCAAAAACGCTTGAGGAATCGTTAATCTTTTATTCGCAGAATCATCTAAAGTTCTTTCGAACCATTGTGTAGCGGCTACCATTGCAGATGAATTTTGCAATGACATCACATATTTTGCTAATGCAGAAATTCTTTCAGAACGCATAGGATTACGTTTGTAAGCCATCGCAGATGAACCGATTTGATTTTTCTCAAAAGGTTCTTCTATTTCTTTTAAATTCTGTAAAAGTCTTAAATCGTTGGTGAATTTATGAGCAGATTGTGCAATATTTGACAATAAAGCCAACACTTTTGCATCAATTTTTCTATCGTAAGTTTGACCAGAAACTCCGAAAACTTTCTCAAAACCAAAACGTTTGGACAATTCTTTGTCTAAGTGTTTCACTTTAGAATAATCTCCGTTAAAAAGCTCTAAAAAGCTTGCTGCAGTTCCTGTAGTTCCTTTTACCCCTCTAAATCTTAGGGTTTCAAGGAAAAATTCTAATTCTTCTAAATCCAGAAGTAAAGATTGCAACCAAAGCGTAGCACGTTTTCCCACAGTTGTTAACTGTGCTGGTTGAAAGTGTGTAAAACCAAGCGTTGGTAAATCTTTATATTGAAGTGCAAAATCAGAAAGATTTTTGATGACGTTTACCAATTGTTTTCTGATAATTTGCAGTCCGTCTCTAATTTGAATAAGGTCTGTATTATCTCCTACAAATGCCGAAGTTGCACCTAAATGAATGATTGGTTTAGCTAATGGAGCAACATCTCCGTAAGTATGAACATGCGCCATCACATCATGACGAAACTTCTTTTCGTAGTGTGCTGCTTTTTCGAAATCTATGTTTTCTGAATGTTCTTTGAGCTGAGCAATTTGCTCATCGGTAATGTCTAAACCGAGGTCTTTTTCTATTTCTGCGAGCGCAATCCACAGTTTTCTCCAAGTTCTAAATTTATGATTAGGTGAGAAATTGAAGAGCATTTCTTCACTAGAATAGCGCTCTTCTAATGGATTTTTGTAAGAATTCATCGAAGGTCTTTTTTTACTTTTTTTAGATGCTCAAAAATACAATAATAATACTTTTGACACCAATTTATTTAAAGAAAATTAACATTTAATTAACTTTCAACAAAAAACGCAGGAAAATTCCCTGCGTTTCAATTTTATTTTCTACCTGTAAAATCTTTCATGGTATCATAAATTCCAAAGACATTTTTCATCACCCAATCGAAGGCTGGAATCGGTAAAATTCCTTGTGAAAAACGGATAAACCAATAAGGAAGTGGCATTGCCAAAATCTTGGTTCCTCTTTCTATGGCTTTGATAATTCTTTCTGAAGTTGGTTCTGGTTCTAGAATCGGAAGTAATTTAGATTTCACTCCGTCAAACATTCCTGTGTTGATGTAAAAAGGCATAATTGTAGTAACAGAAATATTCTTGCCTAGTTGTTGCATTTCTAATCTTAAAGAATCACTCCAACCGTTTACTGCCCATTTTGAAGCAGCGTAAACAGACATTTTAGGATTAGAAATCAATCCTGCTGAAGAAGCAATATTACAAATGGCTCCAGAGTTTTCTTTCATCATTTCTGGTAAAAATTCTAGCGTAATGTGCATTAAAGCATTCGCATTAATCAATAACGATTTCTGAATTTGTTCGTGGGTGTGTTCATGAAAATATTTCCCTACTACAATTCCAGCATTATTGATAAGAATATCTACTTTTCCTACTTCTATTCTTACTCTTTGAGCAGCGATTTTGATTTCATCTAAGTTAGAAACATCTACTTTATACGTAGAAATTTCTTTCCCAAATTTTGCAAATTCTTCTTTGGTTTTGGCTAAACCTTCTTCATTGATGTCCCAAATTATCAAATTTGAGACACCTCTTTCCAGAGATTTTCTTGCCATGATTTTACCAATTCCAGAGCAACCACCTGTAATCAGTACTTTTTTATTTTTAAAATCCATATCAATTAATTTTTCTTTTATTCAACGGGGTAAGATACTTCAGAAAAGCATTCGTTTTCTTTAAAATTCTAAAAACTATTATTTCTCACATAAAGTCTTTTTGAAACTTAAAAAATATTCCTTCGAAAATCTACAGTTTATTTTATCTTTGTGAAAATCAATGTCTAAAATAATGAATTACACCGATATTTTACAACAACAGAAAACTTTTTTTAACAGTCACGCTACCAAAGATTTAGATTTCAGGAAAGCACAATTGCAAAAACTGAAAAAAGTAGTCAAAAGCAATGAAAAATTACTGTATGATGCCATTTATCAAGATTTCGGGAAGTCTGAATTTGAAACTTTCGGCACCGAAATTTCTTTTATTTATAAAGACATCGACTATTACTTAAAAAATTTAAAATCTTTTGCCAAGCCAAAAAGTGTTCTCACCAATATTGTGAACCAAATGGGAAGCAGCAAAATTATCTTTGAACCACTTGGAAACTGTTTAGTTATCGGTGCATGGAATTATCCTTATCAATTGACTTTAACGCCTGTAATAGCTGCAATTGCTGCTGGAAACACTTGTATGATTAAACCCAGCGAACTTCCTGAAAACACGATGAAAGCGATGGCGAAACTCATCAATGAAAATTTTGATCCTCAATTTTTATACGTGGTAGAAGGTGGTGTAGAAGAAACCACAGCGATTTTAAAACTAAGATTTGACAAAATATTTTTCACGGGAAGTCCGCGAGTTGGAAAAATCGTTTACAAAGCTGCTGCAGAACATTTAACGCCAGTAACTTTAGAATTGGGCGGAAAATCTCCAGCATTTGTGACCGAAAAAGCTGATTTAAACATTGCAGCGAGAAGAATTGTTTGGGGAAAATTCATCAATGCGGGACAAACTTGCGTTGCACCTGATTATCTGTATGTTGCAGAAAAAATCAAAGCGAAATTTTTAAAAGTTCTCATCGAAGAAATCAAAAAAAGAAACTATACGGATAACGTAGACCATTATTGTAAAATCATCAACGAGAGGAATTTTGACCGATTAGAAAAGATGATTGACCGCGAAAAAGTGGTTTTCGGTGGCGAAACCAACCGTGAAAAAAGATACATCTCTCCTACTGTTTTAGATAACGTAACTTGGGAAGATGCAGTAATGCAAGAAGAAATTTTCGGGCCGATTTTACCGATTTTGACGTATAAAAATCTAGAAACTGCAATGCAAACCGTAGTGGAAGGTGAAAAACCGCTTTCTGCTTATTTATTCAGCAATGACACTAAAGAACAAGAACTTTTCACCGAGAAATTGAGTTTTGGAGGCGGCTGTATCAATGATACTTTGATGCATTTGAGCAATGACAGGCTTCCATTTGGAGGTGTAGGAAATTCTGGAATCGGGCATTATCATGGAAAATTTGGATTTATTGCATTTTCTCATCAAAAAGCAATTCTCAAAAAATCTAATTATCTGGAGCCAGAGCTGAAATATCCTCCTTACTCTGACGCTAAACTCAATATTTTGAAAAAATTATTGTAAGAATTTTCTCACTGATTGGGCTGATTGAACAGATTTTATTAATAAAAAGCGTATAGTAAAATTTTCTTTTCAGAACGGTCAATATAACTTGCTGTAATTTTAAAAAATTGAGGAGATAACATGGGACAACCTAAACTTAAACATGCAGGATTCTGAGTTTCTGTATCTGGTATACAATGGTAAGAATGCAAAACGATAGCTCTTTTCAAAGCATTACTATTGGTTTTATCCAATCCTTTTAAACGATAAGATTTACCAAAAGTTCCTACATAAGAATTCATGATGGCATATTTACCTAAAGAAGATTGATAGGAGTTTTCTGTGTTGCTAAATTTAAGTTCTTTAGAACCTTTAATCACTGAACCAGAACCATGAGAAACAATGGCTTTTTCTAAAATCTTATTATTTTTAAGATCATATATAAAAAATCTAAATCGATTAGAAGGAATTCTAAAATTGATAAAAATAGCTATATCCTGATTATAATTCTTTCCTTTTATGTAGTTTTTAACTTGCGAAATTCTGTAATTTGGTAAATCATTATTGGCTTTAGAATTTTGTTGAGATTTTGTCTCACAAGAAAACAATATAAACAAAAAGAGGAAAAGAATGTTTTTCATGGTTTTAGTTTATGTAGTAACTTTTTTAAAACAAAAATATTGTTTTTCTTCATAAAAAAAAGAGTTGAAAAATTTCAACTCTTTTTTTATTATTTTTTAGGCTTCCAAGCTTCGAAGAATGCTTTTACTTTATCTAAGCTGTAACCTTTTCCTTCTTCCAGCGAACCGCTTTCTTGCGTATGAATTTGCTTTCCATTTTTATCTAGAACTATGAAAACAGGATAACCAAATTTCTCACCTGGATTTCCGTATTTTGCAAAAATTTTCTCGTTTTTATTTTTCGGAGAATAATTTAAGTGATAATAAATGTAGTTTTCGTCTACCAAATTCTTTAATTCTGGGGTAGTTTGCACGAAATTATTAAATCTCAAACACCAAATACACCAGTTTCCTCCTGCTTGCAGCATGATGTTTTTATTCTCTTTTTTGGCTTTTTTTACCAATTCTGCAATTTTTTGTTCTGCATTTTCTGCCTCGTCATAAGGTTTTGCATAAGAGGCTTTTTCGGCTTCTGCTTTTTTCTTAGCTTCTAATTTTTCAGCTTCCGTCATTGTAGAAGTTTGCGCCGAAAAAACAGTTGGCAATAAAAGACTCACAAATGCCAATTTCAATATTGATTTTTTAATGTTCATATTTTTGTAAGATGAAGTTAGTATTTTCGATTTTTATTTCGGTTCAAATATAATAAATAAACAAGTAAAGTAATGATTTTGTAAATTTGCAACTTAATTTAGAACCGTGAACCAAATATCATTCCAAATATTATTATTTTTTTCTAAACTTCCCTTAAAAGTACTCTACCGTTTTTCGGATGTATTTTTCTACTTGAATTATTATGTAATCGGGTATCGAAAGAAAATGGTTTTAGAAAATCTTAGAAATTCTTTCCCCGAAAAATCTAAAGCAGAACTGAATGACATCAGCAAAAAGTTTTTCAGAAACTTTGGCGATTTCATGATAGAAATGCTTAAAATCTTTTCAATCTCTGAAAAAGAAATCTCTGAATTGGTAGATTACAAAGGTCTAGATGTTTTAAGAAAAGCACACGAACAAAAGAAAAATGTAATTTTATTGGCTGGTCATAATTTTAACTGGGAATTGGCTATTGCTTTGCAAAATAATGTACCTCAAGAAAATTTTTATGGCATTTATAAAAAACTGGAAAGCGATTTTTGGGATCAAAAAATCATAGAATCTCGAGCGAAGTTTGGTGTAAAATTACTAGAAACCAAAAATGTAATGAGACATTTTTTCACTGAAAAAAGTGATGGAAATTCACTTTATGGTTTCGCTGCCGATCAATCCCCTTTTAAAACCAAAATCCAACTAGGCATCAACTTTTTAAATCAAAGAACTCCCGTTTTTACTGGTTACAACAGATTGCCCAATAAAGAAAATCTCATGTTTTGTTTTACTGAAATCATCAAAGTAAAACGCGGAAAATATCAATTAACTTTCTCTGAAATCACTCCAGAAAACGAAAAATTCGAAGGGGAAGAATTGGTGATTAAATACATGAAATTATTAGAAGAACTCATCAAAAAACAACCAGAAAACTGGCTTTGGACACATAAAAGATGGAAATATAAAAACCGTCTCACCGATGAAATGATGTACCAAGGAAAAGATTATCCTATTTAACGAAAATTTTATTTTGAAAACTGCTATTGCTATCCTCAATTGGAACGGAAAAAAATGGTTAGAAAAATTCTTACCAAACGTGTTAGAATATTCTGACGAAGCTACAGTTTATGTAATAGACAACGCTTCTACAGATGATTCCGTTGCTTTTGTAGAAAAATATTTCCCCACAGTAAAAATCATCATCAATGCTAAAAATTCTGGCTTTGCTGGTGGTTATAACGAAGGTTTACAACACATAAAAGAAGAAATCTACTGTTTGCTGAATTCTGATGTAGAAGTGACCGAAAATTGGATTACACCTATTCTAGAACTTTTTGAGAAAAATCCTGATATTGCTGCAATTCAGCCTAAAATTAGGGCTTTTAAAAATTCTAAATACTTTGAATTTGCAGGTGCAGCTGGTGGGATGATTGATCATCTTGGTTATCCGTATTGTAGAGGGAGAGTTTTCGAAACGATAGAAGAAGATTTGGGACAATATGATGATGAAACAGAGATTTTTTGGGCAACTGGCTGTGCATTATTCATCAGAAGAGCAGATTTCTGGAAGATGAAAGGTTTTGACGAAAGATTTTTTGCCCATCAAGAAGAAATAGATTTATGTTGGCGTCTCAAAAATGCGGGAAGAAAAATTTATTATTGCGGAAAATCTACCGTTTTTCATGTTGGTGGTGGAACACTTAACAAGCAATCTCCACAAAAAACGTTTCTTAATTTCAGAAACAATTTGACCATGCTTCTTAAAAATTTGCCTACATCTAGTCTTTTTTGGATTATTCCATTAAGACTGGTTTTAGACGGAATTGCAGGCGTTTATTTCGGGATGAAAGATGGGTTTCCTCACTTAATTGCCGTACTAAAAGCGCATTTTGGTTTTTATGGAATGTTTGCCGAAAGTTTAAAATTAAGAAGCAAAAATCAAATTAAAGACTATTACCAAACTAAATGGTTGATTTTTAAGCATTTTCTTTAATATTATTTCAAAAAAAACATTCATGAATTTTGTTGCATTAGATTTCGAAACGGCTACTCACGAGAGAAACTCTGCGTGTGAATTGGGAATCTGCGTGGTAGAAAATTCTGAAATTGTAGAAACCAAAACTTGGCTCATTAAACCACCGAGTTTCCCTTATTTCAATCCACATAACATCAATGTTCATGGGATTTATCCAAAAGATGTAGCTCATGCTCCTACTTTTGATGAAATTTGGTACGAAATAGAAGATTTACTCTACGGAAATCTTATGATTGCCCACAATGCTTCTTTTGATGCGGGAGTTTTGCGCAGTTGTCTTGATTATTATGGAATTTTCAAACCTAAAACAGAATATCTCTGCAGCATACAGATTGCCAAAAAATCTTGGAAAAATCTGACGAGTTATGGTTTAAAAAACCTCGCCAATTGTCATGATATTCAATTTACACATCACCGAGCTGGTGCAGATGCAGAAGTTTGTGCGAAGCTTTCTTTATTGGGTTTTGAAAGACTTTTGATTACTGAAAATGATGAATTACCTGCACTTTTTAGTAAGAATTTGAAAGTTTTATAATTTATAAAATAAAAAAGTCAGAACACCAGCTCCGACTTCATTACGTGAATTTTTATTTTAAAACTAATTACAAAGGACTTCTGAAACCAAATTAAATTTAGGAATATCAGACTCAAAAGCTTCTAAAGTTTCTAAATTTTTAAAAATGTAGTTCCCTTGCATATTTCCTACTCCAGAGCGTAAAATTACATTAGAAAAGTAGCTGAAAGACTCTCCTGGTTGTAATTCTGGAGTCATGCCGATGACTCCATCTCCCATCACTTCTGTAAATCCGAAACTTACATCATAAATCAGCCATCTTCTTTTCATGAGTTTTACTGCATCATTTCCTAGATTTTCTATGACGATATTGTATCTGAAAACAAAACGATTGTCTGCAGGAAAAGAATTTTTTACATCATATTCTGGGATTACAGAAACTTTGATGTTTTGAGTAATTGAAGAATACATTTTTAAAATTTTATGATGAAATAAAGATAACAAAAATCCCGCCGAAAAATCAGCGGGAGTTATTTATTTCATAAATACTTAATATTTATGACTTTATTTTCTAAGAAATTAAAGTTCTAGCGCTTTTCTTTCGTCGCCACCCATTAGAATTTCTACTGGATTGTCTAGCGCTTCTTTCACTGCAACTAAGAAACCTACAGATTCTCTACCATCAATAATTCTGTGGTCATAAGAAACCGCCAAATACATCATCGGTCTGATTTCTACTTTGCCATTTACCGCAACTGGTCTTTCGATAATGTTGTGCATCCCTAAAATTGCAGATTGAGGTGGATTGATAATTGGTGTAGAAAGCATAGAACCGAAAACACCACCATTGGTGATGGTAAATGTACCGCCTGTCATTTCTTCGATGGTAATTTTACCGTCTCTTACTTTGGTTGCTAGTTCTTTAATACTTGCTTCTACTCCTCTTAAAGTAAGGTTTTCTGCATTTCTTAATACAGGAACCATTAAACCTTTAGGACCAGAAACCGCGATAGAAATATCACAGAATTCGTTGTTGATTTTATAATCCCCATCAATCATTGCGTTTACATCTGGATACATCTGTAAAGCTCTGGTTACCGCTTTGGTAAAGAAAGACATAAAACCAAGACCTACTCCATGTTTTGCAGCGAATTCTTCTTTGTATTGTTTTCTGATTCTGAAAATTTCAGACATGTCAACTTCATTGAAAGTCGTTAACATTGCTGTTTCGTTTTTCACAGAAACCAATCTTGCCGCCAATTTTCTTCTTAAAACTGAAAGTTTAGTAGTGGTTTGAGCTCTGTTCCCCGAAGAAACACCCATTGCTGGTACACCAGGAGTTGCATTAAGCGCATCTTCCTTGGTAATTCTTCCGTCTCTACCAGTTCCTGAAACTGCAGCAGCATCAATTCCTTTTTCGTCAAGAATTTTTTTAGCAGCTGGAGATGGCGAATTGGTAGCATAAGTAGCAGCTGGAGCAGCAGCAGGTTTTGGAGCCTCTACTTTTGGAGCTTCTTCAGCTTTTGGAGCTTCTGCAACTGGTGCAGCTGTACCTTCTGGTTTAGCTCCGCTCATATCAATTAAACAAACGACTTGACCAACTTTTACTACTTCTCCTTCTTCCGCTTTTAGGGTGATAATCCCTGCTTGTTCTGCTGGAAGTTCTAGTGTAGCTTTGTCTGAATCTACTTCAGCAATTGCTTGATCTTTTTCTACATAATCTCCGTCTTTTACCAACCAAGTTGCTATTTCTACTTCTGTGATTGATTCTCCTGGAGAAGGAACTTTCATTTCTAGTATTGACATTGTATGTATTTTTTTTTATTTTAAATCAGTAAGTATTTCTTCTGGAAGAAATTGTTTTAAGAGTTCTACTTGTTGTTTTTCGGCTACTGTAAATTTCCAATTTTTACCTTCATTAGAATTGGCAACTGCCATTTTGTATGACATGACCTCAAATTGATTGTTTTTTTCATTGAAAACTACATTTCCATCACCAAATTGCGATTTAAAAGCACCTAAATAAAGATTGATATTCTTTTGTTTTTCTTCGGCATCTTTTGCATTTACCACATCTGCTAATTCTACACTCATTTTTTGAGAGTAAAAAACTTTAGCATAAGATACATTTTGTATTTTCTGAGGAAATTCTTCCACTTTTAAAATGGTAGGAACCTCCAAAGAAAATTTCATGTTAGGATCATTAAACATCTTATCAAAAATAAGCACCATGGTTTCTTTTGGTACAAATTTCAAAAATCCTTCATGAGCATATTGGTCTAATGCTTTAGAAAAATCTTTTTTTACAATCAATTGATTATAATCTAAGAACTGATTTTCTATTACTTTTACATTTGATTGTGCAAAAGTAACGATGGACCAACTCAATAATAAGATGTAAATAATTTTTTTCATGATTTAGTCATTTACCGTGGTAATAGGTCTTACCAAATCTACATTTTCTTCTGCTACTCCGAAAACTCTATTGATAACTCCTTTTTGGTTTTTCTCAAATTTCTTATGAGTTCCTGGAGCTGGAGTTCCACTTGCAACAGGAGCGATCACCTGAATGTTTTCGTTACGGAAATTACGCAACATATATGTCCAAGCTCCCATGTTTTCTGGCTCTTCTTGTGCCCAAACAAATTCTTTTCTGTTAGAATATTTATCGAAAATATCTTGAATAATTTCTGGATTCAATGGATATAGTTGTTCGATTCTTACCAAAGCAACTTTATCATCATTTAATTCTTCTTTCTTCGCCAATAATTCATAGTACAATTTACCAGAGCAGAATACTAATTTTTCTACTTTTTCTGGTTGAGCTGTAGCATCATCAATTACCGGTTGGAAACTTCCGTTTGCTAATTCTTCAACCGTAGAAATTACTCTTGGATGACGAAGCAATGATTTAGGCGTCATCACCACTAACGGTTTTCTGAACGGGAATTTTTGTTGGCGTCTTAATAAGTGGAAATAATTGGCAGGTGTAGTACAATTCGCTACAATAATGTTACCATTTGCACATAAGTTGAGGAATCTTTCTAATCTTGCTGAAGAGTGTTCTGCACCTTGTCCTTCGAAACCGTGAGGTAAAAGCATCACCAAACCGTTCTGAACTTTCCATTTTTCTTCTGCTGCAACTAAATATTGGTCAATAATAATTTGAGCACCATTTACGAAATCTCCAAATTGCGCTTCCCAAATCGTCAAAGTATTAGGAGAAGCCATCGCATAACCATAGTCAAAACCTAACACACCGTATTCTGAAAGGTGAGAATTGTAAATATCAAATTTATTATCAGAAACTTGTTTTAATGGAACGTATTCTTCTTCATTATCCTCTGTTTTTACCACTGCGTGTCTGTGAGAAAAAGTACCTCTTTCTACGTCTTCCCCAGAAATTCTAATGGTACTGCCTTCAGTAAGAAGTGTTCCATACGCTAATAATTCACCCATTGCCCAATCTAGAGCATTATTTTCTACCATTTTTACTCTGGCATCGAATAATCTAGAGATTTTATTGATGAATTTTTTATCTGCTGGTAATGTAGAAATTTGAATGGCTAATTCTCTAAGCTTTTCTACATCATAAGATGTATTATAATTTTCTAAAACTTGCTGAAGTTTTCCTAATAAAGCATAATTTTTCCAGTCCTCTTCCATGAAAATAGCCATCGTATTTCTTTCGATTTCCTTAGCTTCATCAAAGTTTTGGTCTAATAAATTTTTAAATTCTTTTTCCATTTCAGACATTACAGCATCTGAAACCACTCCTTCTTCTACGAGTTTTTTCTTGTAAATTTCTCTTGGATTAGGGTGCTTAGAAATAGATTTATATAAACTAGGTTGGGTAAATCTTGGTTCATCTCCTTCGTTATGACCATATTTTCTATATCCTAATAAATCTATGTATACATCTTTACCAAACTGAGCTCTGTAATCTGCTGCAAATCTAATAGCATGAACTACTGCTTCTACATCGTCTGCATTTACATGCATTACTGGAGAATCAGTCACTTTAGCAATATCTGTACAGTAAATAGAAGAACGAGCATCTAAATAGTTAGTGGTAAAACCAACTTGGTTATTCACTACAATGTGAACCGTTCCACCAGTTTTGTAACCTTCTAGCGTCATCATTTGTGCTACTTCATACACAATTCCTTGTCCTGCGATTGCAGCATCACCATGGATAACAATTGGCAATACTTTTTTAGCATTACCTTGGTAAGTATGGTCTATTTTAGCTCTAGAAATTCCGCCAACCAAAGAAGCTACTGTTTCTAAGTGAGATGGGTTAGGAACTAAGTTAATTCTTACTTCTTCACCAGCTGCTGTAGTTATTTTTTTAGATGAACCCAAGTGATATTTTACGTCACCAGAGAATACATCTTCTTCAAATTCTTTTCCTTCGAATTCTGAGAAAATCTGCTTGTAAGATTTCTGGAAAATATTGGTTAAAACATTTAATCTACCTCTGTGAGCCATCCCAAGAATTACCTCATCTACTCCATGAATAGAAGAACGAGAAATCAATTGGTCTAGCGCAGGAATTAATGATTCCCCACCTTCTAGAGAGAAACGTTTTTGACCTACGAATTTCGTGTGTAAGTAGTTTTCGAAAGCTACTGCTTGATTTAATTTATGTAAAATCTCTTTTTTCTCAGCTGCAGAAAGAGTTGGATGATTTTCATTCACATTAATCCATTCTCTGATGAATTTTTTCTCTTCTACACTCTGAATGTGCATATATTCTACCCCGATAGAATCACAATATCCTTTTTCTAGATGATTGATGATTTCTTGAAGTGTAGCTGCACCATTTAGTCCAGCTTCTGTAGCAGAATTAAATTTGGTTTGTAAATCTGCTTGAGATAAACCAAAATTCTCTATCGATAAATCTGGAGAATATGTTCTACGTTCACGTACTGGATTGGTCTTGGTAAACAAGTGACCACGTCTTCTGTAATCATTAATTAAATTGATTACCTTGAATTCTTTTTCAATGTTTTCTGGAATATTCTCAGTAGCGACTACATTAGAAGCCAATTGGGTAATAGAAACCTCATCATCACTATAATTTGCAAGTGCAAAATCAAAACCTTGGAAAAATGATTTCCACGAAGGTTCTATAGAATCTGGGTACTTTAAATATTGTTGATATAAATCTTCAATAAATTGAGAGTGTGCTGCATTTAGAAATGAAAATCTGTCCATTTTCCGCCTTTTTCTTTGTTAGAAGTATAGTTTAGGCAAAATTACTAAAAAAAAGCGAATTGAGGAACTTAAAAAGATGGTAAAAAGGTATAGCTTACATAATAAAAATCTATGCAATCTAAAAAATCGTTAAATAAAATTAAAATTTGTTAAAAAGTAGTTAAAAATGAGAATTTTGAACTATCTATAAACCGGCAAAGAAATTTTTATGGTCACTTCTTTTTTTGCATTCGGAGCTTCTATGAAAGTTTCTTGTAACTGACCATTTCTCATGCTGTCTTTTTGAGCTTTTTGCAAGAGTTGAGCAATCACTTTTATTCTATTTTCATATCTCCCTTTGTAATACATAATATAGTTTTCCGAAGCATTCAAAGTGCGGAAATTGAAATTATTATCAGAAAGTCCTTCTCTTTTTTTCACGGGAACTCCATAGAAATAAGAAACCTCTTTGTCTTTATAACTTCCTGGTTCTGTAATTAAAACAGGAACTCCAAATTCATCTTCCTTTTTACCTAAATCTTTGGTTACCAAACTGATGACTTTATTATGATTCAGTTCTATATTTTTAATTAAATCTCCTTTTTTATTCACACTCGAAACATTGATTCCCAAAAGCAATTGGCCGTCTTGTTTTTCGACCATGAGTGTATCATATTTAATTTTAGAAAGTAAAATTTCTTTGTCTACTTTTCCACTCAAGAGTTGAGATAGATTTACCATAGATTGGTCTATATTTCCTGCTACGAAATCTTCTGAAAGCAGATTAAGCGAACGTTTCAAGAATGGCAATCTAGGCGTGTGAACAAACCAAATGACTTTGGTTTTATTTCCTTGTGGAACAAATTTTACATTAATACTGTATGGATTATCGTTTTTCCCTTCGAACAATTGGTATTTAAGCGTAGAAAAAGGATTCTCATAACGAATGAAAAAATCTCCATAATCAGATTCATTTTTCTTATTCTGATAATTCAAAGAAGAGCCTTGACCTTGATAAGGCGTATAATATGCGAAAGTGTAATCTTCTTTTGAAACAAAAAATTCATTCCATTGCGTGAAATTCTGCAAATTATTGAACTGAGGAAAAACCTTATCAATAGGATAATTAATTTCTTTTTCAATGGTAAAACTTTTGCTTTCTTCTACAAAAAGCATAGAAACGGCATACACCGAAAATAAAAAGATACTTATATAAATTACAAATTTATACCAACGCATAATATAGGTTAAAAAAATAATGAGTAATCAGCAAATTGTATCTTTTGCAGATTACTCATTACATATAATTATAGATTAATGTTCGTGCTCGTCTTCTGCTTTGCAAAGACCTACAATGGTGTGAAACGTATCATGTAGGGCCATAAAATCATTTTTAAGGGCTTCATCTGATGCTCCAGACTTAATTTTTTTATTGAAAGCTTTCGTTTCTTTTACTAATTTTTTCAAAGATTTTTTAATAGCATCTTTATTTCCAAAATCTGCTGGAATTTCTGAATTTTTGAAAGCAACTGCTTTGGTTTGCATTTCATCTATTCTGCTTTTAATCGGTGCAAAATTTCCTTCTTCTGCAGGATGAAATGTTTGGCTCATGATTTTATGAAACTCTGTTTTTTCTTTCCATTCGCTGTTTTGCGCAGAAACAACTTGGCTCATAAAGAACACAGCCATTACGGTGAATAAAAATTTGATTTTTTTCATTTGTTTAATTTTTAGTTGAGCAAATTTAGAATTAAAAATCGGGCTTGCAAAAAAATTACAAGCCCGATTTCCTAAAAATAAAAAAACTCTATGGTATCACTGTTCCATCTTTTATGATGGCATCTTTTTTTACCACGATTATTCCGTCTTTTATAGAATGGGTTTTGAAATCTCCATCTGGTAAATGTTTGCTACCGATAATTCTTACGTTATTCCCAATATGACAGTTTTTATCTAAAATAGCATTTTCTATGTAACAGAATTTACCTACGCCAATGTTTGGAATTCCTTTAGCATCATTTTCTGCCATGTCTTCAGGATTTTGATAGTAATCTGCTCCCATGATATAAGAACGAATCACGGTACTTCCTTTTTCTATTCTGGTTCTGTTCCCAATGAGTGAATGCTCTATTTTATCTGCCATAATAATACATCCGTCCGCAAAAATGGCTTTATTTACGAAAGAACCATTGATTTTAGAAGGTGGCAACATTCTAGGTCTGGTATAAATTGGTGAATTGCTAAACATATTGAATTTTGGCAATTCATTGGTTAAATCCATATTCGCTTCGAAGAAAGAACCGATGGTTCCTATATCCGTCCAATAACCTTCGTATTGGTAACTTAGCGTATTATATCCGTTATTGATTGCATTTGGAATGAGGTCTTTGCCAAAGTCATCTCCTTTGTCTTCCTCAAACATTTTTCTCAAAACTTTTTTATTGAAGACATAAATTCCCATAGAAGCGAGGTAATCTCTACCTTGTTGTTTCATATCATCAGAAACTTCAGAAGTCCAATCTGGCAATAAATCTGCAGATGGTTTTTCTATGAAAGAGGTTATTTGGTTTTCGTCATTGGCTTTTAAAATTCCAAAACCAGTAGCATCTTTACTGTTTACAGGAATGGTAGCAATGGTGATGTCTCCACCATTTTCAATATGGAAATCTATCATTTCTTTGAAATCCATCTGGTACAATTGGTCACCAGAAAGAATGAGAATATAATCATAATCATATTTGTCTAAATGACGCATAGATTGTCTTACTGCATCTGCTGTTCCTTGATACCAATTTTCGTTATCTGTGCTTTGTTCAGCTGCCAAGATATCCACAAAACCTTTGCTAAAAATATCAAAGTGATAGGTGTTTTTGATATGAGAATTAAGCGAAGCCGAGTTAAACTGAGTAAGCACCAAAATTCTATTAAAGCCAGAATTAAGGCAATTAGAAATAGGAATGTCTACTAATCTGTATTTCCCTGCGATGGGAACTGCGGGCTTGGAACGCTTATCTGTAAGAGGAAATAATCTACTACCTCTACCTCCTCCTAATACAATAGATATAACACTTGGTTTCATATATTTTGTGGTTTTATTTTGAAATTTTATAAAAAGCGAAAATAGACTTCCTTAAAAGAAACTCTATTTAATTTTTACGATATAAATTTACATAATTTTCAGCAGATTTCTGCCAAGAAAAGTCCAAATTCATTATTGTTTTTCGTAAATTTTGCATTTCTTCTTTGTCATCATATAAATACAGCGCTCTTTTGATGGCATGTACAGCATCATCAGTTCCCGGGAAGGTATAATTTAAACCATAACCTCCTGAAGAAATGTCTGTTACGGTATCTTTTAACCCACCTGTATATCGTACAATTGGGATAGTTCCGTATCTCATGGCATACATTTGATTCAATCCACAAGGTTCTACTCGAGAAGGCATCAATAAGAAATCTGCACCTGCGTAAATCTTGTGTGACAAAGCTTCTTTGTATCCTAAATCCATCGCAAAATTCACATGAAATTCTTCTTGAAGCTGTTTCAGTGTATTTTCTATTTGAGGATTTCCAGAACCTAAGATGAGAATATTTAAAGCGCCTTCGGTTTCAGAAATGCTTCTTCTAACAATATCTGGTAACATATCTGCTCCTTTTTCACCAGCAAACCTTCCAATAAAAGCAAAAAGCGGAAGTTCTGGATTCAAACCATATTCTTCACAAAGCCATTTTTTATTTTTTTCTTTTCCTTCTTCAAAGTTCTCTTTAGAATAATGATCGTTAAGCATTATATCCGTCATAGGATTCCAAACTTCTGTATCTATTCCATTGATGATTCCATGTGCTTTTCTGTGTTCTTGTCTAATTAAGTCTTGCAAACCTTGCGCATCTTCAAACAACTCATGCATATAACCTTGAGAAACTGCAGTAAATTCATGACAACACTTAATCATAGTCGCCAAAGGATTAATTCTTCCGTTCCAATCGAGCAATCCCCATTTCCAAGCGTCAAAACGTGGCATATAATTAGACATTTGCCAATCCATCGTACCTTGATATTCCCCATTATGAATGGTTCCCACGGTTTTTACGCCTTTTAAAAAATCAAAATCCTGACAATATTCTACCATAAACGGAACTAAACCCGTATGATAATCATGACAATGTAAGACATCCGGACGAATTTCCATTGCAGAAAGCCAATGCAAAACCGCGTGCTGAAACGCAATAAACTGTTGACTTTCATCAAAATAACCATAGACTTGATCTCTATCTAACAATCCTGGAATTTTCACCAAATACAATTCGTATCCTAAAACATTATGTTTTTCTTTCATGACCAAAACTTGGTACATGTGATGAATCTGATGAATAAAACCATCAAAAACTACTTCGAATTCGTTTTCGTTTACAAATGGTTTATTATACCAAGGCATTACTACTTTGGCATCAATTCCCATTTTAGTTTGGTATTTAGGAAGCGCACCTACTACATCTGCTAAACCGCCTACTTTAGCTACCGGAAAACATTCTACGCTTAAATGGAAAACTTTCATAAGTTCTTAAATTTATTTTTAATCATTTGTAAGTTGAAGCACATAATTTCCAGATTTATTGATATCAAAAGCAAAACTGCAAGTTATAGTATTTCCATTTTTTATAATAACATACTCAATATCGCAATGAAAAGGCAATGTAAAATCTGAGATATTTACTTCTTTTAATCCATTAATAATTATTCCTGAACTCGTTTTTAAAACAAAATTAAGAGGTACATATTTCACATTTGATTTCAAAACTGAAAAATTCAACTTGTTTTGAGTATCTTCCGTTCTTGTAAAATAATAATAAGGAACACTAGTCCTATTTTTAATTACAAAATATTCTTCTGGGTTCGTGTTTCCAAAATATTCATCATTTAGCCAAAAACCTTTTTGCACCATTTTTTTTCCTGAAATCAAAAAAGTATATTTTCCTTCCCCTTCTTTTTTCCCCATATTCCAAGTTCCTTCAAAAGAGCTTCCGTTTTGAAAGACATACTTTCCTTTCCCATTAGGAAGTCCATCTGTAAAATACCCTACAAAACTATCCTCTCCTTTTGCTTCTCCCTTTCCATTCGCCAATCCATTTAAACATTTCCCTTTGTATTCTTGAGAAATAGAAGGCAATAAGACTTTACAGTTTTCATTATTGTTTTGTGAATAATTTTTTGTAAAAAACAAAACTGCCATCACAAAATACATTTTCAATTTCATTTTATCTTTTTATTAGTTTTTTTTCTATTTGCTTTAAAATAATTCCTGAAAGCGGTGGCAAAGTAACAATAATAGAATTAGGTTTATTATTCCAAGGAGTTTCTTCGTACCATTTGATTTCTGGAACTACTCCACTTCCTCCAAATTCTGGAGCATCTGAATTGAGAATCACTTTCCATTTTGTTCCTTCTTCTATTCCAATTTTATAGTCGAAAGTTCTAGGAGTAAGATTCAATACAGACATGAGCACCTCCTCTTCAGATTTTCCTTTTCTTAGAAAAACATAGATAGAATTATCTGCATCATCTGCTTCAATCCATTCAAAACCGTATGGATTAAAATTATTTTCGTAGAGTGCTTTTTCGGATTTGAAAACCGTATTCAAATTTTTTACAAAATTCTGCAATCCTTGATGTATTGGATATTGTAGAAGATGCCAATCTAAACTTTGGCTAAAATCCCATTCGTGAGTTTGCCCGAATTCACCACCCATGAAAAGCAATTTATTACCTGGATGCGTGTACATATAGGTGTACAATGCTCTCAAATTGGCATGTTTTTGCCATTCGTCACCTTGCATTTTAAAAATCAAACTGCTTTTTCCGTGTACTACTTCGTCATGAGATAATGGCAACATGTAGTTCTCATTATTCATGTACATGGTACTGAAAGTAAGTTTGTGATGATGATATTTTCTAGCAATAGGGTCTTCTTCGAAATAATCAAGAGTATCATGCATCCAGCCCATCATCCATTTCATTCCGAAACCTAATCCATCATCATAAATAGGTTTGGTAACTTTAGGAAAATCACTGCTATCTTCTGCAATCGTTTGTATATCTGGAAATTCTCTGTACACAATAGTATTCATCTCTTTGATGAAATCTATCGCTTCCAGATTTCTATTGTCTCCATATTTATTTGGCTCCCATTCTCCATCTGCTCTAGAATAATCTAACTCAAGCATAGAACGCACTGCATCTACACGTAAACCATCGGCATGATATCTATCGAGCCAAAAACAAGCATTTGAAATCAGGAAAGATTTTACTTCGTTTCTTCCGTAGTTGAAAATATGGGATTTCCAATCTGGGTGAAAACCTTTTCTTGGGTCTTCGTGTTCATAGAGAAAACTTCCATCAAAAAAATGCAAACCATTCGCATCGCCCGGAAAATGGGAAGGAACCCAATCGAGAATTACGCCAATTTCATTTTTGTGCAATTCTTCTATTAAATACATTAAATCTTGTGGCGTTCCAAAACGAGAACTCGCTGCGTAGAAACCTGTAATTTGGTAACCCCAGCTTGGATCGAAAGGATATTCCATCACAGGCATAAATTCTACATGTGTAAAATTCATTTCCTTCACATAAGGAACTAGTCTTTCTGCAACTTCTCTGTAAGTGAAAAAACGGTTAGGATCATCCGTTCCGCGCATCCAAGAAGCAAGGTGAACTTCGTAAACCGAAATAGGTGATTCTAAAGAATTTTTTTGATGGCGGTTTTTCATCCATTCTTGGTCTTTCCATTCGTAGAAAGTAGTATCTACAATAGAAGCCGCTTGAATGGTTTGTTGCCATTTTAAAGCATAAGGATCACCTTTTTCTAAATAAGCACCGCTATATGTTTGAATGCCATATTTGTAAATCACACCAAAATCTAACCCTTCTATAAAGCCTTCCCAAATCCCAGAACCATCCCAACGGATTTTGAGTTCAGAAACTCTAGAATCCCAATTATTGAAATCTCCAATTACGGAAACTTGTTTAGCATTTGGAGCCCAAACCGCAAAATAGATTCCTGTTTTACCGTCTATTTCTACTTTATGAGAACCCATTTTTTCGTAGAGTTTAAAGTGTTTTCCTTCGCGGAAAAGATGGATATCAAATTCAGAAAAAAGAGAATGAGGCACTACTTGGTAAGTCATGGTGATTTTAGTGTTTTTAGGAATGTTAAATAAACACACTAATTTACTGCAAGTAAACGAGAGTACAAAGTTTTAGGCGGTTAAATGTTTCTTAAATTTAGTAAAAAGAGAAGCCGCATAGAAAATTCTATGCGGCTTATCATTGTTAATTATAAATATTGTTATGAAGTTTTCACATATTTTTTATCTTCGATTGCAGCTTGTGCAGCAGCTAATCTAGCGATAGGAACTCTAAATGGAGAACAACTTACATAATTCATACCGATAGAATGACAGAATTTAACTGATTCCGCATCACCACCGTGCTCACCACAAATACCTACTTTTAAGTTTGGTTTTGTTTTTCTACCTCTTTCTACCCCGATTTTGATTAATTCACCAACACCAGATTGGTCAATAGATACGAATGGGTCTCCAGGTAATAATTTAAGGTCTAAATATTTAGGTAAGAATCCACCGATATCATCTCTAGAGAAACCGAAAGACATTTGAGTTAAGTCATTCGTACCAAAACTGAAGAAGTCTGCTACCATTGCCATAGAATCTGCTTTAAGCGCTGCTCTAGGAATTTCAATCATGGTTCCGTACAGGTAAGGAATTTTTTTAACTCCTAATTTCTCTAAAGTTTCGTCGTATACTTTATCTACGATTGCTTTTTGGTGAGAAAGCTCGTGTCTACCGCAAGTTACAGGAATCATAATTTCTGGGAATGCTTTTACGCCTTCTTTTTGTAATTCGCCTGCTGCTTCGAAGATTGCTCTTACTTGCATTTCGGTAATTTCTGGGTAAGAAACTCCTAAACGTACACCTCTGTGACCAAGCATTGGGTTGTTTTCGTGTAATGCAAGAATTCTTCTGTTTAAGATGCTCATACTTACACCTAACTCTTTAGAAAGCTCTTGTAATTTTGCTTTATCGTGAGGTACGAATTCGTGTAATGGTGGGTCTAGTAATCTGATGGTTACTGGATTTCCTTTCATTACTTCTAATGTAGCTTTAATGTCTCTCTTCACGAAAGCGAATAATTCATTAAGTGCTGACTTACGTTCTTGTTCGGTGTCACTCATGATCATTTTTCTTAATAAGAATAATGGTTTATCACTACCTTCACCGTAGAACATGTGCTCAGTTCTGAAAAGACCAACACCTTCTGCTCCAAAATAAGTTGCTTGTTCTACATCTTTAGGTGTATCAGCATTGGTTCTTACACCCATTGTTTTGTATTTATCTACTAAAGTCATTAATTGTTTGTAAGATTGATTTTTATTTAAATCTACATCAATTAATGGTAAAGAACCTTCGTAAACAGTTCCTTTACTACCGTTTAGAGATACCCAATCTCCTTCTTTTATTTTTTTACCGTCTTTGGTTACAAAATATTTTTCTTTATCGTGGATAGAGATTTCGCTACATCCTACGATACAACATTTACCCCAACCTCTAGCTACTAAAGCTGCGTGAGAAGTCATACCACCTTTTGTAGTAAGAATTGCTTCAGATTTGTGCATACCATCTACATCTTCTGGAGAAGTTTCTTCTCTTACTAGGATTACTTTTTCTCCTTTAGAAGCCCATTCTACAGCATCTTCTGAAGAGAATACTACTCTACCTACAGCACCACCTGGACCAGCTGGTAAACCTTTAGCAATTACTTTATGAGTTTTTTCGATATCTGGGTCGAACATTGGTAATAATAATTCTACCAACTGATTAGGATTTACTCTAAGGATTGCAGTTTCTGCATCAATCATTCCTTCTTTGTACATATCAGCAGCCATTTTTACTGCAGATACACCATTTCTTTTACCCACTCTACATTGTAGCATGTATAGTTTACCTTTTTCGATGGTAAATTCTATATCTTGCATGTCTTTGTAGTGTTTTTCTAATCTTTGTTGAATTTCATCAAGCTCTTTGTATTGCTCTGGCATGAATTTCTCTAGAGTAGTTAAATTTTTACTGTGGTCATTTTTAGAATATTGATTGATAGGAGCTGGAGTTCTGATACCCGCTACTACGTCTTCTCCTTGAGCATTTACTAAATATTCTCCATAGAATTTATTTTCACCGTTTCCTGGGTTTCTAGTGAAAGCTACACCTGTACAAGAATCATTACCCATGTTACCGAATACCATAGCTTGTACGTTTACAGCAGTTCCCCATTCATCTGGAATTCTTTCGATTCTTCTGTACTCAATTGCACGTTTTCCGTTCCAAGAAGCGAATACAGCACCTACACCTCCCATTAATTGATCCCATGGAGTTTCAGGGAAGTCTTGTTTTAGGTGTTTTTTAGTTAAAGCTTTAAATTCTTTTACTAATTTTTTAAGATCATCAGCAGAAAGATCAGTATCTAATTCTACGCCTTTTTCTTTTTTAACTTCTTCTAATCTTTCGTCCATGATTTTACGGATACCAATACCTTTTGCAGGTTCCATACCACCTGCTTTTTCGATTACTACGTCTGCATACATCATTACCAATCTTCTGTAAGCATCGTAAGCAAATCTTTCGTCACCGCTTTCTGCGATAAGACCTTGGATAGTTTCGTCATTAAGACCAATGTTAAGAACGGTATCCATCATTCCTGGCATAGATTTTCTAGCACCAGAACGTACAGACATTAATAAAGGATTTTTAACGTCTCCGAATTTTTTGCCCATTAATTTTTCAACTTGAGCAAGTGCATCTTTTATTTGCTTTTCTAATGTAGAAGGATATTGTCTTTTATTATCGTAGAAATACGTACATACTTCTGTAGTGATGGTAAAACCGGGAGGAACAGGTAGTTTAAGATCTTTGTGACCTGCCATTTCTGCTAAGTTAGCACCTTTTCCACCAAGTAGATTCTTCATTGACTCATTTCCATCGGCTTTACCACCACCGAAGGAATACACATACTTTTCATTTTTTGCTGTTGTAGCCATAATATATTAATTTGTTATTTTTCTCTTATAATTTCTGGAACAAAATTACAAACTACCTTATAATAAATTCCTTTATTATTTGCTGACATTTATCAATTTTGATAAATATCATATAAAATTAATAAAAAGAGGGTAATTATTTTTCGATTTTGTCACTTTAGTTACAAAAAAACCTTTCAGAAAATACTGAAAGGTCTTAATTATCATAGATTAATCAAATTAATATCTGAAAAGTACGCTTCCCCAAGTGAAACCACTTCCGAAAGCTGAAAGAAGAACCAAATCTCCTTTTTTAATTTTTCCTTGGTCTAAAGCTTCACATAATGCGATAGGAATAGATGCTGCAGTAGTGTTACCATATTTCTGAATATTATTGAATATTTTTTCGTCTGGTAAACCAAATCTTTGTTGAACAAACTGAGCAATTCTCAAATTCGCTTGATGTGGAATGAACATATCTAAATCTTCTGGAGTTTTTCCAGCTTTAGTTAAGGCTTCCATCATGGTTTCTGGGAATCTGGTAACCGCATGTTTAAATACGAAATTACCATTCATCACTGGATAAATATCTTGTCTTTCTACAGCTTCTGGCTCGTACAAAACTCTATCCATCCATCCTAGTTTGGTTCCAGGGAATTTAACTGCTAATTCTTCTGCATATTTACCTTCTGAGTGCATGTTTACGGCTAAAATACCTTCTTCGTTTTCGTCTTCACTTGCAGAAAGAATAATCGCTCCTGCTCCATCTCCGAAAATTACAGAAACACCTCTACCATCATCAGTAAAATCTAAACCAAAAGAGTGAACTTCTGCTCCTACTACCAATACATTTTTATAAGTTCCTGCTTTAATAAAAGCATCTGCAACACTCATAGAATAAACAAATCCTGAACACTGATTTCTTACATCTAATGCACCGATGGTATCACAACCTAGCATTTCTTGTAAAACTACACCACTTCCTGGGAAGAAATAATCTGGACTTAAAGTTGCAAAAACGATGAAATCTAAATCTTTAGCAGAAAGATTGGCTTTTTCTAATGCTTTTTCAGCCGCCTTTTTGGCAAGATATGCAGTAGTTTCTTCGCTGTCATTTCTATTTTTTCTGTGACGGCGTTCTTTGATGCCTGTTCTCTCCGTAATCCACTCATCATTAGTAGTCATCAACTTAGACAAATCATCATTAGTTACCACATTCTCAGGAACATAATAACCATATCCTTTTATTACACTCTTAATCATAAAGTTTTTAAAATTTGTGGGGTACAAAAGTAAGATTTTATTTTTAACATATAATTAACATTACCAATAAATATTATGTATTAAAATGTTTTATAAATAATTATATACTCATGTGTCTTTATAGATTTATAAAAATTTATACATTTGATAAAATTAACGCAATTAGACCATGATAGAGAGTACACTTCACAAAACCATAGAATATGAATGGATAGATATTTTAGAAATGAAGCAAGAAGACATTGCCGAAATTTCTAAAAAATATGATATCAATCACTATTGGTTAGAAGACTGTATAGACCCGAATCACTTGCCAAAATTTGAAGACAATGGCAATTTAAAATTTTTCCTGACCAGATTAAATACTTCTACCGAAAGACTCATCCTCAATACCATAAGTGATGTAAGTACCAAATTGGGAATTTTCTTAAAAGATAATCTCATTCTTACGGTACACAGAATAGAAAACGATGCTCTAAAATCTCTTTTGAAAGAAATAGCAATTCACCCAGAAAATTTCAAAACTCCTTATCAGTTAGCGCTTCATTTAGGACAAAAAATATTTATTTCCTTTGAACATGAAAACGAGATTCTTCTAGACCAATTAGATAAAATGGAAAATGAAGTTTTTCTAAAAAACGTTTCTAATTCTGCACAACTAAAAAGACTTTATCGTTTCAAAAGAAAAGTTGGACTCAATCTGAAAGTGCTGAATCTTTCTTCGGATTGGGTGAGTTCTTTTGAAAAACTACCTCTAGATTCTGTAGAAATAAAGGACTTGAAAGACAGTTATAAAGATGCCATCAGTGATTTTGACCATTTGCATTTGCAAACCAATAACTTAATGAGCATGTTTCTGGCACTCTCTGACCAAAAAGCCAATCAGGTCATGAAAATGCTTGCCATTTATTCGGTTTATTTCTTGCCTATTACTTTTATTGCAGGAGTTTACGGAATGAATTTCGAGTATATGCCAGAAATCACAAAACCTTATGGCTATTTTGCTACATTAGGTTTGATGGGACTCATCGTGATTATCACCTTTATATATGTAAGAAGGAAAAAATGGTAAAAAAAAGACATCAAAATTTGATGTCTTTTTTATTTTTAATGCATGGCTTCACTTGGATCTATGGTTCTGCCTCCTTTTCTTTCTTTGATGAATAAAATAAAAGGAATACAAATAAGGAACATAATTCCTAAATAGAGGAAGACATCCATATAAGAAAGCACAGTAGCTTGTTTCATCACAGAAAAATCTAAAATTTTATACGCCGAAGCGAGCGCTTGATCAGGCGTCATTCCTTTGGCAATAAAATTAGCTTTTAACGCAGCAATTCTTTGTTGAACCTGCAAACTATTGACATCTAACTTCGCCACCAAATCACTTCTGTAAAACATATTTTGATTAGCAATAAAAGTGGTAATTGCAGCTACGCCAAAAGAACCTCCCAACTGTCTCATCATCCCTGTAAAGGCGGCTCCTTGACCAATTTGAGCTCCCTTTAATGTACTTAATGAAAGTGAAGTAATAGGAATAAATAACAATCCTAAACCAGCTCCTCTTACAATAAGCATCCAGAAGAAGGCGTCTTTTCCTGTATCTGGAGTTAATAATTTATATCCCCAAAAACTATAAATGAAAAAGATAAACAATCCTAAAGCTACTAAAACTTGCTGTTTCGCTCCTCTGGTTAATAATCGACCTATTATTGGCATCATAAAAGCGGTGGTTAATGCAGCTGGAATCATCAAAGCACCTGATTGTAAAGCTGTCCAACCTAAAATACTCTGTGTATAAAGCGGAATAATAAAAGTAGAACCGTATAAACCAAAGCCTAAAATAAAGGACATAACAGTTCCGATTCTAAGATTTCCGTTTTTAAGAACTCTAAGTTCTACAATTGGATATTTATAAGTTAATTCTCGCCAAATAAAAAAGATAAGTCCAAAGAAAGAAATCAAAGTAAGGGAAAGAATTACTTTGCTTTCAAACCAATCATCTTCATGACCTCTTTCTAAAATATATTGTAAAGAACCTACCGTTATTGCCAATAAAAATATGCCCAACCAATCTACATCACTTGCAGATTTTTTCTCAGCATATTTAGGACTTCTTACAAACTGAAGCGTAAGCAAAGTTGCTACAATCCCAATAGGAATATTGATATAAAATATATATGGCCAACTGAAATTATCTACAATATAACCTCCCAATGGTGGACCTAATGTAGGTCCAATAATAACACCCAAACCATAAATAGCTTGTGCCATACTTCTTTTTTCGATGGGATAAGACTCTGTAATAATCGTTTGAGAAGTTACCAAAAGTGCACCACCTCCTATTCCTTGTAATAATCTAAAAATAACGAGTTCCCAAATATTGCTCGCATTTCCACATAAAAATGAGAAAACCGTAAATATCACAATAGAAGCCGCAAAATAATTTCTTCTCCCGAATTGTTGCGAAAGCCAACTCGTCATAGGCACTATGATGACGTTACCAATCGCATAAGCGGTAATTACCCAACCTACCTCAGAAAGTGTAGCGCCCAGATTTCCTTTCATCTCGTTTAGCGCTACATTTACTATGGTAGTGTCTACAATCTCTAGCAATGCACAGAGAATGGCAGTGATGGTAATAATCACTCGTCTTGCACCATATTCTACTAATGAATCTTGCATAAATTTTTATTTCAAGTTTTGAGTTTCGTTTAGAATTTATTCCATTCTAAACTTTTCTCATTTACTTTTTTCTACTTTACTTCTACGTCTACTAAAACATTCATTCCAGCTCTTAATTTTTTGGCAACTTCAGGTTTTAAATCCTTAAAAGTGATTTTCACAGGAACTCTTTGAACTACTTTTACGAAGTTTCCACTTGCATTATCTGGAGGAAGTAAAGAAAATGTAGAACCTGTAGCTGGCGAAATAGAACTTACCACTCCTTCGAACTCATCATCTGGGAAAGCATCTATTTTAATTTCTACCTTTTGACCTTCTACCATTTTGTTTAATTGTGTTTCTTTAAAATTGGCCACAATCCATTTGTCATTATTTAAAACAATGCTGAATAACTGTGCTCCTGCTTGTAAAAACTGACCTACTTGCACTGGAATTTTAGAAACATAACCATCTTGTTTCGCAGTAATTACGGTATAAGAAAGATTTAATTTAGCATTTTGTACATCTACTTCTCTTTGTTTAATCATAGAACTTGCCACGCCAATTTGTTGAGAAGTTGCTTCTGATTGAGAAGACACATAACCTGTTTGCTGAGCCGCTTGATTTCTTTGTTCTACCAAAATTTGCAATTGTTTATCTGCTGCTTGTTTCGCTGCCAAAACTTGGTCATATTGTTGTTGCGTAATGGAATGGTCTTTCACTAGATTTTCATAACGTTTCAAATCTTGAGTAGTTTTCCAAACGTTTACTTTCGCTGCTTCAATTTGTGCATTTGCAGTAGCCACTGCTGCGTTTGATGTACTGATGCTTTTATTTGCTGCTGCAGCACCAGCTTGAGCGGTATTTAGATTGCTTTTTGCAGTTCCTAGTGCAGCTTCAGCTTGTTGTAAAGTCATTAATTGGTCTTTATTTTCAAGGATAATTAAGGTATCTCCTTTTTTCACAAACTGATTGTCTTTTACTCTTACTTCTGCTACATAACCAGAAATTTTAGAAATCACAGGACTTACATTAGATGCAATTTGTGCATCATCTGTTTCTTCGTGAGAGTTGCTGTAAGACCATTTTTTGTAACCATAAATAGCACCTACCACAATAACGATGGTTAAAATAATCCCAAAAACTGGACTTTTTTTATTTTTTGTTTGATTTTCCATTTTATAATAATGTTTATATCTAAATTTGAGTTTGATTATTGATTAAGAATTCCTGAGGTTTGTAATAATTTTTTGTATGCTAATGCTGCATCTGCTCTAGAATTAATTACATTTACTTTAGCACCTACCAAAGCTGCGTCTGCTTCTAGCAAATCGGTAATATTTGCTAAGCCATTATCATATTTATTTTTGGTAATTCTGTAATTTTCTGTCGCTTGTTCTAATGCTCGCTCATAAACTTCTATTTTCTTTTTGGCCAAATTAGAATTCTGGAAATCCTTATTGAGTTCTAGTTTTATATGGTCATTCAGAAGTTCGTTATTGGCTTCTAATTGTTTTTCTCTGGCTTGAGATTTCAGCAAAGAAGAATTTTTCTTCCAAAGATTGTCTAAGTTATAAGAAACACCTAATCCTATATTAATTGCATTAGTAATGGTTACAAATCCTGGAATATCTGCCGCAACATAACCACCTGTAATTGCTAAAATTGGCAAATTTTCAGCTTTTGCAGCTTTGGTTCCTAAGTTCGCTGCTTTTCTCTGATAATCGAGTGCTTGTAAATCTTTTCTGTTTTGCAAAGCTTGACTTAAGTAATAAGAAACAGGCTGATTTTCAGAAATTTCATTGATGTAATCTTCATCTACTTTTAAAATAGTAGTTTCGGGCAAACCTAAAAGCAAATCCATATTAATATTGGCAATGCTGTAATTGTTTTGCGCATCTAAAAGCTGAAGTTCAATATTAGACGTTTGCAACTGAGCTTTCAATCGGTCATTTCTTGCCATCAAACCATTATTTTCTAATTTCAAAAATGTTTCGTCTCTTTTCTGCGAAGCCGAAAGATTTTCTTCTAAAACCTTGATGATTTGAGATGATTTGAACAAATTATTGTAAGCCTGAGAAATATTATAAGCAATAGCTTCCTTGTCATTTTCTGCAGATAATTTAGAAGCTTCTACCAAATATTCAGCAGACTGAATTCCGTATTTTATTCTTCCACCTGCATAAATGGGATAAGAAAGATTTGCAGAAGCGTACATTACATCATTAATTTTCAAACTATTCGCAGCACCTGCACTTTCTGTTTTAAGATTAACATTTGGGCTGAAAAGATGCAAATAAGTAGCTCCCAATTTCAGGCTAGGAAGCTGATTATTCTTTGCTTCCAGCAATTGAGCTGTACTTTCTTCTACTTTAGCAGCATCTATTTTTAGATTTTTGCTATTTTCGATTCCGAGTTTTACCGCTTCATTCAGAGAAATAGCTCTCGTTTCTTGGCTCGAAATCTGGGAAATACTCATGCTAAAAAGTAAAATCCCAAACATGTTTCTAATTTTTTTGTTCATAACCTAAAAGGTCTTTTAATAATATGGTTAAATTTTGGGTAAGATTGTCGTAATAGATATTATAATATTCATCTGATTGATTTCCAGAAAGTTCCCTATACAAATTCATGCCTTGTTTAGAATAAAAAACCGTTCCTACAATCACCGAATGAAGAAAAAACAAATCGGGCTTTTTGGTAAAAACACCACTTTCGCAACCTTCTTCTAGAATTCTTTGGTAAATTTTGATATAACCAATTTTAGAAGTTCTTAGAAAACTTAAAATCTGTTCGTTTCCGCTATTATTGATATTATAAACCGATTGAAGAATAGAATAAAATTCTGGCAAAGTCTTCACACGATTGATATAATTTCCTATAATTTTAATGAGTTTTTCCCATTCATTGAGCTGCGGATTTTCTAAAATTTCATAGGCAAAAGATTGTCCTTCTTTCATTCTCACTTTAAAAATTTCTTCGAAAAGTTTTTCTTTTGACCCGAAATAATAAGAAATCATAGAGACATTTACTCCAGCAGATTTTGCAATATCTCTAGTAGAAGTAGCGTCAAAACCCTTTTCTGCAAATAGTTTTTCTGCAGTATAGAGAATTTTTTTATCCGTAGAATGTTCCATTATTTTGATTTTTGAAGGCGCAAATGTAAGCAAATTTAGAAATCAATCAAACGATTGATTGATTTATTTTATCAATATCAAATGTTAGATATTATAATTTTTATTACTTTTGATGAACTAAATATTAAACCATATGAAAAGAATCATCGCCGTATTAGCCATATCAGTATTTACATTAGGAATGGCTCAAGAAACACCGAAAAAATCTTGTTGCGCAGCAAAAGATAAAAAAGAATGTAGCGCAAAAGAAAAGAAAGAATGCGCTTCTAAAGACAAAAAAGACTGTAAAGCTAAAGCCAACAAAGACAAAAAATCTTGTTGTGCTGCTAAAAAGGAAAAAGCAGCTTAGTAAAAATAAAATCCCGAAAATTTCGGGATTTTTTTATGCACTTCGGTGAATATATCTGGTTAATTTTATGCCTAAATCCGTCCAAACAATTTTGGCATTTGCATTTCTGTAAAGATGCAAATCAGCATCGGAGATTTCTTCTAAAATATCTACAATATTAGCTCCGTGAATAAAATTGGTAAACGCTTCCCAGTTGAATCCGTTTTTAGATAAACGTTTGTAAACCAAATGTTCTGCATCATAATTTTGCAATAATGCCAATCTGAACATTTCAGAACAAAAATCTAAGAAATTTTTCTGTTTTTCTCGGTTCCAAGAAGCGATATTTCTTCCCCACAGAACGATATTTCTCAAAACTTCTGGTTTCTTTTTCGCCATGAAAGCATTTCTCACCCAATCGATAAAAAGTTCTTCAAATTCTTCATTCGCAGAATCATTTTGAAGCAATTGTAGCGCGGTATTGTAATTTCCTTGTGCTTGATGAATGACTTCTTTTATTTTTGCTTCGGAAACATCAAATTGATTTCTGATTCCTTGTTCTAAGCTTTCATCATCTATTCTAGGCACTTCTATCGCTTGACATCTTGATAAAATAGTAGGTAAAATGGTGTCTATTTTTTCTGCAAGAAGCAAAATAATGGTCTTTTTTGGTGGCTCTTCTAGAAATTTTAAAAATTTATTGGCTGCTGTCACATTCATTTTATCGGCTCGCCAAACAATGAGAATTTTAGTTCCACCTTCGAAACTTTTTAGCGCAAACTTTTGGTTTAACGCATCTACTTCATCAGCAGAAATAAACAATTGCTTGTTTTGAGCGTCTAACACTTCATTCCATTCATTGATGGAAGCGTAAGGATTTTCTAAAATCATGGTTCTAAAATCCTCAAACAATCTTTGACTCAGAGAATTGCTTTTTTCTGTAAAAACCGGAAAACTAAAATGTAAATCTAAATGATTGAGATGCTCTACTTTAGAAGCAGCATGTTCATTTTCTCTTTTGAGAATTTCTTTGGCATAAGCCAGAGCCAATGGTAAAACGCCGAAACCTTCTTCGCCAATAAATAACTGAGCATGCCCTACTCTTTCTTTATCTATGGCATCTTTAAGCGTTTCTACAACTTTTTTTTGTCCTACAATTTCTTCCCAATTCATAGTTTCAAAGATAAGAATTTGGTGGAAAGTGAAAAGACAGATGCTACAAGTTTTTTCAATTTTGAGTTAAATTCAATGAATTTTCTGATAAATTCGTCTTTAATCCTATGAAATTTAACGCTTATTAACTTTCACGTTTCAGTAATAATTAAGATATTTGCGCATTAATTAAAAAAGATAATGATAAAAAGAATTTTTCTTTTACCTTTCATTGCTGTTGGTTTAAGTGTAGAAGCACAAAGTTTAGGTAATTCTCCTTATGCAGCATTTGGTATCGGCGAAGTAAAATATGATAACTCTGTAGAAACCAGTTCAATGGGCGGCATAAACACTGCTTACATTTGGGATTTCAACAACAGTTTTAATTTTAAAAATCCAGCTGCAAACACCAATCTAGAGCTTACTTCTTTCAGGGTTCAAATGACCAATGAGAACCAATCTTTAAAATCTGATTTTAATGGATTAAGCGCTAATAAACATTCTAATTATCTTTCTAATATTTCTATAGCTTTCCCCATTTCTAAAAAATTTAAATTTGGATTAGGATATCAACCGTATAGTTCTAAAAGATATGATATCATTACCGTAGATTCTTTAGCAGACAAAACTGCAAAAGCTAACCATTTTTATGGTGAAGGTACGCTAAGTACTATTCAAGCTGCTTTCGGTTATCAAGTTAACAAAGAATTTGCAGTAGGTGTAAGAAGTAATTTCTACTTCGGAAAATTATCAGATGTAGAAGAACTGGCTTATTCTAATGCTGAACTCATCAATGGTTTTGAAACATCTAATAAAATCAAAACTTTCAACTTTACGCTAGGTTCTACCTATCAGAAAAAATTTAAAAACGATAAAAAACTTACTTTAGGTGCAACTTATACTTTTGGAACCACTGGTAATGTAAAAACTCAGTTCTTAAACAGTACTTATTACTATTATCTAGACCAAAAATTAAACGTTACCGAAATAGAAAAGAAAACCAGCGAAGACAAAAATCTTATTCCTACAGAAGCTTCTTTAGGTATTGGTTATGGTCATGATGCAAAATGGTTTGCTTCTGCTCAAATCGATTATAAGAAAGGTTCTACTACCATGTTTTTAGGACAGCCTTTCACTTACCAAGATTCTTATAGAATTTCTGCAGGTGGTTGGTATTTACCAAATTATAATGACTTCAGAAGCTATCTTAACCGTGTAGTTTACAGATATGGTGCTTTCTATGAAAAAGGAAATCTAAGCGTCAACGGAACCAATATTAACCAATACGGAATCACTGCTGGTCTTACTTTACCTTTCGAAAAATCGAATGCTGTAAGAATGAGCGGGATAGATTTAGGATTAGAATTTGGCAGAAAAGGAACATTAGAAAACAATCTTATCCAACAAAATTTCTTCAACGTAAAAATTGGAATTAATTTTGCTGATAAATGGTTCCAGAAAAGAGTTTACGAATAAACCGAACAATATATTTATTCATAAATTTTATAGTTAAATCTATAAAAATGCAGAAAAAATTCTCAAGAATATTATTTAAAAATATAGTCACCTTTTCAGGTTTGGCTATATTTTTTGCTTTGACTTCTTGCGAAGAAGATTTGGCTAAAGTAAACGATAAAAAAAGCACCAATTTCGCTTCTAGAATTATTTACAATGCCGATATTGTAAAAAAAGATTCTGGGATGGTAAAAGTGCGTTTCAAAGCGCCATTGCTAGAAGAATATGAATTTGTAGACACTCCTTATGTAGTGGTAAGAAAAGGATTATATCTGGAATTCTATGATTCTAAAAAACCCAAAACTCCAGGAAAACTTTGGGCAAAATATGCCAAAATGATTGACAAAAAACAATTCTACGAAGCAAGAGGAAATGTAAAAGTCATCAATAACGAAGGACAAACTTTTGCCATGCAGTCTATTTATTGGGACAAAGCAAAACAAAGAATGTACACTAAAGATACCGTTTTCATTACTGATAAAGACGGCTCAATTTTCGTAGCAGCAAACGGAATGAATGCAAAAGATGATTTCTCTGAATATACTTTCTACAACAATTCTGGAGACTTCAATGTGAAGAAAATGCCAAATTCTGGAAATTAAGTTTCTATCTATTTTTCTTGATAATTTCTTTGTAACTTTAGGTTTTTAAAACTTCATGAAAACATATTTCGCCATTGGTCTAATGTCTGGAACCAGCCTTGATGGTTTAGACATTTGCTATGCAAAATTCCAAAATATTACCAATTGGGAATTTGAAATTCTAAAAACCGAAACCATTCCTTACTCTATAGAATGGAAAAATCGTCTGCAAAATGCTATTCTACTTTCGGCTGAAGATTTATTGGCGTTAGACAAAGAATATGGCTTCTATCTCGGCGAAAAAACACAAGAATTTATTTCCAAAAATAATATTGTTGATTTAGATTTTATCGCTTCTCACGGTCATACTGTTTTTCATCAACCACAACGAAAATTCACCTTGCAAATCGGCGATGGAAGAGCCATAAAATTAACAACCAAAAAGCCCGTAATCTACGATTTTAGAAGTCAAGATGTTTTAATGGGCGGAAATGGCGCTCCATTAGTTCCTATTGGAGATGAACTTTTATTTTCACAATACGATGCTTGTCTCAATTTGGGCGGATTTTCTAATATTTCATTACAGAAAAACCATCAAAGAATTGCTTTTGATATTTCACCAGTGAATGTGGTTTTGAATTATTTTGCAGAAAAATTAGGCAAAAACTATGATGAAAACGGTGATTTTGCTAGAAATGGCGCTATTAATTTCAAAATTTTAGAGCAATTGAACGCTTTAACCTTTTATCAAAAATCAGCCCCAAAATCTTTAGGAGTAGAATTTGTAAATTCTAATATTTTACCTTTGTTAAAAGACGAAACTCCAGAAAATATTATCGCTACTTTTACCGAACATATTGCCGAACAAATTGCCAAAGTTTTTAATGACAATCAGCTCAAAACTGTTTTAGTAACTGGTGGCGGAACTTTCAATACTTATTTATTAGAAAAAATTAGAGAAAAATCACAGACAGAACTCATTGTTCCTGACGAAAATATAATCAACTTCAAAGAAGCACTGATTTTCGCTTTAATGGGCGTTTTAAGACTCAGAAATGAGGTAAATGTACTTTGTTCAGCAACAGGAAGCACAGAAAATCATTGTAGCGGAATATTGGTGTAAAACGTTTCAGAACAATTCTGAAAACTTTAATGTAGATAAAATGTTTTATTAAGAATTTCTTTTGCTAAAGCACTTTCATCACTTTTATTACCGTTTTCTTTTTTAGAATCTTGAAAAATTAAGAAATGGGTGTTTTTACCATCAAATTTCAATTTATAAATTTCCATGTCAAATGGATTTCTTAAAACGGAAACCATTAATTTTCTTCCTTCAAAAGTATTTTTATTAATGGTTAAAGTTACATCTTTATCAATGGACTCTTCAAAATTAGTTTTCATTGAATTAGCATAATCAGATGGAGAAAAATTCCCTTTTATTATCATGTAAAATATCTTGAAATCGTTTCCAGATAACACCCAACTTTTCAAACTATTTCCTTCATCATTATATTCGTAAGCAAAATACTGAGGATAATCAAAACTTACAATTCCTTTACTGAAAGTCATTTCAGGAGAAATGTTGATTTTTATAATTTTGTCTTCCAACTTAAAAGCCTCATCTTCTTTTACTTTACGAATAGTTCCATTAATGGTAACATTAAATGTTTTGGAAGGTTTTTCGTCTATACTCTGTGAAGCCAAATCCAGTGAAACGATTGTGAAAAGAAATAATAAAAGTTTTCTCATAATTTTTAGAATAAAAAAGGTTTCAGAACAAATCTAAAACCTTTTAATTATCGTTTAAATGTTATTACAATTGCTCTAACTTGTCTGTAAGTGCATTTAAGAAGTTTTGTAATGGTTTTTCTACCATCATTTTGATGAATGGATTAAAATTTCCATCGAATAATAATTGAACTTCTGTTTGGTTTTCGTTTACTGGAGAGATGTTTCCTGTAAGTGAAAAATCCAATGAAGAACTTGCAGACTTCAAAACTACTTTCTGACCTTCTACCAACTCAGCGATTTTAAGGGCAACTTCTGGCATTCCTTTTAAACCAAATTTAAAGCCATCTTCTCTGTGCTCAAAACTAGTTAAACTATCTGGCATTAAGTGTTTGTAATCTTCAGGATTTTTAAGCATTCCAAAAAGTTGCTCAGAAGATTTATTTACTATAACTTTTCTTCCTTCTAAATTCATTTTTTTAATATTTTTGTAAAAATTAATATAATTACAAATGTATAAAGTTTTTGTCAATGAAAAAAGATTAAGCATCAGTAAATCTCCAACTCCCATTGAGAAGAACTTGCCTTATGAAGGGACTACAACGGTAGAAATCGCCCTAGATGCATTAGAAAACACTTCTACACCAGAAATTAACATCTATGGTGAGCATTTAGATGAAATCTGGGAAGAACTTACTTCTATGCACAGAGTAGTAGAAGCTGCGGGAGGAATTGTTTTTAATCAAGAGAACAAAATCCTTTTCATTCACAGATTAGGAAGATGGGACTTACCGAAAGGTAAAATAGAGCCAGAAGAATCTCTAGAAAATGCTGCGCTACGAGAATTAGAAGAAGAAACTGGACTTACAGAGCTTATTTTAGAAGAATTTGTGAATACTACTTTCCATATTTACAAAGAAAAAAGACAAGGAAAGGAAGAACGAATTCTGAAAGCTACGCATTGGTTTAAAATGACTTATGTAGGTCAAAAACAACCTATTCCTCAAACCGAAGAAGGAATTACAAAAGTAGAATGGAAAACGCAAACCGAAATTAATGACGAAGTTTTGCCCAATACTTTTAAAAACATAAAACTGATTTTGAGCGAGGTTTTTGCAATATAAAAAAGGTGGAAATTTAAATTTCCACCTTTTCTTTTCTATTTAATAAATTCTAATGCTTTTTCGAGTGCGATTCCTCGTGAAGCTTTAAGCAATATGTTCTGCGAATGAACTTCATTTTCGGTTAAATAATGGATTAAATCTTGAGTGGTTAAAAATGCCACTCCAGAAGCATTTACTTCCTTAAAATGCGGACCAACAGTAATGATTTCATTAAAATTAAGCGATTTCGCCAATTCTAAAATTTGAGAATGTTCAGCTGCGCTTTCTTCGCCCAATTCTAGCATATCACCAATGATGATGGTCTTAGTTCCTATAAAATCATTAAAATTTTCTAATGAAACTTTCATAGAACTAGGATTCGCATTGTAAGTATCTAAAACCAAGGTCTTATCTCCTTTTTTCACGATTTGCGAACGCATGTTGGTTGGTGTGTATTCTTCAATGGCTTTTTTGATTAAATTAAAATCAATCCCGAAATACAAACCTAAACTGGTAGCCGCACAAAGATTGGTAAAATTGTAATCTCCCGTAAGTTTTGAAAGTGCTTCTACCTCATTATAAATAATTCCTACGCAATTATTTTCTGTGAATTTTTCGAAATAAAACTCAGAATCTCTTCTTCCGAAAGGAATCACCAAATCATATCCATCTGTTTTTTCAACTTGAATAGGATCATTTTCATTCACTATTACAAATTGATTATTCGATTTGAGGTAATCATACAATTCAGATTTCCCTTTGATTACACCTTCTACTCCACCGAAACCTTCTAAATGTGCCTTCCCGAAATTGGTAATATATCCAAAATTAGGTTGAGCAATGGTGCATAAAAACTCTATTTCTTTTTGGTGATTAGCACCCATTTCTACCACCGCCATTTCGTGCTCTGGTTTTATGGAAAGAATGGTTAAAGGAACACCAATATGATTATTGAGATTCCCAAAAGTATATTGGGTATTGTATTTCTGCGAAAGAACAGCATGAATGATTTCCTTGGTCGTAGTTTTCCCATTACTTCCTGTTAGAGCTATAATAGGAATGCTCAACTGTGCTCTGTGATGTTTTGCTAAATCCTGTAAAAATTCTAGAGTAGATTTTACATAAAATATATTTCTAGCGGTATTTTCGAAATTTTTATCTTCTACAATTACTGCAAGAGCGCCATTATCCAAAGCTGTTTCAGCTAAAGTAGCTGCATTAAAATTTTCACCAGAAAAAGCGAAAAATATGTCATTTTTTTCAACTTTTCTGCTGTCTATGGTTACTTTATTGGCTTGTAAATAAAGCGCATAAAAATCTGTAATATTCATGTGGTAAAAATAAAAAAATCCTTCCCAAAAAAGGAAAGGATTTTAAATTATTTAAAAGAAATTTTATCTCTTCGTTCTCTTATTGTTGGTATCTCTAGCATCTTGTGCTACACGGAAACCAATCCATCCGAAAGATTTAGATTCTTCTTTGAATCTTCTTTGTCCTGGGTCTAACCAATATGCAGTATCCATCCAAGAACCACCTTTTACAACTCTTACCGTATTAGAAACTTTAGTTGTTCTAGGCTTATTATCCTTTTGCAAGATTACTCTACCTTTATCATCTACGATGAATTGAGTTTTAGGTGAGTTATACATATTGTATTCTGCCATAGAACTGTCTACTTCTTTACCATAACCAGCTTCTAATGAAGACATGAAATCACCATCTCTATAATTTCTTTGATCTTCTACAGTTTTTCTTTCATAAGTTCCAGGTAAGCCTTTGTAGATCTCTCTACCATCCGCTAATCTTTCGAACTTCATATCTTTAGGATCAACTTTTTTATAAGTTCCATCAGCATTTTTTACAGTTTGCTGTGGCATATTTCCTCTGTAGTAATTGAAATCGCTCGCTTCTTCGTCTATAATTGGTCTGTAAACGTCTGCTGTCCATTCTGCTACGTTTCCGTACATTCCATAAATTCCTAAATCATTAGAAGGATATTGTCTCACGTCTGCAGTTGTAGGAGCTCCATCATTATTCCAACCACCAACGCCAGAATAGTCACCTCTACCTTGTTTAAAGTTTTCTAGGTACATTCCTCTGTTTTTACCTTTTTTACCTCTTAATTTTTCAATTTCAGGTTCTTTTCCTAGGTAGTTGTTGTATTCTCTATTTTTTTGTAAACCAAGCGCTGCATATTCCCATTCTACTTCTGTAGGAAGACGGAATTTAGTAACTAAACCTGCGGTTGCGTTTCTATTTGCTGCTTGAATTCTTGCGTTAGAAGTTTTGATACCAGATTTTTGTTGTTGTCTTTGTTTGTTCAAATAAGCATCTAATTCTGGATCATTAGCTTTATACTTGTCTAAATTAAATGCATTCGGACCTTGATTATTAGCATCATTGGCGTAATAACTTTTATCAATAAGTCCTTGATTCATTAACTCTCTTTCATTGGTTCTATCCGTTAACCAATCACAATATCTAGCTGCTTGTTGCCAAGAAACTCCTACTACAGGATAGTAATCGTATTCTGGAGCACGGAAATAAGTTTCGGCGTAATCGTTTCTAGATAATTTATTATTCCAAACTAATGTGTCTGGTAAAGCACCTGTATAAATATTTTTAAAACTAGCGTCAGATGGAGGAAATACAAACTTAAGCCAAGTTACATATTCTCTATATTCATAGTTAGTGATTTCTGTTTCACCGATGAAAAATGCGCTTACCTGCATTCTTCTTGGGGTATTGTTCCAATCATGCATTACATCGTCTTTTACCAACCCCATGGTAAAAGTACCTCCGTCTACATAGACCATTCCTGGCCATCCTTTTGGTTTTTGTTTTTTACCAGTAAAGAACCAACCTTTCGTGTCATTAGGCTTCCAACCTGTTTTGCTGGTAAATTTTTTGGTTCCGCCTCCACTTTTTACGTTACCACCTCCACCACAACTGGTTAGAAGCAATGTTGCGCCTAGTGCAAGCAATGAAATAAACTTTAGTTTTTTCATAATTGTTTTAGATAATTTCGAGCTACAAAGAAAAATAATTTATTTTATTAATCAAACATCAAAAGTAAGATTTTTTATGTTTTTTTTAACGTATTAAAATTTATTTTATTGTTTGATATGAAAATTTTGTTTTTTTCGTTTATTTTGTAGCGCAATTTTAGACTATGAAAAAAAATTTATTACTACTTCTTCTTGTAATTTTTACTGGCCATTTATTTGGTCAAAAAACTACGATAGAATGGGAAGGAAACAAAATAATGGATTATGGAACCTTCCAATACAATCTTCCATTTTTTAAAAATGAAAATTATTCTATAATTAATGGTGTTCCTTATCTCACTTTTTCTAAAAAAGAAAAGGAATCTTCTCAATATGATATCAAAAATTTAGTTTGGGAAAAAATTCCAGCTAAAGAAGTATTTGGTTTACTTGCGGATAATGTTTCCACTAAAGAAATTGCATACTCTAATAGTCAAAAACAAACCATCAACGGACAATTTCTCACTAATGTAGTGGTTGCCACCATTAAAAAAGATAAAAATACACTTTATAGATTAACTTCTTTTGAATTGGTAAAAAAAACGCTCAATAACCAAAGAACTTCTAGAACTTCTGAGTTAATTGGCTCTACCGAAAATCCTTTAAAATCTGGGAATTTCTATAAAATTAAAGTCGACAAGTCTGGAGTTTTCAAAATCACAACAAAATTCCTTAGAGATAATGGCATCAATCCATCGAGTATTAATCCTAAAAATTTCAGAATTTATGGAAATGGCGGCTTAATGTTGCCAGAATTCAATCAGGATTTCAGATATGCCGCTTTACAAGAAAACGCGATACAAGTTATCGGTGAAGAAGATGGAAAATGGGACGAAAATGACTATGCACTTTTCTACGCTCAAGGTCCACATGGTTATAATCTTTACAATGTAAATAACGGAAGTGGCTACAAACGTAACGAAACTAGACTCACTCACATCAGCGATAACAGTGTAAACATCTATGAAAATTTCTCTTATTACTTCATTAATTTTGACAAAGGAGAAGGGAAAAGAGTAACTCTTTCGGATATTGCGCCATCTTCCAAAGTTTATACTCGTTATGATGACTATCAATTCCTCAATGAAGAAAAAACCAATTTCTTGAATATTGGTAGACTTTGGGTGGGAGATGCTTTTAATGCCAATAAATCGGTTTCTTTTACTACCAAAACCGCTATTAAACCTACGGATACTGTAAAAATAAAATCTTCGGTTTATGTGAAGAATGCTGCCAATGACAAAATTATCTTCAGCATCAACGGACAAAACAGTAGCAGTTTTACCGTAAGCAATTCCCCAGAAATTAAAATCAAAGAAATTCCTTGGGAAACTTCTGCGTCAAATCTAAGCGGAACTACACTTAAAATAGACCACACTTTAGAGTCTTCTAATCCTTTGGTTGCTTATTATCTGGATTATGTGGAAGTGCAATACAAACAAGACCTTGTATACAATGATGCACAAATGAATTTCAGAGTTTTTGAAATTCCTACAGGTTCTGGAGAGACTTTCGGATTTACGGTAGAAAACGCCACAAACGTAGAGCAAATTTGGGATGTTTCAGACATTACAAACGCTAAAAAAATAGTTAATAAATCTTCAGGAGCGCAATTTTCATTTGGATATACTACAAATTCTCCATATTTCAACAATGAATTTGTAGCTTTTAAAAATTCCGCTTCTTTTGAGCCTCTTTTTGTTGAAAAAGTGGACAATCAAGACTTATCTGGCTTGAGAAATGTAGACTACCTCATCGTTACCACTCGTGATTTTACTCCGCAAGCCGAAAGAATTGCCAATTATTACAGAACTCAAAAAAATTATCATGTAGAAGTAGCTGATGTGAAGAAAATTTACAATGAATTTTCTTCTGGTGGACAAGATTTAACGGCGATTAGAGATTTTATTACCAAACTAAACACTCCAGCTGGAACGCTAAAATACGTCCTTATCTTAGGAGACACTACTTTTGATTATAGAAATATTACCACCAATAATAAAAATTATATCCCAAGTTATCAAAGTGATTATAGTGAAAACTACGAAGCTTCATTTGTAACCGATGATTATTTCGGGATGACTACTCCACAAAACACGACTTATATTTATGCTATTTTACCAGATATTCCGGTAGGAAGACTTCCTGCAGAAAATATTGCTGAAGCAAAAAATTTAGTCGATAAAACGCTCTCCTATTACAATGCAGTTCCGGGACAATCTTCGCCTTTTGGAGATTGGAGACTAAAAATGAATTTCGTGGTAGATGATGACCAAGATAGTCGTGTAGACACCAGTACGAATCCTTATCTCAAAGGAACTTTCCATGATGTGATGAACTTGGTTTTAGCCAATAATTTTGAAGGAAATACAGACAAACCAGAATATAATATCAAAAAATTATACTTAGATGCTTTCCCTGGTCAAAGTACAGCAGGTGGACAAAGATTTCCACAAGTAAACCAAGCCATTACGAATGCAATGAGCAACAGTTTATATTTGTATTATTTCGGACATGGAGGAATTAACGGTTGGGCGCAAGAAAGAGTTTTGACCACTCAAGAAATTGCAGCTTTTAATAATTACAATAACGCTTACAGCAGATTTCCTTTCATCAGTACCATTACTTGTGAATTTACACTTTGGGATGACCACAATACTTCATCTGCAGGAGAACAATTGATGAAATTACCACAAGGTGGAGCCAATTCTATGATTACTTCTTCTAGAGCAATTGCTACAGTTTATGGAAGATTATTTACAGAAACTTTTACCCGAAATCTCTTTAAACTATACAACAATGACTTTTTATCAGTAGGAGATGCTTTCATCGCAGCAAAAACTGAATACGGAACAGATTCAAACCACTTGAAAGTAAATCTTCTTGGTGATCCCGCTCTTAAACTCAGCAGACCGAAAAATCTCATCAGCATAGACAATATAGATTCACCAGTTGTTGGTCAACTAAGAGCGTTAGATTTTGTAAAAATTACGGGGCATATTAATAATCAATCAGGAGCGATTGACAATACTTTTAATGGTAAAGTAGTCATCAATATTTTTGATAAAAAATTAGCCAAGAAAACCCTCAACAATGATGGTAACTTAACCCCAGTTCTCAATTATTTCGAAGAAGGAAGCCCGATTGTGAAAGCTTCTGGAACGGTTACCAATGGAACTTTCACCGTAGAATTCTATATGCCAAAAGACATCAATTATACTGTGGGAGACGGTAGAATATTGGCTTATGCAGATAACAATGTTTTTGATGTTTTCAATAACAAAACACAAAAAGTTGGAGATATTAACCCAAACGGAATTAATGATAATGAAGTTCCAAAAGTTCAATTATACTTAAACAACACCAATTTTGTAGATGGAGGAATTACAGACTCTAATCCTAATCTTTTGGCTTGTGTAACAGATAATACAGGAATTAACTCTACAGGTTCAGGAATTGGTCATGACATTACCGTAGTTCTTGACGGTGAAGTGATCAATACCACTGTTCTGAACGATTTTTATACTCCGGGAACAGGAAATGGCTGTATTAACGCTTCTTTCTTAGACTATCAGAAAGGCTCTGTACTCTATCCTTTCCAAAATTTAAAACCTGGAAATCACCAATTGACCTTTAAAGTTTGGGACATTAACAATAATTCGACTACTCAAACGTTAAACTTTGTAGTAAGAGACCCAGAAGCCGAAAATTTAGTTGTTAAAAAATTACTAAATTGGCCGAATCCTTTTACCAATAAAACGTATATACAGTTTGAACACAATTGTGATGATGTTTTAGATGTAAATGTTCAAGTCTATACCATCACAGGAAAATTAGTACGAACATTCAGTACCACAGTGACTTCTACCCCATTTTTAGAAGGATATAGAACACACAGAACTGCTATAGAATGGGACGGAAATGATGATTTTGGCGCTCCAGTTGGTAAAGGAACTTACATTTACAAAGTTTTAGTAAAGAGTCAAAATCAAGAAAAATGTAAAGGAACTGCCTCTTTAGTAGAAAAATTAGTGATTTTAAAATAGAAAAAACAAATATGAAATTAACAAAAAAACTCTTTTTAGGACTAAGTATTGGAATCGGAAGTTTGGCGATGGCACAAAATACTTATCCTGTGCTTACAGGAGCTCCTTTTTTAAGGATTTCTCCAGATGCTAGAGCTGGAGGTTTAGGAGACCAAGGTGTAGCAACAAGCGCAGATGCTTTTTCACAATTTTGGAATGCTTCTAAGTTTCCATTTAGTAGAAACACCTCTTCTGCTGCAGTAAGTTATACTCCATGGATGGGAAAACTAACCAACGATGTATTTTTACTATATCTAGGCTTTAATACCATGTTAGGAGAAGAAGACCGTTCATCTCTTTCTGCAAGTATTTATTATTTCAATATGGGTTCTGTAGACCTTACCAGATTAGTAGGAAGCGAAGTGGTAAACGAAGGAACCGCAAAACCTAATGAATTTGCAATAGATGTAGCTTATGCTTTAAAATTATCAGACACCTACTCTATGGCTGTAACAGGAAGATATATCCGTTCTGATTTATCTGGTGGAATTGGTTCTGAAAGCACACTTAAACCAGCCAATTCATTTGCTGTAGACGTTTCTGGATATTTACAAACTTTCAAACACACCAGTTTTGGTGATTATGAAGGAAGAGTAAGAGCTGGTTGGGCAATTCAAAATTTAGGTCCAAGATTAGATTACACTGGTGACGAAAATTCACGTTCATATTTACCTACCACTTTCAGATTAGGAGCTGGTTATGATTTGTTTTTAGACGAAGTCAACAAAGTTGGATTAACTCTAGAAGCTTCTAAATTACTCGTTCCTGGTCCAGACGAAACAGGTAACGTTCCAAATGTAGGCGTAATAGAAGGAATTGGTAAGTCTTTCAGCAATAAAGAAAGTATTATGTACAGTGGCTCTTTAGAATATTCTTATGACAATGCTTTTTCGGTGAGAACGGGTTATTTCAGAGAGAGTGAAATTCAAGGAGCAAGACAATACGCAACTGTAGGTGTAGGTCTTAATTACAACTCTTTTGGTCTAGATTTATCTTACCTCATCAATACTTCTAAAGTAAATACTGCTCTTGATAACACTTTAAGATTCGGACTTACTTGGAACATTGGCGAAGAATCTTACAACAACGAAGATTATTAAAATTAATTTTAAAATTTTCATCAAGTATAAAAGAAAAATTTCAACTAAATAAAGAAACTTCTTAAATATTTTAAAAAAATCTCAATTTTGTGTTGAGATTTTTTTATTTTTCTTTAACTTTGAAATTAACTAAATTTCAAAAAATTATGGGAAAATTTGTAATTAGAACCACTGCAACTGGTTTTAAATTTGATCTAAAAGCTGGAAACGGACAAGTAATTTTAACCAGCGAAGTTTATACCACGAAAGCTGCTTGCGAAAACGGTGTAGAATCTGTGAAAAAGAACGCTTCTGATGATGCAAAATATGAACGAAAAGAAAGTAGTAATGGGAAGCCAATGTTCAACTTGAAAGCTGGAAATGGGCAAATCATTGGAACGAGCGAACTCTACGAATCTGAAGCATCAAGAGATAACGGAATAGAATCTGTAAAGAAAAATGCACCAGATGCAGAAGTTGTAGAAGAATAAATCTAAAATATTTATAAAATACAAAACGCCGAAAATTAATTTTCGGCGTTTTTATGTAAAGACTTTCTATTGTAAAAAATACCTCATTTTTAGAATTCTCCCACTTTACAATTCTAAAATTCTAAAACTCTCTCTAGAACTCTATCATTCTATAACTCTCCCATTCTATTTCACAATTGCTATCTTTGCAAAATGAATTATGCTTCGGAACTTAAAAAATTTATTACCAGTCAATATATTTACTCAGGAACTAGAATTGCTTTAGCCGTTGTAATCCCTAGTATTATTTTGGCGTATTTAGGTTTACTGAAAGAATTTTTCTTATTTCCATTAGGAACCCTTTTCCTAGCACTTACGGATTCTACAGGTCCTTTTCACCGAAGAAGGAACGCACTGATAGTTGCCTCTGGATTTTATTTCTTTGTCTCGCTGATTGCGGGATTGCTGAAAGATTTTCCACCGCTTATATTTTTAGAAATTATCATTTTTGGGATGTTTTTCACCATGTTAGGCGTTTACGGACAACGTTTAGCAGCAGTAGGTTCCCTCACATTAGTGGTTTTAGCCATTTTTATAGATGGTGCTCCTGGTGGTCATTCTGCGTTTTATAATGCATTGGTTTTTACTTTAGGTGGAATTTGGTTCATCTTGGTTTTCATGCTGGTAACGGTTATCAAACCTTATAAACTGGCAGAACAAATGATTGGCGAAAATTACATAGAACTCGGTAATTATTTGAAATTAAAAGCTCATTTTTACCATTCTAAGCCAGATTTCGATGTTTTGTACAAGCAAATTTTTGCATTGCAAGTCAGAATCAAAGAACATCAAGAAGCGACAAGAGAAGTGGTTTTCAAAACCCGACAAATCGTAAGAGAATCTACTTCTACCAGTAGATTATTGATGCAGCTTTTCCTCAATTCACTTGACCTTTACGAAATTTTATTGACTTCAACGAACGACTACCGAAAACTGCAAAATACCTTTGGCAATAAAAATATTTTAGAAAAAATCCACAATTACCTCAATTTATTATCGAATGAATTGGTTCACATCGGGATTTCTATTCAAGGAGGATTAAAAACCACTCCAATTACTGATATTTCAGCAGAACTTCATGCCTTACACGAAGAATATTACCTACTTAGAAATCAGCACCTGAACGCTGAAACGCTTGAGGATTTCATGATTTTGAGACAAATCATGCACAGAATTTCTGCCATTTCAGAAGAAACTCAAAAAATATATCTTTTAAAATCTCAAGATATCAAATTGGCAAAAAGCCTTTCTACAGGCTTAGATTTAGAAAAATTTGTACAAAAAGATGAAAAACTTAACTCAAAAGTTTTTCTGGAGAATTTCTCTATCAAATCCAATCATTTCAGACATGCTGTAAGAATAACTACTGCATTATTAGTAGGTTACGCCATTTCTAAAATCGAAATTTTTCATATTCAAAAAACGTTTTGGATTCTTATTACGATTTTAGCAATTATGAGACCTGCCTACAGCATTACCAAACACCGAAATATTCTTAGATTATATGGAACAATTGGCGGTGCTGCTGCTGGATTGTTTGTCATTTATTTCATCACCAATCCTCCTACACAATTTGTGATTTTCTTAATCTGTTTGGTGCTCACTTTCAGTTTGCTCAAAGATAAATATGCATGGTCTGTTTTCTTTATGACGATTTATATTTTCTTGATGTTCAACTTTTTAAAACCCGGTGATTTCTCAAAACTTTTTATGGAAAGGTTGATTGACACAGCAATTGCTGGAGTCATTGTATTTCTGGTTTCTTACTTGGTTTTGCCCGTTTGGGAACATCAGAAAAATAGAACTTTTATGCTGAATTACATCCTTGCCAATCATAAATATTTGAAAACTATCTTTGAGATTCTTCAGCAAAAAAATATTCCTATTCAAGACTATAAAATCAGCCGAAAACACGCTGTGGTAAGTTTGGCCAATCTTTCAGATAATTTCCAGAAAATGCTTTCTGACCCAAAAGGTCAACAGAAAAATCTAGAAAATCTTCACCAATTTGTGACTACTTCTCACCTTTTTACCGCTTACAGCGCATCTCTTTCTCAGTACGCACAAAAAAATACGGCTTATCGTGAAATAGACTTCGAAAATTGGAAAAATAAGATTAATGCTGAACTTTCTCGCACCATTGCAATTTTACAAAAACAAGAAATTAAAAAAGATGATTTTGCAGAAAGCAAGCTCACGCCAGAAGATTTGGTGAATGAACTTTTAGAAAAAAGAAAAGAAGAAATCACCGAAAATGAATTCTATGACAGACGAGATCCTAAAAATATTTCTCATCTTACAGAACTCAAAAACATCAGAGAATTGCTGGAACTCATTTATAATCAAGCTCGTGACCAAAGAAAAATTGCAGAAAAAGTAACCGATTAATTATCTAAATCTCGTTTTTCTTCTACGATGGCGAAGTAAAAATCTTCTATCTTAAAAACTTTTGCAGTAAAATCATGACTGAAAAAATCATCAAAAACTCTACATTTTATTTCAGAAAGGTTATTGATATCAAAAGGAAATACCTGATAATGTTTTTTTAACGACCAATATTTAGACAAGTGAACTTTGTAAAGACTTTCTTTGATGACCCAAATAATCGTCAATAAATCTACTTCATTTTCTCTGTTCTGAGTCCAAATATGTTCTGATTCGTGTAGAAATTTATCTTTGATTCTTAGAATTTTAGAACTTACTTTTTCTAAATCTATTCCTACTCTATTTTTAGAAACTGCTAAAGAAGCAAATGGAAAAGAATGCGTGATAGAAATATGTGCAGAATCTGGCCAGAGATAAGGTTCGCCGATGGTTTTATAGAGAATTTTGTGCTCTGGAAGTAGCATTTTGAGCATTTTTCTTACCATCAAATGTTCTAATAACTTTTTGGGATGATAATCTTTGGCTTTTTCCAGATTTTCGGGTTCTATGAGTTCTTCTGCGTTAAATTCATCATCATCACTATACTTCCAGTAAAGAATTACAGCATTTTCATCAGAATAATCATGATAGAAAGGCATATATTTATTTTACGGTAAAATTACTAAATAATTTCAATTCTATAATTTTTTAAAACGTTTAATTTAAAAGTTTAAGAATGTTAATTTTTGTTAATCATGATTTAACTATTCAATATAATAGTAATTTTGTCCCTTGAAAAAATACTACGTGAAGACTTGGACTAAATTTTTTATTACCAATATTCTCCTGCTTTTATTAGTAGGAGGAAAACTTCATGTTTCTCCTAAAACTTTTTCTGCTGAGAAAATTTCTTCACACAAAAACATAGAAAAACATTCAGCAGACTATAATTTCATCAGCATTTCAGATGAATTACAAGATTTAGATAATGTAATTTTTGAACTAGATGAAGAAGAACTTTCACATACTGGAAGTTTCTCTGATTTTTCTCTAGCAGATCATCTTTATCATCTTAATTTTAATATTCCCAATGATTTTATTTGGAAGAAAATAGAATTAAGAAACAAAATCTTACTCACTCTACAATCTAAAATTTACATTCTGGTTCGTAATCTGCGAATTTGATTCCTCCATTTTTCCTTTCTTAAAATTTCTCTTCTTTAAGAGAAAAATTCTTTACACACAAGTCATTAATCATTGACTATGTGCATTTTATCATTTTAAATTTCATAAATTTTCAAATCATATGATGATCAAAAAAATCACATCATTAGCAAGTCTAATGGTATTATTTCTGGCATTAAGCTGTTCAGAAAAAAAAGAAGAAAAAGTAGAAAATTCCATTTATCCAGCTACTATTCCTTTAAAAACAAATACAGATATTACTAAAGAATATGTAGCCAAAATTCAATCTGCTAAAAACATTGAAATTCGTGCTCAGGAAAAAGGATTTCTACAAAAAATATACGTAGACGAAGGTCAATATGTACATGCAGGACAACCCATGTTTCAAATTATGCCTCAAATTCTACAGGCAGAAGTGATGAAAGCAAAAGCCGAAGTAGACCAATCTATAATAGAATTAGAAAATGCAACTAAACTATCAGTAAATAATGTAGTTTCTAGAAACGAACAAAGAATGGCAAAAGCAAAACTAGATGCAGCAAGAGCAGAATTAAGACTGGCACAAACCAAATTATCTTTTACTACTATTAGAGCTCCATTTTCGGGAATTATCAATAGAATTCCTTTAAAATTAGGAAGTTTGGTGGATGAAGGAGATTTACTTACTTCATTATCAGATAATTCTGGCATTTACGCATACTTCAACCTCTCTGAACCAGAGTATCTTAACTATCAAATGCATGCTGCTGAAAGAGGTGACAAAGGAGTGAATCTGGTCATGGCAAACGGAGAACTTTTCCCAGAAAAGGGATTTATTCAAAACATAGAAGGTGAATTCGATAGTGAGACAGGAAATATAGCTTTCCGTGCTAAGTTCCCTAACCCTAATCAATTACTAAGAAACGGAGAAACAGGAAAAATAAAAATGTCATTGCCTCTGGAGAATATTCTAGAGATTCCACAAAAAGCAACTTACGAAATTCAAGACAAAACATATGTCTTTGTAGTGGACCAAAACGGAAAAATAAAGTCTAGAGAAATAACGATTGCTCATGAGCTACCAGATATTTACGTGGTTTCAAACGGACTTCAAGAAAATGAAAAATTCTTGCTAGAAGGCGTACAAAAAGTAAAAGACAATCAACAAGTACAAATAAAATTTGTAAATCCTCAAGAAGTTTTCAAATCTTTAAAAATAAAAGCGAATTAATTTCATAAATCCTTTAAAAAATTATGTTCAATAAATATATAAGAAGACCCGTTCTCTCTATAGTCATTTCATTGATTGTAGTGTTTCTTGGTGCGCTTGCTCTCATAGAATTGCCAGTGACGCAGTTTCCATCTATCTCACCGCCCAAAGTAAATATTACGGTAGAATATCCTGGTTCTAATAATGAATTAATGGTAAAATCGGTAATCATTCCATTAGAACAATCTCTGAATGGAATTCCTGGTTTAAAATACATGACTTCTGATGCTGGAAATGACGGAGAAGGCTCTATACAATTGGTTTTTAACCTAGGAACAGACCCTAATATTGCTGCAGTAAATGTACAGAACAGAGTTTCGTCTGCAGTTAATAAACTTCCGCCAATCGTAGTAAGAGAAGGGGTGAAAATCACCAGAGAAGAACCCAACATGTTGATGTATGTAAACCTTTATAGTAATGACAAGAAAGCAGACCAAAAATTCTTGTTCAACTATGCTGACATCAATATTCTTCCAGAACTCAAAAGAATAGATGGTGTAGGTTTTGCAGATATTTTAGGAGACCGACAGTACGCCATGAGAATTTGGTTAAAGCCAGATAGAATGACTGCTTACAACATCTCTGCTGACGAAGTAATGGAAGCCTTAAACGAACAAAGTTTAGAAGCTTCTCCGGGAAGAACTGGCGAAAGTTCTGGTAAAGTCTCACAAAGTTTTGAATACGTCATCAAATATCCGGGTAGATTTACCAAAGAAGAAGAATACAAAAACATTATTATAAAAGCGAATTCTAATGGAGAATTTGTAAGGTTAAAAGACATAGCAGATGTAGAATTTGGAAGCATGATGTACGACATCTACTCTACCTTAAACGGGAAACCTTCTGCTGCAATTACCATTAAGCAATCTTATGGCTCGAATGCGAGTCAAGTAATTAAAGATGTAAAAGAACTTTTGGCCAAATTAGAAAAAAAAGATTTCCCAAAAGGGATGCATTATGAAATAAGTTATGATGTTTCTAGATTTTTAGATGCTTCTATGGAAAAAGTAGTTCATACTCTTTTCGAGGCGTTTATTCTGGTATCAATTGTTGTATTTTTATTCTTAGGAGATTTACGCTCCACCATTATTCCTACACTTGCCGTACCCGTTTCATTAATTGGAGCTTTCGCGGTAATGTCTGCATTTGGGATTACCTTAAATCTTATTTCATTATTTGCATTAGTGATGGCAATTGGGGTAGTAGTAGATGACGCCATAGTAGTAATAGAAGCAGTACATGCCAAGATGGAAGAAAAAAATCTCTCTCCTTTAAAAGCTACTGAAGAAGCCATGCACGAAATAAGCGGTGCAATCATTGCCATCACTTTGGTAATGGCATCTGTATTTATCCCTATTGCTTTTATGTCTGGACCTGTAGGTGTTTTTTATAGACAATTTTCCATTACTATGGTTTCCGCCATTATTCTATCTGGGTTAGTTGCTCTTACTTTAACCCCTGCTCTATGTGCTTTAATTCTCAAAAATAATCACGGAAAACAAAGAAAGAAAACACCTGTCAATAATTTTCTAGATCGATTTAATAACTTCTTCAACAGAGGTGCAAATAAATACGAAGGATTACTTCAAAAATTTGTGACTAAGAAAATGTTTACTCTTCCAATATTATTGATTTTTTGTTTGGGAACATTTTTCTTGAGTAACAAAGTTCCTTCTGGATTCATCCCTGGAGAAGACCAAGGAATGATTTACGCCATAGTACAAACTCCGCCAGGCTCTACCTTAGAGAGAACGCATAAAATTGCTTTAGACCTGCAGAAAAAAACGGAAAAGATAGAAGGTGTACAGTCGGTTTCTTCATTAGCTGGGTACGAAATCCTTACCGAAGGAACAGGTTCTAATACCGGGACTTGTTTAATTAATCTTAAAAATTGGAGTGATAGAAAACATTCTGCTACAGAAATCATAGAACAGTTAGAAGAGATTGCCAAAGAAATTCCAGGAGCTAATATTGAGTTTTTTCAGCCACCTTCTATCCCAGGTTATGGAGCAGCAGGAGGTTTTGAACTTCGTTTATTAGATAAAGCTGGCAGTGGTGATTATCATAAAATGGAAGAAGTGAGCAAACAATTCGTAGAAGATCTTAAAAAAAGACCAGAACTTGGTAATGCCTTTTCTTTTTATTCCGCAAGTTTCCCTCAATATATGATGAGAGTAGATAATGATATGGCAGAACAAAAAGGAGTAAGTGTAGGAAAAGCCATGGATAATCTCTCTACACTTATTGGATCTAATTACGAAACAGGTTTTATAAGATTTGACAGACCTTACAAGGTGATTGTTCAAGCTGGGCCACAATATCGTGCACTGCCGCAAGATTTACTCAAATTGTACACTAAAAATGACAAAGACCAAATGGTTCCTTATTCAGATTTTATGCACTTAGAAAAAGTATATGGAATGTCTGAAATTACTCGTCATAATCTTTACAATTCTTCTGAGGTAAGTGGTAATCCCGCTGAAGGATACAGTAGTGGTGAAGCGATTAATGCCATAAAAGAAGTAGCCGAAAAAACTTTACCTAGAGGTTTTGACATTGATTGGGCTGGTATTTCTAAAGATGAAGTAAGCCGAGGAAATGAAGCCGTTTATATTTTCTTAGTTTGTTTAGGATTTGTATACCTCATCTTGTCCGCACAATACGAAAGCTTTGTTTTACCATTACCTATTATTTTATCCTTACCAATTGGGATTTTCGGAGCGTTTTTGTGCTTAGAATTATTTGGTTTAGAAAATAATATTTATGCACAGATTGCCATGATTATGCTCATAGGTTTATTGGGGAAAAACGCAGTACTAATTGTAGAATTTGCTGTACAAAGAAGAGCTGCTGGAGAAGAAATTGCCAAAGCAGCTATCCAAGCCGCTACTTTACGTTTTAGACCTATTTTGATGACTTCATTTGCATTTATTGCTGGGCTTATTCCACTAGCCATAGCAACTGGACCAGGAGCTATAGGAAATAGAACCATAGGAACAGCCGCTGCTGGAGGAATGCTGATAGGAACCGTTTTTGGACTTATCATTATTCCAGGTTTATATTACCTTTTCGGAGTGATTTCAGATAAACTTAGAATGGCAGAACACGAAGACGAAAATCCTTTAACCGAAGAAATTGACAATAATGAACCGATTTTATAAAAATATAAGCCTTTCTTTTTTCACCATATTATTAATAGGATGTAAAGCACCTATGCCTACCGTGATTAAAGATGAAACGAAAGAAAATCTCCCTAAAAATTTCGCTCAATCTACCAATGATGAAACGAAAAACATAGGAAATACTCCTTGGAAAGAATTTTTCACCGACCTAAATCTTCAAAAATTGATAGAAACAGCTCTTGTTAATAACCAAGAACTGATGAAAACATATCAAGAAATAGAAATGGCCAAAAGCAATGTTCTTTATCAAAAAGGGAAACTATCTCCTTTTGTAAATGCAGGTGGCTCTATTGGCGTAAAAAAAGCAGGAAGATACACCAGTGAAGGCGCTGGTGATGCAAGTACCAATATGGAAGGAGACCACCCTATTCCAGACCCATTATTTAATTATGAAGGCGGATTAAATGCAAGTTGGGAAATAGACATCTGGAAAAAGCTAAGAGACGAAAAAGATGCTGCTGTAGCTCATTATCTGTCTACTGTAGAAGGGAAAAATTTCATTCTCTCCAATTTAATTGCAGAAATTGCAAACAATTACTATGAACTTATTGCTCTTGACCGCCAGTTAGATATTATTCATCAATATATTCAAATTAATGAAAAGGCTCTAGAAATTGCAAAAATTCAAAAAGAAGCAGCAGCAACTACCGAACTAGCGGTGAAAAAATTTGAGGCAGAATTAGCAAAATCAAAAGCCGAAGAATATGTCATCAAACAAGACATTACCGAAAAAGAAAACATAATTAATGCTTTAACGGGAAGATTTCCGCAAAATATTGAACGTTCTACCGAAAATATGATGCCACCACTTCCTGAACAAATTTTTACAGGGATTCCTTCTCAATTGCTAGAAAATCGACCAGACATTAGACAAGCAGAATATGAACTTACCGCTTCAAAATTAGATGTAGAAGTGGCTCGTAAAGAATTCTACCCTTCTGTGGGAATATCAGCTTCGCTAGGGTTAGAAGCCTTTAAACCAAATTATTTGGTAAAATTTCCAGAATCAGTAGCCTATCACCTTGCTGGTGAATTAGCAGGACCACTGATTAATAAATCTGCAATTAAAGCCAATTTTCAGTATGCCAATGCTAAACAACTAGAAGCATTGTATGAATATGATAAAACCATACTGAACGCTTACATAGAGGTTTCTACCAAAATGTCAAAAATCAAAAACCTTAATCAATACTATGAATTAAAAAAACAAGAAAGTAAAGCATTAGAAAAATCTATAGACATTGCTCAACTTCTTTTCAAAAATTCTAGAGCAGACTATCTAGAAGTATTGATGAATAATAGAGATTTATTAGATGCTAAAATGGAACTTGTAGAAGCACAGAAAAACCAACTTACCTCTGTAGTCGAAATTTATAAAAGTTTAGGCGGAGGTTGGAAATAATATATTGTTTTTTCTATCAACCGAAACTCTGCTATGGATTTTTCTGTAGTGGAGTTTTTAATTGATGATTATGATAGATTTTAACTGTAATTATTTCAAATTTTTTAAAAAAATATATTGTATTTTTGCAAAAATTTTTTCAATTAATGGAAACTAAAACTCAATATTTACCTTACAAAGTTAAGGATATTTCCCTAGCAGAATGGGGACGCAAAGAAATTCAATTGGCTGAAGCAGAAATGCCAGGTTTAATGGCGTTAAGAGAAGAATATGGTCCTTCTCAACCATTAAAAGGGGCTAGAATTGCAGGTTGTCTTCACATGACTATTCAAACTGCTGTTCTCATCGAAACTTTGGTTCACCTTGGTGCAGATGTAACTTGGTCTTCATGTAATATTTTCTCTACTCAAGATCACGCTGCCGCTGCTATTGCTGCTGCTGGAATCCCAGTTTACGCATGGAAAGGAATGAATGCAGAAGAATTCGATTGGTGTATCGAACAAACCATTTTCTTTGGAGAAGACAGAAAACCATTAAACATGATTTTAGATGATGGTGGCGACTTAACCAATATGGTTTTTGACAAATTCCCAGAATTAACTGCTGGAATCAAAGGTCTTTCTGAAGAAACAACTACTGGTGTTCACAGACTATACGAAAGAATGGCAAACGGAACTCTAGTAATGCCTGCAATTAACGTAAACGATTCTGTTACTAAATCTAAATTCGACAACAAATACGGTTGTAGAGAATCTGCAGTAGATGCAATCAGAAGAGCTACAGACGTAATGCTAGCTGGTAAAAGAGTGGTAGTTTGTGGTTTCGGAGATGTAGGTAAAGGTACTGCTGCTTCATTTAGAGGAGCTGGTTCTATCGTTACGGTTACAGAAATTGACCCAATCTGTGCTTTACAAGCAGCTATGGAAGGTTATGAAGTGAAAAAATTAGACACTGTAATTGAAAATGCTGATATTGTAATTACTACTACTGGTAACTTTAATATCGTAAGAGCTGAACATTTCAAAAAAATGAAAGATAAGACCATCGTTTGTAATATTGGTCACTTTGATAACGAAATTGATATGGCTTGGTTAAACGATAACTATGGTAATACGAAAACTGAAGTAAAACCACAAGTTGACATTTACAATGTAGATGGTAAAGAAATCATCATTTTAGCAGAAGGTAGATTGGTAAACCTTGGTTGTGCAACTGGACACCCAAGTTTTGTAATGTCTAACTCATTTACCAACCAAACTCTAGCTCAAATTGAACTTTGGACAAATTCTGAAGCTTACGAAAACAAAGTGTACATGTTACCAAAACATTTAGATGAAAAAGTAGCAGCACTTCACCTTAAAAAATTGGGTGTAGAGTTAGAAACACTTTCTCCAGAACAAGCTAAATATATTGGTGTAGAAGTAGAAGGTCCTTTCAAACCAGAATATTACAGATACTAAAAAGTTGAAAGTTAGAAATCGGAAGATGGAAGACTGAAAATTAATTTATACTACAACTCCTCAGAAATTCTGAGGAGTTTTTTTATGTATCTGCAAAATATTTTGAATTTTATTAAAATATTCTTTGTAATTTCAGACTATGAAAATCTTATCTTTTCTTTTTCTGATTATTTCTTTATCCATCAATGCTCAAGATGGCTTTCAGGTATTAGAAGACAAGAAAAAGGTTAATATTCCCTTTCGGCAAATCAACAATTTAGTTTTTTTGGATTTAAAAGTCAATAATGTAGACCTTACTTTTTTATTAGACACTGGCGTTTCCGAAACTTTACTTTTTAGCTTAGAAAACAAAGAAGTAGTTTTCGAAAATGTAGAAAAAATAAGATTTACAGGACTTGGCGGAAGCAATTATATAGAAGGCATAAAATCTACTAAAAACAAAGTAGAAGTCAATAAAACTTTAGTGGATTTCAGTCACGAAATTTATATCATCTTAGACGAAGACTTCAATTTTTCTTCTCACGTAGGAATTCCTGTAAATGGCATCATTGGTTATCATTTTTTTAAAAATAATCCTCTAAAAATAGATTTCGAAAGGCATATTATTACGGTTTACAATAGAAAATATTATTCTGAGAAAACTTTCAGAAAATTTGAGAAACTACCTATAAGTGTAGAATCCCAAAAACCGTATCACATTGCCGAAGTACAGCAAACCAAGGAGTTTTTCCCCGCAAAAATGCTCATTGACTTAGGAAATAGTGATGCAATGTGGCTTTTCCCAAATAGAATTCCCAATTTCAACTATAATAGACCTAATATAGATGATTTTCTCGGAAGAGGATTTAATGGAGACATCTATGGAAAACGCAGTAGAATCCACGCGCTGAAACTTGGAAATAACATTCTAAATGAACCTATCGTAGCAATGCCGAGCGAAGAATCGGTAAAATCTATGAATTTCGTAAAAGAAAGAATTGGTTCTATCGGCGCAGATGTTTTAAAAAGATTTACTATTGGTTTCGACTATAAAAATGGCTTATTTTTCATCAAAAAAACCAAATCTATCAAAGAACCTTTCAGATTTAACATGAGCGGTTTAGACATCAAACATGATGGCATGAAATGGGAAAAAGATTTGGTAAAAGTTGAACTTCCAAAACTTCCAGAATCTACAAATAACGACAGAGGAACTACAATAAGAATTCAAGACGCGAGTGAATTTCAATACAAATTTGTGTTGAAACCAGAATATTCTGTGGCTGGAGTTAGAGAAAACTCACCGGGATTTTTAGCAGATATCAAAAAAGGAGACAAGCTTATAGAAATCAATGGTAAAAAGACTTCTGACATGACGCTACAAGAAATCAACGAAGCTTTTTTGACAGAAGAAAATAGAGTGATAAAAATTAAAATAATCAGAAATTCTGTAACTTTAATCAAAGAATTCATCCTAAAAGACCCTATTCCTTATCAAGAAAATTAATGGATAAAAAACTCAATACCATCAGAACCAGACCTCGATTTAAATTAGAAACTGATTTGAGTAAAGAGGATTTTGAATTGAATTTAAAAACCGAACTTCAAAAAAATACTGAAATCCAAGGAAATATCAATAAAGAAGTGGCTTCTATTTGGGTAAAAACCGCTCATAATGAATTTTGGAAACCTTATCTTTCACTCAGAGCAGAAAACGAAGATGAAAAAACCTTTATCAGAGGAATTTTTGGACCAAGTGCAGCCGTTTGGACATTTTTTATGTTCCTTTACTTCATTTTTTCTATTATTTTCATGGTTTTTATTACCATTTGGTTTGTTACAAAACAAATTAATAGCCAAGATTTTCCTTGGGCAATTTATCTTGCTATCTTTGCATTGGTTTTATTATTGCTTACTTTTTTGGCCACAAAAATCGGGCAGAAAAAAGCAAAAACCGAAATGGAACAACTCAAAAATTTTGCAGAAAATTCCATTCTTAAATGACAGAAAAACCTACGCATTAATTTCATTTTAAAATGTCTATCAAAACGCTTGCTTACGGAGAAAAAAACTATAATTATTACAGTGCCTACCTCAGAGAAAAATATCACGGAAAGCGCGTCTACAAAGTCATTGTAGACGGTGGTTTTACTTGTCCGAATAGAGATGGCTCCAAAGGTTATGGCGGTTGTACCTATTGTAATACAGATTCTTTTACTCCTGCTTCTAGAAATCTAGATTCTATTCGTGAACAGGTTTTACACGGCATGGAAAACGCTACTCAAAATTATAAAGCAGAAAAATTTATCATTTATTTCCAGCCTAATTCTAATACTTATGCGCCAGTAGAAGAACTCAAATTAATGTACGATGAAGCTTTGAAAATAAATTCAGAAAACATTGTTGGTTTATCCGTAGGAACACGCCCTGATTGTTTAGATGCAGAGATTATAACACTTCTAGAAAGTTACAAAAACAAAGGGTTAGAAGTAGATATAGAACTGGGAATAGAATCTATTTACAATGAAACTTTGCAAAATCTTAATCGTGGTTGTACTCATGAAGATTTCATTTCTGCTATGAAACTTTTAGAAAATTCTTCGTTAGATGTTTGCGTTCACACCATTTTGGGATTACCTGGCGAAACTCGAGAAATGATTGTAAAATATGGAGATGAAATCAACAAGTTTGAGAAAATTAATTTCGTAAAGTTTCATCATTTACACATCGTAAAAGGTTCTATTATGGGTGTAAAATACAAAAGAGAACCTTTCCCACTCTTCACTTTAGAAGAATATACTGACATTCTCTGTGAAATTCTGCCAAAATTAAAGCCAGACATCGTCATTCAGAGACTTTTTGCTTTATCTGATGTAGATATGCTCATCGCACCAAAATGGGGCTTAAAAAAGTCTCAAATTCAAAATTACATCGATGCAGAGTTAGAAAGAAGAAACATCATTCAAGGAAGTGAGTATAGAGGAGAAATGAGCGTTTAGAAATTTCTAAATTTTTTCTAACCAATCCTCTGGAACTCTTCTAATTTTTAAATTCTGACTATCCATTAGAATCCAAAGCGTTCTAGAATCTACCACCAATTCTTCACCTCTGTAAAACTCTACTTTTCTAGGCTGTCTTATTCCTTCTGGTTTTTCAGGATATGTTTTCAGTGTAAGCACTTCACCTTTAAAAACCTGCTTCTTATACTGGATATGATGGTCAGAAAGCACCCAAAAATCATCTGAATAAGGCGTACTATTTTTTAAAATATCCCAATGTTCTTTTGCCATTTCTTCTACCCAATGTACATACTGAACATTATTCACATGATTATTTTGGTCTAAATGCTCGTCACTTACTACAATTTCTTTGATGTGAACCAGTTTCATTTTAAAATTTTTTATAAAATTATCAACTTAATTCTTCTTAAAAGACAAACTGAGCAAACTTTTTTAAAATAATGCAGTTGATACGAAAAGTCCAAAATTATTTTGGTTAAACTTTTGTGGTCCAAAATATTCAAAATTACTGGCTAAACCAAAAGAAATCTCTTTGTAATTAACGCCAGCTCTTAATCTAAGATAGCTTCTCGTGTGAGGATTACCTTCATTGGTAATTGCAGCATACATCGCCTGAATTTTAGAATAAAATCTCCAATTTTCTGAAATTTTTGGTTTATACTCTCCCATTAAAAAAGCCTCCATTTCTCCGTTATCATCTATATAGTAACGCGGATTAAAAACAATTACATAATCTGGAGAGCCTTTAGAATAAATCACTCCTACTGCTGGTCTGATATCAACACCTGTAGCCATGTGAAAACCTCCCATTAAGTTGAAATTTTTCATCAATTCATAGGTGATATTCCCTTGAACCATAAAACCGTCAGTATCGTCTTTATCCCAAGTTCCAATGATATCACTTACTGCAAATATTCCAAATTTTGGAGCAGTTGTCAATTTTTTCTGAAAAGTAGTTTGAAATCCTAAAGCTTTGTCTCCAAAAACAGTTTCTACAATTATAGGAGGATTTTTCACCTCTAAAGTGGCCGTTTCTTGAGCTTTTAAAATTGAAATTGATGTAAACAAAGAAGCTATAGATAAAAATAGTTTAGTGGTCATGATAAAAATTAAATTTTTCTAGTCTGATTTTAGTATTGTAATCACTTAGATTAAAAAAAATATAAGTCTTAAAAAAACAAAAACCCTTTAAATTTTCATTTAAAGGGTTTCATTAGATTTTGCATTTTTGCTTGCGATCCGGACGGGACTCGAACCCGCGACCTCCGCCGTGACAGGGCGGCATTCTAACCAACTGAACTACCGGATCAATTTTTTTTGAAAAGTAATTGATAAACTTTTGCGATCCGGACGGGACTCGAACCCGCGACCTCCGCCGTGACAGGGCGGCATTC